>Ga0208544_10000169_pt1 | contig 53909 bp, 71 predicted proteins | sample DEB08_DNA_9_FD_184526 | JGI IMG/M metagenome (GOLD analysis project Ga0208544, IMG submission 184526) | Aqueous microbial communities from the Delaware River and Bay under freshwater to marine salinity gradient to study organic matter... | ecosystem: Environmental > Aquatic > Marine > Coastal ... | reverse complement strand
GGAATAAATCAATTCGGTTTTGCTTTTGTTGTATAAGACATCGTCCGAATTGTCGCTGTAGTTTTGATTTGTCGGTGCAACTGTAAGCGATGTGAACGCGCACTGATCGAATGGGTTCGATAATCCTGCGGCGGATTGCAGTGTCGTGACTGTTGAAGGTATATTCAACGCCCCCGTCATTGCTTCGCATCTTCCGAACGCTAAGTGCCCAATTGTTTGCAATCCTTCATTCAAAATCAATCCCGTTGGGGTGAAACAAAATGCAAACGCCTGTTGTTGTATAGTTGTGACTGAGGTCGGGATTTCTATTGTCCCCGAAAAGCTGTTGTCTTGAAAAGCTTGTTCCAATATCTGAGTGACTCCATTCGGCAATGTAAGTTGCCCCGTAAGGTAATTTCGATAAAAAGCTCTTTCACCTACAATATTGCATGACGTCCCGATAGTGACTCTCGTTGCGGTTGGGTATGTTGTTTTCTGGTAGTTCCAGTCGTTGGGGACGTCGCCCTCGATAGAGACAAGAACAGTATTCCCGTCATATAATGTCGTTGCGGTTATAGGCGGATCGACTTGCCGACTCCCTATCAATTCAATTGGAAAGTTGAGTATCATCCTACCTCCAATCCCCAAGGGTAATCAAGATCAGTCACTAAAATTTGCGGGTAGTTTGACCCGTCAAGCTCGCATCTTGCGATGAAGTTTGCGCCTAGACCTTGTCCCTTCATGACGTAGATTCCCTCGTCTGTGACGCTAATTGCAGAACAACCACGATCAGAATCCGCCAAGCTTGAAACTAATGTTGTGATATTTGACCCGTCAAGGTTGGCTCTTTTTACTGTCATTGGAACCCCATTGAATCCGCCTTGGGTATTCCAATACAGGAAATTGCCTTCAACTGTTACGCCCCAAAGGGCATCTGCGCTTGCTATGTTGACCAAAGTTGTTGGGTTTGACCCGTCAAGCTCGCACCTTTTAATTGCTTTGGTTCCGCTAGAATTGCCCCAATAGATATATGTCCCGTCTGATCCGAGCCCGTAAGAGGAGCCCGAATCTGTATGAATCAAGTTGACGCTTGTTCCATCAAGATTGCATCTTTTAATATGACGGACTCCGCTCGAGTATTCTTGCCAATAGATGAACTCGTCATTCACGACAACGATTGTGTCCGCTGCATTGGCAAGGTTGTCGACTAGAACAATTTGCTCGCTTCCGTTTTTTCGGCTTCGGCGTATTTGGTTGGGGAAGTCAGTCCAATAAATGAAATTGCCATTTTTCGCAATGCCCCTCGAGACGTCGGTTGGTTGCTGTCCTCTGACAATCTCTCTCTCCCCCGTCCCGTCGATGTTAATACGCATCAAGTTGTCCCCAGAGAAATTACTCCAATATACGTGAGCTCCGAACAAATCGGTTCCAACAAGTGATGTCTGAAAGTTCATATTGCAAGCTATCCGACTAGGCTGATATACAGATACATTTCTGTGCCGTCGTAATAATACCCGATTGTTATCTTGTCCGCTGTCGTCAAAGTGGCGACGTCGGCAGGGATACCATTCAAAACTCTATTGGCTCCCGCCGCTAGTGACCACGCTCCGAGCCCGTCAGTCGTCAAAATTATCATCCCCGAAGCTCCCTCGACTGCATTCGTGATTGCAAGAGAAGTGACGTTCTCAGTCAATGTCGTCTTTACGATCTCGCCCGCTGTATAATCAAAAGAAAGAACCCCCGCTGTTGTTGATACAGTTTGAGTTTTTGATTTCGCTTGCCATGTGCCGACGCCGTTCGCATCTGATGTGAGGACGTAATCGTCGGTTGCTCCCGTTGGCATTTTGAATCCTGCGCCAACATTAAGACTTGGAACGTATGCCGTATCCGCTGCATCTGTTACGATGCCCGTGCCACCTAAGATTACTGAACGATGATGCGTAGATTGGATTTTGTTTGTATCTCCACCAATTATGACCGCCTCAGTTGCGCTTTCGATTATGTTTGTATCTCCACCGAGAACTGAAGAATTTTTTGTCTGTGTTGATGACGTTCCCTCTCCAGTTAGTCCGACAACGCTGTTGATTGTCCCAATCGCACTTGTGTATTTCGTGTTAAGAGTTGTATCTGTACAACCTAAACCTTCCGCTTCCTGTCCATTTATAGTTTGCCTAAAGCCTCCCATACTAGAACTATCGTTGCCAGAAACTACATTCTCACGCCCTCCATAACTTACCGAGCGATTGCCGCTTACTACATTTACAACGCCTCCAATTGCGCAAGCTTGATTGCCAGAGGCGATATTGTCGTTGACTGGATTTGATGGATGCAATGTTGCAATCCTGCCCGCACTTATGTCGTTGCGCGTGGTTGCTCCGTTATTTGTGACTGACTCAAGAGTCGGGTCGGCTGGTTGCAATGCTGAGTCCGCTGTCTGTCCTTGAGTGAATGTCGCAAAGTCTTCTGTCGCGGCGTCGGCGGCTGTGCCAAGTCCGAGACTGGTCTTTGCCGCTGCATTGTCGGCGCTCTTTAATAGGTTGTCGACGTCTGTTGATACTGGATAATCTGGCATGATCTTTTATTTTTTAAGGTTGGATGTATTTGTCCCCATTAGGTGCAAGAAAGACCCCGCCCGCTGACGGGCTGAAATATCCATTGCCCGAACTGGGGGGGATAGTCGGCTCGCTTGGCTCTGAGAACGCCGTCGAAAACATGCGGACGACTGGTTTCGTGACGCTTGTTTTGACGGGGTGTCCTGTGTCTCTGCTTGGGGCGCTCATTACTAGCCTCTTGTGCTTGGCTTGATTTTTGCAATACGAACGACCATGTCGGTTGTTCCGCTTGCGCTTGATACGATAAGAGATCCCGAGGCGCTAATTGCTCGGAATTCGCAAGCATTCGGCGACGTGACTGAAGTGTCCGACCCGCTGAATGGCAGATATAAAACTCCGCCCGTGCTTTGGACTTTGACCTCGGCTCCGCCGAATGTGCCTTCGACCGATGCGATGTAATGTTGCAACGGGACAAGCTCGATTGCGGTCGTGCCGTCTGTGGTGATATTGAATGTCATTGTTGTTTTTGTTATTTGATTGTGACGCCTTCAATGGCGATGTGACCTTCGGGGATTTCGTCTTTTGAAACTTCGACAACGTATCCGTCCTCGGTTTCTTTGATGCTGTCAAAAGCGAGATCGAGCTTTGCCGCCAATGCTTCGGCGTGACGCTCTTGCGCGTATGACTTGCCGTCCTTGGTTCCGATGTATGCTTTGAGCTCTTGAGCGGGCTCCTGTGCCTCTTCAACGGGTGTCTCTGCGGATAGGACGTCGGTTGTTGCCTCCTCGGGCGCTTTAATTGGCTTTTCTGGGGCTCCCCCGCCTGCTATGCGTTTGTTCTCGGCGTTGATTGCTGCTCGTCGAATGCGTGCGGCAAACTTTGCCTCGGCAACTTTCTTGAGTTGTGTCTTGTCGACCTTCAATGGTTTTCTGCGGCGACGAATCGGCACGTTCGGGTTGTGAACGATTGCCTTATTGAGTGAGATGTCTTTGTCCATTTGCGTTGTTTTTTGAGCAAAAAGGGGAAGCCGCCGATTTGGCAACTTCCCCCCCTTGTGGTTTTATCCTTGGAAGGGATTAGTTGTGACGGACGCGAACGATTCGCACGTTCTTTGTCTCGTATACCTGTGACCAGTTGGTCTCGTCGGCAACCTCGAGGTTTGTCGGTGCAAGACCAGCCATTGAAGCGCCGTTCCACTTCACGCCGCGTGGGTGAAGGATAAAGCGCTTGCGGTTGATGATGTTGCTATCGCCTGCGAGAGCATTGCGGTCGAGCTCGACTGCCCATGTTCCCTCACCACCTTCGGCGGCTTCGCTTCCTTCGCCTGCGGCGTATGCAAATGCACCACGTCCGAAGAGGTATGTTGAGTAAACAGGATCGCCGTCGATTGTCTCAACTGTGATCTTGTCGTCAACGATGACCTCCATGCCTTGGAAGACGCGGATTTCTGCGGCGCCTTCGCTCGGCTTGATAAAGTCAATTAGGTCAGCTTGTGCAAGTTCGGTCTCAACCTTGGAGTGCATTGCAATCGCGGTGAGGCTTCCTTTGTTGTCGCCGAGCAATTGCTTTGCGTCGAGGATTACGTCGCCGTTGATTACGTTGTCGACTCCTGCTGATCCTGCGCCGCCTGTGGTATGGTATACGTCGAGGGTTGAGTTTGCTGCCATTGTTGTTTCGCCAAATACGCCTGTCAGTGTGCCAAGCAATAAGTCTTGATGCTTGCGCATCCAGTAATCAGCAAAGAGGTCAACGATTGTGTTGAGAGGATCCGCCCCACTAAGCTTGCGAGAAAGGTCATTCACTGAGAATGCGTCTCCGCGTAAGTGAACGATTCCGACGTCCGCGGTTGCGGTGATCTTCTTTGGAGTAAGAGAGGCGCCGTCGGTGAGGACTTGGTCATCTCCTGCAAGGTCTTGGAAGAAAGGAATATTTACAGTCTGTCCGCCCTCTGATATTTTGGATGAAAGGGTTGATTCAATTGAGATAAGTCCGCTCTGAAAGAGACGACTTTTTTCTGCTGTCCGCTCAACAACGTATCCCTCGAAAAGCTCGGGGACGATGATGTCTGCAACTTGTGTTTTTGCCATATTGGTTTGTTTGTATTTTGTGTTTGGTTTGTCGAGTTATATCATCCGCATCCCCGATGCGTCGATCTACCGCCCCGCGGCTTTTCGAAATTCACTCGACGTCACGATTAACCATTAGACAGGACAATACGTCAAAAACAAAAAGCGCCCGAAGGAGATATTCCCTCGGACGCGTGTCGCCGTTGTTCCTTTTTGATCAATAAGCGCCCGCGGGCGCTATGCGTTCGGGATTTTGATTGTCACTCCTGCTTGAGCCGCAAGTCGCTTTGCCTTCTGAGGGTCAGTCTTGATCATCTTGGCTTGCTCGGTCATGTTGTGCGTTTCCTTCTTGAATGGGTTCGAGCCTGCTGTTGACCCGTCGGCTGTGCCACTACCCCCAGCGCCTCCGCCGACGTTGTCGCTGAATAGGTGCTCGGCTTGAGTTGCAAGTTCCTTGATGAACTCGGCGGGACTGAGCGGTTGTCCTGCGGCGCCGTATCTGACTTCGCCTTTGTCGTCTCTTGCGACGAGGTTCCCTTGATCGTCGAGCGAGAACACTTCACGTCCGCGACTGAGCAAGTCCGCCTCGGCTCCTTTGCGAAGTCCTGCGGTTGCCCCCGCTGTGAGGAGTGCTTGATTGACTTTGACTGTCTCGAGCTCTCTCTTCATGGTGACGGCGAATTCTTGAGCCTTGTTGATCTCGGTCTCGTATTTCTTGGTCATCTCTTCGGTTCTGCGCTCGACCATCTTGTCGACGTCTTCCTTCTTGGCGTTCTCAACGAACTTGCCCTCGGAGACTCCGTGCCATGCGTCGAGAATCTCGGGCGCCTTGTCTGGGTCAATGCCTTCGAATTTCTCGAGTGCCGTTTTTAGAGCGAGGTTGTTTGCACGGAAGTCGTCAACTTGTTGCTTCGGGACTGCGCCCTCGACTTTCAATACGTGCTTTCCTGTGCCGTCGTCTTGGTAAAGGTCTCGGAATGATTCGTCGACGCTTTCGATATCTTGAATGATGTATTTCAACATGCCTCTTTGGTATCCGTTCGCGCCCCATCGCGCAACCAAAAAACCCCGTATCGGAACGCGCCCGATACGAGGTTGGTGTCTTTTGTTCTGTTACGCCTCGGCGGGTATGCTGATGGCGATCGTCACAACGCTTGCAATCCAGTTGACGCAATCGACGTCTTCGGTTCTGAAGTATGCATATGTGCAATCGTTCACAAGGACTCGGAATGCGTCTCCGTCTGGGTGTCCCTCGAGTTTGCCTTGCACCATGAGCCCTGTCGGGAACCCGTCGCCCGGCAATACTCCGTTCTCGTTTGCTGTCACTCTCACTTGCTTGCCGATATACTGGGCAAGCTCTTGTCTTGTTTCGTTTTTGTTTTTCATGTTGTTGGTTCTCGCCGTGTTGTTTCTCGGCTCGGGCTCTATTATAACATATCACATTTTGACAAATCCAAAAAAAAGACCCGATTCGGCGTGTTTGCCGAATCGAGCCCTTGCCCTGTATAGGATAAAAAAAAGCAAAAAAAAGCTTTTTGGGTTTTTAGCTATTTTGCCGAAGCTTCGTCAATTAGGTTCTGGTCAATGGAAATCACGACCCCGCCGTTTGGCGAATATGTGGCTTCTACTCCATCGCGTTTGAACCCGATTGCAACGGGGAACGCGGATCTTTGCGCGGGCGTGCAACTACAAACGAGTGCCGCTGTCAGTGCTGTCAGTATTATTTTGTTCATATCTTTAATTGTAAATCGTAAGCTGTGTATTCCACCAATCGGTGATCGTCCCGTCTTCAATCTCTCTCCTGCCCCTGTCGATTCTGTCTTGAAACTCTTGCGGGTCGATCTGTCCGTCCCAATTATATATCGAACCGAAGATTGCAATCGGCTCCCCTTCGGGGGTCTCAAGTTGCCCTTGTTGGTCGTCAATACTTTTAAATTTGCATCTGTTAATTTGACGCATTCCGTTTTCGCCTCCAATGAATATGACGTGATTGCCCCGCTCTGTGATGTAGACTTTGATTACTGGGTATATTTCCTCGTCGAAATACATTGTCGAATAGGTGTTGTTTAGGTTTTCGAATTTCATGGTTTTTGTTTATTCTATGATTGGGAGTTTCTGTCCTTTTATGAATACGACTTCCTCTGCTCGTCTTCCGTCGGGTAGAATCTGAAGTCCGTTTTTCTTGAGGACGGCAATTGTGTCGTCTCTCTGTTTTTCTGATGTTGCTAGGAAAAAGTCTATTTCGTCGGGAATGAATATTGTGCCTTTGAAATCGGTTTCGTCGGACATTCCGTATTTGGTCGCTTCCTTTGCCAATTCGTCGATTTGTTCGATTGTTGAAAGTCGCAATTTATTCTTTGAGATTGCTCCCCATACGTCCCCCCTGTGTATGACCGCGTCGGCTCTTGCTAGGTTTCCCGCTTTGAAATACATTCCACCTTCGAGATTGTCGAACTCTTCTTTCTTTCGTAGTCTTGTGAATGACGAGTCGGCGCCTCCTGTGTGTATGTCTGTGATGGGGCTCGCGCCTTGCTCTTCTCCCCCGGGTCTCTCCACGACGACCCCTTTTCTGAGTCGTTGTCCTGTTGAAGTGAAATCCCCTCCAGATTGCAACATATTGTCGAGGGTGATTGACATCTCTTTGTATGTCCTATGATGAAGGGCAATATTTCTTGTTCTTGGGTCGGTCTCAATTTGCCTTCTTGTGATGTCGGCTCGATATGATGCCTTTCGACCCTCGTCAAAGCTGTTTGCAATGCCTTCGGCTGTGTATCCTTCTGTGCCTCTCTTCGGAACCTTGGTCTCGTATTGTTTCTCGATGAAGGTTCGCGCTTTTTTGATACGCTTCTCGATGTCGGGTTCTGCAATCGCTTTTTTCCATCCTGCTTTGTTGGTGTCGTTGTGGACATTGACAGTTTTTGACAACCAAACCATTTCTTTGTAGTTTGCGTCGGCGGGTTTTGTGTCAACGCCGAGCCTATCGAGTGCCCCGACTGCTTGCGTGATCTTGTCCGCGTTGACCTCCCCTTCGATTTCAATTGTGACGCGCCCCTCGAGTGCTAGTCCCCTGCGCCTTTCCACCCCTTCGAGCCTGTCAATGAATTCGACTGATGTGCCGTCTTCTAGTCTGAGCTTGTAGACGTCCGCCGCTGTGTTTTCGATTCTGACCGCGAGTTGCCCGTCGTTTTTTGCTTGCCCGTTTTTAAATGTCGAGCTCCGAGCCTCAAAAGTATTTGATATTGTCCCGCTGAATCCTTCCGCGGCAACGTCGGGTTTCTTTTTTACTTTTGGCGGTTCGAAAAGATATGACTCATTCGGGATTGCGACTGTCAAATTCGAGGGAATGTCATTATTCTTTTGAACGTGATCGTAAAGCTTTTGTAGCTTGTCCGCTTGCTCTTCGTAATGAAGCAACATGTTCATTTTTTCGACGTCAATCTTCTTGAACCCTTTTTTGTTCTCTTTCGCGATTTCCGCTTTTATCTCGTCCTTGGCTTTTTGGAATTGGACGACTGACGCGGCGTTGAATTGCTTGTCGTCTTTGTGGTGATTGGTCGTCTTGACCATCGCCATCATTTTGCTTTGATAGTTTTTGTCGGCTGGGTGCTTTTGCGGTCCGGTTGCCTCTTGCACTCGAGTTTCCGTGACTTTTTTCAGTTTGTCTTGCGGGAGCTTTTCGCGAATTGCTTTTGCACCATCGTCTGTGACTTTGAATTGCAAGAATGTTTTCTTTTTGCCGTCAGTCGTTGTCTCCTGCCAACCGATTGCTTGCATGTCTTCGACGTGCGACGATCCGAGGTCAATTGAGTATCCATTGATTCGTGCGTTCTTGACTTTTTCGGCAACAATCCTCGGTTGCTTTGTTACGTCAAGAGCGGCTTGTTTGCCTTTTCTCGATGCTTGTTGGATTGCTGGTTTTTGCTCCGCAGGCAACAACGACTCGAGGTATTCGATCCTCTGCTTGAAGACCTTTGTCTCGGCGGCTGTCGCTGTGCTCTTGACTATCTCGACGAGGTTGTCTTTGCGCTTTACGATTTCGCGAATCTGATCGTTGATCTCGTTTTGCGATATCCCTTCGAATATCTTTGCCGTCTTGCCGTTGCCCGCTGCAATGCTGGGGTCTCTCATGCTCTCGAGCTCTCCGACAACCTTGCCCCATGCTTTTGAGTCTTTCTTCGCTCCTTGGGCTCTGTATGCCAGTGACGCCCCGTTGTCGATTCGGTATGGCACGCCGTCTCTGATCAGAATGTTGTCATTTGATTGCCCCGCGACGTCTCGGTTCCCAAGGAGGCTGTCTAGGACAAAATGCTCTTGCAATTGCCTGTTGACCTTGGCTTGAGCTTTTTCGCTCTCTCCCGATTCCCATTTGCCAAGCTCTTTTGAGTTGTCGACGTATTCCGCAACCTTGTATGTGACGCCGTCTTTGACGAAGGTCTTTGACCCCGGCACCTTGGCTCCCATCTCGCGATAAATGCTGTCGGCTGTCGCCTCATTGATCAATGCCTTGCTGTCGAGATTGTTGTCAAACGAGTCACTCTTGACAACCCATTGCTTGCCCGTGTCGGGGTCGACCATCAATTGAGGCTTTGTCGACCCGTTTAGTTGCTTTACGAACTCGAGCTTCTCGGGCTCGGGGAATACGAGGTCGAGGTTCTTGACGTCCTTGTCGAACTTGGTCGAGGTCTCGTTGTCTTTGAGCTTGTTTGAAATGACCTTCTCTTCGGCTTTCTTGTCGAGCTTTGCGGGCGTTGCTCCCGCTTCGAAATCTTCAATCTCCTTTTTCGTCGCTGCAATTTGCGCCTCGAGCGATTCAATTTTCGAAGTCGTGACTTTCGCTTGCTTCTCGAGTTTTTTCTTTTGGTTCGCGTCGTTTACTCCTTGGTAAAAAGCGGCGTTTTCCTCGGGAGACAAGTTGACGATGATTTGCAACTCTTTGTCGCTGGGGACTTTTCCCTCAGTGAGTTTTTTCTTCGCCTTGCTCAAGTATGAAGCTTCGGTCAATTGCGCTTGCTTCTCTGCCGTTAAGACTTTGAGCTTCTCGTTGACGACTGAAAAATCCCCCGACTCGAGTTGCTTCCAGTTCTCTGCTTTAATTCCCGTCAACTCTTGGAACGCTTTCTTTGTCGCGGCGTTCGGCTTCGCCATTGCGTCGTTGATCTCTTGGTATGCTTGGACGCTGTTCTCTTGCTCGAGACTCGCTTTTGCCTTTAATACGTCGTTGTCAGTGTATCCGTCTGGGTAAAGTTTCTTGTGCTTTTCGTATGCAAGCTTTTGCGTGCTTGTGCCGTCCTTGTATTCTTTGAGCTTTGTCTCGAGGATCGTTTTGTCTTGCGAGATTTGTTCGGTGAGCTTTTTCGATGCCCCGAGGTCGTCGGCTTGTTTGTAAAATTCCGCGGTTTCTTTGCCCGACAATGACTTGATTGCCTCAAGACCTTTCGGGCTCGGGTTTTTGCCTTCTGAGATCGCTTTTTTTGCTTTGCTCAGATTTGAAGCTTTTGTGAGTTGCGCTTGTTTCTCTGTCGCGGCTCCCTTGGCTTGGTCTAGTAATGACGTATCGGAAATGCCCTTGTTTTGCTTCTTGATGTCTGTCAGCGCTTCGCCGAGCAATTTGTTTCCTTTGGTCTTCGGATTGTTGAAAACGTCCTTGATTGCTGTCTCGGCGTTGTATTGCTCGACGTCGAGCATTGTCACCTTTACCTTGTCGGCGCCGTCTAGCTTTGCGGCTGTCCATTGATGATGACCTTCAATGATTTTGAACTTCCCGTCGGTGTCGCGTATTACAACGATATTGTTTTTCGGCAAGGTCGGGTCTTTCGCGTATGCTTCGACGTCTGATTTGAATACTTTGCTTGTCCCGAGCTTGAGCTCGTCGGTTGCAATGAACTCGGTCGACAAGTGCTCGGTCAAGAAGTAATCGTGTGCCTTTTGATACTCAAGCAACTTCGAGTTTGTTATCGGTTGAAAGTCCCCCAAGTCGTCAATGATTAGAGCGGCGGCAATTTCTCTTTCTCCGTTTGCAAGTTTTCTCGAGAGCGTTCCTTGCGGCAAGTTGTCGATCTTGTCTTGCAATGTCTCCTCTTGTGACTGAATCACTCCCTCGGTCTCGATTGCAAACTCCTGTCCGTCGCTAGTGACTGCAATGTCGAGTTGCTCGAGGGTCAATGGTCGATTGTCTTGATTGGTCAAGTCGCTGATTTCAAGCTGTCCGCTTCTGAATGCGTTTGCTCTGTTAATCCCTAAGACTTTATTTTGGAACTCATTCGGCTTTGTCTTTAACCATTCGCCATAGGTTTTGTCTTTCGGGATTTGTCCGTCCATGCTTGCGCGTGACCTTACAACGGCGCCCTTGCGCTGTTCTTTGCTCATGCCCATCTCTTTGAGCCTGTCGTCGACCGCGGCTTGAAATTCCTTGTCCCCGAGTGACTTGATTTTCTTGCCTGTCAACTCTGAGAGGCTCGGCAATACGGGGACTTGTGTTGAACGACATCCCCAATGCGCCGTCGGTCCGGGGAACTCCTTGTCGTGATCGACGGGTTTGTATTCTGGCAATGACCATCGCTTGCCGTCGAGCGCCATGCATGTTTTGGTCGTCCTCGAGTCCAGTGTCGCCAACCATCTGATCTCGCCGACAATGTCGTCGTTCTCTTCGATCGCCTCAAGTCGTGCCTCGTTGCTGACTGTTTGAACTGAGCTCCTCGCCAGTGTCTCGGCTTGAGCCTTCGAGACGTTCATGATTCCGTCTTTGTAGTTGTTCGCCTTCGTGCCGCGGATCCTCTTTGCCAAGTCTCCGACGTCCTCGCCTGCAAGATATCCTTGCCTCATTTGCCCCTCGAATTTGAATCGTAGAGCCTTGTCTTGCTCCTTCCACCATTTGCCGCTTGAGTGTCCCTCGATTGCACTGCGACGCATTACGGCGTTGACTTGGCTCTCTGTGGGGCTCTTGCGCAACAAGGGAACTCCGATCGCACCATTGAGCGCCGCCTTTGTCCCTTTGATTTGCGTCCGCGCTAGTTTATCGAGGTCTTTCTCGGTGTTCTTGGTAATCGTCTTGTATGACTCGGTGATTGTCTGAGACGTGTCCTTCAAGAGCATTTGCAAGTTGCCTTTCTTGCTAGGGCTCGCGACCGCAATCTTCTTGACGAGGTCTTGTTCTAGGGTCTCGAGCTCCTTGACAACTTTCTTTCGAATGCCCGCCTCGACGCGCAAGATGTTTATCGCATTGGTATTTGACCAATCCTCGAGGTATTCGTTTGCGGACATTTGCCTTTTTTAAGCTTCGACCTCGTCTTGCTCCTCTTCGGGCTCCTCTTGCTCTTCGCTCAATTGCGGCTCGGGCTCGGGCGCTGGCGTTGGCATTGGTGACTCTTGCTCGAGGTCTCTTTTCTCTTCGTCGGCTGTTGTTCCCTCTGGATACATTTCGCCTTTTTGGAGGTTGTAGAAAAAGGTCGGATATGAGATCGCCCCCATTTGCAACGCTGAAACAAGCGCCGTCAGTGTTTGGGGATTCATGCCCGCCGATACAAAGTCTTGCGATACAACGAGAAAGTTTGTTTCGGAATAGTCTTTCGGCATATTCGAGGACGTCTTGTCAGACCACCATGCCGCAATCTGCATTGCTTGAGAAAGTGAGGCGCTCATTGCCGAGCTCATGCGACTTAGAGACGCCGTGTCGGCGCTTGCTCTCAACTGGACTGTCTCGAATGCTTCCGCGTCTCTGGACTCTGCAAAAAGCAACCTCGCCCCAAGTGCTGACATTTGTTGTTGCTTCTCTTCTAGTGCTTTTGTGAGCTCTGAAAGTCCGCTTCCCGTGAACTCCAAGAATCCGAACTTTGCATTGTCGTTTTCGCTGATCCACGCATATTCCGTCCCCAACTTGAATGTCCCGTTCTCGGCGTCAATGCCTGTCGCGTATGGTGTCGGCAATGCGGCAATGTGGCGAGCGTGCTCGAGGTCGACGCTTGAAATGTAGTGACTGACGTTGATTTGAGCCAAGTCCTCGAGGGGGATTTCCCCGACGTCGGGTTTTGTGTGCGTTGCCCCGTGAAAGACCACGGGAATGAAAGTCATGTTTTTGCCTCCGCGCATTGGCTCGAAAGTTTCTTCGGCTTCCATTGAGGATGTGATCCCCTTGCCTAAGTATGTTTCGACTCCGCTTCCCGTATATTGAGAGGTCTTGTTTCTGTCTGAATAAACGTCGACTGTCAGAATGCCGTCTCTGATTCGATATATGCGGATCCTCTCCGTATTGGCTGTCGATACGTCGTCCCCCTTCATCTCGTCGTCACGCTCTCGCACTTTGAGATAATCGAGCACGTTCTTTCCTTGTGTTCTTGTTGTGTGCCAATCGAGAATGTCGACTTCGCGATAAAACGCGAAATATGGTCTTTGTTCCTCTTCCGACCATTCGATGATTGTGCATGCCCTGCCAGTGCTTGAGACCGCCTCCGCCAACTCGACGCAATAGTTGGTGATCGAGTTGCCCTGCATGTCTACGTCGGCAAGGACTTGTTCGTCGAGCTCGCTCTCTGTCTCGGGCGGCTTGCGAGTCAACAATCCAGTTTGAGCCCTGTTTGCTGTTGATGTGCCGTTGAAGAAATTGCCGCGTTGTTTGAACTTCTGATATTCCTTCTCGGTCTGCCCGTCGAGCCTCGGGAGATATGTCTCTCCTAGCTTCTTTATTGTGCGACCGCCTGCGATGCAATCAATGACTGTTTTCCACCCTTCGACGTTTTCTTCGTATTGGGTATGGACTGATTCGATGCTCATGATACTTGCCTTTCTACTGAGAAAACAATCTTTCGTCAAAAATAAATACTTAGATTTGCAATTTAGTGGTCAAAACGCAACGCGTCCCTTTGATTCCAATCAACGATTTTTGTGTTCGCGTGATTTACTTTTGATTTCTTGAGCCTTTTTGCCGCCTTCATTACCTTTTCCATGTCGACGCTGTCGCTGTGTCTTAATCTTGTGAGCAATTGTTCTTGAGTCAATTTTCTTGGGTTTGTTCGCATTCGTGGAAAGGGTATGATTTTGCAAGGGTCTAATTCAACCGCCCTCTTCCTTTTCCTCGGGAGGTTTCTCGGCAAGCTCAGAAACATTGCTTGCGGTTTCGGGTGTTCGCTTGGAAAATATTCGATCCCAACCTTGACGATATTGCTCATTGCTGACTTTGGTCTTGATCAAATCTTTTGTGATGTCGTTGCGGGCTGGGGTGCTCATTATCAATCGGGGTCGTATGCGCTTGCGACCATGACCATTGCCGCCTCTTCGTCATCATTCTCGATCGACTTCATCGCTCCTGCGAGCGCAACGCTTCGCCTGTTCAAATCGTCGGTCACGTAAATGTCAAGTTGGTCTCTTGCGTTCTGCTTGACGACGTTCCATTCGTCGGCGTATTTCTTGCGGCAATGGGCAACGACTTCCGCAATGCCTCTTGCCGTTTGCCTGTAAAGGGTCGCGTCCATTTTTAAAAAGGAATTTCGTCGTCGTGTGTAATAGCGCCCGCGGGCGCTTGCCTCTGCGGCTCCGCTGGGGGGAGATGCGATGCTCGAGGCATACTTTGCTGACTTTGCGGTTGCGACGCACTAGGGGCGCCGTTTTGAGCCTTTGCGCCTATGAATTGCGCATTGATGATCGTCACGGCGTGCTTTGTCTTCGTTGCTCCCGTTTCTTTGTCCTGCCATTGCTCTTGCTTGATCTTGCCTTCTACAAACAGCGCCGACCCCTTGGTCGTGTATTGCGTCAATGTCTCGGCGAGTTTGCTCCAAGCTGTGATGTCCATAAACATTACTTGCTCGACTTTCTCCCCGTTCTTGTCGAGTCGAGTCTCGTTGACTGCGATTGAATTGCTCGCGACGACGTTGCCGCTGGCAAGTGTTTGTTTGTTCCAGTCGGCGACGAGGTTTCCCATTAGCATTATTTTATTATATGAAGGCATTGATTGCTGTTTGTTTGTTGTTGCGGCTTTTTACACGTTAGGGTCAAGCTCTGCAATCTCTTTCTTCTCGTCATAGTCTTTCCAGACCTCGAGGTCGACGTTGTTGCTGTATATGCCCCGCCCTTGCTTCGCCGCGTGCACGGCGCCTGTATGGTCGCCATACCCTAGCGTATGACTGATATCTTCCCATGTAAGGCTTGTGCATTTGCGTATGAGGTATGCGGCAACTTGCTTTGCGTTTGTGTTCTTCAATAGGACAGTTGCTCGGTCGATCTCGTATCGTCTTGCAACAAAGGAGATGATTTGCTCGGCTTTCTTATCCTCTGGGCAATGTCCTCGTTTGTTTAATTCTTTGACGAGGTCTCCTGTCGCGACGTTTTCGAGCGTTGGTTGTTTATTGATCATTTGATGACTCCTCTTCTTTTTGTTGTTCGGTCAAACATTCTTCTTTTTGGTCATGAAACGACCAGCAATCCTCACAGAAATTGCGCATGTGCGCGTCGTCGTTGTAGTCGTGCCAGAATGCCGACGATGGGTGATAGTCCATGCTCGACCCGTATTCGGTCTCGTTCTGCCAATCATACATACATTGCCAAACTTTCATGAGTGGCGCTTCGTGCATGAGAGTGTCTTGCGTGCTGTTCTTGAAGTTGTCATATTGCAACTCGGCGGTCTGGGTAATCATCCAAGAGACAAAGTCAGACTCGCGAACTGTCTTGCGTGCGACATAGTCTGCCGTCGGGGTGATTGTGATCTCTCCGTCAAGCGTGCATGCCTCCGCCTGCGCCCTTGAGCGAAAGCGGATCATGAGGTGCTCGGGTTTGTCTCGGTGTCTCACTACGCTGAGAAACTCGTTTGAGGTAAATATCCACATATTAGTAATTCGTTGATTTGATTGCTTGATACTCTTTGAACGTCTTTTCAGAGACTTGCCACAAGTGATCGACAAGCGTTCTGAATTCGACGACGTCGCCTTCGAATGCGGGCGCCTTTGTTATTGCTCGAGATGTCATTGTCTTGATCAACAAGCAATCGGCAATGCTGTCGGGGAGCTCTTCCCCTGTTTTGTGCATGATGAAGTATCGCCATGTCGGGGCGTCGTCCTTGTCGACGAGTGCCCAAACATTGAGACCCTCTTCGGTCATGTCTGTGTGTGTAATGACTGCCGTCGCTGGGATTTTGGCACGCATGCCGCTAGGCGACAAGCTGATGTTGTATTTGAATATTGTTTTCATGTTGGTTTTTATTGTGATTTTGCTCTGTCGGCTTCGATGATTCCTTCGCGCATGTAGTCAAGCAACTCGGAAAGGTCTTGACGGATCAGCATTGCTTCGTATTGCGTATTACGATCGCAACTCTTGACGTCGAGCTCGTTGATCAAGTTTGTGATTCTGGTCAATCTTGTCTCTGCGACGATGAGCTTTCCTTGTAGGTTGCCCGCGATTTTGTGATATTCGATTTCTTTTTTCATGTTGGTTCTTGTTGGTTTAGGTTGTGCCCCCGAGGGGGCTGTATAATTAGTCGACGATTGGATATGCGTCTCTGATTGCGTTTTCGATCTTGTTGAGCCTTTCGGTTTCCGCCTCGATGCACATGTCGGTTTTGAAATAGAACATGTCCTCAAAGGTCAATCCGTGTTGTTTGGCGTATGACTTGTCTGTCTCGTCGAGTTGTTGCTCGTAATAGCTTTCGCTCTTGAAGGTGCTTTGATATCTGTCCATGTAGATTCGATATTGCAAGCTCGAGACGCCGTCGTATGTGTAGTCGTCGCCGAGGATGTCTTTCGCTTTCTTGAAGCAATCGCCCCAGTTCGCATGAAAGAATTCGGTAACAGTTGGCTTGTGTGTCTCTGTGTTGGTTTTTGTGTTGGTATTCATAACGACGTCAATATGGGACAACTCCGTCCCCTTTGCAAGACCTAATGTGAAAAAAGGTGAAAGTTTATTTCATGGCTTTTTTGAGCTCCTGCGCTGTTCTTAGCTTTTGCCCTTGTGCGTATCCGACTCGCCAGTTCAAAGCCCATACGAGCCTGTTTTCGTTCGTTGCGGGTATCTCAGTGTCTTCGTCGAGAAGGTCTTCGCTTTGCAAGTCTTCGTGCCCCGTGTTGAATGCTCGGCGAGCGATTTCCTCTTTTGTGTATTCGAATATCATTTTCTTTTTTTGATTTTGAAGAATCGCGTCAAACGATTACCGAATGAGTCGGGTCTTTCTGTGCGCGACTTGGCAACTGGTTTGCGCTTGCTGTAATAGGTCGTCTCGATGTGCCCGAAATGATTCTTTCGTGAGGATGCGTGACCGATGACTTTGCCGTTGCTGTCTCGGAATGTGGTCTTCGTATTGCCGAACGAGTCGGGGCGCTCTGAGGTCGAGCTCTGAGCATTGGCGATTGTCGCCCCCAAAGCAGTGACCCATATTGCTGCGAGTATGATGATGATTTTTTTCATTGGCTTATGCGTTGATGTCTTCGACGTAATATTGTGTCACTTGTGAGGTGAAATTGTGGATGACGACGACCTTCACTCCGTGGCAAGTATACGTCGAGAATTCTGCGAGCTCTGTTTGATAGTAATCCGACCATGTGTTTTCGTCGTTTCCGATGAGAGCCCATGCCGCCTCTTTGGTGATTTCGATTGTTGTGTTACTCATGATTTTAAAGGTTTGGAACTTCGACGAGCTCGGACGTTCTGCCCAAGTCGTATTGACGCTGCCAGAAAGCAACGGCGGCGGCGTGCTCGGCTTCCTGCTCGAGCTTGAGGTCTTCGGCTGTCTGCTCGTAGTTCTGAGCGGACATGAGGTCGTGATGTTGGCGAATGCTGCCCATTTTCTCGAAAGAATTGGCGCGGTCGTCGCGGTCTTGTTGGCGTTCTAGGTTCATTGTATTAGATGGAAATCATAATCACCCCCATGAGGATGATCAGTAAAATTGAGATGATGTCGGCGAGTGCGTTGAGGATGGTTTTCATGTGATAGTGAATGTGGGGCGCCCGCGGGCGCTTTTGTTTTAGTGAGGCATTTCGAAGTGATAAATCGCGTCGTAAATGTAAACTCTTTCGGGCACGGGCAATTTTAGGCTCTCAATCTTGGCTTGTATGTTGTCGACGATTTGACTTTCGTCTTCGAAGCCGCCTGTCTCATAGCATTCGAGTATCATGTTTGGGATAATTGCGTGCGCGTGCTTGTAGTCGGCGGCGAATTTCTGTGCGTTGGTCATTGTGTTTGTATTCATAACGACGTCAATATGGGACATCGCCGTCACCTTTGCAAGCCCCAATGTGAAAAAATGTGAATTATTTTCCCTCGGGCAATTCGGGCGTCGGTTCAATGCTCCAAATTCCTTTGTTGCTTTGGAGCGAATAACCTTCGCCAAATACTGAGGCAATCCAGTTGTCTCGGTCTTTCTGTGACTGCATGCCCATCAATTGATTGATGAACTTGCGCTGTCCCTCCTGCTTGAGCATGATGCATGCATTGACTGGTTGAGCTTGCATGATGATCGCCTTTGTTGCGTTGCGCCATTGGTCGGCGTTTTTGCTTTTCCAACTTGTCGCGCTCGGCTTGAGGTTGAATTTGCTCTCAAATACTCTGCAATAATTCTCCCATGCTTTGCATGCTTCCATGTCGTGCCCGCTGTTGATTTCGTTTTCTGGTTTCATAGATCGTCAATGATTCTGAGCGCCTCGAGGCAACTCGCGTATAAATGGTCGCATTCCTTTCGCAGTAATTGGCTCTCGCTTATTTTCTGCAATGCAATGTTCAAGTCCGAGATCATGGTCTGAATCATGACCAAGTGATACAAAGAGAGAACGCCCTTCGTGTCGGGGTTTTCTTCCCATCGTTGCAAGACCTCGTCTCTAAGCTTGATTGCGTCGGTGATCGGCATGTCCTAACGAATAACTGACATTTTGCATGTCTTCAATCCTTTTGCCGCGAGTGCCGCGGTTGGTGCTTGAATCGTGTCTTCCCCGTCTTCTGTGACCCATCCTTCTTTGAGGTGAATCGTCACGTTGAACTTTCTCCCGCAGGGTTCATACTGACGGGTCAAACAGTCGACGCGTTGATCCCTGTTAATTTGTCCGATGTTTTGTGGTATCTTCATTGGTTGGCAATGTTGTAAAGTTTGTCTTCTAGCTTCATAGCTGCATTGAGGACTGTTTGCGGAACCTTTCGGGGCAGGTATGTCTGCCCGTGCTCGACGGCGCCTGTGTCCTCTGCTAGTGCCAAGGAGCCATAATACGACCCGCAAGGGGATTCAATATAAAGATGGTATTTTTCGCCGTCGTGCTCGGCTTCGATTTTCCAGCGATTGACGACGAGGTTGATTGTGTCTGTGTTCATGTTGTTGGTTCTTGTGCCCCCGAGGGGGCGATTAATTAAAATGGGACTTCGCTCTCTTGCTCTGCTTTGATATTGGCTTCGCACTGCGCTTGCCAAGCTGCCGCCTCTTCGAGTTCGGCTTTGAGGGTATCGGCTTCGACTGCGGCTCTCTCTTCTTTTGTCATTCCCTCCCATTGGCGAGCTTCCTCGATTTCTGCTTCGGCGTCTCCGTCGATTGCGGACGACCCGTATGCCTCGCGAATGTAGTCTTCATGCGCAAACATGGTGTCGTTGATGTGCTCTTGTTCGGCGTCGTGATAGTAATTATTCATAATGTGTTGGTTGTTGGTTGCGCCCCCGAGGGGGCTGATTGATTAAAGCTTGTATGCCACTTCATAGGCGGCGATTGTCGGAAGCTGCGAACGATAGCGAGTCAAGTCGTCAATGATGTCGTCGAGAATCTCGCGTCCGTGCATGTGCTCTTGAGACTCCTTGATCTCGCAACGAACGATCTCTCGAATCTGCTCGAGTATGTCAATGTGCGAGGCGAACGGGGCGGGTGCTGTGTCAGTGTTTGTATTCATAACGAGACCAATATGGGACATCGCCGTTCCTTTTGCAAGCACTAATGTGAAAAAATGTGAAAATAATTACAAGCCCCCGATTCTGAGCTTTCCGCTTCGGCGCTTTTTCCACTGCAACGCATATGTCAAGGCGTCATACGCGTGGTCTTCGTGTGTTGTGTCCACGTCCTCGGGATTTGTTCCGCTCCTGCCAAGTGCGGGAATTGTTCGGATCGCGTGAACGCAATTCTCGAAGAATACCAGACCCGCCCCTCCCTCTGGGTCAAGTGAGTTGGGCGATAATAAGAGGTGCAACAATTGTGCGCGGTGAACTCGAGACCCTGCCCATTTTTCGACGGGTTTGATTTTGAGCCCTAGCGCCTGCAATTGCTTCCCTCTCGGGATTGCCTCCTTGCCCGATGCGTCGGCGCTGCCGATGTTGGCGAATGCTCCCGAGTCCATGTTGCCCGTGATCGGCTCGACGTGCCTCACTGGTTCGCCTTCATGGTCACAACGACCGAGCCTCTCGTTGATTGCAAGTGCCCGCTCTGCATACTCTCTCGGCAACATGCCTTCCTTGTAGAGCTCGGCAATGACGTAGTATGTTTTTGTCGTTGGGTTCTGAGTGACCCAATACATTGCGGCGGGGGCGGCGTATCCGTCGTCGGCTCCGACCCAGACATCCCAATCAATCGGAATGTCGAACTCTCTGCAAACGTGTCGGCTTCGGTTCCAGACTCCCCCATACATTGCCCCAGCGATGACTTCCCAATCTCCGAGCCTCAATGCACGAATCAAGTCCCTGTCGCCTAGACCCTCGAGGCGCTGTTCGTAGTCTGGGTCGTTGCTCGTCATGGCGAAGTTGTCCTCGAGCTTGGCAGGCACAAAAACTCGAGTCATTCCGCCGTCCTCTTTTGCTGCCGTCTTGACTATGTATTCTCCTTGATCGACGAACCCAGCCTTTGCCCAATGATGCCCGACGCCGCCCGGGTTTGTGCCCAGTATGCTGCGCGGGAACTTGGTTGTCACATGCTTGGGCACGTCGAGCGTTCCGATGCGCATACGGGCTCGTAAATAGCGATACTCGGCTTCTGTGAAGTGTGTCGCCTCGTCTAAGAGCAAAACGTGTATTTCTGCGCCTTGGTATTTCGTCAATGCGTTCGGGTTGGACAGGTGACAAAGGTTGATGCGGCTCCCGTTGGCGAATCTGACTTGCTTGCCGACGATCTTTGCATGCCCGTCTTCAACGATTGGCGCAAGCATATCTCGGAAACTTCCCGAGCCTTGCAAGTGGTTGTATTCGAGCTCCGGCCATGTGCGGCGGAAGAGGTAGACTTGCAAATTTGGAACTTGCAAACACCAAAGAATGCCCGCGGCTCTCAATAGCCAACTCTTGCCCCCGCCCGCGGCGCCTCCGTATAGTGTCTCGGCGGCGGGGCTGTTGATTGCGGCTTCTTGCTTCGGCTGAATTGTCAGCGTTATGCCCTGCGCGTTTTCGGTCATCAATCTGACTCGTCGGTTTGGTCAATGAACTCGGGAACCTCTGACTCGTTTTTGTGTATGATGGTGATCGGCGGCATTGTGGTGACTAGCGGTTTCCCGTCGGCTCCTGTCATTTCCATTTTGTTACGATCTCCCCACCTGTCAGAATAGCGCCTTTTGAGTATCTCCATTTTTGCACGCCAATCGGTGTCGCTTGCCACTTGCTCGACAAGCATGACCTCGTTGTCCGCTTCGGCGTGTTCGATCGCGTCGAGAAATTGGGTGTATATTGACTCGATGTCCTCGTCCCTCTCTTTTTGTCCGCGTTCTTTCCATCCGAAAAATGATCGGTATGAGACTCGAGCTCTGCCGCATGCTGCATTAACATATGAGCCCCCGCGTATTGATGCGCAAATGCTCTCAATCACCTCGATCGTCAATTCGGTTTTTCTTCCCGCTTTCCCCATGTGCTTGAGGTTGCCGCGCATTCGATACCAATTCAAGGTCAAAACGTCTGTCTCGTTCCTTCCGTGTTCGTCCTCGTTCCATTTAGGGACGGAAACCTCGCGCCCGCGTGGAGTGCGCAACTTTTGTCGAATCACTTTTCACGAATGATGCAAGGGACTGTGCGTTTCCAGTCAATCGAATGATGCAATCTTTTGTGGTTTGCGTTCATCATAGAGACTTGCACACTCGAGGGTTGCATTGTGACTGTGGTGAAGGATTTGACATATGTTCCATTTGCGTATGCCCCCGTCATCCCGCCCTTTTGTCTTTGTGTCTCTTTCTGGTTGATTGCAATCACTGGAATTGTGAGGAATAGGTTTCCTCGGCTTCCCTCGAGTGTGTATGCGTTGACGTCTTCATTGATCCCGACGAATGTGAATTGTCGTTTCGGAGACAGTATGAAACTATTCATGCATTTTCGTTTGTTGAATCTGTATTGTTTTTCGTTGTTCCATCCCCCGATGAAGTCTCCGTTCTGTGCCATTGCTACCGCTTTGCAATTTGTCGACTCATAGAATGCAATCATCATTTCGAATACCTTGTTCAAGTCTTTGATCAATGGCGTTCCTGTTGTGTCTGCGTATTTGTATGCAATTTCGTAGTAATCGTCGTCAAGTTGTATGAAGTGATCGAGCCCCAGTTCTCGGGCAATGTCGAAACAAGCGTTTCTCGCGTGCACAATGACGTTGCGGTTGTCGAAGTTGTTCCCCTCGTCGCTGGCGTCTGCAATCGCTTTCTTGTCGAAGCAAATGACCTTGTCTCCGAATCTCTCTCGGTATTCGTCTGCGGTCTCGTCTTCGTCGTCAATGATGATGTAAACGTCCCCAGTGTATCCGCATTTTTCAAGGGTCTTGTATGTCAAGACGTTGTCGGCTCTGCCGTGTGAGAGAATGAATACGGCGTGCTTACTCATACTCCTCGAGGTATTGCTTTCTTAGCTCTTCGCATATCTTGAGAAATCCGTTTTCGATTGCTGACTCAAAGTCGACAATCACAAGGGCGCTCTCTTCCATTAGGGTTTTGACCTCTTGATTTGCGTGCGAATAAAAGTCGGCGATTTTCTCGTAATTAAAAACGGCGTGACGATGTGCGGCAATGATCAAGAAGTCTTTGACCTCTGGGGGTGCTGTTGAGTCTGCAATTGCTCTCTTGAGCTTCGCAAGCTTGCTTCGGTCTACAAGTTCGAAAACGTCGGGCGGCTTGTTCTTGGGCTCGTATATTGGCGCCTCGATCTTGAGCTCGTATTTGCCCTCAGTTTCTTCGGGTATGATCTCCTCGGCTCCAAAGAGCGTTTTCTGTCTATGCATTTTCCTCAAGCTTTGTGGTTTGTTGCTCCCAATATCTCCGATCTTCTTGTCTCCAAGTTTCGGATCTTGATGTCAAGAATGCGGTCGACTTCACCTCGTTGATGTCTTTCCAAGTTTCTATGTAGAGGCGCCATGCATCCCATTGGTCGAATTCTTCGGGCGTTCTGATGTCTGGTTGCAAGTATCTGACTTGCCAATACAATTTGCGAGCGGTCAGTTCGTCGGCGTCGTTTGAATAGAGGTGTAATACGTGCCCTAGAAGGTCGGGCTCTGTTTTCGTGAATTGCGTTTTCATGTTGTAGCGGTTGTGCCCCCGAAGGGGCGTTTGCAATTAGTGATCGTCTCTTGTGATTTCAGTTTCGGGCGGAGTTTCGATTTCCCAACATGTCGTCAAGTGATCGAAAAACTTGTCAAAGTCGTCCTCTTCGAACCAAGAGGTCATTTCGGAGATCAAGTTTTGCTGTATGAATGACGCGGAGCAAGTCTCGCAAAGCCATTGCACTTTTTCGAATCGGGAGGTTTCATCAATCCACTCGTCTCGGGCGTCAATTTCGTCGTCTGTTGTTGCTTTCATTTTGTAGCGGTTGTGCCCCCGAAGGGGCGTTTGTTTAAAAGTTGTAATCGTGAAATGCTTTCCATCCTTGGGCAATTTCCATGCGTCCGTCTGGGTTTGTTCTTTTGGCTGTCCAGACATAACGCCCGCGCCATTTTCTGAGCGTGTATGTTGTGACTTCGCCTTTCGGGTCTTTGCTGATCTCATACTCGAGCTCCCTTTGATTTGTGCAATGTCCTGCAAATCCGCCTTTGATAAAGTTCGGGGTTTGCCCTTCCTTGAGGTCGAATTTGTCGTATCGGATTGTCACTTCTCTGCCGTTGCGTTTCACCTCAATGACTGTCGCGGGACTGATGTCGCTGTAAAAATTGCGGTGCACCTTGTCTCCGACTTTGAATACCCCGTAAGGGTATCGCTCATTCTGCGGCAAGTCGGCTATCGTTTCGTGTTGTTCTGTTTTCATGTGATCAAATGGTTTTGCCCCCTTGGCGGGGGCTGTGTTGATTAACCTTCGGCGAGTCTGCGGTTGCTTTCCTCTTCTGGGGTTGGTGCATAGGGGTCAAAATCGTCTTCCTGCATGGGGACGTTGAGCTCAATATGTTCGGGCTCGTAGTATGGTGATATCTCTTGAGCTTCGTATTTGAAGAAAAGCCCGTCGCGGTTGTATTGGTCATTAAATGCCTTTCTGATTACTTCGTCCTTATACCAAAAGGTATCTTTCTCGACCTCGGTGATGAAGTCCTTGCCGCCCTTGCACTTGTAGCGCCCGTGGTTGTCGTCTCCGATGTGGTCTTCGTTTCCATACCATTCGCGTATCTGGGTGCTGATCTTGATTTGTATCGTGCTTTTGGGTTGCTCTTTCATTTCAAGATTGGTGATGTCATAGCTTGTCCACTCTGACCAAAATTGGTCGAACGCGCTTGCAATGCCGTCGGCGATGACAGTCGCGTGTGTTTGCTCTGTCTGTCCGCGAAGGTTGAATTTGAATTGATACGAGTTGTATGTTTTGTGTTGGTTTGTATTCATAACGACATCAATATGGGACATCGGCGTTCCTTTTGCAAGATTAAATGTGAAAAACTTTGAATTGCTTTCTTTTTCAAGCTTTTCGGGTATGTTTTAGATCATAAGCGTGCCGCTTGTGTTTGATGTTTCGTGTTGGTTCTCGTCATCTAATGCAATCGGCACGTCTTTTTTTTCCCAGCTTATGTTTTTCTCCGACCGAATCCGCCCGTCAGATTTCTTATTTTGTCACTTGCGTCGACGAACGTCATTGCATGCGCTTCGGCGTGTCCCCGTTGCTGTAAGAATGCAACTTGCTTCGGCGTCGCTAGTTTCTTGTGCCTTCTCTCTGTAATCTGGGCAATGATTGCCGATGCCTCGCCCTTTGTTTTGACTGTGAAAGGGTTGATTCCGACTCTCTCGAGCATTTCGAGTTGTGGTGACGTTGGCGGGTCGAGCTCCCATTTGTTGGTCGGCTTGTATTCCAAGAGATCGGGCTCGTCGAGTATGCCTGCCATTTCTCGGGCGTCGTATGTCTTTGCTCCCTTTTTTGACTTCTCTTTGAATTTGTCAATGAGTGCCTGCTTGGTTGCAATTTCGCATTCACTCATGAGGTCTTGCAAATTGAGTTTGCCTTGTTTGCCTTTTCCAAAGCTGTTGATCTGCTTTTGCATTGCCGCTTCGATCTCGTCTCCTCTTGCTGCGAGCGCTGCGGGTCGTATGGCGCCCAAGTCCTCGAACTGATACAAGAAGTCCAAAAGGAGACAGTCGTCCTTGTTTGGGGCTGTGCGTGTCCCCCTGCCGACCATTTGCTGGTATGCAACGCGGCTCTTTGTCGGTCGTAAGACAATGACGCATTCAATATCTGGGCAATCATACCCCTTGGTCAGTAAAAGAGCGTTGTTGAGGATGTCGAATTTTCCCTTTTGATAATCGAGCAATATCTCTTTTCGGTTCTTGCTCGTCCCGTCGATATGCCTGCTCTTGATCCCTCTTCGAATGAGTCGTTCGTCAAACTCTTTTGACATCCTAATGTTTGGATGAAAAACAAGGGTCTTGCGGTCGCTTGCGTGCTCTTGCCATGCGTCAATGATTGCGTCGAGGTATGGTTTCATGGCGTGGTCGACGTCTTCACTGTCGAGCTCTCCCGTGCGTTTCGATTTGATTCCCGTCGTGTCCACGTCAAGCGGGATTGATTGCACTGTGATCGGGCTCAAGTGCCCTTTTTCGATTAGGTCGAAAAGTCTGATTTCGTAGGGAATGCAATCGTAAAACTTGAACAGGTTTTTCCCGTCCCCTCTCTCTGGGGTTGCTGTGATCCCGAGTATTTTTGCGCCTCCGTCTTTAAAGTGATTCAATACCCTTTGCCAACTCTTCGCCATGCTCAAATGAGCCTCGTCGGCGATGACCATTCCGAAGTGATCTGGATCCCACTCGTCGAGCCTGTTTTGTCGTGCCAGTGTTTGAATGCTGCCGACAACGATCTTCGCCTTTTTGCTTGCTCGAGCCTGTGCTTTTTCGATGTCTGGTTTGAGCCCCGCGGCGTCGACCATCTTGTCTCGAGCCTGCTCGACTAATTCGTCGGTGTCTGCCAGAAATAAAACTCTCTCGTTTTTGTGCCTAATTACTGTATAAGCGAGAGCCGCTGCCATGATTGTTTTTCCTGCCCCAGTTGCGGCAACGCTCAAAGCGGTTTGCACTGGGTCGCCTCCGTCAACGCCCTTGTAAAAGGCGTCAATGCTTTTGCGACAAAAGTCTTTTTGATAGTCGCGCAATTCAAATTGAAATGCCATGTGGTGACAGGTTGCCTCGACCTCTCTCATTCAAGCTCAGTGCACCCGTGCTTGATATGAATACGTTGAAAGAGGTCGAGACGTTTCCTTGGAGGGAGTTGTCATCAATCGACTTTTGTCACGCTGACTTCCCAGCCTTTGACAATTGTCGTGAAGTGATCTTTTGACGGCGTGTCGATTGCAATGTGAATCAAGTCAATGATTGTGCTGTCGGTTGTGATTTCGCTCGTCATGTATTTGAGAGCCTTGTTCACTTGCCAACCTTTCGTCACCATGTTTGCAATTTGCGTTTGTTGGGTCTTTGATAGTCCTGCGAAAACTTGCAATTCGGAGTCTTTTTTGAGGATGATTCCGTCTTTGATTGCCTCAATGAACTCGGACTCATGATTCGGACTGATTGCATTTGCAAGCAATTGACGTTGAGAGTCGTCTCTCGCTGTCTGGACTGATTGCTTTTTTGCGACTTCGTTGCTTGCTGTCTTGAGTCCGACCTTGCCTTTCTTGACCTCCTCGAATGCTTCGGGGTCTTCTTGCTTGAGTTTCTTTGCCCTCTCGACTGAGCGAATGCTTGCCCCTGTGGCGTCCGCTGCAATTTTGGCGGTCTTGCCAATCTTTGCCTTTTCTATTTTATCAAGCAACTCGGCTCCAATTGCCGCGCGTTGTGTCGAGGTCAAGTGCCTGCGCTTGATATTTGCATCTAGGACAAAGACCTCGGGAATTGCTCCGTCTTTCTTTACGTCGTAGGCTCGATATGCAAAAGGCAATCCGAGCTCTTGGCAAGCTCTGTATCTGTGGCGTCCGTCGAGGACTTGCCCGTCGTAGACGATGCCCGCGTCGCGTTGCCCGTTTTCTTTGATTGACTGCTTGAGCTCTTCGTATTCGAGGTCGCTCATTTCTGGAAGAGCGGTTGCCAGTTCATGGCATTTCATTTTCGTTTTCATTGCGTTTTTTTTGGTTCTTGGTTGGAGCGCCCGCGGGCGCTGGTTTACTGGTCAGACGTTTGCATTGTCTTGATTGATTCAAAGAGTGCAAGAGCGTGACCGAGTGAGGGTTGTTGAAATTTCTCAATTTTATCGCGCAACCATCTGCTCACTGTGTGACGCGCTATTCTCTCGCCGCTTGCCTCAGACATGAGAGAAGCTAGTTTTTGAACGCTTCCATGATTCGCTTTCACATACGCCCGAACGGACGCCAGTGATTCGAATGCTCTTTCTCTGCTTGATTGTTGTGCCATATCTTTTTGTTGTAAGGGAATGTCTTTGTTCCGTCAAGCGCCGATCTCGTTGCTTTTGTTCGGTTGTTTGATTTTGATCAGTTGTGCAAGGTAGTCGAAGTCGTTTTCGATCTCGATTGCCGTCTCCCATGTGACGCTTTTCCTGTGATCAAGCGTAATGTCAATATCCTCGATTGTGACGAGTCGGGCGGCTTGTTTGCTTATGCAATACCAAACGACCGCGGTCAACGCTCCTGCGGCTTGCCAGCGCTTCATTGAGGCAATCTGTTTTGCTGTGACTCCGTTCTTGCCTCCGCATGGAAGAGTTGCGTCGGATGTGCTTTTGGCTTCGATCATCAACAATTGCCCGCTTTCTCTGATTGCCCCCATGTAATCGAGAAAAGGGTTCTCTTTGAATATGACTCGGCGTTTGAATCCGCCGCCAAGGACTCGGACAGGCGGGTCAACTTTCTCGAGGTCTGCAATTCCGCGCAACCTGTAATCGGCATGAATTGCGTCGAGAAATTTCTCGAGTTGCTTGCCTGTGTTTTTGGCATTTGTTCTTTTAGGATTCATAATGGTGCGGGTTTGCCAATTTGCTGATGACGATGTCGACGAGTGCCGACCTTGCGGCTTCGATATGTGCGCAACGTCTGAAACCTCTTTCGGTTCGCCCTTCAATTTTTGGTCTCAAGCGAAAGTCGAAATGCTCGCAAGTGCAATCTCCGTTGCCTTGGTATGCCCCGAGGTCAACAATGTGCTCGATATCCTTTCGGCTCTTACTGACGACCCTCATGCTCAAGATTGAGTCGTGCGGGTAGACTGTGAGGTTTTTCCATTGCGAGGGTTTGAATTCGTCTTTTACTCCCTTTCCCATTTTTGCCCCATTGCGCTGATGGTTAAAACTAGACCGCAAACTCGAATTGCAATCAGCGCCCAAAGCCCCGCGTCTTTGAATGATGCAAGACATATCAAGATCAATACAAGCGATTCAATCCAAGGTGCTATAAAGCTGTGACGAAGGTTCGGCGGCAACCAAGTATTTGACATTGCAATCACTAGAACAAAAAACGCCCCGATGATTGCAATCCACATTGGCGCGTTGCCCTGCAATAAAAACGCCGTTGCGATTATGCCGCAAAGCTCGACGAGTAAAACGACTTCGAATTGTGTGCGGTCTCTCATTTTGTTGTGTTGAATAGCTCGTTTTCGAACAGGTCGATTCTCGTTGCGTCTTGTGCTCGGTTGCTGATTGCCATTCCGATTGACGGGTTGTGAAAGCTCTCGACGAGTTGTTTGCCGTGATACTGGGTCGTGACAATGGTTTTGATTCCTCGAGCCTTGACCCCTTCGAGTAAGCTCAAAAGGTGCTCGTCGCTCGCTGCTGTCTTCGCTGTATTGCCGAAGTCGTCGAGGATGATCAAGTCGGCATTGAGAAATTCAATCTTGAATGACTGAAATTTCTTTGTGTCTGTGCTTGAACTTGCTTGAATTGCCTTTTGCCTCAAGTCGCTTGCCTGCCAATATTTGACCCGCTTGCCTGCAAAGTGACATGCCCTTGCAAAGACGAATGCCGCCGATGTTTTGCCGATGCCGCTTGCCCCTTTCATGTATAGAGACTTCGGGAAATCTGCATCCCATGTCTTGTAAAGCTCTTGCAATTTCGAAGGCATTTTGTCCGCTTTCGATATCTGATATGATTTCGGACATATTGCCTCCCATCGTTTTGCAGTCTGTTGAACTTCCTTTTCCATTTTTTGGAGTTCAATCTCTCTTGTCTTGTCCTCTGCTTTCTTGTCGCATGCGTCGCACATGACCTCCTCGCCCTCTTGCAATTCTGTTTTGCACATTGCGCAAATCGTCTCGTCTTCGAATATTCCTTTGTTGTTGGTTCTCATGTTTTTTGTTGGTTCGTTTTTATGATACGGACTCGGCTCACATAAGCGAGTCAATATTTTCGCCGTCGTTGATTTTTTTCGCTTTTGGTTTGTCAGTCTGAGGAAAGAGCCCCGTCCAATTTGATTGAATCGCGTCGTCGATTGCGTCAATGCATTGCTGGGGCGAAAACTTTTCAAGCTTCTTGATAAATCGCGAGTAAGCAATATTCGAGATCGGCTTCCGCATGTCGGCTCTGTATGAGACCCATTGATCCCATGCCAAGCAAAACTCGAGGTTCTCTTTCAAAACTTCTGGAAACATTTCAAAAGCTGAAACCTGTTTTTTAATTGGTTTTTTATCTGTTGTTTTTATCTGTATAGTTGATTGGACACTTTTGACCAATGCGCATTGGTCGGATTTGACCAATGGGGTTTGGTCAGATTTGACCAATGGGGTTGTCCGTTGTTGTCCATTGTGTGCGTCTGTGTTCTCGTTGCTGCTTTTCTGTGCAATTGTATACCATTTCGTTTGATCATACCCGTCGTCGTTAAAGCATGCGCTTTCAATGGCTCCCGCCTTCTCAAGCTGGACAAGCAGTCTTGCAATTTTCCGACGAGACCAAAACGGGTAAAGATTCGTCAAGGTTCTCGCACTGTTGTATGTCCAAAACTTACCATCTTTTAAGTTTCTTTCTTTTGCCTTATTTGCAAAAACCCAAAAGCGAATATTACTCAAAAGGACTGCGGCTTCGACTCCGTATTGTGTAGCGTCGTCGACATCAAAGTTGTATGTGATTGATTTTTTCATTTTGTTGGTTCTCTTTTGTGCCTTAATAGCCGCGCAAGTAATGTTTCCATGTGCGTTGCATGCATAAGCCCCGCCCCTTGAGGTTGCGTTTTCCCTCGGGGGCGGGCAATTTACTTGCTGCGAATCAAGACGTCGAGAAGTTTCAGATTTTTTCTAAACCCTCGAGCTCCTCTTCATCCGTAATCGCTGCAAACGCCGCTCGCCCGAGCATGACTGGGTCTTCGTATCTCATGGGGAAGTATGATCGGAAGCTTGCCCCAACTATGCGCCCGAGCAAATGGTCAAACATTCTGACCCCGTCCTCGAGGTCTTGTTTGGGTATTTCCGTGATTGCCACTTCGTAAGGATACGAGCTCTCTTGCCAAACAATTTGGAACCTGTGCCTTTGGTCTTCTGGGTGCAATTTATTCCACATTCTGAGGTAGTGCCCGGCCTGCGCCGCATAATTGAATCTTGCTTGCGCCTTCGCGAATCCCGCCGCTGAAAAGTCGGCGGTTGTTTTTAAGTCCGCAAGAAACGGCTCCCCTTCGGGTGCTAAGTCAACAAGACCCTTTAAATATATATACTCACAATCGTAAGCTGAATGGGTCGTCCTGTTAAGCAAGACCACTTGCTTTCGGCTTTTCTCAATCAGTGCGGCGGCTTTCTTGTGCTTTTGTGTCAGCATTTCGATCGCCTTTTGCGCTTCTGCAATTGTGCTCTCGTCGACGACTGTGACGTTGCTCTCTTGCTGTTTAGCTTTCCATTCTCGAGCCTCCTTTGTTCGAAAGTTGTCGTATGGGCTGACCACAAATTCACTTTCAAAATCTAATGGGCTCGTCAATAGACAATCGACAAGGCTTCCCCAATTCATGCTCGAGCTTGAGTATTTTCTTGGATAGTGTCTCCATCGAAAAAGCGATGATCCGTAAAGCTCGAAAATGGAGCTCTTCGAGAGCCAACTGTTTTTGTTGAAAATGTCCGCCCGATTGAGTGTCAATTTTGAGTGATATTCGCTCGGTAATACTTGGGTTGCGTTCATGTTATCGTCCTGTGGAGTGTTTGAGCATTGCGTCGGCGGCTTGCTCGGCGTATTTCCAAGCGCTGGAAAGCTTCGTATGAGGCTCGATTGCAAGTTGAACCTCACATGTGATCGGCTCATATTCGCGCTTTTGTCTGACCTCTCGATATGTCAACGAGGTGACTGTGACTCCGTCGGGTAGTGTATGCACTATTTTCTGCGCTGGTTGCTCGATAATTGGCTCCTGCGGCGTCTCAATTGGTTGCCCGTAATCTTGTGGCATTTCATCAAACGGCTCGTCATGTTGTATCTGTGAAGCTTCCTCGGGAGCTTTGACGTCAGAGAATGAAGCTGATTTAGTGACCCTAAGTTTTCTTGTCACTGTGCCTTGTGGGTATTCGTCGTCGTATACCTTGACTCCGTGCGTGCCCTTGTCTGTGGTATTGCTCATAATTGCAATATAAGAGCCTTTAAGGTCTTGAGGTATCTCGGGGCGGTCTTTGAACTGTATGTCGACTGAGGCGCCGTTGTCGTCCTGCAATTTAGCATTCTGAAATGACCATTCGCCATGTTCGCCCGTCCCGTTTTTCCTCGGGTATATGTTGGTCAAGGTTCCCGAGATTCCCGAGATGACTTGCCCGTCCATCATTTGCGCGATTTGCGCCGCGCTTGCTGTGTTGGTATTCATTACGACCGAACAATGGGTCGTATCCGTTCCTTTCGCAAGAATTAAATCAAAAAACTAATTCGAGAAAATTCGATTGCGGTGCAACCTCCGCTCTTCCCATGATGATACGATCGTCAAAATCGTCCGCGACCATTGTTTGGTTGGCTTTCATTTGAAAGAGTGTCGGCGCCGTGATTGATCCGATGTTGCCATATACGATCTTGACCTTGTGTCTTTCAATTGGGTTGTTCACTGGAAAATTTTCTCCCGCCAATGACAAGACAATCGTCGCGTTCCATCTGCCCGCATTCTTGAAGCTTCTCGCCTCTCCGTGTGTGTCAAAATTTGTGGGGATATATTCGGGTCGGGATATCTCAATTTGCGCCGCGTATGTGTCAACTTGCACGTCGTCAATGTAGACCGAACAATCGAGACCAGATATCGGTCTGTGCGCAGGCTCTTCAACTGTAACAACAAGAGGGTCGAACGTCTCTCTTGCAATCCTGCAATTGTAATTAGTTTCTAGCGCAACGAGCCCCCTTTTTTCTGTTGGAATTGTGATGCTCGTCATTGCGCAATCAATAAATCTTCGATTGATTCCGTCGGGCGTTGTCATCTCAATGGTGAAGGAAGGCGGATCGGTGTCGGGATTTAGAATTGAACCCAGACCAGTGAGTCCGAGGAGTTTCGCCTCAGAAAGTGTCATTTCCTTGAGCGTGCTTATTTGCCATGCCCATGCGGTTTGTCTGTGTGTGACAACTCCCCCGTATGGGTCTTTCGGTGCAAGCGAGTTGACAACGACTCTCGCGACCTTGACTTCGTTTGCTCGATATTTGTATACACTCGAGCCCCCAGTTCGCTGAATGCGAATCTCTGTATTTCTTAGCTCGAGCGCTCCCATGACCTAAAGTGTTGCAAATGCCGTGAGTGCGACGCCCGGGATAATTAAAATTGCAATGGCTTCTCCCGCTGGGCAATCGAGAACGACGCTCCCGATTTGCTCCCATGCCGCGGGAACTTGAATCGTCCGAACGGCGTTTGATGTGTTGTGAAATACCACAATCGTATTTTGCCCCGGGTGTGGATTGGTGATTCCCGTGATTGTGACGTTGTTTCCTGTCACATTGACCTCTTGTGTCGTTCCGTCGTCTGGGTCGATTGCAAAGCTGTTCGAAACTGGTATGACGTGGTGACTGTCGAACTTCTGATCAACAATTGCAAAGTTCGAGTCGATTATTCCTTGAACATTTGTCGTCCCCGCTGGGAGAGTTTCCATCCCTGTATGTGTTAGTATTGCCATTTTTTATGATACGCGCCCGCGGGCGCTTTTGTTTATGTTACGATAAGAGGTCTTTTGCTTTGTGATCCGTTTGTTGCGTCGGTTGTGAAAATATTCAAATACCTTGACCCTGTCACTCCTAAAACCTTAATGCGCAAAGTTCCGCTTTTTGGGTCGTTGTCGTCCTGCGGGAACCATTGGTATTCGGCGACTCCAGTTGTTGGGGTCGACCCCGTGAAGTATTCCGTCCCGAGTGTCTGGTCGCTGAGTGTCGACGAGCCCGATTTGACTTGCACCCTCACCCCCATGTAATTTGCAACGACCCTCTCGTCGAATAGGTATTGCAATGACAGTGTGTTTTGTTGCTGTGTGAAGTGACGAGGTCTGATTCTGACCTCCCATTCTCCGACGTTTTTGTCAATCTGCGCAAGGGTCATTTCCATTGGCTGTTGATATGCTGTGCCGATATTGACTATTGGCTGGATTGTCGAGTATCCCCAGTCTCCCCGAATGCTCTTCCGAAGGAATTGCATTTCGACGTCTGTATTTGCGGGGAAGGTTTCAAGATCGAGCAAGTTTTCCCCCGCGCCGATATCGGGGAAGAAATACGCAATTGACGCGGCATTGTGGTCTTGCACTGGCGTCCCGTATGCCCCGCGCATAAATGCTTTCATTTCAATACCCGTCGCCGTCTCTATTGCATATCCGACTTGTATGATTTCGTCGTTGATAAAGATCAGAGACTCGAGCGTTGATGTGAGATAAGCAAAGTCGTCTGAGAGAAACTCAGTTCGGCTTGCCACTTCTGCAATTTTTGATCTTTGCCAAGCGTTTGCGACTGTGAATGCAATCGCTTGTTCTCTGAGAATGACGAGCGGACTCTTGTCGAGAGCGGCGTCGAGTGTCATCTTGTATGCTTGTGGCATGACGTCCGTCAAAAGCTCATTCCATTCGATCGCGTCAACGAGCCTGTTGTTTATGTCTACCCTGTAAAGGTTTTCGGTTTCGGCACTTAGTGCCATTAGTGCAAACGCATTCCCTTCTGACAAAGGTTTCGGCATGTCAATGATATCGAGACTTGCAATTTCCCCGGGATCCGTGAGGTCTGAGAAATCGTCGGCAAAATTCAAATCGTCATCCTCGAGAGTATCTCGTATTTCGTATGATGGTGTCGGCGTGATGAAGTCGCCGTCTGGGTATCCGACGAATGATGTCGCGTAATAGTCTTCGTGCAACGTGATCTCGATTCCTTCGGGGTCTTGATTTTCGTCGTTGATTTCAATCACTCTCCAATAAGAAGTCGTAGGTTGACCGCCTGCAAAGTCATCAATGACCAATTGCACAAAGTCGCCCGGCTCAAGATCGGCGTTGAATCTTGTCATTGTCGCCGTAAGGTTTGCCGCTGGGTATGAAGACTCGCTCAAAAGTCTTTGGACTTGTTTCTCTGCTGTCTTCCTGTTTGAGAATGCAAGGAGATTTACCTCTCGGCTGTTGATCGTTCCAGCCATTTGTATTGAAGCGTTGTCCGTCGCTGAAACAACCTCTTTCATGAAGTTCTTTTCCCTGTTGATGAACTTCGCCCTCAACTCGTTGACAGTCCCCGCCCAAGCTGGTCGTGTGAGTTTGATGTCGACAAGCATGTCTCTCGTCAATGTGATCATGGGGTCGTATGCCGTCGTTCGGTCAGTCATTGCCCGACATGTAATCAAGGCGCCTTTTGTGAACGTGTAGAGTTGGCAATGGTCACGCATCATCTCGACCGAGTCTGCCATTGCTGTTTGACGTCCTAAAGAAAAACTGACTCCGACGTTTTGTTCTGCGAAATGGTTTGCCGCCGACTTGAATGCTGCAACGTCAATCTTTGATGCGCTGAGTCCCCTTCCCCAAGTTCGATTTGTCATTATCTCGTATACACATGCGGCGGGGTTTGCCTCAACGTATGCAGGATGCGACGGGTTGTAACTGCCCCTTCTTGGGAATTCGGACTCGGGGATTAAAGCAAGATTCTCGTCGATTGGTTTCGGCAACCTGTCGATCTCAAACATAATTGACCCCGGTCTCGGAGAGGATCCCATCAAATATTTCGGCATATGTGCAAAGCATATCCCTCGATGATTTGTTACGGCGCCCCCATAGCGATTGCCGGGCGACCTTTCTTGCAATTCGCTTCCGAAGTAAAGTTGCATTGCCCCTCCCTTTCTGTCGTCTCGCCTGCCCCCCGATACTTTGAAACTTGTATACCCTATTTCTTTGTCAATTGAAGTGAGGATTCCACCCCTGCCCCTAAAAAAGAAAGCCCTGTATAGATTATCCTCCTCTTCTTCGGGAATTTCGAGGGTTGCATTGATTCTGAACTCTTGATCGCCTGTAATTGCTGCAATGGTAAATGTCCCATTATACCAAGTCGGGTCGACTCCCGCGATTTGAACCGATTGCCCAACTCTGAAAAAATGCAAGTCCGTGGTTCTGACTGTCATGTATGAGCCATTGTAAAAAGTGTAATCAAGGGAACTGATTAGATAATCCCCCTCTGATCGTTCACCTTGCCACATGACATGCTCGCCGGGGTTCGAGAGCACTTTTCGGACTTTGTCAATTTGACCGCAACAAATGCCGACGTCTTGTGTGATGTAATAGTTGTATCCTGTCGTCACCCTCTTTGATGAAAACAAGCCCGTCTTCACTTTTTGTGAAAGCGCCTGTGTAATAAATGAGTCCCTGTCCATTCGAATTACATTCGAAGGCAATCTCAACCTTCCAAAAACGATCGGGACGGGGGCGGCTTCGGTCACGCTTGATTCGTCAAGCTCGTCGGGTCTAGGCGGCTTTTGTTTCGCCTCCCCTCCAACAAGCATTTGTGTCAACGACATGAAAATTCCGCCGATTGCAAGTGCACTCATTGCCGAAAGACCCGCCCCGATTGCTGTCGCCCCTGCAAGTCCGCCAATGATAAAAGGTAATAAAAACATATTTCTTGATTAAGTTTTGCGCAAACTTGGAATTCGAACGTCCCTCGGATTTGTCTTGTATCCGCTTTTTGTCGGCATGTAAAATTCCAATATGTATCGAGACCATTTTTGTATCGGATCGGTCGTAAATTTTTGCCCCCTCATTGTGTGTGCAATTCCTTGATTTGTGATGATTCCGATGTGGCTTGCAAACGCCCCATTCTTGAAAATTGCAATTGCTCCCTCTTGCTCTTCGACTTTTTCGACGTGTAGTATTTTTTTGATATACTCTGACGCAACGCTAAATGTCGCAAGATGTCCCTCGGTTCGTCGATAATAAGTCTTGCCGCCGATGGTGCTGTCGACGACCCCTCCCTTTTTTAATAGGTAGAATGCCCCATACAAGCAATCTATTGCTTCCGACTTGTTCCACCCTCGCCACTTCCACGGAACCCCCTCGAGCTCCTGTGCGGCTTCTGATACGGCTTTGAGATCATACTCCATGCTTGACCGAGTCTCTTGTCGGGACTTTCCAGAAACCCCCAAAGTTTGCGGCGTTGTTGAATCTGTTTTGACAGTCTTCGGTCGTGCGCCTGCAACCCGGGAGCAATCTCACTCCGTCCCCGACCTGTAAAGCGGGCAACCAATTGTTTGTGAAGAATTTGCGTCTTGTTGTTTGGACGTCAGTTGCTTTTACAATGGAAATTTTCACGCCAGTGATGTCATGAGACATTGTTCCGTATGCCCAAAAATCAGTCGTATTCACACGCCCTTCGACTGTGACTGTCCTGTTTGTTCTGTTAATTGCAACGACTGTCGCGTCGACCTTGTATGTGTCTGAGGATACATTGCAACCTGTCCCGAAGAGAACGTGATTGCATGTCCTTGTCCACCAAAAGCGAGGAACACTGAAATTCTGTGCGTATGCTTCTGGCACAAGGTCGGCGGTTGCAATGTCGTCGTCGAAAGTCATGTTCGTGACGACTCCCTCGGTGATGATTTTTGTATCGACTCCCCATTGGAGCAATTGAGGATTGTCCGCATATGAACTTAAACGTATAATTGCAATGCGGATTTCTGCGGTAATACTGCTCAAAAACAATGTGCCGAAATCGGTGTTGTTTTTGGGAACCATTACTTGCACCCCAGATTCCTCGAACTCTCTCGATTTTTTCTGTCCTGCATGTGCGACGGGAACCGATGCAAAGGTTCTAGTCCCCCCAAGCTCTTCGGCTGGCATGTTTGTGATGGTGACGTCTTCGTCCGCTCCCGTGTAAAAGACTTTTGTCCCTTTTGCTTTGTCGGTGAAAATATAGCAATACCTTGCGGTTGTTGCTGGCGAACTATTGAACGCAATGCTTGTTTCGTCTGCCATGATATTAGTCTTCTAGGGTTCGGAACATTTTGATCGAGTAATTGAACGTCAATGTATACTCGCCCGTTTTCTTTTGTGGCTCATGGAACCACATAGAAAATACATGTTGTTTGTTCATGCCCCCCGAGAATCCATCCCATCCAACAAGAATTTGTTTAATGTTGTCGTAGTTAATTTCGCTGACGGAAAATGTTTTCGTGTAATAACTGGTAAAAGACCCCGGGACATATGTTTGCGATAAGTCCCTTGCTGTATCTGTTACATTATACGGGACGGGATTTGATCCGTTTGGAAAGCTTGGGTTTTGATAAAATCCGTTGTATATTCTTGTATCGTATCCTTGCACGTAAACCATAATCTGATTGCAATATGACCCGCTTGTTTGGTGATCCATTTGCCCCGTGTATCTGCTGAATCCGCCCGCGTTGATGTCGGTTCCGAATATGTCGTTTGAGTAATATGTCGGTAAAAAGTGCATGCCGAATATGCCCTTATTGACAATCTCGCACAAATTGCTGTTCGTGATGACCCCTCCGTCTCCCGCTTCTGCAATACCACTCGGGATTGATACTGTAATCGTATTGTTTGGCGCGTCAATTGCCGTGACTTCATACTCTCCGTTCCACCATGTTATCGGGTCAGCTTCTCGAATGGTTCCGCCGCTTCCCGATCCCGCATTCAGTGCCGAGGTGATTGTGAGTGTTGTTGTTGTCGGAGTCGACGCAACTACCCATCCACCATTGTATGAGCTCGGTATCACTCCAAGGATTTCGACGTCGTCTCCTGTTGTCAATTGATGGTCGACGCTTGTCGTCAACGTGAACTCGGTCGCGGTGCTTGTAATTGATGCAATAGGTCTTTTGACCCTTTGGGCTCCCGAGATTATTACATTGCCCCCGACTTGGTAGTGATGCGAATCCCCAGCGCTTGGGGCGACTGTGATCTCTGCGGTTCCATCTCCGTTGTCGACGATTCCTGCCGTATTGTATTCGACCGGCCAACCTGTGATGTCAAACGGGACATTGTCCGTCGGCGTGAAATCATATGTCGATGTCATTTGATATTTGAAACCGAGTTGCTGACCCGGACCGAGAATGACGGGGTCGTCGAGAACAATTCGAGAGAATATCGGTTTGTTATAAAAGAGCCCGACGCCGAGCTCTGTGATTGTGTTGTTCTCTGTTTGCGCTGCGGTGAACAAGTATGATTGATGAAGAGTGACTCGCGGATAGTCTGTATCTGTCACGTCGACGACGTTATATTGAAAATACTCTCCAATTGGGGGAGCCATTCGAGTTGAAGTGTATGCGACCAGTGAATCCAGCGCATCTCGTTTTGTGTTGTATACAGTGAGAGACGCGGGCGTTGTGACTGTTTGCGATCTGTCAACTGTGACGACTGTGCCGCTGTTGACTGTGACAATTCTTGCCTCTTCGCCCGAGCCAAACTTGATCATATTGTCGACGTCGTTCCCGATGAAGTTTGCTGTCCCGCTCGATCTTGTGACTTGGTTTCCTGTTTGCGTATAAAGCGAGTTTGCTTTTGCCTCACTGTTGGGCGAGTTGCCCGTCCCGCAAAACCCGTATCGCATGAGTTGATCGAATGCGGAGCTTGCATTTGAGCTCACATAATCGTCAATCGCGGGGTTGAGTATTAGGTTTTTTTTCAATCCAGATTCGTATGCAATTGTTCCGTCTTCATTCAATACATAGACTTGATACTTCCCGCCTCCGATTGTGGCGCTTCTCGACTGGTTTGCCTTTTCGGTCACTTTGATTTCATTTTTCATTGTAGTATGTATGCCCCGCCTGTTTGCTCGATTGCGCCCGCGGTGATGGATGTTTCGATTTGTTGTGGTAAATTTGGCTTCGCAAAGAAGTATGTTGATGCCTCCGCTTCTATATTGCCTTGCGTCTCGTCTTGAGAAAAATAACCGATTGGAGTTGGAGTCAAAAGAACGGCGCGGTATTCTCCCCCCGTTTGACTTATAAGACCAGACGTAATATTTGTTTCGATGAAATTTCCCGCATTAACAAGGATGGACAAATATTCCCCGCTGCTCTGCTCGATCGAGCCCGACGTTCGGTTGGTTTCTATGATGTCGGTTTTGAGCAATGCCGCTTCGTAAACGCTTGTTACTTGCTCGATAATTCCCGAGCTTCTGTCGTTGAACAAAGGAATGATCGGAGTCACGTCGGCGACCCATGTTGCGAGGTTGTGAGTGACGTCGAGTCCATTGATCAAGAGCTCTCCCGCCGAAGCTTGAATACTTGTCAGATAAAGCGGATTCACTGGGGAATTGCAAAGGAGATATTCGGTTGCGTATTCGCCGCCCGCAAATCGGACGAAAAGCTTTGCCTCTCCTCGTTTCAGATATATGCATGCGATGTCGGATTCTCCCGCAAAGACTGATCCGTCAATTGCCCATGTATTGATCATGAGAGGAGAGAACCCGTCGAATTTGGTGATTTGCAATTGTTGTAATTGCGAGTCGAAAAATCTGATTTCGACTTGCCCGTCGGTGAGACCTGCGCACAAATGCTCCCTACCTCCAATTGTAAAAGTCCCGTGTATGTGTGCCCCCTCGGGAGCTTGCCCGACATACCAATTCGAATAAAATGGGTCGACTCCTTCTGCTGAGAGTCTGACCCCTTGCAATGGCACGATCTCAATGAGCCAATCCTTTTGATGAGGGAAGGTTTGCCCCGTGATGTATTCTTCCGGTCCTTTGACTGTCGCCGTTTCGAATGTGAGTTTCTCCGATATTGGTAGAGGAGTTTGTCTCACTTCATTGACTTGGGGCATTGAGAAGACCTCCCCGAAATCAGTTCCTTCGATGAGCTCTGTCGAATCTTTCGGGAGCGTGTGCAACGCTTCCTCCAGTTGCAATTCGAACTCGCATGAGTTTGGCGCTTTATGTCGAACGATAAATGTGTCGTTTGACTGCTTGGCAAAAATGCAAAACCCCGCGTATGTCCCCTCTTCAATCGGAAAAGGACTTTCACTTTCTAAGAGTATACCCGTATTACCTCCGACAAGGTTTGTCGCTTCGATTACCCGCGAGACGTGCAACTCCCGATTTCTTGAGTAAAACCAAGCAACTGTCCCGAACTTGTCGAGCTTGGTCGGATCAAGGTCAACGGCGTAATCAATGCCGACTTTGATTTCCATATATCGAGCGCCCGCGGGCGCTGCATTGGCAACAATCAAATCTTGTGTCCATGAGGGGATATAAAAAGGATTCGACTTGCCTTGATTCCTTTTGATTATCCGCTGCATATTGCGAACGTCCGCCGAGTTGGTGATCGTCCATTTGCCGAGGAACATTCTTTTTCCTCTTCTGTCGTAAATGCCGTATTTTTTTGCTGCCCCAAGAGCGATGTCTCGACGACCATCTGAAAAGCTCGAGACGGGAGGGGTCGAGAAATCGGGTGCAATTGTAAAAGTTGGATAAAACTCAATCATATTTCATTGAATGTGAGGCTCTCTGACGACGCCCTCGTTTGTGTGATTGTCCTCGCCCCATTTGTGAGAGACAGGGTTCCGACTGCCGTTGGAAAGACCCAAGCGCCAAGCGGGAAAAGGGGCGCCGTCAAATCCTCTTCAAGCACAAGTCGCCTTCTCAAGTTTTGTATGTCCGTGACTGTTCGCCATGCCCCCCCCACTTGGTAATCATAGAGGTATATCCTTGAACCGATTGCAATTTCTGTCGGGACTCCGAAATCACAATTGATCTCGCCCTCGATTGTTTGCGGTATTCTTAGCGCGACGCCGTGTCCCCAAAGAGGCATTTTGATAGGCTTGTATGCTTGTGCAACTCTGTTGAATGAAAGCTTTTCGTTGTCAGAATCGCTTGTCGTGTCTCGTTGGAACCTGTAGGAATTTCGAACTCTCGACCTGTGACGGACTGACTGATCCCATCCGCTCAATGAGGATATGATCGCCGTCTTGTATTCGTATATGCACTCGATTCCCGCCGCCCAATTTGGCAACAAGACAAGCTCTTCGGGTTGGTCGTATGTATTAGGATATGCCATTTTTACACAAGCTCCCTTCCCCAATAGTATCGAATCTTGAGCTCAAGCGTGTATGTGTTTTTCTTCTTTTGGGGCTGATTGAAGACGCACCACACTCCGCCGAATGTATTCATGTTGTTGCCATTTTTTCTGCCGAAAAGGATTGTTTGTATTCTGTCGCTGTTGTGTTCACTTACACTCAACGTCAATGTGTATTCCCTTTGATGAGACCCCGCGACATATGTTGACGATGTCATGTTTGGCTCGTATAATGAAACCAAACCCCCGATGTTTGCTGCTACTCCAAACCCGCCGATTGAGATTGGTTTTTGCTCGTAAAACATAACGTATGGCGAAAGAGTCGCCTCTGGTCTGTGCCGCCAAGTGTCAAAGGTGCTACCTGCACCCGGTATCTCTGCGTTTATAAAGTTTCCCGTGATGGGATTGGTCAACTCTGTGCTCGTTGAAACCGACAATGCAGGCATGGTCTTGTTGTATACAGTGCACCTTGCATCATTTTTCACAACGCCTCCGTCGCCTGCATCTTCACGTCCCGAGGTTGCGTCTATGGTGACTTGATTCGTTGCAATGGCTGTGACTGTGTGCGTGCCGTTCCACCATGTGACGGGGTCTGTATCTCTCACATTGCCCCCGCTGCCCGATCCTGCATTGATAGCGGACAATACGTCAAAGGTTGTTGTTGTTGGTGTTGTGTTGACGACCCATGTTGAATTGTATCCCGATGGAGTTGTCGCCTCAATGACGATCGAATCCCCCGCGCTGAATCCGTGCGCCGCGCTTGTTGTGACTGTGAACTCAGTCGCGGTGCTTATGATTGAAGTGATTGCAATTCTTGTCCGCACTGAATTTTCGATGATTATCTCGTCCCCGATTTGGTAGTGATGATCGTCTCCGACGTCGGGGGTCATTGTGACCAATGCCGTATCGTCACCATTGTCGACGATGCTGTCTAAGTCATATTCAATTGCCCATCCTGCGATGTTGAGGTCAACATTGGTTTGCTCTGTCCAATCGCCGACCATAGTGACTGAATAGGTTGCGGCTAGTTGCTGCCCCGCTCCAAGGACAACGGGGTCGTCGAGTAATACCCTCGAGTATAAAACTTCCCCTGCCGTCGTTCCCGATGCGATCCCCAGTTCCGTAATCGTATTGCCTTCAACGTCTGCAATGGAAAATAGACCCGTGCTATTGTAGACGTAGACAGGACGATCGGGGTCTGTTTGATAATCGAGCGTGCCAGTGTCCCCCTCTGGGGTCTCTGTTGTTGTTGACGCGAGCCAATTGTCCAAAAACTCGCGTTGCGTGTTGAATATTTTCAATCCTTGCGCCGTCACTGACTGACTGACGTCGACTGTCACTTGTGTCCCGCTGTCCACGCTCAAGATTTTTCCCTGTTCGCCTGTTTCAAAGCGGAAAGCTTGATTCAAATCATTTGCAACAAAGACCGAGACTCCCGAGTCCCTTGTGACGACATTGCCCGTCTGCGAATATGTTGACGGATCCAAGTCTCGGAAATTTGGAGAGTTTCCCGTTCCTGCATGTATGGTTTGAAATAAGCCGCCTCCGGCGCCTACCAAAGACTTACTTGCAATCTGATCAAGACCGCTGTCGAGTATGAGGTTTTTTTGCCTTTGCTCCTTGATGACTTTGCCGTCCTCAATCACCTTGAGGGTAAACTCTCCCGAAAATGTGGTTTTTTTTGTGAGGTTTGTTGATTCTTGATTCATGGTTGCTCTTGGTATGTTCCTGCAAAAGTTGATTTTTTAAGCTTTAGGTTTGCTTCGCAAAGGTATCTCGGAGTCGGTGGCGATGCAAAGAAATATGTCCCCTCTGTCGTTGTTTGCGGAAATTGCAGTGCACTGGGGTCGTCCCCTAGCGCGGCAAACAATGTCGGGTTGTAGCTTCCCGAGATGGTTGCATCTTTAAATGTCAGAAACGCTTCGTCATTTGCATTTGTTGGAATGAGTGTCGGGTTGTAGCTTCCCGAGATGGTCGCGTCTTTAAATGTCAGAAACGCTTCGTCATTTGCATTTGTTGGAATAAGTGATGGGGTATAGCTTCCAGAGATGGTCGATTTGCGCCACAAAAAACGATCGCCAATTCTCGGGGGGATTGGTGTCACCTCTCCGACCCAAGTCGTGAGGTTGTGTGTCACGTCAAGACCCTTGATCAATAGTTCTCCCGATATGACTTCGACTCCTGTCAGATACAATGGGTTGACGGGTGAATTGCAAAGGAGGTATTCTTGACTGTAGAACCCGCCGAAAAATCTGATATAAAGCTTTGCCTCTCCTCGCTTGAGGTAGACAACGCACATGTCCGCTTGTCCCGCCGTGATTGATGCGTCAACCGCCCAAGTATTGACCATGATCGGCGAAAAACCCTCGAAGGTCGCGACTCTTTTTGCAAGCGTTCCGTCTCTGAATTTCACTTCTATGTTCCCATTCGTGAGACCAATTGCAATGTGTTCTTTCGAGCTTAAATCAAAAAGACCATGAACATGTTCTCCCTCTGGGGCGGCGTCGTATAAATCTGAAAAGAATATATCCCCGCCGCTCTGCTTTAATTGAACCCCGCTTCCGTCTACGATCTCGAGCTCCCAATCTCTTTGGTGAGGGAATGTTTGTTGCAAGCTGTAGGCTTCCGGACCGACTATTTCTGCCGTTGTGAACGAAAGCTTTTCGCCAATGGGCAACGGCGTTTGCCGAGTCTTGACAACGGGAGGGTATGAATTGATTGCTTGCCCCGATATAAGTTGCTCGCTTTGGTTTGGCAATGTGTGCAATGCCTCCTCGACTTGTAATTCGAACTCGCATGAGTTTGGCGCCTTGTATACGATTTGAGTTTCGTCGTTCACCTGTTTTGCAAAAATGCAAAATCCTGCATACGTCCCTTCATCAATTGCAAAAGGTGTTTTTGTTTCGAGGACAATATCAGTTGTTGAGCCCCCAGCGCTTGAGGCTGAAATCACTCGAGAGACATGCAATTCTCTGTCGCGGCTATAAAACCATGCAACTGTGCCGAACTTGTCGAGTTTTGTCGGATCAAGGTCAACCGCGTAATCAACGCCGACGATGATATTCAACGCAACCGCGCCCGCGGGCGCTGCATTTGCAATAATGAAGTCTTGTGTCCATGACGGAATGTAAAACGGATTTGCGATTCCTTGATTTTTCAACAAGAATTCACGCAAGATTCTTTCGTCTGCCCCGTTGGTCAATGTCCATTTTGCGTTCATTGAACGGCGACCGCGGCTGTCATATATGCCATACCTTTGCGTTGCTCCGAGCTCGAGGTCTCGCCGCCCGTCCGTGAACGTAAAAACAGGAGGGGTCGAGAAATCGGGAGCGATTGTAAATACTGGATAAAACTCAATCATATTTCATTGAATGACAATCTTTCCATTGACGCCCGTGTTTGAGTCAGTGTTCGAGCCCCAGACTCGAGAGACAGTGTCCCGACTGCTGTCGGAAAAACCCATGCCCCCGAGGGGAAAAGCGGCGCGGTCAAATCCTCTTCGAGTATGAGTCTAGTCCTTTGGGTTTGTATGTCCGTGACTGTTCGCCATGCGGCGCCGATTCGGTAATCATAAACGTATATTCTCGACCCGATTGCAATCTCTGCGGGAACCCCAATGTCGCAAAAGATTTCACCCTCGATTGTTTGAGGGAGTCTGACCTCTGTCGAATGACCCCAAAGAGGCATGCGCAAAGGCTTGAACGCTTGTGCAATTCTATTGAAAGAAAGCTTTTCGTTGTCAGAGTCGCTTGTCGTGTCCCTTGTAATTGTCCACGCGTTGCGGGGTCTCGACCATTGTCTGACGTTTTGCGTGTATCCGCTCAACGCTTCGATTGACGATGTCTTGTAAGATATTGTCGATTGCACGCCTCCCGCCCAATTCGGCAAGAGTGCAAGCTCTTCGGCGTCATCGTATGTATTTGGGTATGACATCAATCATTATCCTTGGAAGGCTTGTTGAAACTTTTTGCGGTTTCTGGATATCACATTGAGAATGAGCCCGGGGTTGTTTGCAATTTCTCTTTGCACCTCTCTCGGGTCAATCACATTGACGATTCGCATTTCCTGCTGTGGCGCTTGTTGTTGATTTTGAGTCGGTGCATTGGACTCGAGCATTCCTTCCATGTCTCGGCGCTGTTTGCGGCTCAAGACCATTTCGCCTTTTTCTAAGACTGCGGGTATCTCGCTCGATGCAATTCCGCCTTTGTGGTATCTCTTGACTCCTGCGAATGCCGCGTTTGGCAGTGACCTTGTCGAGCCTCCCTCCGCTGCGCCTCCGCCGTGCCTTGTTGACACTGGAGTTGACGGGGCTCCCGGCTGTGGGGCGCCTCCGCTGATTGCTCGGATTGCCGCTCTCACTGCCATTTCGATGAGCAATTGCATGATGATTTTTAAGATGCCTTTGACGATTTGCTCTGCCAGTTGGGCGAACGCTTCCTTCGCGTCTTTCGCTCCTGTGATGACGTCGACCATTGTGTCTCGAAGTGCGGTCATTGAGCCCGCCGCAAGCTCGTCGATTTGCTGGTCAACGTCCCCCCATGCTTCGAGCAATCCCTCAACTTGACTGACCTCCTCTTCGGTATCTGACCCTTTCTTTTTGTCCTCTGGTTTGACTGGGTCTTGCTTTTCTCTCGGAACGAGACCCTCGATTGGTTTCTCGTATTGAGCATTAAATTGTCCTGCTAGTTCATCGGTTTTGCTCTGAAATTTCCCGATTGCTGTTTGTGGGGGCGAAGGCTCAAAAGCCCCGAACATTGCGCCGCCCGCCTCTGGAATGCCTCCGAATGTTTGTGTCGGGTTTACTTGATTGAACAAATCTCGCCTTTCCCCTGCTTGCTCCATAAATACTTGCCCAAGCGGCTTGGCTCCCTCTTTACCAATTTGAAGTGTTTTTTCAATGTTTCTGCGAAGGTCGTCGAGCGGCGTCTCGTCAATTTCCAGTTTGATAAATCCGCCTCCCCCCATCCAAGAGGGCAATTTACTCGCCATTTCATTGACGATATGCTTGACGAAGTTAAGAGCTAGTTGTTTGAACATGGCTTCGATCCAACTTCGCACGGGAATGAAACCATCTCCGAATGTTCCCCAGAAATCCAAGATTACGTCTTTTAAACGGCGAATCATGTATACACTCAAAGTGTCAATCGCCGCGCCTCCTAATATGTAAAGCTCTTTACCGAAGAATTCTGCCGCCGCTGCAAGTCCGAGTCTGGCATAATCAATCATGCCTTTAAGACCCTCTTCCTTGCCTGTCATGTAAAGAGCCTTGATTGCATTGCCTATCGCCTCTCCTGTGGCTTGGGCGTATGGTAAGAGCTCGTCAATCAATTGCTGTATCTCGACGAGAACAGGCTTGAGTGCATTCATGATTGGCTTGGCAAACTCCGACAAGAGATATTTCCATTTGCCGTCTATGGTCGAAATTAATCCGTTCCAAGTCATCGAGGACGCCATGAGCATTTCTGAATATTTGCCAAGGTCTTTTGTGACGATTTTCCACATGTCCGCTTGAGACGCTCCCGCCGCTGAGAGCTTTTTGATCTCGGCTCCCGCGTTCTGACTCAATACGGGAATTTCAACCATCAATCGACGCAATGCTTCCCCGTCTGGTTTGCCCATCGCTAAGGATGCATAAAGTCTGCCGAAGGTTGAAGTCACTTCCTCGAGAGGTCTGTTTGCAATCTTGGATGCCGCGCCGATAAGTTTGAGGTTTTCGTTTGTGTCAAAGTCTTCCCCGCCTGCGGCATACAAAAGCTTGCTTGCCCCGATGACCTCAGTTGGTGAAAATGGAGTTTCATTTGAGAACTGGACAAGTTCCCCCATCCTTTTCTCGGCGGCGTCCATGTCCCCCATCATAAACGAGAGTTGCAATCTTGCATCCTCGAGTTGCGCTGCAATTGGAAGTCCTGCTTTAAATGCTTTATAAAGTCCGCCGACCGCTGCAAATGCGATTGTCGCTCCCGCTGCCAATGCTGCAAGGGCGACAATGATCAATCCGATTGTTCCAAGGATTGCAACTAAGGGAATTGCCGCGGCTGTTGTTGATGCTGCGAGTGCTGTCATCCCCCCAGAGGCTCCCATTGCTGAATTACCAAGAGCCCCGACCCCCGCTGACGTGACGCTTGCTGTGCCTGCAATGCCTGTCATGCTATTGCGAAGACCAGAAAGTCCGCCGATGAATGATCTTGTCCGATTCACAAGGCGCCCGAATTTGCCTTCCATCACGCCCGCGCCGTCTGCTACGTTTAGCAGTGACCCCGACATTGATGCGAGCCCTCCTCGGCTCTTCTGTGCCGCTTGTCCGAGCTTTGCCGCTGACCTCGATGCCTTGGTCGCGTTCTTGTCTAGTTTCGGGAGGCTTTTTGATGCGGCATTGCCGACGCCTGCAAGACCCTTTCCTATTTTGTCTAATTCTGAAACGGCTTGTTTTCCGTCGACTTTGACTCCTAGTGTGGCGATATCCATTGAATTTTATTTCTTATTTGCGACCCATTCAAGGAATACCGCATCCGCCTCTTGCATTACAGTCAAAAAATACACATGGTCGCAGAAACCCGCGGCGTTGGCGTAGCATATCGCATCAACGATCGAGATTGCGTTCGGTGCAAAGCCCGAGCTCCTCGACGCTGACAACTGAAAGAAGGCGCGAACGTATTGCCATTGAGCCTCGTTGATCTCTGGTCTTCTAAGTAATGCGGCAGGCGGATTTTCTGGGTCGTCTTCGAGCATTTGCTCAAAGTGATCAATCATGCCGCTGTATTTTAGCTGCCACTCAACTTCCTTTTTTTACGGCGTCCGCTGTGGCGGACATGCTCTCCCGTTGAAAGTTGGCTTGCTCGGTTGCTTGATCTGCAATGAAGTCTCTCACTGAGGGGACTTGCAATACGCGCTCAACATTTTCGGGCGTGCATGCAAGTTTTTTCCCATTGTCAGTGATTCCTTTCCAATCAATAATGATCGCTTCAACAAGGCATTTCATTGTCACCTTGCGCGCTGCTGACATTGACTTCGCGAGCTCTCCTTTGAGCTTGCGACTGTTTTTTTGCATTGCGCGAACATATTCTTTGCTTTCGGTCGATCGGATTTGAAAGGAAGTTTCTTCGTCGTAATCGACCCAAACTCCATTTTCGACGGCGTCTTCAACAAGCAGTGCGTTTGATAATTCCATGTGCGTATACTTGCTTTTTATTCGAAGATGTCAAATACGATTTGCGTGCCTGTGACGGGGTCTAGGATTGCTTGAATATCGGTGTTGACCATGACGTCAGAGTCAATCCCTTCAATGCTTGCACTTCCGCTCGGGAACTTGATTCTCGGCAAGTAAACCGAGATTGTCCGTCCTGCCGAGTCGGTGACTGTGAAGTCAATCGAGATGTCGTCATGATCGTCGACCTTTGTCAAAAAGTCATTGTTCTTGAAGTATGCATTCAAGCTTCCTGTGATCTCACAACGACCCATGCCGACGTCGAAGTTGCCTTCGTATGACAGGGCGTCTTTGCCTCTGAGGTTGTTTGCAATTTCGAGGGTCAAGGTTTTGAATCTCTCTGTTGATGCGGCGTCGTCGACTGCAAGGGTTCCCATGTTCGAGGTTCCGTTGAGGATGTCTCCGACTGGGGCGTTGGCGTATCCGTTCGAGTCAATGCTTGTGTTTGCCTTGACTCCAGTCAATCCAAGAAACGAAAGGGATCCCGTGATGATTGCCTTGCTCTCGATATTGAGAGAAAGAGTATCCGCGACCATGCCGCTGAATTGCTGATAAAATTCCCCGCCTGTATTGTCGACGATCTTTTTCTCGATGGTCATGCTCTTGCGAGTCACTCCGTTGCGGATTGATTTGACTTTGATTGTGGCTGTATCTGATTCGTCTGAGTTGAATTGACCAGCAACGCATGTCAGTTCTGATCCGTCTCCGCTTACTGCAACGACGCGCTTGACCCCGTTGTTGAGTGCGTCGGCTAGTCCGCTGACTTTAATTCCCGACCCGACCTTGACTGTTGAGAAGTCTCCCGCCGCTCCTGTGATAGTGCTCGAGCTCGCAACGACTGCAATTGCCCCCGTGAAATCGAGTGTGTCGTAATCGGCTTGCATTGCGTATTGCAACAAGTCGTCAAATTGTAAAACGGAAAGCTCAAAGTCCATTGATCCGCTTGCTTGGTTGTGAACTTTTGCAAGGTCTGGAATTTGGCGGTCGCTTCGAATCTCGTCCGATGTGATTGCTTCTTTTTCTGTGATGATGCTTTCGCCAGTCATGCGCAAAAGTTTGTATCCGTCTGTCGGAGGGGTTCCGAATGTTGTCTCGCCCGAATAAGCGAGAGATGCTAAGTTTGAGTCACTCATATTTTTGTGTTTGTTGTTTGGGTTGCTTTTTACTGTGACAAATCATGGTGATTCGTCGGGCGGTAAATTGTTTTAAGTGTCGCCGATTGCGTCGATTGCAATGCTGAATACTTTGTATCCGTCTGCAATCCCTCCGTCTTGCAATGTGACTCTTTTTGTTTTGAGGGTTGTCAATCCGTCATCTGACAAGAAGTTTTGATTCTCGAGCGTTGAAAGGGCGTCGGCTGATTCGTATGCTTCCTTGATTCCTTGGTGCATTTCCATATGAATTTGCACTCCAAAGATTACGGGCGTGCGTTGCAAAAGACCAGTCATCGCGGCGTTGATTGTTGTTCCTTGTATGATGGTGAAACGACCCCAAGGCGCGACCGATGGTTTCTTGCGCCCGTCATTAGGATAGAGCAAAGGCATACGATCCGCCCATGCTGTCACGAACGCTTGCGTTGCCAGTGTTCTGATGTTTGAATGATGACTCATAATTGTGAAAGGGCGTTTGATATTTCAACTTCGATTTCTGCGATTGATATTCTGACCATGCCCCCGACCGCTTGCTTGCTGTGCCCCGTTTCTAGGTATTGAATATATTCAAGATTTGACGTGATGTAAATCGGCTTACTGCCGAGGTCTGTGCCCTTGGAAATACTCGGGAATTTGTTCTCGGGTGATTTTGGCGGGGAGCCCTTGGTCTTGTTTTTGCCTTCTGCTTTCTTGCTGGTCTTTGACGGGACTTTTTGGTTGATCGCCCCGACGCCAAGATTCCAACTTGCGCGAGCTCTGCCCGTGTCGACTGGCGTCCTCTCTGTGATCTTTGTCCAGAGATTGAGGACGATGTATCGAATAAGCTTGTTCATGCTCATTTCCGCCTTCTCGGCGAATTGTTCTAAATCCGCTTTGAATGCAATCACGTTTGATGCGTTGCTTGCCATTACCTTGCGACGATGAATTTGATTGTTGCCCCGACTGGGTCGAGCTCGATTCCGACAACGCCGTATGTCGCCGCCCCGATTTGAATTTGTGCCTCTGTTGTTGGGTCTACGCTTCCGACGTCCGAGGCTTTGACGAGATACACTTCATTGTTGACCATTAAGCTGGTATCGGCGTTGTATTGCTTTTCGTTATATCTCAACGCTGAGAGCTCGACTTCCGTTCCCCACCCCGAAGTCGAAGTCTCTGTGATCGGGTCATAGACGCCCTCTGTGGGGTCAAGGCGGAGTGTGATCGTCTTCCAAGCTTGATCGGCGAGCCCTTCCGCGATATCGTATCCTTTTTCCGCTAGTGCTCTGATGTCCATATCTTATCTTTCAACGCTTCCGAGTGAGAAGCTTTTCGATGAGTTGCTTGTCTTGACTGTGCCGTATCCCGGGAGCATGTGATCAATAAAGTCGGGTATGATTTGGGTTCCTAGCTTCTCGAAGAAACCAAGTTGAACGGCGCCGTTGCCGACGTTTAGGCTGCTGAGATTTGCCTCAGACGGATCGACTGCGACCTTCCCTTGTTTTGCGTGCAATTGAATCGCCATTTCGCAACATGCGTCTTTCACTGGATTCGGGACGATGTCGTCCGCGATTGCAATCCCGTCAACAACGAGCTCGATTCTCGGGAATGCAAGAGCCTGTGTATCTGTCGCCCTCTTGCCTACCCAGTTGACAGAGCTCGTCAATTGCCTGCTTGCGCTGATGATTGCCGCCTTTTTGATCTCCCCGTCGGTCTCTGCCGTCCATGCCGTCGAGGTCAATGAACTCTCGGCGTATGCGTCAACCTCGAGCTCGGTGACGTATGTGTTTGCGTCTGCAAGTCCTGTGCCGTCTTCGGGTGTTAATACTAAAGCCATTATTTTGTAATTGTCTGTTTATACGATTTTCAAATTCTTTTGTCATCAACTAAAGCGCCCGCGGGCGCCTTTTCATGATTTGTGCTTGATTTCGCTGTGCATTGACTGAGTTGCCGCGGCTAAATCTTTGAGTGCAAGGGAAAGTGTATTGAACAATTCCCGTTGTTCTGTTCTGTCCGCGTGACGCTCTGTCCTTTCGTCTCTCATTACTTTTTCGATGAGCTCTGTATGATGCTTGTCCTTTCTTGTGAGGACATAAAAGAAAGCAAACAAAGAGGCAAAAAGGGCGAAGATGATCAGACCAATAAGCCCGCCCGCGTTTTGCCACATTTCGGGGTCGCCAATGGTTGCAATGATGTGAATTGTATTTTGAAGATTCATGTCTATTTGTAGTCTCCGTCATACCAAAACCCGTTTTTCGGGTCTTTGATACGAGGCTCATTTATAAGGTGATATTGAAAAGAGTTTTGATTGTGTCTCTTCATCAACATTTGCAGGGTGGAAAAAAATGATTGCCACTGTTCGGGCGGGACTGTCTGACATCCTGCCGAGCTCGTTGTCGTGTATCCGCCTCGGTGAAGGTTAATCCAGAATCGGAGGTTTGCTCGGTCATGAAATAGGCTGTCCGTGCCCTCTATGCGCTTGCCGTTGCCCTCGCCGCCGTCTCGGCGAACCACAACGCTCGAGGCTTGTCGGAAGGCTGTGTGCCCGCTTTTTTTGCCGTATCCGTGATGCCCTTGCACATAGTCGACGATTTGCGGGCTCTCAAGACTTGCTCGTCCCTGCTTGTATCCGCTTGGGTCGGTGTTGAAATTAAAGCTTAAAAATGATTCGGGTGAGATTATGAACGCGGCGTCGTCGTAGATTCCCCGATCGTTCTTTGCCTTTTTACCCATTGAGTCGAGGTAATAGCCTCTGACTGCAATGACTGAAACGGCGTCCTCTTGCAATTTCTGGTCAATCTGACTCGATCTCCAGTTCTCAATCTTCGCTCGCAATGCCTGCGGTCTTTTTTTGGGTAAGAATCTCATAGCTTTTCGAGTATGTCTTTTGTGCTTGGTGTTCGTCCGAGAAGGAAGTTCAAATGCTCGATTCGACTTGCGTGTCTGCCGTATGCGACGAACCCTGCAATTCTTAGTCCTGCAATTATTTTTTTTCGCTTCCACCATGAGACGGGGCTCCAATGGTCACGCATTGCCCGATTGAGAATCTTGTCGGCTGTCCTTTGTCCGTTTGCCCCGCAGAATTGCGAGCGATACAGCCAATCGTGTATGACTGCCGGACCATTGCTGTCTTGCACTTTGCTGACTAACGAGCGGACAATCCTCGGCACGCTGTAAAGATCAGAGACAAAATTTTTGGGAACTCGTATCTCCCCGAACTCGAGGTCGTCATATATGTAATCTGAGAGCAATTGCCATTTTCCTTGTCCTACTTCTCTGACGTCAAGGTGCATGGGGAATGCCTCGTTTGTTTTTACTGTGTCAATTTGCATCTCAATCGCTTTGTGAGTAAAGCATATATATCAACGCATAAATCAATGTCATGACCAAAAACCAAAGGACGAAAGCTTTTGCCGCATCTGTGTCGTCCCCGTTCATTTTCTAGGGTGCTGTCGGGTAATTGCTCCATGTTGCAATTGTCACGGAAGGGTCGACTCCTTGTGTCGTTCGCCATCCCGCGTCATATCCTGCGAGCTCGCTTGCTTTGACGTAAATTGTTGTCAATGCGTCTGTGCCCGCAAGGGCGGTTCCACCTGTCCATGCCGAAGCTGGGCAAGCAATATACGCCTCTGTAATTGATGAGCAATTCAGAAACGCACTCCAGTTGACCAATGTCACGCCCGCAGGGATTACAAGTATTCCGTCGAACCCAATGCATCCGGCAAATGCGGTTCGGTCAACTTCGGTCACTGAGCTTGGTATAATAATGTCTCCCGTAAACCCGCTGCAATTACGAAACGAACTTTGTCTCAAGAACGTGACCGAACTTGGTATTGTCAATGTGCCGCTCAAATTGAAGCATTCATTGAAGCAACTGACCGGGATTGACGATATGCTGTTTGATATTGTCAGAGACCCAGCGAATCCAGTGCAATTTTCAAATGCATCGGAGTCAATGCTTGTGACTGTGTTTGGTATAGTCAAGTTGCCTGTGAAATCCGAATTTGAAAACGCCCCGTAATTGATTCTTGTCACACTGCTTGGGATAGTGAGTGTCCCTGTTCGTTCGCTGTAATTGAAAGCATAATTTGCAATCAATGTCACACTGCTTGGAATAGTAAGAGCGCTTGTCACTCTTCTCGGGGAATAAATCAATTCGGTTTTGCTTTTGTTGGATAAGACATCGTCCGAATTGTCGCTGTAGTTTTGATTTGTCGGTGCAACTGTAAGCGATGTGAACGCGCACTGATCGAATGGGTTCGATAATCCTGCGGCGGATTGCAGTGTCGTGACTGTTGAAG
>Ga0208544_10000168_pt1 | contig 53978 bp, 62 predicted proteins | sample DEB08_DNA_9_FD_184526 | JGI IMG/M metagenome (GOLD analysis project Ga0208544, IMG submission 184526) | Aqueous microbial communities from the Delaware River and Bay under freshwater to marine salinity gradient to study organic matter... | ecosystem: Environmental > Aquatic > Marine > Coastal ... | reverse complement strand
TTATTATTTTTTTGATTTTATTTATAATAATAAAATATAAAGATTAGCTTTTCGAATAAATAATATTTAAATTTAGGGTTTTCTATAAATAAAATATTTAGCCTAAGTTAATAACATAGATATATTAGACTTAAAGTGTTAATATTTAAAATTTTTAGGATTTTATTCAAAATTATCCTATTTTTTACTATTATAAAATATGATTTTAAATGCAAAAAATTATTTCAAGTTCTAATAAATAATAGTTTTTACTATTAGAAAAAGATACTACATTATCCTCATATAGTTTAAATAATTTTACACGATTTTATTAATATAATTTTATTTAACGAAGAAAGTTACGTAAAATTTTTTTATAATTAATCGTTTGAACAGTTATGCGTGTTAATTAAATAGATTTTTTTTTAATATTTTGGGTACTCTGAAAGTACAATACTCAATAAATTCCCAGGTTTTCCTGGAACAGACCCTTCAACGACTAAAATATTTTCTTTTTTATTTACCTGAATAACTTTAAGTTTTTTAATTGTTGTAAATTTATTTCCAAGTTGTCCAGACATTTTTTTTCCTGGTAAAACACGGCCTGGTGTTGTACCCATGCCAATTGACCCTGGTGCACGATGGTTTTTAGAACCATGCGTCATAGGTCCTCGAGTAAAATTATGACGCTTTTGAAGTCCAGAAAATCCTTTACCAATGCTTTTACCTTTTATATTAACATATTGACCAGGTAAAAAAGAACTCACGTTCAAAATTTGGCCAATTCTAAACCCTTCTACTTTATTTACACGAAATTCTTTTAAATATCTTAAAGGTCGAAGATTATACTTCTGTAAATGTCCTAATTCTGATTGAGTTAGAGATTTATTTGCTGTTATTCCATAACCTAATTGAATTGAATTATAACCATCTTTTACAAAAGTTTTAATCTGAGTTATAAAACAAGGACCAACTTTTAAAATTGTGATTGGAACAATATTGCCAGATTCATCAAAAATTTGAGTCATACCAATTTTATTACCTAATAATCCTAAAGTCATAATATTTCTCCAATATTTAATATTGTATATACTAGTTTTACTTAGTTTGATAATTGGATAAGTGCCATATTATAAACCAATTAACATTGATCTATTATCTACCAGATGCTTAGTAATTTCAAATAGTCTAAATTTAAAACACATAGTTACAATACTAACAAAAATTTATTTTTTACGGATAATATAGTTGTCTTATTAATTTAATTCTATTTATAAAAAATTTAAAATTATATAATAATTAAAAAATCAATGGCAAAAGTTGTAGGGATTGATTTAGGTACAACTAATTCAGTAGTTGCAGCAATAGAAGGTGGTCAACCAAGTGTTATTTTAAACGCAGAAGGACTACGTACAACCCCATCTATTGTTGCTTATACAAAAAAGCAAGAATTATTAGTTGGTCAAATTGCAAAACGACAAGCTGTAATTAACCCAGAAAATACGTTTTTTTCAGTTAAACGATTTATTGGATCAAAAGAAGCTGAAATATCGAATGAGTCAAAACAATTACCATATAAAATCTTAAAAGATAAAAATGGCAATATTAAAATAAAATGTTCTTCATTACGCAAAGAATTTAGTCCAGAAGAAATTTCTGCGCAAGTTTTACGAAAATTAATTAACGATGCAACTGATTATCTAGCTCAAGAAGTAACTCAAGCTGTTATTACTGTTCCTGCTTATTTCAATGACTCACAACGACAAGCAACAATGGATGCTGGAAAAATTGCAGGAATTGAAGTATTAAGAATTATAAATGAACCAACTGCTGCATCTTTAGCATATGGATTAGATAAAAAACAAAATGAAACAATTTTAGTTTTTGATTTAGGCGGAGGTACATTTGATGTTTCAATTTTAGAGGTAGGTGAAGGTATTTTTGAAGTTTTATCAACATCTGGGGATACAAATTTAGGTGGAGATGATTTTGATAAAGTTTTAGTGCAATGGTTACTAAATGATTTTATACAGGAAACTGGAATTGATTTATTTAATGATATTCAAGCACTACAAAGATTAACCGAAGCAGCCGAAAAAGCAAAAATCGAATTATCAAATTCTGATGAAACAACTATACATCTACCGTTTATTACAGCGGATAGTGCAGGTCCAAAACATATAGAAAAAGAATTAACACGAGACGTTTTTGAAAACTTATGTGATAATTTAATTTTAAGTTGTCGTACTCCCGTTCAACTAGCATTATATGATGCTCGACTTAAAAAATCGTCTATTGATGAGGTTGTGTTAGTCGGAGGATCGACTCGTATTCCCGCAATTCAAAAGCTGATAGAATCATTAACAGATAAAAAACCAAATCAATCTGTTAATCCAGATGAGGTAGTGGCTATTGGAGCAGCAATTCAAGCAGGGATTCTTGCTGGAGAAATTAAAGATATTTTATTATTAGACATTACGCCGTTATCTTTAGGGGTTGAAACTATTGGTGGTATAATGACAAAAGTAATTAATCGAAATACAACTATACCTGTTAAAAAATGTGAGTTATTTTCGACAGCTGTGGATAATCAACCAAATGTTGAAATTCATATTTTACAAGGTGAACGTATGACTACTGAAGGAAACAAAAGTTTAGGTCGATTTCGATTAGATGGTATACCAACGGCTCGTCGTGGTGTTCCAAGAATAGAAGTTGTATTTGATATTGATGTTGATGGATTACTTTCAGTAAAAGCAAAAGAAATTCAAACGGAGATTGAACAATCAATTACTATTCAAGGTGCATCAAATTTAGATCAATCAGAAGTGGAAGATATGTTAGCTAATGCTGAAGAATATGCTTCTTCGGATAAAGAAAAGAAAAAATTAATTGATTTAAAAAATCGAGCTCAAACATTATGTGAGGCAGCTGAACAAGAACTTGCCTTTTCTAAAGAATCTTTAACCACGAGTGAACAAGAAAATTTAAATAGAATAATTAATAATACTCGTGAAACTCTTCAAACAGATAAATTTTTTGAGTTAAGTTCATTGGTTGACGAATTAAAAAGTACAATGAAAAATATCAGAAAGATTCGTAACGAAGCAGTTATAGAGACTACTAGTAATAATGACTTTGACTTTGGCTTTGACCCAACAAAAATTTAGTTCCCAGATCCAAATTTAACTGATTTTTAATTTAATAAGTAAAATAAAATAATTTAAAATTACAAAAAAAGTAACAAACTTGTTTATTTAGTTGGTTATTTTATTTCTTAAAATTAAATTAATATTTAAAGTATAATTATTATTGTTAATCATTTAATTATATAGAATTTATGTCTCATAGTGTTAAAATATACGATACTTGTATAGGTTGTACTCAATGTGTTCGAGCATGTCCTACAGATGTTTTAGAAATGGTTCAATGGGACGGATGTAAATCTGGTCAAATCGCATCATCACCCCGTGTTGAAGACTGTGTTGGATGTAAAAGATGTGAAACTGCTTGTCCAACAGATTTTTTAAGTGTTCGTGTTTATTTAGGTGCGGAAACAACTCGATCAATGGGTTTAGCGTATTAATTTATAATTTTATTATCGAAGTAGAATTTAGACTTATTAAACTTAGTTTTTTGAATAAAATAAGAAATTTGAAAAGTCAGCTAAATTTATAATGCTAATAATCTATTTGAACTTTGATATTATTTGGTATTACCTCTAATAATCGATATTATTTACCGGAATCTCTTCTTTTTTTACCAATGTATAACGATTATTATCGGAATACATTGGTAAAAATAAAACTTTTGTTGATTGAAAGTTATAGTTCAAGCTCGGTCGAAAAGAGAATGGTAATTAAAGCTTCTCTTAGTCAATTTCACAAATCCAATCAGAAAATCGTAATGATTAAAAAAAAATTTAATTGATTCAAGATCTAAATTAATTTCAGCAACCGGAAAGGAAGATAAATTGACTGAACTTTCTATATTTAGTTTTGCCAAATATAATATTATTTGTTTTTAGGAAAAAATATAATTAAAAACTATCTGTTTTTGGATCTCTAAATAGTTGGAAATGAATAATTTTTAACCAGTATTTTCAAAAGTTTATTCTTAAAAACTTATGATTTAATTCAATTGTATTAAAAACTTGTGAAAATATGTTTAGTCAATTTACACAAAACTTTTTAAAATTCATATTTTAATAACTTGTTTTATATATATATAATATATATAACATTGATTATTATTATTTATATAAATTTAATATATATAATTATATTTAAATATAAAGATTGTTTCGGTATTATGAAAAATAGAAATAAAGAAAATTTAAAATTTTTTAAATTAGCTCAATCCGCCGACGAAGTATATAAAGGTTCCTATAGATATGAGGACCCTGCTTATATTTTTCTTAAAGAAATCAATAAAATAATAATTTATAACTAGGAATCAATTATGAAATACAATTGCAAGGAACATATCTATCTTCTTAATTATCAGCAGGAATTAAAAAAACAAAACAAATCACTAATAACTCAAGACCCAATAAAATATTCGAAGTTACTAAAATATTCAGTTAGAATTAGTGAATATCTTCATTGGTCCCAAAAAAATGACTATTTACAATTAATAAGAGATTTTTTAAATTACAAAATTGATGGTAAAGAATTTGATAAAAAATTTTCAAAAATGTTTACAGTAATTAAAAAAAATCTAGCCTATTATTTAAAAATTACGAAGAGTTAAAACGTATTGAACCAAGTCCAAGATCTATGGGATTTGGAATATGGATTTCAGAAGTTTATCTTTGTTCTGGGGAACATGTCCAGTTTTTTTAATTATCAGAATGAATTTTATGAGGACTATGACTTGAATAAAAAAGAAGATCCAGATCTAAAAACAAAAGAACAACTTCGCGATGCTGTTAAGAGTGTATTTTCAGTAATTCAAAACCATTTTTAAATTCAAATTTTTAAAAGTTAAGCGTATGAAATTAAATACTCTTAACTTTTTTATCTTCTCGAGCTCTACCCTTAGAACCAATAACAGCTCTTAACTATCATATATTTTTATTTTAGAGCATTTTAAACATATTTTAGGGCATATCTAGAATTGACTTTTTTATGTTGATTTAATAGCCCAATTAAATCATTCAATATTTCTCAACAAAGCAAGTTAATATATTAGAAAACAGCAAAATCAAAATAAACCAAATTATGACATTTAATAAAAAAAATTGTTTAAAATTATTGAATCTTTTACGAATTTTAATGAAATATTTTTTTGTAACTAAAAAAAATTAATTAAAAAAGTGTCTCTTGAAAGACACTTTTTTAACATGATAAACGGTGCTAAATGCTAGTAATTAAAATCAATATTTTCAAAAACGATAAGTTTTTCCTATAAATAATTAGAATTTAACTCATTAATTTTATAAGTTTCATTAAATGGGAAAAGTAAAGCTTGATTTTGAAGCTTTTGTTACTCGTGTAAAACTTTTATATAGTATGCAAAATATTCCTTAATTGTTTCTTGTCGCTTATTATTTAAAGACGAAAAATAAGAATCTAAAAATTCTTGAATATTAAATTCTTTTCTAATATTGCGTGAGCTACAAATTTTAACAATTTCAAATAAGACTTGAAATTCATCCATTGGTAACTCTAATAAAAGAAATGTAACCCCTTTTTTATAAAGTCGTTTTTGTAATATTAAAAATTCTAAAGTGTTCTTACTACATCGATCAATTTTCGTAACTAGTAATAAATCATTTTTTTTTTAATTCATTATCAATCAAATGATAGAAAGCAGGACAATTTTGAATTTTATTAGCAGCAGAGCCTACTTCTACCAGAATATTTTTTACTGGAACACCACATTTAAGAAATTCATCTTTTTGCGCAGCTTCAGTGAACAACACTACTTATTTTAGATCACATATACGATCCGGTCAAGAGGTAAAACTATAAAAATATTTTAATCTAAAACAAAAAGAGATGTTAGTATTTCAACATCTCTTGATGTTTCTACAATGGTTTATTATCCAAGAATTGATACAATTCGTTTAAATTAGCTAGGATATCTGACTGCTCTTTCTTCAAACTGTCTTGATCAAGTTTTGCTAATTTATCAATTTTGTTCTTTAATTTATCCAACCCTCGAATTATGTTGTATTTCTTAGATTGTTTGACTTCTTCAGCTTGTAACTGATCAAATACAGAAATATCGATATCATTTCCAAAGTAGGATAGTTTTAACCAATAACCGTCTGGGCGATCGTTCATGTAAGCTTCAACTGCTTCGTAAATAATTTCAGTAGTTAATTTTTGAACAATGACCCAAGCAGGACCCGGTTCAAAAAAGTTTATCTTGTCCTTTTTCATTAAAAACTCTAGATTTTTTGGTGTCCCAACAGTAATGCTTAAACTAAATCCGTCTTCTAATTTGACATAGACGTCAGTATTTCCATTGTATCTGTCCTTGATTTCGCTTAATTCAGCTTCATCGATTTCTATCGAAAATTTACAAATTTCTTTCATAAAAATTAATTTTTTTTGTTAATATATAACTCTTTCACTCGCTGTATTACCTTACGTTGGTTTTGAGTTACTTTACCTGATTTTGCCAAAATTTTCACCTTATTACCAATCTCTAGGGTGTAAAGTCATCCACCTCCACGTGCTATGTGTTCTCATACATTATTGCTAAGATATTTTTTATGTATTCCGGGACTGTTATTACCTTTAGCTAATTCATCTTGCAAATGATTTATATTATCTTGAACTCTTTGGTTATTACAAGCTTATTCGTAAAGACAGATTAAATCTGAATCAGCATCAATTATAGAGGTTATTGTTTTAAGTCGGAGTTCATTCCAAAAATGCTCCCCAACCTACAATGTAGGTATATTTGTTACAAATTAGAATTTTGACCGAACTTAGCACTTTTTTTGTCCGATTTTTAGCACGTTGAATATGAGATAATGCTTTCATTAGTTTAAATATTTTTTTTGTATACTGTAAAAATTTATTTTATTTCAAGTTTATAGTCAACAGTTAACTCCTAAAAATATTTTTTGGAGCTAATATGTAGGATAAGGTTACCAAAGTCTCCTGAGAGTAGTTTTAAAAACCTCTGAAAAGGTTTTATAATTGAGAGATACGGTCTTGTTGTTCTTAATCAGATAATTTGTTAATATACTCGGATGTGGTATCCAACTTTCTATGTCCAATGGTTTGTTTGACAAATTCAATATCTTTGGTATCTTTCCATAACTGTGTAATATAACCAATTCGGAAGCTGTGGCTTGTAATATTAGGTTGGCCAGGGAGTTGATGAGTTACTTGTTGCATGACCTTGTTTATCTCCTTGGTAATAGCCTCGCGAGATAATTTTTTGTAATGGTTCGCTTCACTTGTAAAAACATAAGAATCTGGTTCTTTTATTAAAAAGATAAGTTCAAAATCTTTTTTTCGATCTTGAATAATTTTCTTGCCTTCCTTGGTAAGAAAGGCTTTATAATTGCTGGGCCCTCTTTTGGAGCGATCAATGTCAATCCAAGATTCTTGGACTAGTGTTTGGAGTTGTTCTACCTTTAAGGATAGTAGTTCATTTATCCGAACTCCGGTAACGAATAATAAGCAAATTGCAAGTCATAACCTTAGATTGATATAAATTGGTTTTTCGGCAGCTCGGATTAGCTGGGCATAAACCTCACGGGTGACAGAGTCACGTTTAGGTAAACGCTTCCGATTTGCACGAGCTTTTTTGCGGGCTGCCTTTTCTTGGTGTTCTTGTTTGATTTGATTTAATTCCGTAACAACAATGCCTAATTGTTGTGTTAATTCCTTATTTAGTTCCACTAATTCTTAATTTCTTAAGGCTAGTCCAATGAAGCCTCTCTGCAAATCATTTCGAATAGCTTGAAGTTGTTTCGAATTATTCATTTGCCTTTTTACTAAAATATTTAACTTAGATTCAACTTCGGAGTTTGTGATTAATACATTATTTTCTTTTTCTTGTAATTTATTTTCCATATGAAATTTTTCCTATTTTGAATGTTCAATGTGGGTTTATTTGTGATTTAGACCTTGTTAAAAAACTCTCTTTTCCGGGAGAGTTTTTTAACAAGTCCACCTTTGCGAGTGCCCCAAAATATAAGGGTTTTAAAAAAATTTATGTTTCAAAAACCACTTTCTATATGTGGTCTAATCACATGTCGATTAAAACTATGAATTAAAAATTAATAAATTAATTTTATAAAAATTGGACATTAATATTTTCAAAAACAGCTATTTGTGAAGAGGATGAATTTAAATCGGTAATCGGTAAAACCTTATTAGATGAAAGATCTAAAACTTTATCCTGCAACTTTCCTTCTTGGTGTAATACTTTTAGATATTGGATAAAATATTTTTGTATTTGTCTTTTGTGTTGATTACTTAAAACAGATGGATAATTATCCAAGAATTGTGTAATATTAAATTCTTTTCTAAGATGGATAGAGTTATAAGTTTTAATAATTTCAAATAATACTTGAAATTGGTACTTAGTTAGCTTTTGTTGAAAAATATCAGAAAATAAAAATGGGTGTAAGTGATGAAATAAATCTTCTGCAATCCAAATCTCAACCATTAAAATATTTTGTTTTGACTTGTAAACAGATACTTCAGGGATTGTAACCATTATCCGGTAACATTTATCCGAAAACGATTCAATAACAAAATTCGTTTTTACCAAATCAAAAAAGGTTTTAAGCTTCTTGACTTGATAATAATTGTTATTTGTATTGTTATAATTTAGAAAGTCGCGAAGTGGAAATCTGTATCGTCTAAATTCAGATGTTAAACTTTTGTTCGTGTATTTTAATTTCTTAACATAAGCTAATAAGCGTAAAAGAATAATTAAATGTTGTTTTTCTTTTAATAGCTTGTAATCAATTTGATTAAGGTAGTCAGAATGAATAGCTAATTCCAAAGAGAATGCGTTTCTATATTGATAGGGTCGTATTCTAGTGACTAACCAATCGATATGAGAAGACTGATTTAAGAAACTAAATAGTTCAAAAGAATATTTGAAAAACTGATAAGCTATCTTACTCTCAAATTGGTGTTCGTCAAAAGAAGATGTGACTAATAAATCTTGGAAATCCTTAATAAGATCACCTTTCATCTCAGCTTCAAATCTTAAGAGATTATTCTTTTGATTTGTATAAATTCTATAATGTCTAGAACTTCTCCGATTACCAATTTTAAGAATCAAGCCTTTTTGGTTTCGTTCAGAAAGAAGATTTTTAGAAGAATGTAAATCTTGAAGCTGTATGTAACAAGAATTAATAAAATCTATAGTAGAAATTGGATCATTGAATTTAGAAATACGTTAATAAACTAGATCTAACCTAGAAAAAACTGGATTTGGAAATTTCTTCCATTGAATAGCCCTTTGTTGAATAAGTTTATAAAATTGTTTTCCGCTAACTCCAGGAAATTGAAGTTGGATAATTTCTTTTTGATAAGGAATTTTCAAAATAAAATAAACTTCGAATTGATTGTAAGAACTATTATTATTGTTTATATCTTGTCTAGATTGATTGGAATCTAATTGTTTTTGATAAGAATTAAATCCTAAATTTTAAAAATAAGAAGCTAAGCGGGTTATTTCGTGAGAAGTAATTCGCTTAATGTTGAAACTAATAAAATCAACTAAGAGTAACTCAGTTTCAAACAATCCAAAATCGTGATGAGTGACCTGATTCATAAATTTTCTCCTTATGTTTGAATAAAATTGTTTGTAATTTTGGTAAGTTTTGAACTAACTGCTACAGGTATCGTAACTGTATCATATAACGCTTCTAACGAGAAATTGTCTTTTTGGAATTTCTTCAAACATCTTTCCTTCTTATGTAAATCTATATTTTTACTAAAAATTATCATACTTTATTCATAAAGTTAAATAAATTAAGTATTAACGAACAATAATTGTAAGTTCATTTAGGATTTACTCTATTTTTATAGCAGTACTGGTATAAATAAACTAAATATTTAGATTCAGGGGTACTCCAATTAAAATGTCTTCTGATAGGCCCTTCATGATCGATTTGAGAACACTTGAACCACAAGGTAGGGTTAGATGCCATAAGCTAAAATTCAGTAATGGTTGACAAAATATTTTAGGTGGTTAAATTAATATTTCTAAAATTTATAGATGGTTTTCCCAATTATTAAAAAAGTTGTTCAATTTTCTAATTTTTTGGTATAATTGAATTATAATAACTTATAATTTTATTTATGATAAATTAATTAATTACAACAAATAAGTTAATGGAAGAAGAATCGCCAATTTGCAAGATTAATATCTCTGGGTTTTCATTAGATAATTTTAAAACCTTTAATTCTGAAGGGTATACGATTATATGTCGTCTAGGAGAAACATGTGATGGCTTAAGTTATTTCCATCACACATCTAAAATTATTTTAGATAGCAATCAGCAGAGTCAACTTTTTAATAACTTCGAGCAATTGATACCTAACATTACTAAAGATCTTGGAATTAGTCAAGAAGCTGTTATTGAAAAATCCATTGATTTTTTTTCAGAGAAAGTAGTTGTTGTTCAACCTACAGGGATACAAGGTAAAGTTTACAACATAATGCGAAATGCAAAAATTATGTACAGATAGTTTACAATAGTGAAGCTATTTCAGTACTAAAAACAACTGGTATGACTGGTTTAAAAATAGTTAGTAAGTTTCCTTTAACATTTATGGGGGCAACTTATATTGGTTCTATGTTTTTTAATTATTGCGGCAGTGTAGCTGGTAATAATCATGTAGGATTAATATTTAGTTTTACAAGCGTCAGATTATTTCATCCAATGAGAGTTGTTGAAATCACACTAAATAACTTAATTCTTAAACCAATTTCAAACGTAGTGGGTCTACCTCTTATTTTAAATGATACCCAAGAAATGATCGCTGGCAAAGGATTGTCACTAGAAGAGTATACAAAAATTGAAATTGCTTTTGAAAGAATAAGTAATTCAACCATAGTTAAAAAAACTAAAAAAACGTATAAAATTATTCGTAATAAAGACGAATAATAGGTGTAAAAAGTATCCATCGATTGGATACTTTTTACACCTATTATTCATTGCTTAAATTTATTGCGTATGCCTTGGTAATTAAACCTAATTTCACTAAAATATGAACCGTAGAATTAGGTTTTTATTAAAAATGAGACCCATTAGTTTAACAGGATTCACTTTTATTAAAATACGGAATTTAAATACGATATTTACTTTTGTTTAAATAAAGATTTATAATCAACATTTTCATAGAAATAAATAAGATTAATTTGACTAATATCTTGAGTTTGAAGTTTGTTAATTTTTTTAATAGATCCATCTTTTTGAATTATTTTAAATTGCGATTGTATCAACTGATTATTGACTTGCTGATAAATTGGTTCAATTAACATTTGTTTAAGTTGTGTTTTTTTCTTATTAGGAACATTAAATCTTTTTAGAAATTCTTGAATATAAAATTCTTTCTTTAAAGAGTCTGTAGCAGTAATAGTTATTATTTGACTTCTAATTTGAAATTGGTAAATATTTTTCCAAGTTAGAAAATACTCATTAATTTGAAAAGGATATTTGTATTCATGAAGTTCTTTGGCTATGGCTACGTTGACAGTCCATAGCCTGCCATTCTTTTTAACCTTCAAATAAGGAATAATAACTGAACTACAAAACTCAAAATCATCAAAGTCTTCCAAAGTAAATGTTTGTAATTTAAACATTTGAAATGCTTTTAGATCCTTGAAAATTTGTAATGCTTTTTTTCGTTGATATTGACTTTTATGATCGGCATTTACATAAACTATAAAATCACGAAGAGGAAAGGAAATTATATAATAAACTTGATCATCAAAAGATTGTGTGTAACTTTTTTTTGTTTGACTTTGAAGGAAAGATAAGAATCGAAAGAAATTAAATGTTAGTTCTTTATTATCGTTTTTTAAATAAGTGGTTAATAAGCCAGTTGTGTTTTGTTTTGGAGATGACTATGTATACCAATGTAGCAACCAATCCATATAGTAACTATTTAAGTTCAAGAACTCAAATGATTGTTGATAAAAATGTTTGGATAAATTGTGTTTAAACTCTTGGATAGAATTGTTCGTTAATAATTTTTGAAATGATTTGACTAATTGATTCTTTAATTCTAGTTAAAATTGTAATCCATTCCGTTTTTGATATACGCGATAATAATTGGAACTAGATCGGTTGTTTATTCTAAAAACCAAGCCATTTGATTTCTGTTTCCAGTTAGCCTTTCTTCTTTTTGATTTAGCACGTATTCTCTGACAACACTTCTCCATAAAATTTTCTAACTGGTCATTTTGGTCTGTAATTTTAGATTTCCGGAAATAATGAAAATCAATTCGGCCAAGGCTTGCATTTTTGAATTTCAAAATATTCCAATCAAATTTCTGTGCTTGAATAATTTTGTAAAATTGAGCAGCATTAATTCCAGAAAAATGGATTATGGTTCCTTCCCAAAAACTTTTAAATGATGGATCATATTTAAACTGCCTAAAAGAAACTTGATGTTGATTTTTTGTACGATAAAACCAATCGTGTGTTGTTCCATTTTGACCTTTCGCAAAAGTAGAATTAAAGTTGAACTTTTCGAACAAATATTTTGTAATAGACTCAGTATTGTCGGAACCTGAAATATTGAAAGAAATATAGTCCACGACTAAATTTTCGGATTCAAAAGTTAATTTATTTAGCATCATTTTTTCCCTCCTTTGTTTCGGTTGTTTTAACTAATCGATTTGATACATAACCTAAATGCTCTTTTAAAACTTTATAAATGGTAGGCCGACTTAGTCCTATGACTCGAGAAATTTCAGTAACAGATGAATTGGAATTCTCTTTCAAATCTTTGACTTTGTTAATCAAAGTTTTAGTAATCAGAGTTTTTCGGCTTGCATATTTTTCTTCTTTTTGTGTAGCTCGGATTCCTTGCTTTTGATGTTTTTTTCGTCGATTATTCTCAAATTCAGCAATGCCAGAAAGAGTGGTAGCTATAAGTTTATTAATAGCTAAATCAACTGAAGTGGGTAAATCCAAAGGAACGAAAGTAATATTTTATTTGAAAAGAATATTTTGTAGTTTTAAAAACTCAAAGATATTTCGATCACATCTATCAATTTTAATCACCATTAAGAGATCATTTGGTTTTAATTCTTCTTCCATTAACTTTTGAAAGACAGATCGGTTTTTAATTTCATTGGCTCCCGATCCAACTTCGATTCGAATATTTTCTGCTTCAATTCCGTTTTGAATTAATTGGTCTTTTTGAGACTTAATAGAAGAATTTGATTCTTGACTTTTCGAGCTTACGCGAACGTAACCATATTTTTTATTAATTTGCATTTTAAGTTAAATTTGTAAATAAATAATAGTTTAATTAAAATTGTAATATAAAATTTATAAAAATACAATTTATTTACAAATAATTTACTGAATTTTAGAGTTTACCCTATTTTTACAATCATAGGTGTAGGAATTAATTAGATATTTCCATTTAGATTAATCAAGAAAACAGACAATCAAATATGGTCTGAAAAGGCCTTTATGATCGATTTAAGGGTACTTAACATGTTGAGTAGGTAAATTACTACCTGTAGGTATGATTGAGTTAAAATAGATAGGTTTTAGTGGTGAAGATGAAATAAAAGATAATTAAGAAGAGTGATAGAAGTTATCACCCTTCATCCTAATACTTTTGTATTTTGAAAAAAAATTTTTAAATCGAATTACGAAATGTATCCTCTGGCATTGCGTCCTTCTGATCTTCAAACTCAAATGCATAAAGACACGTTTCATGTATGTTTTCAAATAAAGAACAAAATTCATCCAATTCTAAATCAATCTAAAAAGTAAATAATTCTTCAAAATTATTAAGACTTTTTCAGATCTTCGTTTACCATCTCTATAAATTGAGCTCGAAATATGTTAGGATTAATTGTTTCATTTGAATATTTTTGAATTAAAGTAAAATAGTTATTTTTGTGATTATAGAAAACTTGAGTTACTATACTTGATTCAAAAGACAGTAACTCTAGAAATATAGGGTCAGCAAAAAAATCCTTATTTTTGTTTGTTAAAGAATCTTGTTTTGCTAGTAATTGTCGATATCGTGATAAGTTAAATGTAGTCATTGAAGTTTAAAAAGTTATTAAATTTAATAAATTCTATTTTTTAGTTTTTAATCAATAATAAGAAGTTTAATAAATACTGTTAATAATACAAATATTATGAATATCTGGATAAAAAAGATTTAAAGCAATTTTATATTATTCGAATTTCGATTATTATATAATAAACTGTTATATTAAACAGTTTATTATCAAGTTTTTCTCTTTTTTAAGTTTTGTAGTTGTTCATTATTTAATTTCAGGATACTTAAAAAAATATTGTTATTTTAGTGTATAATTTTTAAATTTTAAACTTAAAATCTTATTTTTAATTTTCAATATCAGGATAACTATTAGATTTTTTTGAAATCCCCATAATTTCTGGGTCAACATTACGAAAATCAATTTCAACTTCAATTGCATTTTCATAGGTAGCAATTCTATCTTTTACTTTTTTTCGACTAACATGAATTATAGTCTTTGGATATAAAGTTTTTGATAAACATTGTTCAGCAAGTGTATCTTCTAAATAACTCATAATTGCACGACGTAATGGACGCGCACCATAAATAGGATCATAACCTTCATCAGTTAATAATGCGTTAACACCTACATCGACTTTTAAAATTATCTGTTTTTCTGATAGTCTCTTAATTACCTGATTTACCAGTAACTCACAAATGTTCCATATATCGAATTTTGTTAAATGATTAAACACGATAATTTCATCAAGTCGGTTTAAAAACTCTGGGCGGAAAAATTCTTTTAATTCTTCATTTACAAGTTTTGTTACTTTCTCAAAAACTTTTGGATCTTTAATTGGTTCTGGTTGAGGTTCCCAACCTATAGCTGCGTCTGGCGTAAATATAAATTTACGTTCTGGCAGTTCAGATTTTGGTTTTATACCACTTTCACGTTCGATAATTTTTGCTCCCAAGTTAGTAGTCATGATAATTAATGTATTTGTAAAATCAATTAATTTACCTCTCGAATCAGTCAATCGTCCATCATCCAAAATTTGTAATAATAAATTAAATACATCTGGATGAGCTTTTTCAACTTCATCTAATAATACGACAGAATAAGGTTTTGCACGAACTGCTTCTGTCAATTGACCACCTTCATTATAACCTACATACCCAGGTGGTGAACCAATTAATTTTGCAACTGTATGTTTTTCCATATACTCTGACATATCTAATCTAATCATACTCTCTTCACTTCCAAACATATAATCTGACAAAGCTTTAGTTAATTCGGTTTTCCCAACACCAGTTGGTCCAGCAAAAATAAAACTGGCAATAGGTCGATTCGGATTCCTTAACCCAACTCGAGCTCTTCGAATTGCTTTTGAAACAGAAGTAACCGCATGTCTTTGACCGATAATCCGTTCATGAATTGTTTCTTCCATTTTTAATAATCTAGCAGATTCTGAACCAGTAAGTTTTGTTACAGGAATCCCAGTCCAGTTCGATACTACATCTGAAACATCTATGTCAGTTACCATATCAGGATTTTTTCGCATAGGTTCTTTTCCTGGTATTTTTTTCATTTGTTCTACAGAAGCTTTCTTCATAATTCGGATATGTGTTCTAACTTCTAATTCATGATCTAATAATTGACGGGCAGCGTCAAAATCATGGAGTTTTACGGTCGTTTCTTTATCTTTTAAAGTTTCTTGTAACTCATTCATTAAAGCCCGCAATCCTGTAGGTAAACGTCGATTTTCTAGACGGACTCTTGCACCTGCTTCATCTAAAACATCAATAGCTTTATCCGGCAGATATCTGTCCGCAACATATTTATCCGATAAAATTGCTGCTTGTTCTAAGGCTTGATCATGATAAGTTAAAGTATGATGATATTCAAATTTTGATCTTAGACCACGTAGAATTTCAATAGTTACTCCAACGCTAGGTTCTCCGACATAAACAGGTTGAAATCTCCGTTCTAATGCTGGATCTCTTTCGATATATTTTTTGTACTCATCATTTGTTGTTGCACCAATACATCTAAATTTACCTCGAGCTAAAGCTGGCTTTAATATATTTGCAGCATCAACTGCACCTTCAGCTGCACCTGCTCCAACTAAAGTATGAATTTCATCAATAACTAGAATAATTGATGAATCAACTTGAGCTTCTTCAACTATACGTTTTAAACGTTCTTCAAATTCTCCACGATATTTTGTTCCAGCTAGCGTCGATCCCAAATCTAAAGCCATGATTACACTACCATCCAAAAATTCGGGAGTCTGTTCTGTTAAGATTAGTTGTGCTAAACCTTCTGCAACAGCTGATTTTCCAACTCCTGGTTCACCAATAAGAACCGGATTATTTTTTCTTCGTCTAGCAAGTACCGTAATTACATCGTCAATTTCTTTTTCTCGACCAATAACTGGATCTAATTTACCATCTATCGCGTCTTTTGTCATATTGTCAGAATATTCCTCGATAGTTGGAGTTAAACTACCGTCTCTCTCATGTTTGGCCAGATATTTTTCCATTTGTGATAAACCCTCGCCCTTCAGTCGTTCGTCTTGATACTCTTCAATATAATCATAAATTAAATGACGTAGTGTTCTTATATTAACTCGTAATTTGTCCAATGTTCTTTTTGCAATTCCATCTTTCTCATTAATTAAAGCTAATAAAAGATGTTCTGATCCAATAAAATTCTGACCTAGATCTTTACTTTCTTGAAGAGCTATTTCTAAAACTCGTTTAGCTCTTGGAGTAAATGGAATGTCAGATGATACATATCCTTTTCCGCGACCAATATACAACTCAATTTCTTTTCGTAATTTTTTTAAAGTCAGTTTCATTTTCTTTAGAGCTCGTGCGCCAATCCCGTGTTTTTGACCAATAACACCAAGTAATAATTGTTCGGTTCCCACAAAATTATGACCCATTCTTCGAGCTTCTTCTTGAGATATCATGATTACTTTAACAGCGCCTTCCGTAAATCTTTCGAACATAATAAATTCCTAAATTAAGGTTAATAATGGCTTATAAAATCTAGTCAAGCCGTTCATTTCTAATCACCCGGTTTGTTGAAGATTATTATAATCCAATAGAGTTCAGTTTAATGAATTTTAAAAACTAAAGTTTTCAATTTCAAGAATGGTCCGAAAAATAATTATTTATATCAAACATGATTAAAGATAAAGACGTCATCAGTTAATAAATTTGTTAAGATTTACTTAACAAATTTATGATCAATAGTTAACCCTGATTCTGACGCAACGTTTCTGTTTATATGTAATGAAACAAGTATCTTTGCTCTAGCTTATGATATAATTCATAAAAAACCCCAGCTGGTAAATCAGTTTCAAACGATGGTAATAAATTATCAAGATTTTTGTATGAATTACGATCGTAATAAAACTCCAAAATTCGTTTGTGAATTCGAATTTCAAAATGTTCTCGAGAATCTTTATCTACATGGGGTAACCTTAATACACAATAAATTCTTTTACGTGTTAGTAATGAAATATTACTAATTGAATTTGTTAAATTATTTTTTCGTAATATTTTATTAGTTTTTTGATCCGACTAATCTTACCATAATTAACCATTTTGAGTGGGTGAACATCAATGATAACAAAGAAGCTATTATTAGTTTCCATTTTAATTCGATTTTGTCACTATTTTTTTGACACCTTTTAGTATTATTATTTTAATAATACATCCAACAGTTACACAAAATGTTTTTTCTTGTACTCGAGTATAAAAAATAAAATTAAACGTGATTTTTTTCTCTACCTTATTACCTGTATAATTAGGGTTAAAATCAATTTGAATAAGTATATCATTTTACTCAAATTGACTTATTATAAAGTGAAATTTAAAATTTTATTTATTATTTAATGATTTTAGAAACCACACCAGCACCAATAGTACGACCCCCTTCACGGATAGCAAATCTCATACCTTCCTCAATTGCAACTGGATAAATTAATTCTGTAGTCATTTTAATACGGTCTCCTGGCATTACCATTTCCACAACGGAGCCGTCATCAGCAGTAAACTGTGTAATTGCACCTGTTACATCCGTTGTACGTACATAAAACTGTGGTCGATAACCAGTAAAAAATGGAGTACTTCGACCCCCTTCATCATTTGTTAAAACATAAACTTCAGATTCAAAATTTGTATGCGGTGTAATTGTACCAGGTTGGGCTAATACCATACCCCGTTCAATCTCATCACGTGTAACACCACGTAATAAGATACCTACATTATCACCTGCAAACCCTTCTTCTAATGTTTTTTGAAACATTTCAATTCCGGTAATAGTCGTTGTTTGAGTATCACTAATACCAACAATTTCAACATTATCACCAACTTTGACAATTCCACGTTCAATTCGGCCTGTTGCTACAGTACCTCGACCAGTAATTGAAAAAACATCTTCAATAGCCATTAAAAATGTTTTTTCTGTATCACGTTCGGGTGTTGGTATGTATTCATCTACAGCATCCATTAGCGCATAAATTTTGTCAACCCATTGGTTATCACCGCGCCGAATACTTGAATCTGAAGTAATTGCTTCAATTGCTTGTAATGCTGATCCAGGACAAATTGGAATTAAATCACCTGGAAAATCATAAGTTAATAACAATTCACGAACTTCTAATTCAACTAATTCTAATAATTCTTCATCATCAACTTGATCTTCTTTATTTAAAAAGACAACAATATCTGGAACTCCTACTTGTTTTGATAATAGAATATGTTCACGTGTTTGTGGCATTGGACCATCAGCTGCAGATACTACTAGTATTGCACCATCCATTTGAGCTGCACCAGTAATCATATTTTTTACATAATCTGCATGACCTGGACAATCAACATGTGCATAATGACGTTTCTCAGTTTCATATTCAACATGAGCAGTATTAATTGTAATTCCACGTGCACGTTCTTCTGGAGCCCCATCAATATCCGAATACGCTTTAACTTCACTATTTCCTTCTAGTGCTAATGTTGCAGTAATAGCTGCTGTTAGCGTTGTTTTTCCATGATCAACATGTCCAATAGTTCCAATATTAACATGTGGTTTTGTACGTTCAAATTTTTCACGTGCCATTATAAAACTCCTTTTAAATTTTTTAAATTATAGTAGTGTATTATTAAGCTTTTAGCGAGAATAAATTAATTTAAAATTAATATCGAAAATGTGCAAAAGCTTTATTAGCTTCTGCCATTTTATGTGTTTCTTCTTTTTTTTTAATAGTATTACCAATATCATTAGATGTATCAATAATTTCATTTGCTAATTTTACTGCCATGTTTCTACCAACTCTTTGACTCGAATATTTAATGATCCACCTTAATGATAAATTTGTTGCTTTAAATCCACTAACTTCAACTGGTACTTGATATGTGGAGCCACCAACTCTTCTTGCTTTTACTGCCACAATTGGACTAGCATTTTGAATAGCTTTTTCAAAAATTAATAATGGATCTTCATTTGTTTTCTTTTTTATAATATCGAATGCTTTGTAAACAATATCCGTTGCTAAATTTTTTTTTCCAGATTTTAAAATTCTTTTAATTAACAAGCTAACTAAATAACTATTATAAGTTGAGTCAGGTTCAGGAAAGCGTTTTTTTGAAATATTTCGACGCGACATAATATAAACTTATTTAAAAATTATTTTTTATTAAAGATTATTAAATTTAACTAAATAATGGTTATTAAAATTATTTCTCACCTTTTGGCTTTTTAACACCATATTTTGAACGACTTTGTGTTCGATCTTTTACACCACCTGTGTCTAATGTCCCACGCACGATATGATACCGTACACCAGGTAAATCTTTAACTCGACCTCCACGGATTAAAACAACAGAATGTTCTTGTAAATTATGGCCAATACCAGGGATATAAGCAGTTACTTCAAAACCGGATGTTAGTCGGACCCTTGCAACTTTTCGAATAGCTGAATTTGGTTTTTTGGGTGTTGTCGTATAAACTCGAGTACAAACGCCACGTCTTTGCGGACAATTAACCAATGCAGGTGATTTTGTTTTTTTTTCAATTTGCAGACGTCTTGAACGAACTAATTGTTGTATTGTTGGCATAAATTTCTTAAATTATGGTTAAGTACATATAAATTAAATTATTCATTTTTTAATTTCAATTGATATTTTTTTATAAATTTTTCAACACGTCCCTCACTGTCAATAATAATTTGCGAATCAGTATAAAAAGTGTGATTCGCTAACCAAATATCAATCTGCAACTCACGTTTTGTAGATCCAATAAGACAAAGTGGTTTTCCGTCACAAAAAACTGGAGTATCTTTAAACCAATTAGGATGTATATCAGATTTTGGCATATTAAAAAAGGTAACTTTTTAATTTTAAATATTCTAGTAGTGTGTGTAATATTTATAATATGATAACATTTCTTAAAAAATCACTTGTTCTACAATAATTGTTTATAATTTCTAGAAAAATTAACTTCAAAAAGATTTTTTAGAAATTATAAACAATTATTTAAAATACTAATATAAACTTCTACCTTTATTTAATAAAATTTTGGATGACACTAAAAATTATACTATAAAATTGGATTGGTATGATGGTTTTACCGATTAATTTAATTTATCATTTGAAAGACCCAATATAGGATATCGATTAGAAATTTCACGAGGATGTGAACGATTTTACTCTTCGCAAAAATCATCTAATATGTATACGTATATGTATACGTATATGTATACGTATATGTATATACGTAATCTTCAGGTGGATATACGTAATCTTCAGGTGGATATACATAATATTCAGATGTATCAGATAAATCGTAGTATTTATGTAGTAAACTGTATACTGTATAAGTTGGTTTAACACCCTGAGATAACCATTTTTCAAGTTTATAAAAATTAAGTTTTATTTTTTTTGTAATAGGGTTATAGTAACCTATTTCATCAATAGAACGACCATCTCGTCTACTTTTTTTTTCCATAATAACTACTCTATATTCCGGTGATTTTTTTTTTCCAGTTTTCTTTAATCTTAATGCTAACATAATTTTATTTGATTGAATAACTATATTTTTAATAAGCTTTTTTTATTTAAAATTCGATTCAAATTATTCTTACTAAATTTAATATTTAATAACATAAGAATTATCGACGTGAATAATATTCAATTACTAGTAATTCATCAAGCGGTAATGATAATTCGTTTCTATAACAATAATCTTGAACCATTGCTTCTAAAGTTAATTTATTAAATTTTAAATGCGTTGGTAATTTATTTGTTCGATTGTTTTTAAGATTATTTTTAACTAAATTTTGAATTCTTGGTTTTGGTTTAACTCCAATAAGATCTTTTAGCTTACATTGAAAACTTGGAATATTTACAACTTCTTGATTTACAGCAATATGACCATGATTTACTAATTGTCGCGCCTGGCCAATACTTGTTGAAAAACCTAAATTAAAACAAATCGTATCCAGTCGCATCCCTAGTAACTGCAATAGTATTAGTCCAGTGACCCCTTTACGCCGTTTAGCTTCTTTAACATATTTATATAATTGGTTTTCAGTTAATCCATAATTAAATTTTAATTTTTGTTTCTCTTCCAACCGTAGCCCGTATTCAGTTGTCTTTTTACTTTCATATTCTCCTTTTCCTGGTCCATATTTTTTATTTGACGTTTTTGTAGTTAATCCTGGTAATAAGCCTAATCGCCGAGTAATTCTTAATTTTGGTCCACGATAACGTGACATAAAAACATTTTAATTTTACTTAAAATATATTTTTAATAAACTTTACTACCCACTTGGGAGTGGGCGAATGACCGGACTTGAACCGGCGAATGGTGGAACCACAACCCACAGCCTTAACCACTTGGCGACACCCGCCTAACTCTTCTAAATAAAATTATATCAATTAATATTAGTTTATGTCTAGTTTATATTAATTAAGATTTTTTAATTGATTTTAGGACATCTTTAATTTTTTGTAAATTATAGTCAATAATATTTAATTAACTAGCTTTACTAAAAACTAAACCATTGATTCTACCATATCGGTTCATAAATCGCATAAAACGATCCCAATCTTCAGGACTTTTCATAATATAAATGGATTCAACTGCTCTTAATTTTCCTTTCACAAAAAGAGCACTCACATCGCGAGTTTCTAACACTCCTTCTTCATCGATTAAATACATCCCAGTAATTTCACCTGCATTAGTTTTATTCTTATCTATTATATTAGCATTCTCAAATCGAAAGGTAGCTGTACCAGTACTTCCATCTCTCGATCGTGTTAAACGTACTCCGGGTAAAATTTTTTCATCAAAACCTCTTATAAATTGAATTTTAGGTTCCATATATTTAATCCTTATTTAAAAATTAAAAAGTAGTAATTATAATTATGTCAAGTTTAATTACAAAAACGTAAATAATTATACTGGGGTGGCAGGATTTGAACCTGCGAATGGCGGAGTCAAAGTCCACAGCCTTACCACTTGGCGACACCCCACATTTTAACATAGAACTATGAATTGTAAACGACATATATTTATTTTTTATTATAGATATTGGGCAAGAAGGGATTCGAACCCCTGACACCGTAGTTCGTAGCCACGTGCTCTAGTCCACTGAGCTACAAGCCCAAAACATAATTATATTTATATTATATTAACATAAAAATCAAACTTTCGTAAACTTTTTTTAAAAAATTTTTAAATATAATTAGATTTTTAACTTGCTAAATTAAAATTCTTTGATTTACATTTAAATTATAAATAATTTAAGATTTATTAAAATATGGCAAAGAAAATTTTATATCAAGATAATGCTCGCCGAGCTCTTGAGCAAGGAATGGAAATAATGGTTGAAGCGGTTTCTGTCACATTAGGTCCAAAAGGACGAAATGTAGTTTTAGAAAAATCTTATGGATCACCGCAAATTGTTAATGATGGGGTAACAATTGCAAAAGAAATTAATTTACAAGATCACATTGAAAATACTGGCGTTTCCCTTATTCGTCAAGCTGCATCAAAAACAAATGATGTAGCTGGGGATGGTACTACAACAGCTACTGTATTAGCATATGCTATGGTAAAAGAAGGTTTAAAAAACGTCGCTGCAGGTTCAAATCCAATTTCTATCAAATTAGGAATGGAAAAAGCAACTCAATATCTAGTAAATCAAATTAATGAATTTGCTCAACCTGTTGAAGATATCCAATCGATTCAACAAGTAGCATCAATTTCAGCTGGTAATGATGAAATAATCGGGTCATTAATTGCTGATGCATTAGCCAAAGTAGGTAAAGAAGGAGTTATTTCATTGGAAGAAGGAAAAGGAATCATTACTGAACTCGAAATTACTGAAGGAATGAAATTAGAAAAGGGTTTTATTTCCCCTTATTTTATTACAAATACTGAAAGAATGGAAGCTTCATACGATAATCCATATATATTATTAACAGATAAACGAATTACTTTAGTTCAGCAAGATTTATTACCAGTTTTAGAACAAATAACAAAAACAAAACGGCCACTTCTTATTATTGCTCAAGATGTTGAAAAAGAAGCTTTAGCTACATTAATTTTAAACAAATTACGTGGAATTATAAATGTTGTTGCAATCCGTGCACCTGGATTTGGTGAACTTCGTAAATTAATGTTAGAAGATATAGCAATTTTGACAGGAGGTACAGTTATTACACAAGATGCAGGTTTAAGTTTAGATAATATTAATTTAAATGTTTTAGGTCAAGCCCGTCGTATTATAATAAATAAAGATACAACCACAATTGTCGGGGATGGATTAGAATTAGAAGAAATCAAAGTTAGATGTGAACAACTTAGAAAGCAAGTTAATTTAGCGGATACACAATATGAAAAAGAAAAATTACAAGATCGAATCGCAAAACTATCAGGTGGTATTGCTGTTATAAAAGTTGGGGCTTTGACTGAAACTGAAATGAAAGATAAAAAATTGAGATTAGAAGATGCCATTAATGCAACACGCGCAGCTGTTGAAGAAGGTATTGTTCCTGGTGGTGGTACAACATTAGTACACTTATCTGATAATCTTATAAACTGGTCAAAAAATAATTTAAAAGAAGATGAACTTATTGGAGCAATTATTATCTCAAGAGCTATTCTTGCTCCATTACGTCGTATAAGTGAAAATGCTGGAATAAATGGTCCGGTAATTATCGAAAGAGTTCAAGAACAAGAATTTGAAATTGGTTACAATGCAGCAAAAAATATATTTGGAAATATGTACGAGGAAGGTGTTGTTGATCCGGCAAAAGTTACACGATCTGGTTTACAAAATGCAACATCTATTGCAAGTATGATATTAACTACTGAATGTATTATTGTAGATGAATCATAAAGTTTAAATATATTAGAATATTTATTTGCATTTCAAAATATTAACTTTTTATTTTTAAAATTTTAAAAATAAAAAGTTTAGTATTAAAAATAAATTATCTTATTGCTTTTTAATTAAGATATATAACCATAAGTATGTAAACCTTTTCCAACAAAATTTACTCCTAAATAACAAATCCAAATAACAAAAAATCCCAAACTACCTAATATTGCCGTTTTCTTGCCGTCCCATTCTTTAGTAATTCGTGCATGTAAATAAGTTGCAAAAACAATCCAAGTAATTAATGCCCATGTTTCTTTAGGATCCCAACTCCAATAAGATCCCCAAGCTTCGTTTGCCCAAACACCACCAGCAATAATTCCAATCGTTAAAAATGGAAATCCTAATCCAATAGTTCTATAACTCCAATTATCTAAAATTTCCAATAATTTTAATTTTCCTAAGTAAGCAATTTGCTTTGCAGGAGAATTTCCAATTGAATAAGATAATAGTTTTGCTTTAATATAGGTAAAAATAATATTATACAACGATAACGAAGAATTCTTAATCGGGTTTAAATCAATATCTTCATATTTAGAGATAATCAGGAATAAAATGCATAAAATCGCTCCTATTATCAAAATTGCATAACTTAAGATCATCATAGTAACATGCATCATTAACCAATTTGATTGTAAAGCTGGAACTAGAGGACTTGATTTTTGCATATCTGGTGATAATGTTAAACTTGCAAATCCATTAATTAGCAATGTAATAGGAATGAGAATTGCACCAATTAATTTACTTTTAGTTTTTAATTCAATATACAAAGAAATTGTTAATAATGTCCAAGTTAAAAATAATAATGATTCATACAAATTACTTAAAGGAAAATATCCAGCAATAATCCAACGAGAACAAAGAATAAAAAATAATAACATATTTGCTAAAATAATACCAAATTTTCCAATTTTTAATAATAAATTTTCATTTCCAAAGAACGATAAGTTAATCCAGTAACTTATCATAGTAAATAATAAAATTCCAAAAACTAAATTCGATAAAGAATTTTGAATTATATTCCAATCCATTATACTTCTCCAATTAAAATATTTTTTACATAAGTTAATTATTATTATAATCAATTATCATTCTTAGATCAAAATTTTTAACTTTTTTAATTGAATATGAAGATTTCTTGACACTCGAACAGAATTCTAACCTTATTTTATAAGGACTAACAAAATTGATATCGAATTGCCGAATAGTATCAACTGTACAATATATTCAGTTTATGTCAATAATAAATCATATTAGGATTAGTTTGAAATAATAAATAAAATGCCTTTGCATCCATTCTGAAATTAAATTAGCTTGATAATCCCAACTCTTACAATTAAAACTAGAGGAAGAATTAAGGAATAATCTTCCAACTAGAAAAAAAAAGGTCAAGTTCAATAAGTGGCTCGCTTATTGGTTTGCTAAATATGGTATAATATACCTACTAAGTTGAGATCGGATATTTCTATGTATCCTGTCTTCTTAGTTACGGAGACTAAGAGACTTCGGTTAAATTTGCGTTTTTAATCAATATGGTTTAATATAATTTTATCTATGGAGTTTTACTATATAGTAAGTGGTTAATAGTCTATGTACTTAGTATTCAAATCTAAATTATTCAAAAAATTAAATAATTATATACATAAGGAGAATTATAGTATACTATAATAGACTGTTAAAAGTCTGGATTGTCGACTAGATCGACTATTTTCTAATAAGCGCATTATGTGGCAGTATTTTAATAGAAATTTTAAAATATTATTTACATGAAAAAAAGGCGATGGATAGGGAAGAAGAGGCGATGGAAAGGCTAAAACGATCTATGATTAAAAAATGTGAAACACCACCAGCTCCCCATATTTTTAATTCAAAAGAAAAAAGTATACAACAAGTTTATAAGTGTGCAATTCAAAGTCGCGGAGATAACAATAAATCTGTTCTGAAATTATCTGAGAAAATTAGAACCGTAGTTGAGCAATTAGCTAAATTTTTAAAAGAGCGAGAATTAAAAGGAGTAGCCAGAATTTTTTTCAAAAACGTAAGATTACTTCTGGAGCTTATTTTATGTAAGTGTTAAATTAATATTTATTATTTGTTGGTAATTGAAGGATTAAGTACTAAAGTAATCGTAATAACATCAGCTGCAGGTGGTTCTTTAGAATTTATTCTATCTTGGTTTTATGCATGTACGAGTTTAATCAATCCGCCATTAATAATCTCGATCTTATCAATACGAAGTATTGGACAACAAATCATAGATCATAAAGATTATTCGAAGTTTAAAAAGATAGTTAATAAAATATTAGTAGATGATGAACTAAAATAAACGATTCGAGCATTATTTATTGACGAAGTCCCAAAAACTGCTGGTATAAAAATGAAACCTTGAAATTCGTATAAAAATCTTCTACCCAAGCTCGATTTTGACTCAAATCAAACTTTTGAAGAATTTATAAAATCGCAAATGAAGGAACAACTTGGACTTGTCGAAAATCCTAGTTCAAAACAAATTGAATAGATAATACACACCAGAATTAAAAGAAATTAAGGAATGAAGCTTTTGAAGTGGCACAAAAAATTAAAAGATTAGTTGAACAACTAGCTATCTTTCTTAAACAACGAGAATTAAAAAGAGTAGCTAAAATTTTCTCTAAAAATGGTATATTACTTCTGGAGTTTATTTTATGTAAGTGTAAAATTGATATTAATTATTTGTTGTTAATTGAGAGATTAAGTACTCAAATGATTATAATAACATCAATTGCAGGTGGTTCTATAGATTTTATTTTTTCTTGGTTTTCTGTAGGTACAAGTTTAGTGGTTCCGACATTATTAATCTCAATTTTATCAATACGAAGTGTTGGATAACAAATTGTAAATCAGAGAGATTATTTGAAGTTTAAAAGGCTGGTTAATAAAATGTTAGAAGATGATGAACTAAAACAAACAATCCGAGTATTCTTTATTTACAAAGTCCCAACAACAACTGGTATAGAAATCAAACCTTGGTATTCGGATAAAAATCTTCTGCCAGAGTTCAATTTTGACTCAAATCAAACTTTTGAAGAATTTATAAAATTGAAAATGAAAAACGAGCTTGGACTTGTTGAAAACCCCACTCCAAAACAGATTTAAGAAATAATGCACACCCGAAAAATTAAAAAAAATAAAGGAAAGACAGTCTACTTCAAAGATTTTATCGACGAAATAGCTGAAGATTCAGATAATATTATAGATGCTGAAACTGTTAAAAAATTTATAAAGGTTAAAGTAAAAAACCAAGAACTCTAAGATTATTTCAAACTTCCTTAAAATGTTAAAGGAAGTTTGAAATAAAAATTTTTGAATTTTTTTGCAATTTTTATTGATATTATGTATTATGTTAGGTGTAACTAACTAAATGTATGTAAAGGTAACAATAAGCGTCTATTGATAATTGAATATTAAATAAATATTTTTGTTTGTCAATCGTTAAATTTCAAAACTATTCAGTAAATCGTGTGTCTCTTTCGTAGATAGTGCGTAACGTTGGTAACTCATTGTAAAACGAATATCAGTATGTCCAATGATCTGGGCTGCATATTGAACAGTTGTTGTTTTTAATAAGTTTGAAATCATATTAATACGAAAACTATGAGACTTAATATTATATGAAATGTCAAAAACTTAACAAGTATTTTTTAAATCATTATTAATAAACCTAGTAAGAGCTAGCTCTTTGATATATTGGTTTCTTTTTCCCGAATAAGTATTTGTAGCCATACTTCCTAAAAATAATGATGTACTCAAGATTTAATTCTTTTAATTTTTCCACACCATTCTTCGATAAGACATGTATGTGATCTTGATTAGTCTTATGTTGAATTGCATTAAGTTGAAAAGAAGTAATAGCAGCAAGAATTTGCTTGTGGGTTATTTTACGTATTTTATTGATTCTAAGTCCTGTGTAATACAACAAACTGTAGGCTACTCTCAACTGCGCTTGCTTTAAATCTTTCTGTCGGATTGCTTTGCTTTCAGCATTCGTGAAAAATATCTAAAATAAATTCATATCAATAGGGTCTCTTGGAATTTTTCCATAATTGTGAAATATAGACAATTAGAAAACTGCGACTAGTAATATTAGGTTTACTAGAAATCTCTTCAAAAACCATACGTGTGACTCGACTTACAGCTTTTGTAATAGTTTCACGGGTTAATTGTCTCCGAGTGATTGTATTCGTTAGTAAAAACATAAGAATCTGGTTCTTTCATTAAAAAAATAAATTGAAAATCTTTTTAACGGTTCTTGATCAATTCTTTTCCTTCTTTCGTTAAAAAAACTTTATGATTAGCAGGTTCACGATTAGATCGGTCGATATCAATCCAATTTTCTTCAACTACCGTTTGAAGTTGGTATACTTTCAAAAACAGCAATTCGTTGACTTTGATTTTAATTATTGTGAGCAAACAAATAGCAATTCTTAATCGGATATCGCTATAAGCAGAACCTTTTGCAGTTTTAATTAATTCCTTATAAATTTCTGAAGTTATTGGGTCACGTTTGGATAAACATTTTCGATTTGACCATGCTTCTTTACGATCTACTTTTTCTTGACGTTCTTGTTTGATTTGATTTAATTCTTCAATCACGGTTTTCATTTGTTGTTTTAATTCTTGATTTAATTGAACTAACTGATGATTTTGTAAGGATAAGAAACGATTTTGATCAGCTAGTTGACGGAAGCCAACTCGAAACTCTTCTCGATTAATTTTTTGTCCGTATAATAAAATGCCAAGTTGAGATTCTAGTTTTTTAAAAGCTAATTCATTATTTTCTTTTTTGATCTTTTCAATTTTATTTTCATTTTCCATTTAATTTTTTTTCTATTTAAAAATTTTTTTCAATGATTCACTGTACATCATATTACTCATTTTCCTACAGTAGTAAATTTGTGTCCGTAAATTAAACAAATCTTTGGTAAAATTTTGAGAATTTTAAGCTCAATAAACCTTTATTTTTAAGGATTTTATTTGTTTTAGAGTAATCTTTGACCAGCTTTACCGCTGCAATACCATTTAAGAAGATAAGTTTTTCTAAAAATTAGGTTTTAAACTAGATTTTTGGTTTTATATTTTCATAAAATATTAATTGTTTGGTCAAATTAATTAATTCTTTTGTAAGTTTATTTACTTAAATGGTTTGTTCGTCATTTTGTATTAAATGAAATTCATTATGAATAAACCCACCCTCTTTTAAATATTGAAATTGTTGAATAAGATTATTTCTCATATAATTTTTGTCTGGATTATTTAAATGGTAAAATAAATCTTCAAGGTAAAGTATTTTTTAAGTAGATCATTGACTAGAAATAGATTCGATAATCGCAAATTTAAGTCTAAAATCATACTTATTTTCAAAAGTGTAAAAACTCTTGGGAAAATAAAAAGGGTATTGAAGATTATAAAATGATTCAGAAACAGCTATATGAATATTTAATTTGGTATGCTTTGAAATCTGATTTTTAATTCGAATAACTGAAAATATTAAACTATTTCGAAATTCAAAGTCTCTGAACTACTGGCAAATTAGTGGTAACTCCTGTAATTTATAGAAAAATTTTGATAATCTTTTCCGTTGGTATCTATTTAATAAATGTAGTTCTATTTGTCTAGCAAAATCAACTAAAAGAAAACTAAAAGTATAATACAATTCGCCGTTTAACATTTCTTTTTTGAAATGGCGAGTCCGTGTAAAAAATAGGAACTGCAGAATCTTATAAAAAGTTAGTTTATATGCCATATAATCTGTAACTAAATTTTTATTTAAATAATTCAAAACTAAATGATTTGCAAATTTTTTTGTGTCACTTAATCTAAGAAGTAATTAATTTGTATAGCAAGTATCAAAAACTAATGCAATTTTTTAAACACCAGTTTGAGTGGCTAGACCCAAGGTCATACCAATTATTAGAAAATTTGAGTTGAGGTATCGAGTTTTAAATTTGTTTTCTGATCTTTGCAAAAAAGATAAGAGATTTGACTTCTGGATTATCTGATTTGATAAGATATAACTTATCTCGATTTGTCCTAGACTTAAATCATTTAAATTAAAAACTTGCCAATTAAACTTTTGAGTTTTTAAGATACTGTAGAAATGGCAGGCATTAGACCTCAAGAATTGTATTAAAATGATGTTTCTATTAACAGGATTAGCATTAAATACAAATATTATTTTGAACTTATAATACCGATTTACAAGATCAAGGTAGGGTTTTTTATTTTTTTAGTTCGACCGTTTAATCCTAAGAATAACAATTGAACTGATGGTAACAGTTAAGAATTAAGCAATTTTTTGAGTATTATTTTCCCGTTTTTAAGATTGAAAGTAAGATAATGAACTTGTATTTTTTCTGATTCAAAACTACATTTAATTTGTATCATAAAATTATTAATTTTTGGAATTTTTTACAACTCGTCCCGAAGGCCGTTTTAATTAGTCACATAACAACTAATTTACTTAATAAATATTATATGATACTCTTTAGTTATATTTATAAATCTTCCTCCATAGCTCAGCGGTAGAGCAATCGGCTGTTAACCGATTGGTCGTAGGTTCAAATCCTACTGGAGGAGAACTCTAATCGAGCATAAAATGGATGGATACTTTTTACACTTATTAATGGATACTTTTTTAAATTTTAGTAAAATAATATTCAAAAACATAATATGATAATATGGCAAAAGAAAAAAATGATTTATTTGTCGTTATGATATTTAGCATTATCTGGATGGTCCGTCCAATTTCCTATTACGAAATGCGCAGCTGACATACAACTTATCCACAAGAAAATGTAATGGTAGTAAATAGTTCTTCTATTTCAAATCAAAATGACGAGTTTGACTTTTTAGAACGTACTACTAAAGAGATAATTTTAGCTAAAGATACGAGTGGGAATTTTTTTGCAGAGGGCTTTACACCCCCTTTGCCAAGACGTTCTACTTCTACAGGAAGTCAAACAAGAATAGGAACGGGTGGACCCAACCCTGGACAAGGTGGAAACCCAGGTTCGGCAAGTGAAGCTGTCAATTCTTTATCAAACTTACCTGACCCAAATCCAAAAATTGGAGCTAGAATCAACGATCAATCTTATAAAAAATCTTATAAAAAAAAGAAGGTTAATAAGAAAACGTATTCTCAGATTATGGATGAATTAGAAAATTAGAGAGATCAAAAACTTGTAGCAATTCAAATAAGGGATAAAACGTATAATTTGATTAATTCTTATAAAGATGGTGCAGACGAGTTACAAGATAAATTAGCTGAAAAATTATACAATGACTACCGGAAGGATAATCAAGATGTATCTGAAATTGCAGAAAAAAATACTTTTAAAAAAGAAAACGTACAAAAGTGTAAAGATCACATCTTTAATAACGAACACCTATTAGACCAATATGAAGAATTAGGAGAGCCAGCTGAATATAAAAGATTTGATCCTAATCTTAAGCAGGCATTAGCTTGGCAACGTTTCAAAGATGGGATACCGACAAAACAAGACCTTGAATGGCTTAGACATGAGTTTGTAGAACAAGCTTATGAATTCAAAAACGATGCAGGTTATCGAGAGTCTCATAAATATGCTCAAGAACGCTATAATGGTGATCCATGGATAGAAGAATGGGATAATTGAAGTTAACTAAAATTTTAAAGTAGAGGGTAAAAAATGCAATTTACTAAAAAAAATAATATGTATAGAATCAGTCGAGTAACTGGTTCGCAAGATAATATTCTGGGTGTTTGTTTTTCCGAAAACACTTCTAGTGATATTCAGGTAATTCAATGGAATCGTAAAGATGACGGAAAAATACAAACGTCTGAAGATCAAGTTTTAGAACAAGTACTTTTGGGTTTGAAGGAAGCGAATCAGTCTCTAGGTACGAGTTATAGATTATCTAAAATCTATTTTTTACCTTCAGAAAGTGCAGCAGGTCGAGTTTATAAAGTCTTAATTATACAGTTGATTAGACACTATCACAATGGGAAGGAATTTAAAGAAATTTAATATAACTTTACGGCACAGTAGTTAGAAATTAATAAGTAGCTTTAAATATTTAAAGCTACAAACTTACCTAAAACCAATTTATTTTAATTCTCGAGCCTTATAAGATCCTCTAAGAGCATCTTTTACTCTCCGATTCCCTCCATAGAAATATTTCATTAACCCCTCCAAGAAGTGTCGATTTAGGGTAAACCCTAAAAATGAACAACATATCTGTATTTTAAATTTGTTATTTTAATGCTTGACACGCACGTTTGTTTGTGATAATATTTAAAAATATTAAAGGTTTATCAAGTAGTAAAATTAAAATGACGATTTCTTTTAAAGACATTCCGGAAAATAGACGTTACGGTTATTACAGAGTTAGTTCTAAAGAGCAAGCTAGAAACTCCTCTCTTGATACACAAAAATCTGAGTTAATTCGAGTAGGGGTTCCAGAACACAACATTCGTACTGAGGTTGGCTTTGCCACCGAATCTATAAAGAAACAACCTATTTTTTACAATCTGATTGAAAATCAATTAAAAGATGGTGATTGCTTAATAATTACAAAAATAGATCGATGCTCTCGAAATACTTTAAGTTTTCTTCAACTTAAAAGTCAATTTTCAGAAAAACACGTTCATTTTCGGTTTTTGGAATTGCCCGAAAAATATTTTAAAGAGTCACCTTCCGACAAATTTGTTTCTACTGCTTTGGCCGCAATCGCTGAATTTGAAGCCGCTAGGCGGCTGAAACGTCAGATTCAAGGCATTGAAGCGGCCAAGAAAAAAAATAAATATAAAGGTCGAAAAACTGTTATCAACAATGAACTTATTAAAAAGGTTGAAAAATACTATAATTTAAAGGTTCCTGTTACTGAAATCGCCCAAATTACTGGTCGAAGTCGAAGTACGATTTATAAAGTTTTAAAGGAGGAATTGGGTTACATATCAAATTGCTTAGTTAAACAGGAGGAAACAAATGCATCAAAATAATTTAAGTTTGTCTAGTCAGAATTTTGTAGTGGATTTTTTACGTTTCAATTTGCAGTTTATTGATAAATATGAAATTCAAGAAGTAGCTGAGTATCTTTCCAAAGAATATTCTTGCAATAGTGTTTTTATAGACCAGAAAAAAACTTATTCGTTGATTGAAAAAGATGGATTCAGTTGTAAGGCGAAATTTCTAACTAGCCATACTAAACATTGGATCGGGACTCGCCTAGAATTTGAGGGAGGGCATGCGTCTAAATTTTATCAAATGATTAAAGAAAACCCTCTGAATTGGAAACGTATGGATTTGGATAATACAAATTTAGGTCGAATTGATTTGTATTATGATCGAAAACTTAAAGAAAGTGATCGAGTTGAAGATTTTGAAGCATTTCTAAGTGACGCTGCTGAGACAATTTCTTCGGGCTCTCGTTCTCTGGTGGTTGACCTTAATCCCCAAGCCTTAAGAATTGGTCATCGTAAGACTAGTCCGAATTTTTTCCGAATTTATAAAAAATCCAATGGGAAATTTATTAGGTTTGAATTGGAAATTAAATTAGAAACAGCCAAAAGCTTTCAATTTTTTTTATTCGCAGGTCAATTTGAAACATTGGAATCTAAACTAATTGAACATTACTACTCATATATAATTACTCATTTTGAGATTAACCGTAATTGTTATACAGATTGGGTAGTACAGAATTTTAGAACTATACGATTCCTACAAATACCTAACAATTCATTGGTCACAACTTATATTAATAATAAGATTGTTAATCGATTAACACATCAAGAATTTGTCTATAAACTATTCCAGTTATTGAGTTTTATTCGACAACTCCCATATTCTTGTGATTTTATAGGTGATCAGGAATACCTATTCGTATCATTTAAATTAACTGATTTCTTAAAATTCACTGGTACTAATAACAATCATTATCAGGTTCAAAAAGTAGGAAAGTTTTTAAAATCTTTATAAAGTTTGCTTCCAATGTTAAGCACTATTTCCAATATTTGTTTCCAAAGTATTAATATATTTCCTTATATAAAAGTATTCAAAAAAAAATCTTGGTATGTTGAATTCGCGATTGCCGAAGAACTTTATTTCTATAAGTATTCATTCTACTTTCCAAAGGCTTTTTTGAACTATCATAATAAATATCAATTACAAGCTTAACTTAGCTTCTTACTCGCATTTTCAGTTCTAGAGATTGAGAAAGTATTTGACGTTGAAGAATTTTTAGATCAATTTGATATTTCAAATTCAAATCTTCGAAAAGTTAGATCTTATTTGTTGCAAACTTTCGTCTTAGCTGAAGATTTCAAACTAATTGAAAACCAATTTCTTTTAGTTCTAAAAACCAATAAAGTAAAAACTGTAACCAAATTGACGACTAATTTGATTAGCCGAACAAAATCGATTCATTTCAAAGAGTTAACTAAATGATAGCTCAAGAAAATTTAAAAAAGTGTTCCAAAAGTTGATGTTGTCTATTAGCCGTAAAAATATGTTAGAATAATGTTAAAATTCTATTGTTATATAAGTAGTTTCTCAATATTTTTGAAAATTGAAATTATCAAAAAACGGACACTTTTTTAAGGTGAAATGTCTACCAAAAAATTAAAATTAAATTCGATGGAGGTGAATTTTTTATATCAAAGACAAAAAAGTATAGAATATCGGTAGAAATTTTTAAATACCTTTATTACGACAAAAGTAGCAAATCAATTGAATCAGAGGAATTTTTATTAGAAAAAATTTGTTGCTATACTCTTAAAATTAGAAGAAAAATCGTTAGAAAAACAAAGCGAGTATTCGTTTATGGACAATTAATTTTTTTTCTCGGTAATGGACCAAATCCAACCCAGGCAATCAGTTTATTTATTTTACCAACAACTCCATCAGTAATGAGATTTACTCATTCAAATGCTGATTTATCAAAACAAGCAATAATTGCTAAGATTATCCAAAAGATTTCAGCTGAAATTGTCTTTACGAAAACAGAAATTTATAAATTGTATCAACTTTTGGTTGAATAGAGAAATAATTCTTTAAGTCAAAAGGAATTAATTATTAAAATAAGCAATTTAAGAGCTGGTGGTCTGATAGATATAGTTACTACTTTTGAAATAATTTATTTTATTATAATTTTATTAATAAATGATCCAAATTTAGCATTTCAACCCAATCCAAATGTGATTGTTCTACTGCATCTTCAATGGTTATACGAAAACAATTATAAACCTGATCAATTTGGCTATGAAAAAGATGTTGAAACAAGAAGTATTCCAGTTATAGAAGTGAGACAAAATGCTGGCTTAGATAAAAAACAATCATTATCTAATTTATGGAACTATAAAGAAGTAATAAGAGAATTAGAGCGTTAAAGTAATAAAAAAATTGATATATAAGTCGGTAATCAGATTTATAGTCTAAAAAACCTTTATTGTGAAGATCTTTATAAATTAGATGACAAATTCGCGAATCAAATTTATGATTCAATTAGAAAATTCGATACAGATATTTGTGATATTACTCAAAATTTAGGTTTAAAAGCAGATAATATTAAAAACGTAAAAGATTATATTTTTTACAATGAGCATGATCTTAACTGATATGATCCTGATCAAATGGAACGCAAACAATTTAATCCTAATCTCCAACAAGGTTTAGCGTAGAAGCGGCTCGAACCTGGAATTCACATTCAAGACGATGTTACTTGGATAAAGCATGAATGCGTGGAACGATAGCACGAATTAAAACATGCTTCGGGCTACAATGAAGCACATAATCGTGTTTAAACTCATTTCAATGGTACGCCATGAGAAAATCAATTTGAACAATATTTATTAAATTAAAACTCAACAAAATGGAATTTTTTAAAAAAGACAATATATATAAAATTACTTGAATAACAGGTTCTCAATATAATATCTTAAGTGCAAATTTTGATGATAAAAACAGAAGTGACAATAATATTGAAGTAATCGAATTGGATTTTCCTAACATTGATAAAAGCAGAATCCGAACCTCACAAGAGAAAGTTTCTTTTGGAACAAATTATAAATTATCTAGAATTTATTCTTTATCTTTTAATAGTGGAGCAAATTCAGTTTACAATCTATTAATCTGTAAATTGATTAAACATTATTACAGTAAAAATAAGTTCAAAAGAATCTAAGTATTAGGTTTATGAAATAATTTTTAGAAAAGTAATAAAAATAAAAAATTACTTTTTTAAAAATTACAATTTTATTTTTTTAAACCTAAAACCAAAATTTAAATACGTCATTAAATCTAACACTATATCCCATTGGCATAGGCGAATCAAATAACATAATATCAAGTAATGAAAAAGTTAGGTTCGAAGAATCCTCGATAGACTCTAAGACAAAAAACTATAAAGGATTTTTGTAAAATCGATTACTTTCTTTATATTGTTCATTAACCTAATAACCGATGAATAATTTTTAAAAAAGTAATATAAAATAAAAAATCACTTTTTTAAAAAAATTATAATTTTATTTTTTAAACCTAAAACCAAGGTTTGAAAATGTCACGCAGTCTCCCACTCTTTCTTATAAGAATAGCTTGATCAAATAATATAATATCAATAGTAAAAAAACTTAAATTTGACAAATCTTCCACCGACTCAATTATAAAAAATGAAAGTGAGTGCAGAATTTTTGCCGTATAAATTATCCCCTTCAGATTGCTGAATAGCCCAACAATGGGCGAAAGGGCCCATATTAAATTATTAAATAGCATACCAATAAATCTCCGTTTTGTATAGTTCCACAGTAATTTTTGAGTTATCTCTTTTACTGCAATTGGTAGATTTACTGAGAAAATCAAAATATAAATTTATCTAATTCTAATTTTTTTGCGTCTGAGTACTGCTTCCTATATTTAGACTAGTCGTCTTGTGTAACATTTTTAAATACGTACCATCCAAACTTAGGTTTGATTAACATAATATGTTGATATACTTCTTCTGATTTATAAAAAATTAATGAAACTGATATTATAATTTCAGAAGTTGCTTTATTATTTGTACCCTTATTTGTACTTTTTAATTTTTATGCAAATGCTCACAATTAGTAGGTGGGAACGGAGGGATTTGAACCCTCACGTCTATCACTAGACAACGGATTTTAAGTCCGTCGTGTCTACCAATTTCACCACATTCCCAGATAATTTTATATTTTTGAAAAATATATTTAAGAATAGACGTATTAACTTATATTTGATAATAATACTAGTCTTAAATTGATGAATTATTCTCCATTGACATTATATTTGTTTTTATTCATAAGTAGTTCGTATATTAAGCATATGATACCTATTATTAGTCGGTACCATTTCCATTTATCTATAATTTTCACTTTATTACTTCCTCTAAGAAGTTCTTAAAAGCAACAAACAAATAAACTATTTGTTTTTATTCATAAATAATTCATATATTAAGCATATAATACCTATTATTAGTCGGTACCATTTCCATTTATCTATAATTTTCATTTTCACTTTATTACCTCCTTTAATAAGTTTTTAAAAGCAACAAACAAACAAACTATTTGTTTGTTGCGATAAATAGATTAACTTAGCTCAATCTAAAAAATTGAAACTAGCCGTTTATAGCTGGAGCTGTTAATGCAACTGGTAATACGTCTCCCGAAGCTAAATCTAATGGGAAGTTGTGTGCATTACGTTCGTGCATTACTTCCATACCTAAATCTGCACGGTTGATGATATCAGCCCAAGTGTTGATAACACGACCTTGAGAATCAACTACTGATTGGTTGAAATTAAAACCATTTAAGTTGAATGCCATTGTAGATACGCCCATAGCAGTTAACCAAATACCAACAACTGGCCATAAAGCTAAGAAGAAATGTAAAGCACGAGAATTATTAAATGAAGCATATTGGAAGATTAAACGACCAAAGTAACCATGTGCTGCAACGATATTATAAGTTTCTTCTTCTTGACCGAATTTGTAACCATAGTTAGTTGATTCATTTTCAGTAGTTTCACGGATTAAAGATGAAGTTACTAAAGAACCATGCATAGCCGAAAATAAAGATCCACCAAATACACCAGCAACGCCCGCCATATGGAATGGGTGCATTAAGATATTATGTTCAGCTTGGAATACTAACATGAAGTTAAAAGTACCAGAAATACCTAAAGGCATACCATCAGAGAATGAACCTTGTCCAATTGGATATACTAAAAATACTGCAGATGCAGCTGCAACTGGAGCAGAGAATGCTACAAAAATCCAAGGACGCATACCTAAACGGTAGCTTAATTCCCATTCACGACCCATATAAGATGCAACACCTAATAAGAAGTGTAAAACAATTAATTGGTAAGGACCGCCATTGTATAACCACTCATCAATAGAAGCTGCTTCCCAGATTGGATAGAAGTGCATACCAATAGCATTCGAACTAGGAATAACCGCGCCTGAAATAATATTATTACCATATAATAAAGAACCTGCAACTGGCTCACGAATACCATCGATATCTACAGGAGGTGCTGCGATGAAAGCAATAATGTAACAAGATGTTGCTGTTAATAATGTGGGGAACATTAAACAACCAAACCAACCGATGTATAAACGGTTTTCAGTACTTGTAATCCAAGCGCAAAAACGCTCCCATAATGATACGCCTTCGCGTCTTTCTAAAGTTGCTGTCATAATAACTTAATAATAGTGTATGAGGTACCTCTATTTGCCAGCTGCTTAGTCTTAAACCTTAGAACAATCTTATAAATTTTGCATTCTATTTTACAAAATTGAAAAATTCTAATTCAAATTCAAAAGTTGCTCTATTAGTCGTACCCCCAATAAATGTTTTTTGATTGTCTTGAATAATCCAAATTTGTGAATATGTTATATAACTTATAAATGTACTTATAATTAAAAATAAAAAGCCAATATAAATAACTGGAATTCCAGGGTCTATTTTAATTTGCAATCCAGTCGAACTTATAATTTCCATTAATTTAAATGATCTATTTAGATTTAAATTCTCGTTCAGTTCCCCATTGCCTAAAAATATTCCTTTGCTATTATAAATTGAATAATAACCTTGAAGATTATCAATAATAATAAGAATACCAGTATCAAAAATTTTATTGGCTGGTATCCAGGTTAACCAAACCTTATTTTGATTACCTATTGCATTTATTAATTGATATTCAATTGTTTTATGTTGAGAATTTTGAAATCTTAAACCTATAATATCCCAATCTGTTTGATAATAATATATACTTTTATAAATTAAGGGAAAATTGACAAAGTTAGTAACTTGTTTAATCTCTTTACCGTTAATATTTAATATTGAGATATTTGAATAAAATTGTGATATTGTTTTTTGTTTCGTGTATGTAATCCAAAAATCATTTACTCGGGTTGACACTTTTGGAATAATTGCTAATTGTCCAATATTTAAAATATTCTGAACATGAAATGTTTCAGTTTTTGGTATCATTTCTTGTGCATTAAAGCCAAATAGTGAGCCAATTATAGTACCAGATAATATTAAGATCATACTGAAATGAACTATAATAGGTGCAATTCGTCCAATTAAACCTTTATAGCAATAAACAATATTTTTTTGTTGAAAAAGTGAATACTCATTCTGTTTTAATTTAAATAATAATTTAGTTGTTGAAAAATTTGTCAAGAGAATTGAAATTTTTAGTCGCCTAAATTGTTTTATATTTCGTAAAAATTGACACCGACGAGCTACTTTTAATGATGGTAATTGTTGTAAAAAAGTGCATATTATTAGACTTATTCCAAATAATAAAATAAGACTTATAAACCACCAGGTTGTATAAACATGATCTAATCCGAACCTAATTATAGTATCCCATGATAAAAATCCTAAAATTGGATTCGTTAACGGATAATTAATTTTATAAGTTTCAATTGATTGATTTTGTTCAATTATTGTACCAATTATACTGGTTAACCCAATTAATAATAAAATACTAATAGCAAATCTTAAATCTGCTAACAATCGAAAAAATTTTTGTTTCATTAACTAAGTTAATTTATATATATATATGATTGGATGAAGCTAAACGAATTTGACCGGAAGATGCCCAATTTTGTAGTTTCAAAGTTTGGTTTGTTTCTAATTGTGCTAATGGAATTAATTCTTTTAATGCTAAACAAATATCTTCTGTAGTAAATTCACGTTTTTCATAAAATGCATGGTACATTCCTTCAATTATACTCTGCCGAATTTCTGCTCCTGAAAATGATTCCGATAATTTTGCTAATTTTGAGTAATCAAATAATTCCCAGCTGTTTGGTCTGAACTCTTTAAGATGTATTTTGAAAATATCTTCACGTTCATCTTTTTTTGGTAAATCTAAAAAAAATATTTCGTCAAATCGTCCTTTTCTAATAATCTCTAATGGAAGTAAATCAATATTATTTGCTGTTGCAATAACAAAAACAGGTTTTGTTTTTTCAGATAACCAACTTATAAATGTTGCTAAAACTCGACTACTTGTTCCACTATCTCCTTTACTCGCAATGTTACTAAATGCTTTATCAATTTCGTCAATCCAAAGAATACATGGTGAAATTGTTTCAGCTACATTTATCATTTGACGAAGTCTCAATTCTGATTCTCCTATAATTCCACCAAATAATTTTCCTACATCTAATTTTAATAACGGTAATTGCCATTCATTAGCAATTGATTTTGCAGTTAAAGATTTTCCTGTTCCTTGAATTCCTATTAATAATAATCCTCGTGGGGTTGGTAACCCATAATTTGCTGCTTGTACACTGAAAGCTGTTTTTCGTTTTTTTAACCATTCCTTTAAATTTTTTAATCCTCCTAAATTTGTAATTTTTTCATCAACTGCCCAATATTCTAAAATTTCAGTTTGACTTATAATTTGTTTTTTTTCATTAAGTAATACAGAAATACTATTTTTATCAATTGTTTTATAAGTTGCAATTATTTTGGAGAGAACTCGTCTAATTCTTTCTAACGATAAACCTTGACATGCTCTGTTTAAATCTTCAAATAATGTTGCTTCAATATTAAGATTTAATGAGGTAACTAATCTATTTAATTCTTGATTAATTTCCATTTCTAAAGGGAGTTGAAATTGTAAAACTGTTATTAATTCTTGTAATTCTTTTGGTATTGTAAGTTCTGAGCCAATAATAATAATTGTTTTTGGCTGTAATTTTAAAATCCGATTAATATTTCTTAATTTCCGTGAAATAGAAAGATCTGTTAAAAATCTATGAAAGTCTTTTAATAAAAATAATGCTGGAGTCTCTGCATTTAATTTTTCAATCAATTCAAGTGCTTGCAACGGGTTTCTTTTTGCAAACCCATCATTATTTGGATTATTTGTATATCCATCAACGAAATCCCAATTATAAACACTTCGGTTCAAATTTGTTTTTATAGTTTTACGGATTACATATTCAACCCGATCTTCTTCAGTTGTCGTAATATAAATTATAGGATATCTAGCTTTTAAAAAAAGCGTTAGTTCATCATTAAATTTCATAAAATAATTATTTAAAAATGAATATGTTAAACTAACATTATGTCGATTCTAAAAGGTATAACTAAAAGCTCAAAAATCTAATATTCTATTTTGGTAATACCTTTTATTATCTCAGAGTAGCAAGTCATTTTTTTATTATTAGATACAAAGGATAATTATTACTAGCATATTTAAAAAATATGAAAACGCTTAAGAATTGTTTAATTATTTTAAAGTAATATAATATCTTGTTACCACTAATTGCTTTATTTAGTTTAATTTGATAATCCTTAAATAATCAAACGCTACACTGAAACCTTTTGAAGTTAAATTATCTATAAAATTACAAATATTATATTCAATTTGGATTATTATTTTTATTTTTCAGAGTTTAAAATTTTTTATAAATATCTACTATAGTCGAAAATAATTTTGTCCTCATGGTAAAATGACTGACTCCCAATTAAAATAAAACTCAGAATTATCATATAGTTTAAAAAAATTCAGAATTAATAGTTAAAATTACCATAAATAATGTATAAGAAAATATGGATAATCCAAAATAATTAACTCACCACTGTAACTAGATTAGAAATTAAACTTGCTAGCGATAATGTTAATTTGGCTGATTAATTCACTTGATTATTAACCTAAATTTTATTAATAAGTATTTTTTTAGTATTAACTTAAATTTGTTATATTCACTTTAACTAGAGTTAATTTTTACTATATGTTATTTTACTTTCAAAATAACAAATTTTTTATGATTATATTACAAAAAAGTAATTAATTTTAATAATTTAACAGCTGATTAATAACGAGGCGCTAAATTATTACGTCTTTTTTTTCGTCGATTTCTAATCGTTTTTTGACCTTGTGAGTTAGACATTCGTGCACGAAATCCCGATAATTTTAAAATTGAATATCGAGTTTTATTAGAGAGTGTATGTTTCGTCATAAAATTTAAATAAATAGTTATATAATTTTTAGAGTATTATGGTTCGAATTAAGTCAGAAAGAACCAATTGTCTTAATATTATATTAAGTTCTTCAAATAATCGATAGGCGTCTGCCTGATATTCATAAAGTGGGTTTCTTTGACCATAACTACGCCATCTTACCGCGTCACGTAATAATCCCATACGTTGTATTTGTTCTTGCCAAATAGAATCACTATGACGTAAAATGCAATTTCGTTCTATTTCCTCTAATTGATCATTATCATAAGATTCCATGTCAAGATTTTTTAAAGAATATGTGGACCAATACAAATTTGCTAAACATGTTTTAGTAAAATTATTTGTTCTTAATTCAGGACAAATAGTTAGCATGTCAAATTGTTTTCCATAGAAACGTTTAAAATTACAAAAATCAAGCGACTTTTTTAATTTTAAACTTTGACTAAATACTTGTTCACTATAACCAACTAAAATAGGCCGAACTGAAGGACATCTCAGAATTTTTTGTCTTTGATTATATACATTTCGTCTTTGTTTGTTTAAAATATCATCGTATTCAAATAAATTTCGCCTTGCTTCATAAGATCTTTCTTCAACCCGCTGTTGAGCTCTATTTAAACTTCTTGTTACAAATCCAGATTCTAATGGTGAGTCATCAAAAATTTGATTTTTCATAAAATCTTTAATTTTTTGACTACCAAATAAACGCAATAAATCATCATCTAAGCTTATAAAAAATCTCGATTTTCCAGGGTCTCCTTGACGTCCACAACGGCCTCTTAATTGATTATCAATTCGGCGGGACTCATTACGTTCAGTTCCTATTACATATAATCCACCCAAATTTTTGACAATTTTACTATCTTGTTTTTGATTTTTATTTTCAAATAATCGTAATTCCTTAATTAAAAATTTAACAGAACATTGATATAAATTTGTTGGGGTAAGAATTCGATCATTCTCACGTAAACTCTCTAAGATATTTACGTCAGATAAAATTAAAAACTCATTATTTATAGTTACGGATAATAATACACTTAAAAATATTTGCGAAATTTCTTTAAAATTAAAAAACTGAGTAAAGATTGTTAAATTTGTATTTTTCTTTAGATAATTTTTTGTAAGCGTTAGGATATAATATAAATCTTTTTGAATCTTAAATTCAATATTACCACCTAAGATAATATCTGTTCCACGACCAGCCATATTTGTAGAAATTGTAATAATACTTTTTGCACCTGCTTGGGCAACAATTTCAGATTCTTTACGAACATTTTCTGGTTTAGCATTTAGTAATTGGTATGGTATTTGAGATTCACTTAACAGTGAGGCTAATGTTTCTGATTTTTCTATAGTTGTTGTGCCTACTAAAATTGGTTGACCAGTATTATAAACTTTAGAACATTCTTCAGCAATTGCTTGCCATTTTGACTCTGAATCATTATAAATAAAATCTGGAAAATCACTTCTAAGATTTGGTCGAGCAGTTGGAATTTGTTCCACTGGTAATTTATAAATTTTTTCAAATTCTAATTCTGCTGTTTTTCCTGTACCTGTCATACCAGATAATTTTGGATAGGTTAAAAAAAAATTTTGGTAAGTCATTGACGCCATAGTTTCAGTAGCAGCACGAATTGGTACATTTTCTTTGGCTTCAATCGATTGATGTAAACCTTCCGACCATCGACGATCCGAAAGAATTCTTCCTGTAAATTCATCCACAATTATAACGCGATTATTTTGAATTATATATTGCCTATTGTTATGATATAAATATTTAGCTTTAAGCGAATTTAAAATATAGGGGATCCATGGATCTTGAGGATCATATAAATTTTGAACACCTAAAATAAGTTCAATTATTAGGCTACCTATATTATTTAAAATTATATTCTTATTTTTTTGATCAATTTCAAAATGAAGACGTGGTCTTACATACTTAGTGACTTGATCCGCATAAATATATTTGAGATCTTCCCTTCCTCTTTGGTTTCTAATTGGATTTGCGATTATTAATGGTGTCTGTGCTTCATCAATTAAAATAGAATCAACTTCATCAATTATACAATAATTAAGCGGAGGAATTACAGAATTATTAACTGATTTAATCAGATTGTCACGAAGAAAATCAAATACTAATTCATAATTTGTTACATATGTTATATCTGCATTATAATTTTTTTTTCTTTCGAAATTTTTCATACCAGCTCTAATTAAGCCTGTTTTTAATCCAAGAAACCGATAAATTTGTCCCATGGATACTTGGTCTCGATCTGCTAAATAATCATTAACCGTTATAATGTGAACTCCCAGTTTTGTTAATCCATTTAAAATCGCTGGTAGAGTTGCGACAAGTGTCTTACCTTCACCAGTTTTCATTTCAGCTACTGTTCCCTTATTTAAAGCAAGTCCCCCTAATAATTGAACATCAAAATGCCGTAGACCAAGGGTTCGCATACTTGCTTCACGAGTAATAGCAAAAGATGGACTAATTAATGTATTTAAATTTTTATTATTCGTATACTGTTTTTGTAATTTAAAATTTTTTACTCTTAATTCATCATCGCTTAATGTTTTCAAATTATTTTCTAAAGCATTAATTTGATTGAGTAATTCTTGATTTTTATTTGTTATTAAATTTTTTTTAAATGGATTTTTTAGCATTTTAAAGTTATTTGTATATTTTTAAACAATAATATTTACCCGTTTTTGTTTTCCACTTTTATAATCAAATTTAACAATCCCATCTGATAATGCAAATAATGTAAAATCTTTTCCACATCCTACATTTAAACCTGGTTTAAATTTCATTCCTCTTTGACGAATTAAGATATTTCCAGCATGAACCTTTTCGCCTCCAAATTTTTTGACTCCTAATCTTTTAGAATTTGAATCTCGACCATTTTTTGTGCTTCCCGCACCTTTTTTGTGTGCCATAAAAATTTATTTCCTTTTTTTATTTAAAAATTAATTATTAATTAAAGAATCAAAAGTAAAATAGAATGTATAATCGGGAGAAAATGAAATAAATTCTTTAATTAAAAGACGCGTTAATTGCTGACGATAACCCTGTTTTCTACGAGTTTTTTTCTTTGATTTCATTTTATAAACAAGTGTTTTTTGAAATTGTAAATGTCTAAGGATTTCTCCTTTAATTAAAACTGATTTTAAATACGGTTTTCCAACTATAAGTAAGTTATGATTTCTCATTAATAAAACTCGCTTTAAAATAATTTCTTTACCGGGTTGCATAGGAATATAATTAAAATGGTAATATTTTCCAACCTCAACCCAAAATTGTTTTCCACTGTGTTCAATAATTGCATATTTCATCTTAGAATTTGTTGACATAAATTTAAACTTGATAATCCAATTTCATCTATAATCTAGAAACCTAAACTACGGAATCGATTTTTTGGCAAACAATCACTTTAGAACATTGTTCAAATCCATATCTAAATTACTATCTATTATAAATTTTTGCGTAAATTAAATTTTAATTTTATTTTTTTTTTTTTAATCGTAGACGAAGCGGTAAAAGAAACCCCCTAAACCAAAATTTAGGACTATTTTAAGACTTTTAATTGAATTTAGTTAAAGAATAACCTTTAATCTTTTAATTTTAATAGTATTTCCTAATAAAATATTATTAATTAATTTTTTAAGAGAAAAATCTTTATTGAGGATTATAAATTTTAAATTATATAAATTTTCTATATATATTTTTTCTTTTATTGAAACGTTCTGTGCACAGGTTCGGATACCCTTTTCAGCCAGGTTCAAAACTGACTAAAAATACAAATTTATTAATTTTCAAAATTACATGTCAAAAGCACTAAATATTAATTTCAGCGATGAAAAACTAGATCTTGATTATTTGGTTTTTAATTTACCAAGGTTTAGAACACGAATGCTGAAAGTTGCAAGAATATTTCACAAATATGGATTTAATTCTAGAACTTACAATACCGATACGGAAAAGTATTCAACGATTCTGTACGAGAAAACCTTTACTCATTGGCTCACTTTTACACTTGAAAATGAGTTGTGGAACAAAGACAATTTATCTATACACTTTTAAAACAAGCAACTCCCGTAGGATTTATTTTTTTATCAAAGAGGGAATTTTCTCTATTTCTCAACTGAATTGTCCCAGCTTAAGTATTAACCGAATAGATATCCAATATATTAGACCAAATGAAAATCCTGATACTAATTTAATGGATTTTTTTAAAGAATCTAAGCAAATTTTTCAAACTAATTTCAATGGTCAACAAGCTTTCATTGATCAACTTGATAAATCACTTATTCTAGGGGATCGAGATTCTTCGTACTTCGTAAGAATTTATTCAATCGAGTCAAATTCCGCTCTTAAATTTGAACTGGAAATCAAAAAACGGGCGGCTAAAAAACTAGGACTCTTCCTATAGCGTAGCCTTTTTACAGAGTTTGAATCGATGGTTTCTAAAAAATATTTTAACCGTCTCAAAAAATCACTTTCTTTACAAACCTGCTTTACTCACTGGTTATTGGATTCTCTCCGACTTAAGGTAACAAAACCAAAAACCCATTTGGTTGGTTCGTATCTAAAAAATTATTTTTTAATTCAAACGAATTCTGAGGAGCTTCAATTCTATCGTTTATTGCAATTTATATCTTTTGTCAAGTCTTATTCGGAATTAGGGAAAAAAGAAATTTTGAACGATCAACGTTATATTACTGTTCAATTCCAACTTGTGGATTTTATGAAAACTTTGCAGGTTAACATAAACAGCTATCAAAGGAAACAATTTTTACAGTTTTTTGATGATTTAATGGGATTACCCCCTTATTCTGTACAGTTCTCCGATCAAAAATTCAGAAAACTTTTATTTTTTCCAGTTGTCAATGCTATTCAACAAACAAAGAACGGGCCTTGGCATATTAAGATTTCTGTTGCAGAACCTTTAATGAAAAATTATTATCCTTTTCATTTTCCACCAAGTTTCTTTTTTTATACTTGCACTATTGATTTGCAAGTTAAGTTATCTATTATTAAATCTTTTGCTCAACAATCATCTTCTCAAAAAACTTATTCAATTCGAAGTTTTCTAAATCGGTACAAAAAGCGAAGTCATTCTATTCAAGCTCAAGTTAAAAAAAACATATTGGACCAATTTTATCATTTACTAAAGGCTAAAATAATTCAACCTAGATTTCAAGTTTTAGTTAATGGAAATAATTTTATAACCAAGGATAATATTCAATTACAAGATATTCAGGCAGCAAAAGTTATTTATTTTTATGAAATTATTTATCCAATTTAATTCAAAATTAAAAAACAATAACCAGTTAAAAATGCATAATAAAGTTCCATTTATGCAACGAAAAATAAAAAAAAAAATACCAGGTAATACGTCTTCTAGACATAATTATAGCGAATAACGTAGAGGAGCTGTAAATATCAGGCATTACTAGGTATTGGTACTATAGCAGATATTTGTTTTTACTGCCTGATGGACCCTTTTTTACTGCCTGATGGACCCAAATTTACTACCTAGTTTTGGGTTGCAACTAACAAATAATTTTACAAACAAAAATAGATTTTCAAATTAGCAAAATTAATTAATCAAATGGAAAATAAAATAGAAAAAAAAGAAAATAATCAATTAATTACAGAATCCGAAGTTGAATCTAAGTTAGATATTTTAGTAGAAGGGCAAACTACTAATTCGAAACAACTTAAAGCTATTCGAAATGATTTGCAGAAAGGGTTTATCGGATTAGCATTACGAAATGAAGAGCTTTTAAAGTCAAACGACCAACTGAAGCAGCAATTAGACGAAGTTCTTAAGGAATTAAATGCAATCAAACAAGAACGCGAAGAAAAAGCCGCTCGCAAAGAAGCTTGCGCAAATCGAAAACGTCTACCGAAGCGTGATCCAATGACCGCGGAAATTTACAAAAAATTAATTAAAGAGGCTGAAGGACCCACTTATTTACATGTAAGGTTAAGACTCACGCTATGTCTTCTGGCTGTTACTGGTGTACGCATCAATGAACTCTTAAATATTAAGGTATCTCAACTAAAAACATTAACAGAAGAATCTTGGATTGCCATTGATCGCTCTAAACGTGGGCCTAGCAATCATAAGGCATTTCTTACCAAGGAAGGGAAGAAAATTATTCAAGATCGAACAAAAGATTTTCAATTTATTCTTTTAATCAAAGAACCAGATGCTTACGTTTTTACATCTGAAGCCAAGCATTACCAAAAGTTATGCCGTGAAGCAATTACCAAAGGCGTTAACAAGGTTATGCGATCGGTTTCCAAACAACTTCCTGGGCAACCAAATATTACCAGTCACAGCTTCCGAATTGGCTATATTACCCAGTTGTGGAGAAATTCCAAAGATATTGAGTTTGTCAAACAATCGATTGGTCATCAAAAATTAGATACTACTTCGGCTTACATTACCAATTTATCTGATCAGGAAAGACAGGATCGAATTGCTAATGTCTAGTGAGTAATTTAAATGTCTTCTGAGAGGCCAAAAATATCCGATTTAAAGGCACTTGATAGGTTGAATAGGGTTATAATTTCTAAAGTTGAGCTGAGAAATACAATTTAATATTATCTCAGCTAACGTTAAATCAATCTTCTTCCTCCTCCGCTTGCATTTCTTTCTTGTGACGGTCTATAATTAAATTCAAATCATCAATAGTCAAATAAGGAATCGAATAATATAACTTAAACCAGAAACCGTCTTTTTCCTCAATTATAAACGCTTCAATCTCCTAGTTTTTCATCCCATTTCAAAAGTCTCATTCCTTTCTCATTATGGATTCTCCGACTCATTATACTTTTAATCTCTTCTGGAGTAGGATTCTCAATAAGACCAAATTGTCTTTCTATTTCGCCTTTTATGAATTTTTCATTTGGGAGTTCTTCAATAAAGAGTGCTTTAACCTTTGTTTTTAGTTCGTCTTTAATCTCATCATCTTTTAGCATCCGATCAAACATTTTCTTGAAATTTGAATAACTATTTTGATCAAAAATTTGCTGACCAAGGCCTCGAACAGATAAAATTCCAAAGATTAATGTAGGCGCAAATAACGTTATTTCCAATGAACACCACGAGATTATAAATCCGGATCCACCGCCTAGTGTCGATGTTGCAATAACTACTTGATAGTTTTGGTTTAATTCTTGACATTGCAACGTATAAGTTATATAGATTTTGAATCTATATAACAATAATTCTAACAGAAGACTCGCATTCTTATAAAAGATCCTAGAAAACCCTTTTAATTCTCGCGTTTTTAATTCTCGTTCTTTCAAGAATTTCGCTAATTGTTCAACTACTGTTTTAATCTTTTCAGATAATTTGAGAATAGCTTTATTGTCACCTCCGCGGCTTTGAACTGCACATTTATAGATCTGTTGGATCTTTTTGTCTTTTGAACTAAAAATGCAAGGAGCTGGTGGTGTTTCAGACTTTCTAATTATACATCGTTTTAGTTTTTCCATCGACTTTTTTTCCTTATTCATTGCCTTTTCTTCTTTATTCATTGCCTTTTCTTCATATAAATAGTATTTTAAGATTTCCGCCAAAATACTTCCGCATAACGCGCTTATTAAAAATATGTCGATCTGATCGACAATCCAGACTTTTAACATACGATTATAATATACCATATTTCTCCTTATGTATATATATTTAATTTCTTGGATAACTTCAATTTGAACCCTAATTCAGAGACTACTAACCACTTACTATGACTACGACTTCTAACAGTTTATTATAATATATCATATTTCTCTTTATGTGTATATATTTAATTTCTTGGATAACTTCAATTTGAACCCTAATTCAGAGACTATTAACCACTTACTATGACTATGACTTTTAACAGTCTATTATAGTATACCATAATTCTCCTTATGTGTATATTATTTAATTTTTTGAATAATTTAGATTTTATCGAAATGTAAATCAAAAAGTAGAGTCCTAGTAGATATAGTCACTAACATTTACTTTCTCATTAATACTAAATTTATTTAATTAAAAGTGCTGACTATTAATAAATTTAGTTCTTTACAAAACTTTATTTTGTATGGTACAATGTGCTTTACTAAACACTGAAGGGACGGAATGTGAATTTAAAGTTATTAATTTTAAATTATCTTCGATTAAATTGTCTACTCTAAGATTTTTTTATTTTGTTTGAAATTTTACTTTGTATTATTCCAATATCTAACTTTTTAATAAGAATATTCTTTGCAACTATTCTTATCAAATTAACTTTAATTTTAAAATTAATTTAAGGATAATTTTTAGTAAATAAAGTTAAAAAATAAGAGATTAAGTATAAATTACTGATTTGACTTATTCCAATTTTTAAATTTCCTTTATTTTTAGTTTTTAACTCAATTAAAATCTTATATATTTCTTCACATAATGTTAATATTCGTTGTGAATATCGAGAGAATACAATTCTATTTTTTGTTTAAAGATATATATCTTTTTTTATTTATTAATATTATGTCCAATTTATCTTTTAATCTCTTAATTTTTTTAGTTAGTAAAGGTTTTGAAGTATATAAAGTTTCAGAGACTTTAACAAAATTTTTTGTTATCTCTAATTGCTTACTAGTTATTGATAATATCATTTTTGGAGATTTTAATTATCATAATATTTTTATAATTCATTTATAGTATAGATATATTGCGAATGGAGAGACTCGAACTCTCAAAACAAAAAGTTACTAGAACCTAAACCTAGCGCGTTTACCAATTTCGCCACATTCGCTTCTATTTTTTTAATTCTAAAATAAATCTTTAAAGAAATTTTAAAGATTTATTCATTACTTTAAAACTCATAAACAAAGTTTGTTAATAGTCCTTTTAACATTGATTTTGCTAAAGATACAGATTTTTTTCCTGAGTTATATGCTTTTCGTTTCCAATTTGATTTACGTGCATTTTTTTTTGATTTTGATGTTCGTTTTTTAGGTACGGCCATAAGAAAAACTTAAAATTAAATTAAATGATTACGTATGATTTTAGCAAAATCAAAAATATACGTCAAGGTTCAATATTTAATATTCCAATTTTTTATTTTTGAATATAAATATTGTATAATGGCAACAATCTAAATTTCCGATAATATTATCCCGCAACTTCTTTTTCAAAATTATAAGTAATTCTTTTTTTTTATAAGATGAAACAAACGAAAATTGAAATTATTGTTTATTTTCTCAAGATTATTTAAATCATATAACAACCTATTAAAATTACTAAAATTTTATCACGTATAATTACTTCTAAATAACAATTTACTAAAAACGAAAATTTAGATTCAAATATACTTTCAAAGGCGTCAAAAGAGCCCTTTAAAGCCATTTTCAGAGAGTCAGCAGTATCAGTCAAATACGCTCTGAAATGGCCCTAAAATTAAAATAAATTCAATTCATTTATAATCTTGGAAATGTTATCAAAAGCATTGACTTCGATCCATTTCTTTGAATTCCAAATTTTTGACCTAGATAATGTTAAGGACTCTAAAAAACGTATTTTATTAAACTTTGGTTTAATAAATTCACACTCTGTAAAAATTGCTCCTCCCATATCTACATCATCAAATTGACAGTCTATCAAATAACTTGCAATAAAATTTGCCCTTGAAAAGTCTGATTTAAATATCTTAGAGTTCTTAAAACTGCAGTCATCCAGCTCAGATTTGAGAAATAGTGTCTCAGTAAATTTACCAAAAATTTTGGAATCTGTTGATTTAAAGATATAAATTAACGTGATAAACGTTGAATTTGTTGAATAGCTAAACGACCGATATTATATAAAGCCCAAGACGCTGCTACTAATACTGGTGCAGCAATTACTAATAAACGAGAATCCATAAAGTAGTCCTTAAATAAGAATTTACTAGTTATTATAGTTTAAATTTTTGAAAATTGAGATAATTTATTAGGTTTTTTTTTGAGGATCCAATTTAAAATTTATTAACCTATAAAAGTTATTTTGATAGTACATTATTAAAAATATTTAATACCTTTTTAAATTATTAAAGTTTACTATTTATAGTTAAATTTTTAAATATTTTAATAGAAAAAAAGAGAAGAAAAAAAGAGATATATATCAATAGTGATGGAATAATAATATTTTTTGCATTTTTATGTTTTCAAATTAAATATACCTAATAAAAAAGAAAATTTTTATTCTCAACCAGTAATTAATATCTAATTATTTTGAATTTAAAAATTTAACTTTGGTATTGAATTATTTTTCCAAGAGACTGCTCTCTAAGTATTGTCATCGATTTATAGCATTTCACACCTGAGTTCGAAATGGATCAGTGTGGTTCCGCCCGTACACCAGAAACACCAAAGTAGTAAATTTGGAGTATATAAAAATACTCTATGAATTTTTATAAATTATTTGATTCTCCATTCTCAAGAGTAGAAGATGTCTCACCCCCATTATTCTTCGAGGGAGAGAAAACATCTTCTTTATTCTCCGGTTCTCTCTTCGAAGGAGAGGAAATATCTTCCTTATTCTCCCCTTGGTTCTTCGAAGGAGAGGAAGGAGTCTCACCTTCCTTCTTCGAAGGTGAGACTCCTTCCTCACCTTCCTTCTTCAAAGGTGAGACTCCTTGCTCACCTTCCTTCTTCGAAGGTGAGACTCCTTGCTCACCTTCCTTCTTCGAAGGTGAGCCTACTTCTTCATTCAAAGGTGAGACTCCTTGCTCACCTTCCTTCTTCGAAGGTGAGCCTACTTCTTCATTCAAAGGTGAGACTCCTTGCTCACCTTCCTTCTTCGAAGGTGAGCCTACTTCTTCATTCAAAGGTGAGACTCC
>Ga0208544_10000167_pt1 | contig 54257 bp, 41 predicted proteins | sample DEB08_DNA_9_FD_184526 | JGI IMG/M metagenome (GOLD analysis project Ga0208544, IMG submission 184526) | Aqueous microbial communities from the Delaware River and Bay under freshwater to marine salinity gradient to study organic matter... | ecosystem: Environmental > Aquatic > Marine > Coastal ... | reverse complement strand
GGGTCCTATCACCATGCTTAGTGGGATAATTAGGTTTTATGACATCCTTGAAGGGTATTATCTCCGTTTATAGCAAAATTTCAAAGAACTTCAGTACGTGTACTTCCTACTTGTGTGGTTACGGTAGCCGTAATGAATACATCAACTTTGAGAAAGCGATTTGATGTGGTTACTGCACAACCAGTACGAGACTTACTTTATCAAATGGAAAGACTTCAAGAAAATTAGCCATCCGTTTTATTCGATACAATGGTGAAGATTCCTTAACGCCCATTTTTACACCAATCTCTTTAATACCCTTATAAGGGCATTTTAAAAAACATGAAAACCCGACAAGTTTTTTTAGAAAATCCCCAGCATCGTATCCGATTTGCCTATACCCCAAAACATTGTTCTTGGTTAAACCCTATTGAAAATTGGTTTGCTAAGTTACAACGACATGTAATTACCAATAGCAGTTTCTCTTCTGTCAAAGAACTAGAAGCTCAAATTAGAGCTTACATTGATTTTTATAATCGGTGTTTAGTCAAACCTTTAAAATGGAAATTCAAGGGGTTTGTAAAAGCTAAAAAATTGAAAAATATTAACTGTTAGAAACTTTATTCTTGAACCACTAGTTTATCTATATTTGGCGTTTTTAATTCGGTCGAACCGTAAACACCTACATCGCCATAACCTAAATCGTCTAGATAGATAAAAACAATATTGGGTTGTTTTTTTGAATCAGTTGCTACTGCATTTTTTTCCTCCTGTTCCTTAGGAGAACAAGCAATTAGTAGCGTAAAACTTATTAATAAAAAAAGGTATCGCATCGTTATTTCGTTTTTTTAATTTATGTTATGGATAATCGGTAAAGCCTCATTGAAATTAAGTGAATTTCTTGCTGTTCTTGCCTAAATTAATTGTACAGATTAGGATTTATGATTTGCTCTAATTACAAATCACAATCTGCATATTTGGTGGTTATTTAATTTATTTCCCTTCATTAATAAAATCAGCTCTTCGATTCACCAAATCACTGGGTTTAGCAACCCATTCTTTTGGGAACATGGATTTAGGAATGTCAATGGAAAAATCAGGCTGCATGGTTTTAATCAAAGCCACTGAATTGAGTAATAAATTAGCTTCCGTTTTTGATTTTGCGTTTTTTAATAAGTTTATAATTTCTTGTTTATCAACGGTTCGTTGATTTAAGGCTAAAAATTCAATCGCTCGCATTTTTACGATACCTTCCTTTTCTTTCTGGCTTATCTTTTGCGCTTTTTTATAAAATTTATTAGCTTGTTTACCAAAAGAACTACAGACAATTAAGCCCCAATACCGTTGCCAAGGATTATAGGATTTTAAAGCTTTTTTGATGCCTTTCTTAGCTTTTTTATAGGGTAATAGACTTAAATCAGCTACATCTACTAACGCTGCAATTTCTGCTTTTTGTTGTTGTCCAAATTGCACAGGATTGGCTAAGCCGTTTTCTAAAAAATAGGGTTCAGGATAAAAGCTCAAGTCAGGCATCCCTTTGACTTGTTGTTGTACCATTCCCCTCAATTCTTTTAAAATGATTTGATGGGTTGGATTCGCTGCTAAATTGTTTACTTCGTACGGGTCTTTTTCAATATCATACAAAGCCTCAGCCGTTCTTGGCTGAAAGAATTGTTGCTGCGCTTCATTTAATTGACCCGATTTATATAAGGATTCCCACTCTTTGTAAGCCAACATTTTATAGCGATAAAAATTAAAAAGGGCATCAATATTAAAGGGTTGATAATTGCGGATATATTTATACTTTCCTTTGCGAATAGCCCTCACTAAATCGTATTTTTCATCAAATCGGTCGGCATAGGAGAATGCGGTATTTCTTTTGCAGTAATTCAGAACGAATCATAAATAATTGGAAATCAAAAGGGTGAAACAACCAAAAAAAATAATTTTACGGTTATTTCACCTAATAAAATTTCAATTATGGCTGCAAAATCGTCAAAAAAAAGAGAAGATCGGAGAAAAACCGCAAGAAAAAACACGAAAATCGCCAGAGTAAGTCAAAAACACGGAACAACCTAATTTATGAGTTGCATAAAGCGATAGTTCATCACTTTCCAGAGTTGTATGAAGAGCTGAGCAAGATACCAGACTTTAGGCGGAAAAGTGAGTATGATATGACGGCGATATTACTGGGAGCAATTAGCTTATTCTTATTCAAAGAGGAGTCTAGAAATAGTTTTAATTTAGACAGGACATCCGAGCAGTTTGCGAAAAATTATGAACAAGTTTTTGGTAATTGTCTGCCCCACATGGATACAGTTAATCGGGTATTAGCAAGGTTGGATGAGGAACATTTGGAAAAACTCAAGGAACTATTGGTTCGCCGTTTAATAGAGAATCGAGTATTCCATAAGTTTCGAGTATTTAAGCAATATTTCAAGATTTCCATAGATGCTACGGGCTTATATAGTTTTGACAAAGAACCCTACGATGGTTGCCCATTTCGTCAGTATAAAAAGAAAAAGGTATGGATACAACCAGTATTGGAAGCTAAGTTAGTAACAGAAAATGGTTTTAGTATATCCATAGCAACGGAATGGATATTGAATGGGAAAAAATATGACAAACAAGACTGTGAACGTAAAGCATTTGTAAGGATAGCGAAAAAAATCAAGGCTAGTTTTCCTAGGTTACCAATCTGCATTTTAGCGGATGGATTATATCCAAATCAAACCTTTTTTGAGGTCTGTAAGCAAAATAAATGGCAATTCATTATCACTTTCAAGGATACCTGTTTAAAAAGTGTGTGGAAAACTATTGGTCTTGAGTTGCCCAAATATCCAGATAATAAAACTAGTCGCTACGAGGCGATTAATACTAAATCGGCACGAAACTACGAATATACTTGGCTCAATGCTATTGATTACAGAGGGTATGAGATACATTGGCTAGAAACAAAGGAAACGATTAAAAATCTACAGACGGGAACAGAGGTGGAACGTAGATTTGTGCATTTGACTTCCTTGAAAGTAAATTCAAAAAATGCGGCTGGTATCTGTCATCACGGTAGACAGCGATGGAAAATAGAAAATGAGGGTTTCAAGAACCAGAAAAAAGAAGGTTATGCTTTACAGCATAAATATGCCCGTAAAAACCTTAAAGCCATCAAAAATTTTTATCAAGCATTACAAATTGCTCATTTGTTCCACCAACTAGCCACTTTAGCCAAAACCGTTAAGCAGTATTGGCAACAGGGAACTAAATTAACCTTAAAACAGATGTTTAAAGAGATATCGGCTTTAATGTTAGAAGGTTCAATTGACCATCAAATAATCCAATTCAATCATAAACATACGTTTCAATTTCGCTACTAAAAATGTAGCATCTGGGGTAATATTGCCCATTAATTTTTGGAAAGAACAAAGGAGGTTTTTATGCCCTTTTTAAGGCGGGAATTATCCAATCGCAATTGCGAAATAATAAGCTATTGCTCAATTTAATTTGTGACTTTTTGAAAAAGCATTTATTTTCTTTGTTCGGAATTACTGTTCTTTTGGCTAAATCAGCAGAACTCACCCCTTTTCCTAAAAAAGGTTTCCCATCCATTTGGGAAGGAATATCCACTCCAGCTAAATTCAAAACGGTTGGTGCAAAGTCAATGAATTGTACAAAAGCATCGTTGCGAGTTCCTGCTTTAATAGGGGTCAAATGCTTCCATTTTTCTGGAACATAAACCACTAAAGGCACATGCAAACCACTTTCATAAATATAGCCTTTACTGCGTGGCAAAACGCCGCCATGGTCTCCATAAAAGAAAATGATGGTGTTGTCCATTAAACCATCTGCTTCCAATTTTTCTAGGAATTTACCAATTGCTACATCTGCATTTTGGTGCAAATCTCGATACCATGCATTCGTATAACGATAAGTTGGTGTATTGGGATGATAAGGGAAAGGTTTCATCTGGTCGACTGACGCCTCAGTAGTCGTTTTATCCATTTTTTCTTTTGAAAAATGAAGTCTCCCTTCATGCGTAATCCCAAAATTTTGCACATGGAAAAAAGGTTGCCCTTTTTTTCGGTTTTGATAAGTAGCTTTTTTGGAAGATTCATCCCAAACTTCCTCCGATTTAATGAAATTATAATCTTCTTTGGCATTATTGCTGGTATAATAACCAGCTCTTCGCAAATAAGAAGGAAACATTTCCAAACCATCTGGCATGGGCGCTTTTTTCATTCTCCGATGATACTGCACTCCTGTTCGAGGAGCATAACAGCCTGAAATTAAAGTGCTTCTAGCCACCGAACAAACAGGCGCATTGGAAAAGGCATGATTAAAAACAATCCCTTTTTTGGCTAAGGCTTCTACATTTGGCATAACTGCCCCGCCTTCTTCGTATAAGTTTAAATAATGCTTGGAATTGTCCTCGGTGACTATCCAAAGGATATTGGGTTTTTCTATATTGCTTTGTGCAAATAGGCCATTCCATCCTAATAATAGGATGAAAAAAAGTAATAGCCAATTTTTAAAATTTGGCATATCTCCTACGCTGATGTTTTCTGTCTCCTGACAGGAAACCGTTATCCGCAGGTCTCCTGACCTGCATTGAGTGCTTACTAAAACAATAAAACAGTTTAACAATTTAACCATCTCTTCAAATTTATTCATCTATTTTTTCTTTTTCAAAGTCACTAGGATTAACCCATCCTGCTTTCATTTCCTCTCCATTAGTAAATCGTTCATAAAAATTTTCGGAAGATGGATGTGCATATTGGTAATTATCAAAAATATCGCCTTGTCCTAAAATACGGGGGTCGCCTTGCTTTTTAAGTTCGGCGACTAATAATGCTTTTAATTCCGATTTTTTAGCAGCTAAATCCGTTGTTGCTGCCAGATTATTAACACACCAAGGGTCTTCTCGAATATTATACAATTCCTCAGCAGGTCTTTTGCCAAAATTTAAATCCCAAAATTCACTTGTTCGGTTTTGCCTTCTTTCATTTAGAATAACCGTTTTCGTAGGACTACCATCGGTATTTAAATAACCCGTTTCTGGGTTGCCAACGGGCCAACGATTGGGTTCAAAATTGAGCGTTAGTGCATAATCTCCTCGAATAATCCCTCTAACAGGGTAGCCTTCATCATTAGGCCGACCTACATCATGGCGCTCTTTGCCAATCAAGACAAAATTTCGATGGTCGGTAATTTTTCCTGCTTGCTCACTTTTGAAAAATTCATTTAGACTTTTTCCTGTTATCGCTTGCATCCCACTTGCGACAGGTGCAACTCCTGCCACTTCCAAAAAGGTAGGTGCAAAATCAATAAAATTGACATAATCTTCTATTTTTCGACCAGGATTTTTGATACCTTTTCCCCATCGTATCGCTAAAGGCAAATGATTATCATAGGCATACATTTGCCCTTTAATTCTAGGAAAAGGCATTCCATTATCCGCCGTCACCACCACAATGGTATTTTCTAGCTCTCCTTTTTCTTCCAATAGGGCTAACATCTTTTCTAAATGTTGGTCAAAATGCTCGACTTCAAAAGCGTAATCCAACATATCCGTTCGGACACTATCAGTATCTGGCCAAAAAGCGGGAACTTCGGTAATATCACTTAGCTTTTTTCCCCCTTTGTTGATACCTGCTTGATATTCATAGCGCCGATGTGGTTCAATCGCACCGTACCAAAAAAAGAAGGGTTTATTTTGTTCCTTTGCCGTTAGAAAGGCTTTAAAGTTGGCCGCATAATCATTATCGGAAATATATTTTGCAGGTGGTGTAAGTTTATGTGCTATATAGTTTTTGCCAATTAAATCTCTTGGTTGTCCATTTTTTTCAGCGACGCCAGGTGCCCAACCTTTGCCTGTTCTGCCGACAAAATAGCCTTGTTCCCCAAGTGCTTCTGGGAAGGTTTTAAAATGCTCAGGGAAAAAAGGGACATGGTTGGTTGCTTCTTCTAATTGCCAGCTATTTCTGCCTGTAAGAATACAAGCTCTTGAAGGTGAACATTTGGCATTAGGCGTAAAAGCCTGATTGAATAAAAGACCTTCTTTGGCAACTCTATCAAAGGCAGGCGTTTTTACCCAAGTACAGCCATAAGCACCTGCATGGGGAAAGGATTGGTCGTCGGAAATAGCGAACAAGATATTAGGGCGCTGCACTTCCTTTACTTCGGATTCATTTTTACAAGCCGTAAATATTGCTATAAACCCTAGGCATAATATAAATAGGTGATTTTTCATTTCATGTTGCATTTATTAGTAGTCGCCCAATTTATTTGGGCGACTACTTTCCGATTATTTCTTACCCTGTAAATACCCATTAGAGCTAAAAGTAAATACCTCAGAAGGGGTGCGAACATTAGCGAGAATGGTCTCCATTTCTTGAATAATCTCTGGGTGTTGTGTACTCACATTGGTAGTTTCTCCAATATCCGTTTTTAGATTATACAGTTCCAGCGGACTAGTAGGGTTTTTTAATACATCGTACCGAACGCCTTTCCAATCTCCTTTTCTAATGCCAATTCTTCCACCTCGTTCATGAAATTCCCAATAGAGGTATTCATGCTGTTGTTGTTGCGTAGATTTATTTAACAATTCGGGTAAAAAAGAAATACCATCTATATTTGTTGGTGGCGAACTGCCAACAATCTCTGCGAAAGTTGGAAATATATCCCAAAAAGCAGAAATATGATTAGATACGGCGCCTGCCTCAATTTTCCCTGGCCATTTAGCAATCATAGGTACTCTAATTCCTCCTTCATACAAGTCTCTTTTAAATCCTTTTAGCGGTCCATTACTATTAAAATAAACAGGGTCAGCACCCCCTTCTTTATGAGGTCCATTATCGGAAGTAAAAATAATAAGGGTATTTTCTGCTAAGCCTAAATCTTCCACTTTTTTCATGATTTCTCCCACTTGTTCATCCAATAGGGCTATCATAGCAGCAAAAGCAGCGTGACTTTCTGTTTGTGATTGATAAGGACCGCTTCTGAAATTTTCATGATTAGGGTCATCCGTTCCTTTATATTCTTTTTCAGGAAGGAATTTACCCCGATATTTTTGCATATATTTTTCAGGCGCAACCAACTCCGCATGGGGAATGATAGAAGGAACAAACAAGAAGAATGGCTGGTCTTTATTTTTTTCTATGAAAGCCAAGGTTTTTTCGTGAATCAGGTTTGGCGCATAGGTGCCTTTTGCCGTCCCTTTATTTTTTTCTAGTGGAATGGAATCTAGATTAGACCGTAAGAAATGTGGGTAATAATGATGACCATATCTTTGGCAATTATAGCCATAAAAAGTATCAAATCCCTGTTTTGTAGGGTCTCCCGAAGAATTGGGATAGCCTAAACCCCATTTGCCATAAGCCCCTGTCGCATACCCTGCTGCTTTAAGTGTTTCCGCAATAGTTTGTATACTATCAGGCATTGGATGTTGTCCTTCGGGTCTGACTTCTTTATTCCCTCGAATATAAGTATGACCTGTATGTTGTCCAGTCATCAAAGCGGAACGAGACGGGGCACAGACCGTACTTCCTGAATAATGTTGGGTAAATAGCATCCCTTCTTTTGCCAAGCGATCTATATTGGGCGTAGTAAATTTTTTCTGACCATAACAACTTAAATCACCATAGCCTAAATCGTCCGCCAATATATAGATGATATTAGGTTGTTTCGATTTTTTGGCCGTAGTATTTGTATCGCTAGGGGCTGTATTTGGTTCACACGAAAAAAGCAGGCTTAGCAAAATGAATCCTAATAGTTTATAACAATCCATATAGATTTTTAATCAAGTTTTTAAAAAAAATTGTTACGAGATGCGAGTTACGGGTTGGGTGATTGGAATGTTTATGGATACTTCAATCAGTTATTAAAATAATCCAATTTCAGTTTACCGATTCTATTTTTTCAACTCGCAACTATTTAAAAAGTGTCGATTAGTTCTGTCTCATTACTTACTTATCCATCCCAACCAAAATTTTAGCCGCACCTTTCCTTGCCTTTTCTTGCATTGGCCAATATGGATTGGGGGTATGTTCTCTTTCCATTATCTCGGCTATTTTTGCGACAACGTCAGGATGCTCTTGAGCTACATTATTTTGCTCTTTTAAGTCAACCGTCAAATCAAATAAATGAATTTTTTCTGCTGTACCTAAACGGATACCTTTCCAATTATCTATTCTAACTGCCTGTTGAAAAGGACTATGATATTCCCAATACAAAAATTCATGTGCTTGTTGCGTTTGTCCTAATAGGGTAGGGACAACCGAAATCCCATCTGTTTCTTTTGGTGGTTCAAGCCCTGCCAATTCCGCTAAGGTAGGCATTACATCCCAAAATGCCCAAACAAAATCGCTAACTGTTCCAGCCTTAATTTTTTCAGGCCATCTAACTATCATTGGTACTCTTAATCCACCTTCTAATACTTGTCTTTTGATGCCTCGAAATGGTTTATTACTTTCTAAATCTTTTAAAAAAGGTGGATTCGGTCCATGGTCAGAAGTAAAGAATACAATGGTATTTTTATCTAAATTCAGGTCTTTTAAAAGGGCAAATAATTCCCCAATATCTTCGTCCATTCGGCTAATCATCGCCGCATAGCTTTTTATTTTTTCTTCCCAAGGTTGGTCTGCATATAGTGAATGGTCAGGCACTTCATATTTGCCATGTGGAGTCGTATAAGGCAAGTATAGAAAGAAAGGTTTTTCTTGATTCTTTTGGATAAATTGTAAAGCTTTATCAGCAACTAAATCATGAGCATAGACTTCTTTTTGTCCATTTTTATTTTCAGGTATTGGAATCGTATCCGTATTATGCATTAAGAAATCGGTGTAATAATTGTGGGCATGCACTTGGTCTATATAGCCATAAAAGTCATCAAATCCTTGTTGGTCGGGTGTTCCAGTTGTGCCTGGATTCCCCAATCCCCATTTGCCATAAGCGCCTGTTTTATACCCTGCCGCTTGCATCATTTCACCAAAGGTATAATCTGCTGATTTTAAAGAAATCAACTTCCGTTTCATAAAAGGTTTGTCAATATCATCTGTCGTTCGGTTATCTCTTCGGGTGATATGTCCACTATGCTTGCCTGTCAGCAATACGCAGCGAGTTGGTGCACAAACGGGACTACCTGCATATACTTGGGTAAAGCGCATACCTTCCGCTGCCATTTGGTCTAAATAAGGTGTTTTGACAAACTCACTACCATAACATCCTAGGTCAGCATAGCCTTGGTCATCCGACATAATGAAGATGATATTCGGTTTATCTATCTTTTGGCTTGCTTTATTTGCTTGCTTTAATGTTGTCGTGCAAGCAATGAAAAGAAGGAGTAGAAATAGGTAGAAATATTTCATATAATAAAGTTCAAGTTCAAGTGTCAAGCCTAAGTTCAATTACTCTAAACTAAATGCAGGCCAGGAGACCTGCGGATCTTTATTCGTTACTGTCCAAATATTTCCTTGGACATCTTCAATTATTCGAATAACTTTTCTTTTTTCTAAATAGCGACTGAAAACATTTTTTGTTTCCTTGTATAAATTAACACCATTATTAAAGGTGCCAAACCATCTTCTATTTTTACTATCTACGAAAATGGAGACAATTCTATTTTGACTCAATGACTGCTCATTCTTAGGGTCATACTGATAATTAGTAAATACTTCTTTTGTCTGGTCATAACGACTTAGCCCACCTGATTTGGTGCCTATCCATAAATAGTTCCCATCACTATATAGGCATTCGATTGAATTATTAACCAACGAATTAGTATCGCTTATCTTACTTTTATATTGAACGTATTGGTAACCATCGTAGCGATTTAAGCCTCCTCGGGTGCCTATCCATATAAACCCATATTTGTCCTGTACAATTGCAGTCACTTCATTGTTGGATAGCCCCGATTCAACATTTAAATAATCGAAATAAGTGCCCACCTCTTGTCCAAACAAGAATGGAGGATATACCAATAGCCAAATAAAAAGACCCGAAATTTTCACAAATATGTTGGACATTTATTGTGTCTTGAATGTACAAGTGCAATATAAAATTTAAATCTTAAATCTAAGAATTTTGCCTAACAATAATCCGTTGCTGATTCAAAAGTTATTTTTAGTTAAAAATAGATTATTGAAAATGAGTTTAGGATTCAATTAGTTAATATTTGGGTCAACGACGCTAAATTTTCTATTTTTACCCTATATTTAGCCATTATTGATTATTTCTGGTTAAAATATGCCTAGTCTTGGGTAATTTATGTTTATCTATTTTAAAATTGCATAGCTATTTTTTGGAAAAATAACCGTAACACAACTCTCTGAGTTGTGCCATGTCTAGTTTGTGCACAACTCAGAGAGTTGTGTTAAAGTCGCTCTAGCCTTCATCTAAAAAACTCGAATTTTTACATTCATTATGAAAGGATTATCAAAAACGCTCTATTCGTTACTATTCACGATTATTCTATTCGCTGCTTGTCAAGCCGATAGACCTAACATCAAAGTAAAAGATAATACAGCAGCTAAAGTAATTAGCGATTCATTACATCAAGATTTAGGCTGGCCAGCTGACATCCAATTAGATTTTTTTGCAGACCCTACCATAACACCTAGCCCAGCTTGTTTAGCCACATCCGTTACAGGAGAGGTCTTTGTAGGCGTAGATATGATAGGTTCTTTGGGAAAAGACCCAGGCAAAGGGCGAATTGTGAAATTAATAGATGTCAATAAAGATGGTTTAGCGGATACCAGTAGCGTATTTGCTACCCTAGATAATCCTCGCGGACTGTTACCTATTGGGGATAAATTATATGTGTTGTATACCACTTTTTCAGAAACAGAAGATATTGCCTCAGGCATGGATTTAGTCGTTTTTGAAGATGTAAATCAAGATGGTATTGCCGATGGTCCACCACAGCCACTTATTCAAAATATTAGCTCTCCTAAATTTCTACAAAGTAGAGGCACAGACCATTCGACGAATGGCATTCGGATGGGTATTGATGGTTGGATTTATATAGCAGTTGGTGATTTTGGCTTTCACGATGCGATTGACCAAAGTGGCAAAAAGATGACCATGTTAGGAGGCGGAATTGTCAGAGTTCGTCCTGATGGAACAGAAATGGAAGTTTATACTCATGGCACTCGAAATATTTATGATGTGGCAATTGACCCTTTTATGAATATTTATACCCGTGGCAATACCAACGATGGCGGCGGTTGGGATATCCGATTTTTACACCATATTCAATCTGGAGAATATGGCTACCCCGTTTTGTTCAAACATTTTACGGATGAAATTTTGCCTGCTTTGGCGGATGTCGGAGGTGGTTCTGGAGTTGGTGCGCTGTTTATGGATGAACCTACTTGGCCAGCCAAATATAATAAAGTGCCGATGATGGGAGATTGGGGCAGGAATGAGTTGTTTATTCATCGAGTAAATAAAGATGGGGCTAGTTTTACCCAAGCGCATGAAGATTTTTTAACCCTACCCCAAATCACAGATGTAGATGTGGACGGTTCAGGACAATTATTCCTTTCTGCTTGGGATGGTGCAGGTTATCGGGGGAATGACAGTAAAGGATTTGTGGTTCGAGCAACGCCGAAAGATTGGAAATATAAAGCATTCCCCAATTTAAAAACACTTTCTAATGGGGAATTGGTCAATTTACTAAAATCAGAAAGTGCTACTGCCCGATTACATGCGCAACAAGCATTAATAAGTAGCGCAGATAAAAGCAATCATTCAACCATTTTAGCAATCGCCAAAGACGCAAATAATACATTGGAAGTAAGAGTCGCCGCTATTTTTACGTATGCTCAATTAGCAAAAGAAAATGGAGTGGGTGATTTAGTGGATTTAACCAAAGATAAAGCCTTAAAAGAATTTGCCCTTAGAGCCTTGGCCGACCGAAAAGCTTATGCAGCTAAAGTTCCAATCGAGCCTTTTTTTGAAGCTTTAAAAGCCGATGACCGAGTGAGGATAGCAGCTATGATAGGACTTGGAAGAATTGGAAAAATAGCAGCAGCCAATCATTTGCTAAAAACAAAAGTTCCTATTTCTGCCATCGCCCCCGCTAAAGGAACTATTGGACTACATGCAAAACCCAATTCGGCCATAATTCCAGCACATATTGCTGTCCAATCCTTAGTAAAACTAAATGCAGTTGATGCTTGTGTGCAAGCCATTGGTGGCGAAAATTCGGATTTAGCCTTATGGGCAATACGATATATGCATGATAAAAAAGCAGTAGAAGGATTAATTACTGCTTATGAGGCCAATCAATCCAAAGAAATCAATTCACCAAAAGCTAAAAATTTAAACAAAAAAATATTGACGACCTTGTCCCGACTTTATCAAAAAGAAGCGCCTTATGATGGTTCTTGGTGGTGGAGTACTCGACCTGATAGCAGAGGACCATTTTATAAAGGGATAAAATGGGAAGGTTCTGCGCTCATCGAACAATTTTTGACCAAAGCATGGGAGCAATCCAGCCCCAAAGAAAAAAGCTTATTTGCCGATTTGAATGGGCGACATAGAATGGGCATTTCCAAATTTGGCGGCGAAGAAGAAAAGACCGTCAAAGAAGATAATCGAGTTAATCTAGGGCGAATTGCCAATAAAAAAGGGCAGGTAGAAAGAGCATCTATTGAAGATATCATGTTAGCCATTGCAGATATAAAAGGAGACCCTAAAATTGGTGCAAAATTATATAAAAAACAAGGATGTCCTGTTTGCCATAGTATTAAATCTACCGAACCATTAAAGGGGTCTTATTTAGGTCAAATTGGAGCAATTATGACTAGAGACCAAATTGCGGAATCTATTCTAAAACCCAATGCTTCCATTGCCCAAGGTTTCAGAACCATGTTAATCATGGCAAAAGAAGATAAAAGTTATGTCGGTTTTATTACAAAAGAAACGGCAGACCAATTGGTCATTCAAAATATTGCAGGACATGTATTTACCGTAAAAACAGCCGATATTATTTCTAAAGAAGAATTGGAAACCTCCTCTATGCCTTTAGGCTTAACGAATCCGCTAACTTTTGAGGAATTTGCTGCGCTGGTTACCTATTTGGCTGATTTGAAACAATAGTGATTGGAGACTGGTGATTGGTGTTAGGCAACCAATCACCAGTTACTAATCACCAATCACTTTATTATGAAGCTAAAATACAAACAAGTAGAAAAAAATACCTTTAGTTCTATTTCCACCAAGAATTTGAACTAATCTATTTTTTAAAGGGGCAAGGCATGCGTATTGTAGGAGACCATCTCTCTAATTTTAATGAAGGGGAATTAGTATTGGTAGGGGTTGTTTCTTTAATGAATTCAACTGCTTTTTGGGTATATCTTTGTAGAAGATTTTTCATGATTTATGATTTTTTTATTGTATCTAAACGCCGCCCTTGATATTTCTCTAAAACACCTTTCAATAACTCATAATCCGCTTTTGCTTTGCCTTTAAGTTGATTTAGGTTTAAAGGATGCTCTTCCAAAAATTAAAGGAGGCTCAAAAAGAGTTGAAAAAAGAAAAAATGAAGACCCGTGGTCTGGAATTATTAATTCAAATAGCCGAAGTGGATCATCAGTTGAAAATAAAAAAAAATGGACAGAAAGCCTCCAAGAATTAAAGAAAGATTACCCTGAGAGCAGCATGGAAGACTAAATTGTCCTGAAAATAAATTTCTACCAAAATTACTGTTAGCCAAGAGGTGGCTTGGTGATAATTATCATAATAGCAATTGAAATTAATCATCCCTAAAGAGTATTATAGCTTATAGCTTGCTACTACTATTTTTTGTGCCCCATTAAATTCGATTGTCCCAAAATTGGTTAAGAAAATTGTAATTTTTTTTTATCTTGGGTAATATAAGAATTTGAGTATTTTCACCCCAAAATCTAGCAGATAAAATCGCATTTTTATGAATTATGCCTATCTGAGCGTTTCGACTGATAAGCAAGATGCTGAAAACCAACATACCAATGAGAAATCTAAGTTTAACAATTAAAGGTACTAAGCCATATCATTTGGCATTATTCGTATTAATTTTAATGGCTTCCTGTCAATCCGACCAAGAAGTGCCAAGTCTCGTTGTAGGACATGCTACAGCAACAGACTTTGAAGAAGCTAAACAAGTTTCTCCAATTTTAGCAAATGGACTTCAATTAGACTTATGGGCACCAGGCACCTTATTATCCAATGCCGTTGCTTTAACTTTTGATAATAATGGCATTGCCTATGTAGCAGAAACTTCTAGAAGAAAGAGTTCAGATTTGGACATCCGAGCACATCAAGAATGGATGTTGGAGGACATTGGTTTGCAAACCATAGAAGATACGCGCGCTTTTCATTTAAAAAAATTAGCCACTCCCCTGAGTGAAAAAAACACCTGGCAAAAAGACTTTAATAAAGATGGGCTACACGACTATCGAGATTTGGAGGTGCAAAGTGAATATATTAGGCGAGTTTGGGATAGTAACGGAGATGGTCGGGCAGATACTTCACATCTTTATGCAGCGGGTTTTAATGATATGCTGACAGGAGTAGCCGCAGGTATTTTAAGTGTTGATGATGCTATTTATTTAACCGCTGCCCCTGATGTATATCGCTTAAAAGATACGGATAAGGATGGAATAGCAAATGAACGGAAGGTCATTAGTCATGGTTATGGCATTCATATTGCTTTTGCAGGACACGATATGTCGGGGTTAACCATGGGACCAGACGGCCGAATCTATTGGTCTATTGGAGATATTGGGGTAAATGTAGTGGATGCCAATGGTAAACGTTGGGCCTATCCCAATCAAGGGGCGGTGATGCGATGTAATCCAGATGGTTCCGATTTTGAAGTCTTTGCACATGGATTAAGAAATCCCCAAGAGTTGGCTTTTGATGATTTTGGCAATCTACTAAGTGTGGACAATGATGGCGATCATGCAGGAGAACATGAACGTTATGTTCACATTGTAGAAGGCTCAGATACAGGGTGGCGCATCAACTGGCAATTTGGCAAATACCGACAACCGAATGAAGCGTACAGGGTTTGGGTGGATGAAAAATTACATTTGCCGCATTTTCCAGGGCAAGCAGCCTATTTATTACCTCCATTAGGCTTGGCCTATGATGGGCCTGCTGGTTTTGCTTATAATCCAGGTACAGGTTTGAGTGAAGGGTGGAAAGAATATTTTTTTGTGTCTTATTTTACAGCTTCTTCCGCCAATTCTAAAATTCAAGCCTTTAAATTAAAGTCAAAAGGTGCATCTTTTGAACCTACGAACATTAAAGAGGTAGTTGGTGGGATTGTTCCTACTGGTATTTCTTTTGCTGCTGATGGTGCTTTATATATCAATGATTGGAAAGATAGTTATGCTAAAAAACCAGCGGGTCGGATTTGGAAATTAACGGCACCTAAGGCAACTATTAAAGCCTTGCAAAAAGAAACTCAAACCCTCTTGGAAGAAGGAATGGAGAAAAAATCAGCAGCCGAATTAGCTATCTTAATCGCTCATGCTGACCAACGGGTAAGAATGGCAGCCCAATTTGAATTAGTCAAAAGAAAAGCCACTTCTCCCCTATTATCAGTAGCAAAATCAGCCCCTAATTTACTAGGCAGAATACATGCCATTTGGGGAATAGGACAACTGGCCAGACAGGATAGTAATTATGCTATTCCGCTGACCTCCTTTCTGAATGATGTGAATGAAAATATTCGAGCGCAAACAGCAAAAGTTATTGGAGATGCAAAATTTGCACCTGCCCTCGATTCCTTAATTTTTTTATTGAAAGACGCTTCTGCCAAAGTTCAGTTTTTTGCGGCGGAGGCCTTAGGTAAAATAGGAGATGAAAAAGCATTCCAACCATTAGTGGAATTATTGGCACAAGTAGAAGAAAAAGATCCCCATCTAAGACATGCGATAGTATACGGCCTTTCTAGATTAAATAAGCCCATTTTATTAGCGGAATTAGCTAATCATCCTTCTAAATTTGTTAGAATTGGAGCAGTAGTAGCGCTCCGAATTATAGCGTCTCCAAAAGTAGCCGATTTTTTAGGAGATACTGAACCATTAGTGTTGACCGAGGCTGCAAGGGCAATTAATGACGACTTTTCCATCCCCGATGCCTTACCTGCTTTAGCAAAGGCTTTAGAGCGAGTAGATATTCAAAATGAAGCATTTATTAGAAGAGCAATCAATGCCAATTTAAGGGTGGCCACCGCTGAAGCGGCGCTAAGATTAGCCAACTATGCCCTGTCAGATAAAGCTCCCGAAGAAATGCGTCAGGATGCTTTATGGGCATTGGGTTATTGGAGCGATCCGCCCCTTTTAGATCGAGTGGATAATCGGTATCGAAAATTAGAAGGGCATCGAATTTCGGATGCACACAAAGCAATAGCTATTGTTTTTCCGCAATTAATTAACGGTAAAAATGCCAATCTAAAAGTGGCTATGATTACAGCAGCAAATAGAACAAATTATAAAGCCGCCAATACCGAAGTATTATCAATTTTTGAAAATGAAAAAGAGCCATTAACCTATAGAATAGCTGCGCTGAATACTTTGGTCAACTTAAAAAGCAAAGATTTAATCCCTGCTATTAATCGGGCTTTAGTTGATGAACAGCTAACATTGAGAAAAGCTGCCCAAAGTTTATTGGACAAGGTAGATTTACCAAAAGAAACCTTAGTGATTCTCTATAAAAAGATTCTGGAACAAAATACTATCGAAGAAAAACAGGATGCCTTGGCTAGTTTAGCCAAAATAAACGATCGAAAGGCAGTGGAAATTTTACAAAAATACTGGCAGCAATTAACAACTAAAGCATTAGATCCTGCTTTACATTTAGATGTTTTATTAGCCATTGAGCAAAGTGCTTTTGAAGAGCTGAAAGCCTTAAAAAAGGCTTATGAAAATAAAATTCCTGCGGATGATTTATTAGCCATTTATGAACCTACTTTATATGGTGGGAATAAAGACCAAGGAAGCCATATTTTATCCAATAACAACGCTGCTCAATGTCTTCGTTGTCATGCGTTCAATGGTAAAGGTAGTAGGGTTGGTCCCGATTTAGACCATATCGCAGACAAACTGGATAGGGAAAATTTATTGTTATCTCTCATTGACCCGAATGCTCGAATCGCCGAGGGATATGGAACGGTTATCTTGAAATTAAAGAACGGTGAGGAAAAGGCGGGTATATTAATGGGAGAAACCAAGCATGACCTTCAACTAAAAATCGGTAATGCCCCCATTCAAACTTTTTTAAAAAAGAATATACAGGAAAGAGAAACTTTGCCTTCAGGCATGTTAAATATGAGCAAGGTGCTTAACAAAAGTCAAATTCGAGATTTAGTAGCTTATTTGGTCACTTTAAAAAGTCAAGGGTAATTGGTTTGATCAAATAGGCCTCCCCAACAACTGCTTCAACCAATAAATCCAAATCGGGTAATAGTGGCTTTCTTCAATAAGTTCACCGCCAAAACAATCCTTGAATTTATTAATGCCCATCATCGTTTTGTCATTGGTATTCAAGGCATAGCCGCCGAGGTCAAATATTTCAAAACCTGCCTCTTTGGCTAATAAGAAATTACTGTAAATATGGAGTCGGTTAGCCCGACCAATCATTCTTCTTTTTTTAGTTTCCATATTGTCCTCAACCAAAGAGGAGGTAAACAAACCTCTTGCCCTTTTTAAGTTCTTGTCCAGCAAGAGAATATTAATACCTGTAATCTGTTCATAGGCAGGAGAATAAGCTTTTGTAACTTGTAAATGGTCACCGTAAGTCTTTAAATGATTGAGGGACAAAGGGCTTAAATTTCTGGCGGCTGCAAATTCTTGATGATAGTCAATAATCAGCCCCCAATCTGTTTCTGGTTCAATCTGAATCAGGTCTCTTTTAGTAGCTCGATTGATTTCGTATTTGGTTGTTTTTTCCAATTGTTCCCAAAGTTCTGTTTCACTTTGCTTCAGATCAATGTGTTTCGTATAAAAGGGAACTTTCTTTAACCACCAATATTGTTTGGACAATTGGGCTTGTCTGTAAACAGTGTGCAATGACATAGAAGGCTCATTGCTAAACCATAGATGGTCTATCCATTTTCCTTTTTGTAATACCATGTTAAATCAGTTATATCGCTAAAGGTCGATTGTTTCTATAATAAATAATTAAGGTACACTAACTTCTTGATAACCAACAGGTAGTGCCTTTTTGTCAGGTAATTTAGTATTTGGCGAAACTGTAGTAATGATTATTTGTAGCATAGTATCTGCCAAAATCCGTCGGTCAAAATCTTTGGACAATCGTTGGCAACCTAATTGTAAAGCTGCATATAATTTTCTATTATTTTTTAACTGATGCAGTTTTTCTAAAAAGTCTTTTTTATGCTCAGGCTCAAAAAATAATCCAGCTTGATAGCTTTCTATAATCCCCCTAGATTCTCCGTCAACACCCAATAAAATAGGTTTTAGCATGGCTGCATTTTCGAATATCTTAGAAGGGATAACACTTTTAAACGTATCACATTTTTTAAGATTGACCAGCGCCACATCGATAATATCTATATAGTTCGGTATTTCCTCTTTGGAGACAGCAGACAAAAAAGTTGCGTTATCAATTTGTTCTCGTCGATGTTTTTTTAACAACTTTTCTTTTTCTGCTCCTTCCCCAAGAAATAAAAAATGAACATCTTTATTAGCGGATGACGCACAATCTAAAATAAATGCTAATTGATGAGCCATTCCATGTGTCCCAATGTACCCAACTACAAATTTACCTTCCAAGTGAAGTGATTTCAGCAAATTTTTCTTCTGTCCATTAGGTCTAAAATGCTTTAGATTTACCCCATTTTTAACAACTTTTATCTTTCTAGCAGCTATGCCTTTTTGTATTATTTTTTTCTTGAAAGCATCCGTTAGCACGACCAATGTGTTCGCATTTCTATAAAGGAATAACTCTACCCATTCCAAACAACTCAGCAAAAAACCAGGTTTCATTGCTCCAACTGCAACAATTGATTCTGGCCACATATCTCGCACTTCCATAATCCAAGGTTTTCTTTTACAAAAAGCGGCAAAACAACCCGAAACGGCTGTAAAAAATTGTGGAGAAGTCGCAATGATAATATCTGTTTTTATAAAAAGACTTGCAATAAAAGAGGTAATAGCAAAGCTGATGAAATCCAAAATCCTAATAAAAGACCCCTTATTGGCCGCTATGAAACTCCATACCCTGATTACCTTTATGCCCTTCATATACTCTACCTGATACCACTTATTGGTATATCCCTTAAATACTTTTCCAACAGGAAAATTGGGCGCACAGGTAACGACGGTGACCTCCATCCCTTTTTTTACCCATTCCTGACAATGGTCAAAAGTTCGGGTGGCTGGTGCATTTACTTCGGGTGGAAAATTATCGGTTATAAATAGGATTTTCATAGTGAAATTTGGTTAGGAGGTTTTTTTGAAAAGTAATAATTGCTTTTTGAGCGGGAATTAAACGATTAAATTCTGGTGCGTAATCATAGCTTGCTAATACTATTTTTTGTGCCCCTTTAAATTCGATTGTCCCAAAATTGGTTTGAATACTTTGGTTAGCTATAGTTACCGCTGCAGTTGGGTGAAAGTGATAAATAGCTTTTGCCATTTGTTTAGCTTCTACCCTATCTTCAATTATTATGGATTTTGTTGCAAATTGAAATGTTCTATGATGCCAGACATCCTGTGTAGCATACTTTAATTTGGCTGCAATCTTGGTTTCAGAATCGACTATAATTTGTGGGTATGCCCTGCGGGCAACCCTAAAACTTGCCCATGTTTCTGACTGTTCCCAATTACCAATTTGCACGGTATTGTGGGCAGCAGTAGAACGCTCCAATTGTCGCCTTGCAGTTGGATTGTAGGTAGAGGTGCCCGTATCAACAATGAAGGGTTGTTGGTCAACATATAGCACGAAATTAAAGGTGTCACTATGCGCATGACCTGGAATATAATCTGGCCCTATCTGCCCTATGTCTATAATTATTTCGTAGTTCTTTTTATTAATTTTTCGGTAACCGCTTTCTTTTAAGCTTATTATTTTTTTTGTAATCCCCAATTTTTCTGCGTAGGCTCTTAAGGCTTTAGTCGTAGGGCTGACCTTGAAAGCAGCATCATTCAACAAGGGAATATCGCCATTTTGAAAAGTAATTTGCAACAACCACCCAAGCATGATTTCCGCTTTCTCTTTCAATAAATTCAATAATTTTGAATCCAATGGAGGATTGTTTTTCACTAAATTATAGCAATCTAATACCCGAAATAATAATAGCTGGTGATACATAGGAGATAACTCATAATGTCCGCCATCGGGTAATATTTGCTCTTTTAGTTCCTGATTTAACAAGGATGTTGCTTGATCTAATAAAGATTGGTCTTTAAAAAAATAAGCACTAAATAATAAGGCAAAACTATTTTCCAATAAGTGATTTCCCTTTAAATCCCATTCTAGATTATTACTTAAAAAATCATATTGAACGCAAATACTATTTGTTATTTTGCCTCTAAAATCTTCGGTAAAATGGTCACCGACCAAGTTAAAAACTTTAATCCATGCCATGCATCTCAAAGAAATGGCATAGCTATTCCAATTATCTTTATAATAAGCGGGCGTGCCAAAAGGGTTTTGGTCGCACCAATTACTAATATGTTGTTGAATATATTGCAAGTACCGCTGCTGTCCACTTTTCTCGTAAATTCGAGCAACATCAATGAGGTATTCGTGATAATTCAAGTTCAATTTCCACAATCGAGTCCCCACATTTAGCGCTGGATTCTGCCAGTTGATAGTTGCCTCAAATTCAAATTTTTGGTTAAGGAAAGTGATTTTATTGTTCAGTAAATCTTCTATATCCCCTTGATAATGGGGAATACCGCTTTCTTGAAAAAGAATCGGGCGTACTTGAATATCTAATTTGGTAGTTTTCAATTGCTGGTTAATACGGTCTGGTTTCCAAGTATAAAATTTTCTTTTTAATTGATAATACACTCGGTAAGCAACCTGTTGAAAAGTCAGGTATCGAATGGTATGCAGTAATAGTTTGAATTTGTTAAGCGTGAAATTCATCACTTTGTTTTTTGGGTATTAAGGTATGATCAGGCTTTTTGATAACCTGGTCAATCAATAACTGTTTTAATTTAGCGTGCATCACAAAAAATTGCTTGCCTTCGGATTTTGATTGATTTTTTGCTCTTTTTTTATAATACTCAAAATTGTTAATTACCTTATTGAATAACTCTATATTATGGACCGTAGCAGTTCCCCGCATTTTATACAAATCTGTATGATATGGGATAGGCTCAGTATATAATATTTTTCCTGTATCAATCCCAGCATCAATAAAATGAATGGTCGTATGAGGTGGAAATTTGAGCAGTAGGCTCCACTCTATGACATTCATCCCTCTAAAAAAAGGCAACCAACCAGAATGGGCATTCAGTACGCCCTCCGAAGGTGCTTGTATTATTCCTTTTCGTAGAATGCCACCTCCTGAATAGATTAAAAGGTCAATCTTATGTTTTTTTACAAAATTAATGGCCTTTTCGTCATTCAATGAATTTACCTTCAGGTGGGCTAAGTCATTTTTTTTACAAAAAAAATCAATGGTTTTTGCTTCGATTCCTAATTGGTATAGATAGGATTTAATTGGCTTCGTTTCATTGGCTAAATAGGTGTCTTCCTGCTTTAAAAAGTGGGATTGAAATTTTGCTTTGACCGTTTTCCAACCATATTGTTGGAGATAAGTTTTCAACCTTTTAAACTGGAATGTTTTTACTTGTAAGCAACCCACTACTTGATGCCCGTTTGCTCTTAATGTGTGCATTAGCGCAATGGAATGGAGGCTTTTGGAATGACCTGCGGTAACTGCTATTTTCATATTCTTTGATTTATAACTCCCTCTAAACTTTTATCAAAAATTCCATCTAATTGTTGATGTTCAATCCAATGGTAGGTTTTCTCCTCCGCTAATAAAGCATCTAGAAAAAATTTGGTGGCCCAATTTGGTTGCCGAAAAGCCATATATCTTCCAAAATAGGGATGCGACCCTTTTAAGCCGCCTGCTTTTAAGAATAGACCATTCTTCATTGGTTGCGTGGCACAAAGTTCGTCTAGTAATTTGGAAGCAGTATTAACAAATCGGATATCGCTAGTTTGTCCAAATATTTTCAACCAGATGATTCCCATCTGCGCTTCTCCTGTCAAACAACGATACCAGTTTATTTCTTTAAAATTTGAATAATAGGCACCCGCCAATCGTTTCTTAAGCTCATATTTTCTTAGCAGTTTGTAAGCTAAATTATAGCCCGCTTCCCAATAATCATCCCGATTTGCTAAAATAGCGCCTTCTAAAAAGCCTCGAATCGTATAGGCTATAGTATGTAAAAAAGCGTAGGAATCAGGCTGAAAACCAGCATCTTTAATGAATTTATTACTTTGGACTTTTGTTAATAAAGTATCATAAGTTTTTAGTGCTGCTTTTTCTAGTTTTTCATCTCCTGTCAACTGTGCGATCTGCAGTAAAGGCCAAGCTACTCGCGTATAATAACTAGGAAAAAATCCTTTATGGTAATGATATTTGGTCCAAGTCCCATTTGTTTCCTGTGTATCCATTAGCCATACGCCAGCCCGATGGGCAGCAGTCAGGTAATCGTTTTCTTTAGTAAAATTGGCCGCTGCCACCAATCCAATCAGCATTTGAGCCGTATTGAATATACTTTTTTCCATTTCCTTCCCTGCTCTATACAAACCACCTGGTAATCCCCCTTCTTTAGTCTGCATGCTACAAATCCAATTGGCCATCTCCGTAGCTGGTGTTTTCAAATGGGCATATTTTGTCCTTGATGCCAAATCTAGAAAAGTAGCAATAAGATACCCTGTTGTCTCTGGATAAGGTGCTGACCAACCTTTAAAAGGGTATAATATTCTTGAATAAGAAGCGGTACTTCCTTTCGTTTTTTGGTCAATGCTTGCCAATAAAAAATCAATGGCTTTCTCAATGTTTAACTGTCGGTCCATTACCTACTAATTTTAATCCATTGCCCTGTTTTAAGGGAATCTACAGCAGCTATAGCTGTTCTGGATGTATTCACAACCTGTTCAAAAGGAATGGTCGGTTTCCCATTTTTTTGTAAATTTTCTAAGAATAATTTGAATTGATTATTATGCCCCTTGTCTTGTGACATAGACAGGCCTGATTTTTTAAAACCATAGTATTTTGACTTTCTGAAATTATCAATAATCATAGTTCGTCCTTGTGCATAAATTTCTATTCGCTCTTTACTGTATGCTTTATGTCCATTGGCAAAATAGTTGATAACCCCATTGGTGCCATTTTTATATTTTAATAAAATAGACCCGTTGTCTGTCCCCGAGTCAGGATGTGTACCCAAAGCATTCATAATGACTTTTTCTACTACACTATCTGCTAAATAGGTAATCAAATCAATCAAGTGGCAGGCTTCTCCAATGATACGTCCACCCCCCAAGGCATTGTCTTGTAACCAATGTTGGGCGGGCACAAATCCAGCATTCATAGTAGCAATCACATGAATAGGTGAGTCAGAAGTATTTCCTAATTGCTGTTTAGCATCTATCATAAAAGGAGAAAACCGACGGTTGAATCCTACCGAAATGGAAGGAGTCGTTTGTTGATACACTTGAATAATTTCATTTAGTTCCGTATTGGTTATTGCCAGCGGTTTTTCGACAAAAACGTGTTTGCCAGCTTTTAGGCAATCTATGACCTGCTGGGCATGCGCATGATGTTGGGTAGTAATTAAAACGGCATCGACCGATTCGTCTAACAAAATATCTTGATAATCAGTAGTTGAATAGGCGATTAGATGCTTTTTGGCGGTGGTGGTACCCGATAATCCTTCGGAACTAGCAATGTATTTAATATTGGCATTTAGCTTTTTAAGGGTCGGAACAATAACTGCTTTCGTAAAATTTCCTGCACCGATAATACCTAATATTCCCTTAGTAGCCTGAAAAATTTTAGGCGTTACCGCAATGGAAGTATCCTTTATAGAAATCTCCCCTTTATACTTTATAATAGTAGCAATAGACTGGGAATTAGCCATATTATCATAGACTTTATGATAATCTTCCAGTTCGACAATTTCTGTAATTAGGGGTTCAACCTTCAATTTTTTGTCAGCCATTGCTTTTAAAATGGCTTCAAAATTTCTTTTTTGAGTCCAACGTACATAAGGTAAGGGATAATCATTTCCTTTTTTTTCATATTCGGTATCATAACGACCTGGGCCATAGGAGCAAGAAACTTGAAAAGACAATTCTTTTTCATAAAAATCTGCCCGCATAATGTTCAAACCGACCACTCCAACCAATACAATTCGTCCCCTTTTTCTGCTCATTTGAGCAGCTTGAGCAATCACCTCATTACTTTTAGTTGAAGCGGTTATCAATACCGCATCTGCGCCCGTTTGGTTGGTTAAATCGGCTACCAATCGAACCACGTCAGTTGCTGCAACATTATAAGCTTTGACGCCCCAAGATTTGGCCAATTCGACTTTATTTTGGTCAAAATCTAAGCCAATAACCTGACAACCATTCGCTACCAAAATTTGCGAAGCTAACAACCCAATCAAACCTAATCCTGTTACAACCACCGTTTCGCCAAAAGTGGGCTTAATTAATCGAATTCCTTGTAAAGCAATTGCTCCAATCACCGTAAAAGCCGCTGCTTCATAGGGCACTCCATCAGGAATTTTAGCTACTAGATTTTTAGGCATATTAACCACTTCGGCATGATGGCCATTGGACACTACTCTATCTCCTATTTTGAATTCCGTGACGTCCTCCCCCACTCCAATTACCTCTCCAGCATTGCAATAACCCAAAGGCATTGGCTCTCCTAATTTCCTGAATACGGCATCCAAGGTTGGGCGAAGTCCGTCAGACTGTATTTTCTGGAATACCTGTTTGACTTTGTCGGGCTGCTGCCGAGCCTTGTCAAGGAAATTGGCTTTTCCAAAATTGACTAACATCCGCTCTGTTCCCAAAGAGACCAAAGAACATTGAGTTTTAATTAACACATGACCATATTTGACTTGAGGTACGGGCAGTTTTGCCAATACCGTATCGCCAGAGCTTAAATCTTGAATAATTTGTTTCATGTAAATAAAAGATGTCTATATTTGAAGTCTTGCTCCTTTTTGGATTTCAATTATGCAGCAGAGCGTTCCTGAATCGAACGATTTATTTGTTCGCCAATTATACCCCCTAATCGTCCATATTTTTTAACAATAATGGAAGCTATCCTATCCGCAGCCTGTCCATCCCAGAAAGGTGGGATTATTCCCTTTTTAGCTTTGCCTTTTAAGATGGCCTCCATTTGAATGCGAACGGTTTCGGGATTCAAATCTTCCATCAAAAAATTAGTTCCCAATTCTACGGTAATGGGCCTTTCTGTAGTATCTCTAAAAGTTAGGCAAGGCACACCGAGAAAAGTCGTTTCTTCTTGAATGCCACCAGAATCAGTAATAATCAAGGTAGCATTATCCATCAATTTTAAAAATTGTAAATATCCTTGTGGTGGTAATAAGATTAGCCCTTCTATGCTTGCCAAATTAGCCCATAATCCAGCCTTTTTAAAATTATTTAACGTACGGGGATGAATAGCAAATACCACCTTTTTATGTACAGTAGCATTGGCAATAATGCTCAAAATAGCCTGTAAACCCTCTTTGCGATCGACATTATGTGGGCGATGCATAGTCATCAGGATGTACTCTTTACTGGCAATATGCATATCTGTAGGTTTATTTAATGGCTGATTCATAATTGATGAAAAGGCAAATTGGTTCGCTTTTTTACGAAAATGAAGCAATGAATCTATCATCACATTGCCCACAAAAGAAACCCGATTAGAAGGAATACCTTCTTTAGCTAAATTGATAAGCCCACTATGCTCTGTAACAAATAGGTGGTCACAAATAGAATCGGTTAGAATTCGGTTGATTTCCTCGGGCATGCTTCGGTCTTCACTACGTAGTCCTGCCTCTACATGTACCGTCGGAATACCCATTTTAACGGATACAATGCTACAAGCAGCTGTTGCATTGACGTCACCCACTACTAAAACAATATTGGGTTGTTCTTCCTTCAATACTTGCTCAAATTTTAGCATCACATTTGCCTTTTGGAACGTATGTGATCCACCACCTACACCAAGGTGGTAATGAGGCTGAGGCAAACCTAATTGGTCAAAAAAGATATCGCTCATTTTTTGATCATAATGCTGTCCTGTATGGACAATTTTTGATTCCAATTGAGGCTTTTTTTGGAAAGCCCGATGCAGCGGTGCTATTTTCATAAAGTTGGGCCTCGCACCAACAACGTTTACTATTTTTGTCATTTTCTAGGGGTCTAGGTGAAAAAAACAGGTGATAAGTATAGGGTGTTATCTAATCTGAAAACTGCCTCATCCAAGATTCAATAGCCAACAAGCCCCAAATAGCATAAGAAGCATCAATCTGTCCTGCTTTATTATCTGCTATTAATTTGGTTACATTTTTTGCATTAAAAATGCCTCTATTCTTGATACTTGTTGGTGATAAATAATCGTGAATTCGCTCATCCAAATCATTGTTAATCCATTTTCTGACAGGTGCGCCAAATCCAGTCTTTGGGCGATAAATAATCTCTTTTGGCAAGTATTTTTCAGCTACTTTTTTAAGAATATATTTGGTTGTGCTACCCTTCATTTTTAGATTAGGCGGAATTTTGGTACTTAGATTAACCAGTTCTACATCCAAAAAAGGGACTCTAGCTTCTACACCAACAGCCATACTCATTTTGTCCGTGTAATTTAGGTTATGGTCTGCCAAGAAAAATTTCATATCCCAAAACAAAAGCGTATTCAGATAGTCTTGATTATCAGGAATATTGACCAGAGCGTTCATTAAAATACTGGTTGGATTATAACCGTTTAGCTTTTTCTGAATGGGTTGATGGAACAAGGATTTATTTACCTCCAAAGGCAACCATTCGTAATAACCTACCAGTCTATCCAGTACGGGCTGATGAATATGTTTGGTGATTTTTTGGATTCTCCTGATGGTCGCATTTTTATTAGAAAATTGGGCGGCTAAAGTTTGAATGCCTCTACCAATTACATTAGGTGTCCATTTAAAAAACTTTTCAAAATTTAATGCTTGATGGCGACGATAACCAGAAAAAAGGTCGTCTCCACCAATACCGCCTAACAAAACGACACTACCCTTTTGCCTTGCCCGATTGCATATATTTAAAACATTTAGCGGGGCAGCATCCTCTAATGGTTCATCCAAATGCCAAATCATTTTATCAAAATCTTGTACAATATCTACTTTAGCAGGAACAATTTCCAAATCAACATCTAAGTATTTGGCTACTCTTTTTGCATAATATAAATCATTCGTGTGCCCTTCTATATTGCCTTCCTGAAAATCGGTGTCAATTGTATAGCAGGCTATTTTTTTGCTAGTTAATGTTCTGGCTTTGGCAACAATCATACTGGAATCAAGCCCACCAGATAAAAAGAAACCAATGGGTACATCTGCTAATAATTGTCGTTCCACCGCTTTGCTAAAGGCCGTATCTACGCGTTCAATCCATTCCGCTTCACTTCCAGATTCATATTTTCCAGTAAAAGGAATTTCATAATATTTCTGAAATTGAATGGGTGCTGTTTTTCGCAAATTGATAATTGCAAAATGACCAGGTGGCATTTTTTTTACCAGCTTAAAAGGAGTCTGCTCGCTTGGTGAATACAAATAGTGCAGGTAATTGCTTAGCGCTGCATGATCTATACTTTTGTCCCAACCGGGTATTTTTAAAAAAGATTTTATTTCAGAACCAAAAAACAAATCTGCTCCTTTTTGGTAATAATATAATGGCTTTACGCCAAATTGATCCCTACAAAGAATTAGTAATTGTTGTCGCCTATCATAGATAGCAAAGGCAAAAATACCATTCAATTGCCTAAATAAATCCACCCCATATTCTTGATAAGCATAGAGTAAAGTTTCGGTATCCGAACTTGATTTAAAAGTTGGGTTTCCCGTCAATTTTTTTCTAATTTCCAGATGGTTGTATATTTCTCCATTAAAAATAATTACTAGCGAACCATCTGCTGATTGCATTGGTTGTCGGCCGTTGGAACTCAAATCAAGAATCGAAAGTCGCTGATGCCCAAGGGCTAAGTGGCCTTCTTGATAAATACCATCCGCATCAGGTCCTCGATGCTGAACTTGTCTGTTAGCCTCCATGATGAAAGAAGCATACTTGAGAGAATGAATACCGATAATTCCGCACATTAAGAGGTTAGTTTAAACTACTAATTTGAAAAAGCTGCTTGAATTTGGGAATTGATACTTCTAGCGTATTGTTTTCTAGGATTGTTCTTCGGGCGTTTGCCGCCAGCTTTTTACTTTTTTGGGGATTTTCAAAGGTCAATTTTAATTTTTGACTCAATGCTTCTACTTCCCCTTTTGAAAATAAGTAGCCATTATAACCATCCTGTACAACATCTGGAATAACGCCCACATCTGTTGTTATAACTGTGAGTCCTGAAGCCATTGCCTCCAATAGCGAATTGGGCAAACCCTCAAAATAGGATGGAAGTACATAAACATTAGACATTGCCAGTAAATCTTGTTTTTCTTTCCCATTCACCCAGCCATGAAAGATAAATTGATTCCCTAAACCTTTCTCTTTCACCATCGCTTGACTTGCTGACATCGCCGTTCCATCTCCTGCTATATGGTATTTAACATGCGAAAATTGCAACTTCAAGTTAGCTGCAGCCTTAATCAAATCTAGAATGCCTTTATTTTCATCTACCCAAGATAAAAAAAGTACATTGATTTCTGGTTTATCTATTGATTTATTCGAAGGAAAATATTTTGTTATATCTAACCAGTTTTGAATAATAACAAATTTTTCTTCGTCACTTCCTAACAAGTTATAATAAAAGGTTTTCCAACGAACTCCTTGACAAATCACTACATCTGCTTTTTTTAATACCAAAGGAATGTAGTACCGCATAAAAGCTGAATGCTCAATATCTTTTACAATAATTCCTGAGCGGGGAGCTAACACCGCCTCTTTACCTAACATTTTTGCAATCATTACCATTCCTCCTTTTTCTACAAAACTAAACCTATGTGCCGTAAAAATTAACACTTTATCAATCTTAGAAAACAGGATATGATAGCTAAATAATAGCAGCCTTTTCATGGCATTTCCTGCCCGATTAAAAAAGGAGCGGGTAATATTTGAATCAGCAGTGCTATCAATCAAAACCCATTCAATATCCTTATTAAGCGTGCTACTGATTAAAGATTGGCTGGCATACATTTGTCCACCTATATTACCGTCTTTCCCAGTTTTTTTGAATGCCCCGACAAAAAGTACTCGCTTTTTCAATTGATTAATTTAGCTTTTGAATAGTAGTATAGAAAATGATAGATAGTCAGATAAAAAACTAATAATTATCCGTTGCCAACTGCATGTATTAATTGACAGCGGATTTGACGAGCTAGATGAATTATTGAATAGTTTTCAAATATCAACTTTTTATCTGACGCTCTAGTATAGAAAATGAGAAACAGAGACTATAAACAAGGAAAAGGAAATGATAAAAACTTCAAGAATTTGCTATAATCCTGTACTTTCTGTCACACAGATTGTCCCTGTTCGGTCCTCGATAGAGTTACCCTTAATATTGGTAAAATCACATTGGACAACATTCGTTTTTCCCCCAACTTGATTATTTAGGATTCCATTTTTTTGACCATTTCCAATTCCAAAAACAATTTCTTTTAGCATGACCGTACCTGCGCTTTCATTGATTATCAATTCAAAAGGAGAATCATTGTCTTCAAAAGTTCCCCGCTCTAAAGTCACGTTGGAACCGCTTATCCAAACAGGAAAATCGTCTGCTGCCGCATTATTTTTTATGGTGAAATCTCGAATAGCTATATTGGAACTACCCATACGAATCCCCCCATCATTTTGATTTTTACCATCAATAATCAATGCTTCTATTTCCACATCTGTTTTCTCAACCGTCATGCCTACCCTACAACCCTCAATCAGAATATTTTTCCCAACAAGGGAGGTCTTTCCACTTAGAGACATTCCATTATTTCGGGCATTTTTGATATGTACATCTAACATTTCTATTTTTTTACCAGGGGCATCCAAATTGATAAAAAAGCCATTGCCACCAGAATTTTCAATAAGGACATCCTGTAGTTCCAAATTCCAATAACCTGCTGTTTTTATCCCATATTTAGAGTTATAAGACCGAATATTTTTTGCCGTCCCAGTCCATGAAAATTCAGGTAATGACAGTTCAGCTTCTCCATTTTCTACCGCACTAAAATCAATACTATATCCATCATCATCTACGGAAGTATGTCCGTCTAAATAAAAGAAATGTTCTTGGTTTTTATTAGAAGGATTGTAAATATCAATACCATGCAAACCACAATTTTCAGTATAAATATCAGAGAAATAATTGGTGAGTGCACCAGAATAAATCCCCAACCAACCTACATTTTTGATATTGGCTCTTTTTATCCCCAATTCTTTGATATTGTATCCTTCTTTTTCAATAGCTTGAATACCACTAACCACTACCCTAGTATTGGCCCGATTGCCGTCAATTTGCACATTTTCTAGGGTAATCGACTCAATATCTTGTTTATTCGCCCGAATACACATCACGGTTAACCTGCTATCATGTGAAGGGATTGAGGCCGCCACTTTAAGTACCGCCCCTTCTTCAAAAATCAACTTCTGTGGACAGCGGTCATCTTCCAATAACAAGAGTCCGTAGGGGTCAGACTTGGAGGCTAATAGATAGGTTCCCTTTGGAAACACCACGGTTTTACAAGCATTAATAGCCATTTGAATGGATGCTCGATCATCTGTTACACCATCTCCAACCGCCCCGTATTCCTTAGCATTGACAAAGCAAAAATCTGGCAAAATAATCTCTGACTTATTATTGCCACAAGCTATTATTAATAATAAGGGTAAAAAGAAAATAGAGTATTTCATTATTTGAAATTTAGTTAAAGCTATTCTACAGAATAGAGATTTTTAATTTATTATTTCAGTAGAGAGATTTTTCACTTCCTCTTTCACCAAAAGATTTTTAATGACCGCTAGATACCGCTGCGTAGCATATTCTTCTTCAAATATGGAAAGCTCATAACTAGGTCTAGTCGGATAATTCAGGTGATAAAGCATACCTTTCGCTAAGGCTGCATAGTCTCGAATTGGCACTAAAATTCCCGAAGTACCTCTCTCAATGATTTCTTTGGGGCCATTTGGACAATCAGTTGCTACAACATTGCATCCCAAGGCCATAGCCTGAATTAAAGCACCAGGCAATCCTTCATAAATACTAGATAAAATGTAAATGTCCGCTTGGCGCAAATAAGGAAATGGATTTTTGACAAACCCTGGAAAACATATATCTTCTTCCAAATGATTGGCTTTTATCAATTCCTTCAACTCTTTATAAATGGCGGTTCCTTCTGATTCCATATCGCCCAAAATGAACAACCGACAAGCTTTTTCTTTTCGAACAATAGCAAAAGCTTTTATCAGCGTCTTAAAATCTTTGGCAACGCAACTACGACCAATACTTATCAAAATCGGTGAATCTTCTTCCAGCCAAGCATGCTCGCATTTTTCCTCGGCCAACTCAATCATTTTTTTCGAAATTATTGGATTGGGAATCGTTTTGATTTTTTGTTTAGAGACCCTATAAAAAGAACAAAAATCAGCGGATTGTCCCTCGGATTGTCCAATATAATAATCCGCAAAGGGGTAGCATATTCTTGCGATTTGGTAAATTATTTTGTCTTTAATCGTACCATTCTGATAAGAAATAGAGGGGGTACTAGATGGCCTTAAAATAATTCTGGTGCTGATTTTTGGAAAAAATTTAATCAAACAAGCAACTATATTGGTATGCTTTTGAGTAGCCAATAATACATCAGGGCGGTTGTTTTTTAGATAGGTGACCAAACGAAATAAAGACCGGGTCATTTTTTTGGTCTTTAAATCAATAATATTTACCGCTGGACTTACTTGCTTAAAAAAAGGGCCCTCGCAATCTGCTACTACAAAATCTACTTGTACCCCTTTTTGAGTCATACTATTGGCTAAATTAACCATGACGGATTGCGCACCACCAGCAGAAAACTTAGCGAGCAGAAAAGAGATATAGAGGGGTTGATGTGGCATTGAGGTTATATTATAATTACGATTCAATTTTTGCAAAAAGTAGCTTAGACAGCTGGTCTGAGTAGTCTTAACGTACATCTACTCAGACCAGCTGTCTAAGCTACTTTTATCTTTTTATCATTCAAAATATTCCTTCCATTTTTGAAAAAATCCAAATAGTCCGCTTAATTGAAATTTCATTTTAGCCAAACTAGCCGTATCTGTAATGGCATTTACTTTTAAAGCATACGGGTTCGTATGCATCGAATTCCAACCGACTTTAGTTGTCCTACCAGACTGAAAACCATTTTGGGATAAAAAGGCAATCTCTCTATCGGTATAATCTCCATTTGGAAAAGCAACATGATCTAAAGCATAGGGAATCATCGCTTTCAAATCAGTTCTAGCATTGACTAGTTCTTCGTGTAATTCTGCAACTTCCAAATTGGGTAAAATCGGATGAAATTGTGTGTGGTTTCCGAAATGCACGTAGGGTAACATATCTTCAATATCTGCCCTACTTAAAGCGGCTCTTTTGTCTTCCAAAAATTCTTTTTTAGGGCAAAAATCATAGGTTTCTTTCAAGGCTTTCAATCGATTTTGATTCTTCACTTTTTTTAATTGTGCTTTTTCCCTTTTAGGCACTTCCATGAACCAGTATTTTCGATTTGTTCCAACAATTTGGGTACAAAGAAATATAGTTGGTTGAATCTGGTGTTTTTTAAAGATAGGCAATAGCGAAAAATTGTCTGCATGTCCATCATCAAAGGTTAGAACCATACTATTTTCGGGTATTTTAGACCAATCTTTTTGATGGATAGCGGCTACCAAAAGAGGTAAAGGAATAAACCGATAATGCTGACTTAAATAGTCTATATGTTTTTGAAAAACCTCGACTTTCGGATTGTGGTAAACCAGAATAGGCACTCGGTTGGAGCTTATTAGCCATCTGGTCAATTGATCTATATTTATAAAGGAAAAGAAACGGTAAATCCATTCCATGATGCGGTGTTTACAGGTTTAAGACCTGATTTTAACCATGCCAACGTTTATACCAAAGTTGAAACATGATAAAATGCCATACAAAATCCGTATCGTCTTGCTCCATTAAAAAACGCTTTTTTCTTTTCTGTAAATAGGCCGAATCAAACAAATTTTGTTGCGCTAATAAAGTCGGATTAAAGGCTTCGGCCAATAAATGTTTTAGATCTCCTCTTAGCCATTTATTAATCGGCAAACTGAATCCCTTTTTTGGTCGATCCATTAAAGATTTGGGAAGATATTGATGCGTTATTTTTTTGAGCAAATACTTCAAAGTCCCATCTTTATATTTGGTCTGCAAGGGAAGTTGCATCGCCCATTCAGCTATTCGATAATCCAAAAAGGGTTCTCGTCCTTCCAATCCAACCGCCATCGTTGACCGATCTACTTTAACCAAAATATCATCTTGTAAATAATGCTGGTATTCCGCAGCAAAAAGAGCGTTCATCGTCCTTTTTTCCACAGGTTTATGATTGGTTGGCCGATACTGCTTCAATAAGCGTTTCAGATCATTGGGAATCAATAATTGCATTTGAATGGCAGGGATTTGAGGAATAGTATTTTGAATTAGTATTTCTGATATTTTATTAGTGATGCCACTACTTCCTGCCCATTTCAGCGTATAACCTAATGATTTATTAAAAATAGCTGGACTCTGTTGGACAAAAGCAGCTAGTTTTAAGGATTTGATATATCGTCGATAACCTACAAATTGCTCATCACCGCCATCGGCAGATAGGGCTACAGTTACCTGTTGTCTCGCCATTTTACTCACCAAATAAGTGGGAATGGCAGAGCTATCTCCAAAAGGTTCATCAAAAATAAAAGGAAGCAAACCGATAATGGATTTTGCCTCGGCTTCCGTGCAAATATGTGTATAATGATCGGTACCAAGATGTTGAGCAACTTGCTGGGCATAAGTTGATTCGTCATATTTTGGATTTTCAAAGCCAATCGTAAAGGTCTTTAATGGATTGGTTCGATTTTTCTGCAATAAAGCCGTTACGAGCGAACTATCATAGCCACCACTCAAAAAGATACCAACGGGTACATCTGCTACCATCCGATAATTAAACGCAGAAGTTAATAAAGATTCCGTTGCTTGTATAATTTCTCCTTCACCAACATCTGTCAACAAATCTGAATCGGTATAGTCAAAAATATTCCAATAAGTTGTTGCCTCTTTTTGCTTGCGCTGCAAATCAATTTCCACATAAGTACCTTGACTTACTTTATAACAATTTTTATAGATGCAATGCGGGGTTGGAATCCGTCGAAACTGAAAATAAAGTTGTACAGCCATTTCGTCAATTTCCAAATTAAGGTCGTCAACTTGATGAAAAGCTTTCAATTCGGAAGCAAAAAGCAACAATCCCTCTTTTTCATAAACATACAGCGGTTTAATCCCTGCCCTATCCCGTACCAGCCACAATTTTTGTAATTTTTCATTGTAAATCGTAAAAGCAAACATGCCATTGAAGCGGTCGATTGCTTTAACCCCCCATTCTTCAAAAGCAGCTATAATTACTTCCGTATCAGAAGTTGTCGTAAAGGTATGTCCAAGATCTAATAATTCTTTTTGGATGATTTTATAATTATAAATCTCGCCATTAAAAACGATATGCCAATCCGTCCGACTCAACGGTTGCCGACCACCTTCTGATAAATCAATAATCGACAAACGCCGATGCCCTAATCCGATATGACCTTGTTTTAGGTTATATAAAGTATAGCCAGAAGCATCTGGTCCCCGATGTGCCAATACATCCGTCATCGCCTCTAAGGCATTTTGACCAAGGCGATTATTATAGTCTATAAATCCTGCTATACCACACATTTTTTCAATCCTTGAATCGTTTTACTGTTACCAGTTTAAATTGGTTTATAAATGAAGGATTCCTAACTTCGTCTATAGTAGCCAACAGAATACCTAGAAAACCCATTAAAAATTTTAGTCCAAATACGTTATGTGAAGTGAAACTAAAAATACTAAATACTAACAAAAAAGATAAGAATAAAAAGCCTTGTGGGACACTAAATAGCTGAAATCCCACAAAAACATAATAGCAGAGGATGAAAGCAAAAAACATAAAAACTACTATTCCTGCCTCTCCCAATATTTTCAAATACATATTGTGAACACCATGACGAGAATGTACCATTCCTCCGACAGAAAAAGTCCCTAAACCATATCCACCTAATGGTTGTTCCCTAATTTTTTCTATACCGTTCTTCAATAAATCGGAACGGTGGGTCGTGGTTTCTCGATTAAATTTTCTTTCTAAAACTAATTGAGTTATCTCCGACAAGCGTTCAACCTGCGTATTGTGCAGCCCTTTCAATGAATTACTGGAAAAATAAATAGTAACTATATAAACAGATAGCACCATAATAACAAAAAGAGTTAGCACACTCCCGCTCAATTTTTTTCCAAGATTGCTTAGATTTATAACCAGATAAATGAGGAAAATAATAAATCCTATACCAATAGTAAGCATTGCTGTTTTGCTAAACGAAATGAATGCAACATAAAAACACAAAGCAGCTATACCCAAAAATGGCAGTAAAGGAAGACGCTTGGTTAAAAAAAGGAAATAGGCAAGAATTATGGTTAAATTAGCTTGTAATCCATTCTCATTAGGGTTAACAAATAACCCATAAGCTCGATATTTATTTTTGTTTTCAACTAATAACCTATCATCTAATCCAATGTAAGGTGACAGAATGCCAAGCAATAAAGTAAAGAAGAAAAGATAAAATACAATATCCCACAAAAATGCTTCAGAGTTGTATCGAATGCACCAAATACTAAAAACATAAGTAGCTAGTAAAATGATAATCGTCGTTACAATTTCCCGAATAGCCGCTTCTGCCTCCACATGTAAAAAGGCGTGATGAGGCAAGTTAATGATTAAAGCCAAAAGTCCATAAACCATAAAAATTACTAGAAAAGTAATCAAAAGCAAGAATTTTTTCCCGAAATAATCCTGTTGAATTGGTAATAAAAAAAAAATTAGAATCGTACAAATCAAAATAATCGGAGAACCAATATTCGGTAATCCTATCAGGGCATGGAATATACTGTTAAGGTTACAAAATATCAGTAACAATAAGATGGTCATAAAAAATAAGACCAGTTTGCTTTTTTTTATGGTATTATTAATCAACATTAATACCCTTTAAATACCTTTCTTAGACGTAAGGTGTTTTCAAAACCAAGCCAACTGGAAATATCCCCAAACCTAGACACTTTATAGGCTAGTTTTTGGAAGCCGAGTGCTTTGATTCTGGCTTTTGCTTTGGCTGCCAATTCAGGATGCCGATTGGTATGTCGGTACAAAAAACTCATATAGTTCATATACAAAGCATCTCTCCATTTTTGAGCATTTCTTATTTCTAAAATCTTTTCGTATTGTTGATAAACATACAATTCCGATTGAGCAGCAGCAACAGAGGTTCGAAGACTGATATTCGCATCTTTAGATTGTGGAATTCTATGGTAAACGAGTCCTTTTTCCGAAAAAAATAGGGCGGAAGCGGCTAAAACCATTTGGAAACAATACAATCCATCCTGATTTTTGAGCAGGGATTCATCCCATCGGAGTTGATTGGCTATGGTTGTTGGAATCAACCAGCGATGTACTTGCATAGAATCTTTGGATTGCCAACCTTCAATCAAAAAATCAATTGGGTCAGGGTAATTTTTCCAGGAGGGATAAACTTTTACCGTTACCCCCTCAATATGATGCTGAAACTCAACAATTGAGCAAAATGCAATGCTATTGGGAGGCAATACTTCTAACAAATCTACTTGTGCTTTTACTTTATCGGCAGAAATAACATCATCGCTGTCCATCCAATTGATGTATTTTCCAGTAGCTTGTTCCAAACCAAAATTTCGGGCTATTTGCGCCCCTTTTTTCGGATTTTTAAATACTTTAATAATGGGATGCCTAGCCTGATATTCCTGCAAAATCGCCCAACTTCTATCCGTAGAATGGTCGTCGACAACAATGATTTCTTTCACTACCTGCTTATCTTGCGCCAAACAACTATCTAAACATTCCGCTAGGTATTTTTCTTTATTATAGTTTGGAAGGATGATGGAAACGAGCATTATTTAATGGTTTGATGGATTATTGGGCTGGTTCTTTAGAAAAATTTCTTTTTTTACCAATAGCTCCTTTTAGTTGCGTAAGCAATTCGGTGCTGAACTCCAATGCGGATAAATTCACCACTTTGGCAAGGAGAAGGAATAATAATCCTCCTGACAAAGAACCAAATACCAATCTGAAAAAATTAGAAAAATCGATGAAAATCCGAGTATCCAACCAGTAGACAGCCATCATGGTGATTACTGCTAAAAATACGGTTGGTAATAAGTCTTTGATTTGTTCCAAACTCCCATAATCAATATAGCGACCACTGTAGTAGGTATTAATAAAAAAAGAAATATTGGCAATGACTATCTGACCAACTAAAAGGCCATAAACGCCATATTGCATCGTCAAATAAATATTAATAAAAACCAATATGACATTAAAGCATTGTAATAATAAAATCAAGTCGGTTCGGTCATAAACCTTCAATATATTGAGATTATAGGCATGAATAGGCGTGTAAATGCCTTTGATGCACAGCAATTGAAAAAAAGGAACAGCCAACAACCATTTATCCGAAAACAGAAATACAATTAGTGGTTCTGCTAAGACCACCCCAATCAGCATAACTGGCGCAAAACAAAAAATGACCTGCTGTAATAATTTTTTATAAACTGCTTTTAATTTTCCCGCTTGATTTTTAATGATGGCAAAAACAGGAAAAGTTACTCTGTTCAAAGTGTTGTACAGAATGAAAACAGGAAATTGGCTGGTCGTATCCGCTCTGGTGTAGAAGCCAAGAGAGGCAGGAGAAAAAAATTTGCCAATCACGATATGATATAGATTGTCTCCCAATCGGCTGATGACCTCAGAAACCGTTAGTTTATATCCAAAATCGAAATGGTATTTGTATTTTTTTAAGTTGAATTCCAATCGTGGATACCAATTGGAAAAATACCAAAATAGGATGGTCACTATGGTTTCTTTAGTTAAATACATAAAAACCAAACTCCAGACCCCAAATCCCAAACTTGCTGCCCCTATACCTATAATGCCACTTAACAGAATAGCAGGCAAATTTACCTTCATCTGGGTTTTAAAATCTAGTTCTTTGCTCAGTTTGGTCTTTTGGACAATGGATAAGGAAGAAATGACAAATCCAATGCAATAAAATCTCAAAATGTCTACTAGGACTGGTTGCTCGTAAAAATCGGCAATATAGGGGGCGGAAAAGAAACAACAGCCATAGATAAAAACACTGCCAAAAAGGTTAATGAAAAAAACAGTTGCATAGTCGCTTTCATCCGCATTTTGGGTGCGAATTAGAGAGCCCGCCAAACCACCATCAATCAAAATACGACTAAGCTCAATAAAAATCATAATCATGCCAATCAATCCAAAATCCTCGGGTTCTAATATCCTTGCCAGATACATGATTACCAAAAAATTGACCCCTCTGGCACCGATGACATCTAAAAAAGACCAAGCTGTCGCTTTAAACGACCTGCTTTTTAACTGTTTCAATAGCTCTTGTTTTACAAAGTCAGTTCTCCCTGCTCAGTATAATTTTTAAATAATTTTTAATGGCTTTAAAGCCAAAATACAAGTAGTCTTCAATATTTCTTTTTCGATCAAGATGAATCAAGTCATCTACTGATATAAAGGCATTATGATGTGCTTTAAAAAAAGCTTCTAGTTGATTAATTTCTTGCGTAGACGTTTCATTGGGATGATAACAAAAAGTCCAAATTCCTGAAAAATTCACCTGCTGACATTCCGAAATCTGGTTGGGTATCCAAAGAAATTCGTTCTTTAAATAAGGATTCAAAGCAAAACCATCGCTGATGATAGAAATGTTAGAATGTTTTTTTAAGGCGACCAAGGTTTTTTGATCAAATGAATGTCCAGGAGCCACCCAAGTTCTGGTCTGAATATTATGTGCCTTAAAAACGGCAATACCTTTTTTTATTTTTTCAGATTGGACAGCCAAATCTAGTCCTGCAAATTCGGAGAAATTATTTTTAGGCACCATTCCTATTTTTTTGGTCGTATAGACATGATTGTAGCCATGCAAAGCAATTTCCCATTCTTTTTGTTGCCAACGCTGTACTTTTTGCCAAAAATGAGGATCGTATTGACCAGGCATTAAGGTCTGGTCTTCATTATTAGGAATAACCGCCACAATGGGTTTAACCTCGAATTCATCCAACAAGGCTTCAAACCTTGCCCATTTATCCCTATCCATTGTTGGGCAGGCATCATCTAAACGAATTAAAAAACGTTGCTTCATTTAACTATTCCACTATCATTTCCTCTGATGATGCCAACTGTGAAAAAACAGGATCTTTGTACCACAGATATACCCTTTCCAACCCTTCTCTAATAAAAATAGTAGGTTGATAGCCCAGTAATTGTTGAGCCTTAGAAATATCGGCTAAACTATGTTTGACATCACCCACTCGTTCTGGGCCATAAATAGGTTGCAATTTCCTTTGAGCGATTTCGGTGAGGCTTTGAAATAATTGATTAATCGTAATTCTAGCCCCACAAGCCACATTATAGACTTGATTGACCGAGGAAGAATTTTGGGTAAATAGCGCCAATATATTCGCATTCACCGCATTGGATACATAAGTAAAATCTCTACTTTGTTCCCCATCCCCATTAATTTTAGGTCGTTGATTGTTTAAAATACTTTTGACAAAAAGAGGAATGACTGCCGCATAAGCTCCATTCGGATCTTGTTTAGGGCCATAAACATTGAAATAACGCAAGCCAATTAACTCCATCTGATACAATTCTCCATACACTTTTGCATACAATTCATTGACAACTTTAGTCACCGCATAGGGAGAAAGTGGAGCACCAATTCGATCTTCTCGTTTAGGCAATTCTTTACTAGTTCCATAGGTAGAGGAGGAAGCCGCATAGACCACTCTTCGGATATCCGAATTTTTTGCTGCGGTAAATACGTTTAAGGTTCCAGTAACGTTTACTTCGCTCGTAACCAATGGTTTATTAATTGATCGGGGTACAGACCCTAAAGCAGCTTGATGACAAACCAAATCCATACCTTCACAGGCTTCCAGACAAGTCGCATAATCCCGAATATCTCCTAGTATAAATTCAAATTTTGGGGAGGAAAAGTAAGATTCGATATTTTTTTGATGCCCCGTAGATAAGTTATCAAGCACCCGCACCTTCCCTACTCTATTATCTTGTAATAATGCCTGAACAATGTTAGCACCTATAAAACCAGCTCCTCCCGTAACGATAACATGCTTCTTTTTCATATTTTAGGATTTAATTTGTTTACAATCTATCATCCACCTTGTCTTTTCTAAGAAAACTCTTTACATCATACAATACAGCATTCTTTTTCATAAATTGGTGAATATCCAAATTGGAAAATTGGGTGTGCCCAACCGTTAATACCACCGCATCATAAACGGGTGCTAAGGTCTTTTCTTGGCTAAAAATATTAATATTGTATGCCTGTCGAACTTCTTCTGGATTGGCTATAGGATCAAATACATCTACTTGAAGACCATAACTTTGCAGTTCCTTGTAAACGTCCACGACCTTAGTATTTCGAATATCTGGGCAATTCTCTTTGAAGGTAATTCCCAACAACAAAGCCTTCCCAGATTTCACTTTTATCTCCTTTTGAATCATCAATTTCACCACCTCGCCAGCAACGTATTGACCCATTTTATCATTGAGTCTTCGCCCCGCTAGAATGATTTCTGGATGATACCCAACTTCTTGTGCTTTTTGTGCCAAATAATAGGGATCTACCCCAATACAATGACCACCGACCAATCCAGGTTTGAAAGGCAAAAAATTCCATTTTGTGCCCGCAGCTTCTAAGACCTCTGTAGTATCAATACCGAGCAAAGAAAAAATCTTAGACAATTCATTTACAAAAGCAATATTGATATCCCGTTGGCTATTTTCAATCACTTTAGCCGCTTCCGCTACCTTGATGGATGGCGCTTTATAAGTACCTGCTGTAATAATGGATTGATACAATTGATCGACCCGTTCGGCAGCCTTTGGGGTAGAACCAGAAGTAACTTTGAGGATTTTGGTAACGGAATGTATCTTGTCTCCAGGATTGATTCTTTCTGGACTATAGCCACAATAAAAGTCTTTATTAAAAGTCAGGCCTGAACCTTGCTCCAAAATAGGTACGCACTCTTCTTCTGTCACGCCTGGATAAACGGTGGATTCGTAAATAACGATATCGCCTTGACATAATACCCTCCCAACCGTTTCACTTGCTTTATACAAAGGGGTTAAAATAGGTCGGTTATTTTTATCAATGGGAGTGGGCACAGTTACGATATAGATATTGCAGTCGGCCAAAGTTTGTTGGTCTGTTGTTAACTTTAGTCCTTTTTTAGCACTTTTAGGAGTCAAAACAGAACGAAGCAACTCATCTGCTACTTCCATAGTTCCATCTTTTCCTGATCTAAGTTCGGCTACCCTATTTTCATTAATGTCAAATCCAACGGTTGGGTATTTTTTGCCAAACTCTACCGCTAATGGGAGACCTACATAACCAAGTCCAACGACACCGATTCGAGTCAAATCTTTTGGTTGCTCAACCATTCTTTTGGTTGTAAAAATTTTTTCGGGGTTCATATTTGTTTTTTGTTGATTCTTTTATTTAATAAAAAGATAAAGAAAATCTACTGCTCATAATACCCATAATTCCCTCCATAAGCATACCGCTTATAGCCGTAACCTCGCTTCATATTGACGCCATTGAACAAAATAGTTGGTTTGGTTAGCTTGTCCTTTCGTAGAAAATCACCTGCATTTTCCAGCATCTGTTTTTTCGTCACGCCTGCCCGAACAATGTATAGTGTATTGGTAATAAACTCACTAAACAACAAAGCATCCGATACTAAACCGATTGGCGGACTGTCCACTATAATAACATCAAATTCCTCTTTTAAGTGAATAAATAAATCCGACAAAGCATCTTCTAATAACAACTCTTGTGGATTAGTCCGAATAGATCCACAAGGGATAAAAGAGAGGTTTGTATCAGGAACTTTCTGACAAATATCATCCAGCGTTGATTCCCCTGCCAAAAAGTCCGTAACCCCTGGTTCTTTTATTGCTGCTAATCCCAGATGGTTGGCCAATTTTGGCTTACGCAAATCCAATTCTAACAAAATCGTTTTTTGCCTAGTTAGGGCAAAGCTCAAAGCTAAATTGAGGGCGACAAAAGTCTTGCCTTCCCCACTTATGCTAGAGGTGACTAAAAGAGTTTGTTGAGCTTTTTTGTTTTGAAACTGAAGATTGGTTCGAATCAATCGAAAACGTTCGGCTATAGCCGTCCGAACATTTTTATAAACAACTATATTCTTTTTCTGCCTTTTCCGATTAATGCTGCCAAGAATTGGCAATTTTGAAATTTGTTGTATATCCTCTTCTGTCTGTATACGGGATTGCAACATATCTTTACCGACCAACAAAAAGAAAGGGAGCAAAAATCCACTGAATAGACCACTTAGATAGACCAAAGAACCTTTAGGACTGATGGGTTTCATACTAACTCTAGGCAAATCAATGGTGGTCGAATTGGTGGTCGTGGCAATTAAAGACAAGGCCGTTTCTTCTCGCTTTTGCAGCAAAAAGAGATATAAGTTTTCTTTGATAGATTGTTGGCGTTTAATTTTCAACAAGCCTCTCTCCTGAGTAGGCACTTGTCTCAATCTACCTACCAAATCCTGATTCAATCCTTGAATACTGGACAATTTTTTATTTAAATCACCTTTCAAATTATTAATGGTCGTTCGAATAACCGCTTGCAGACTGTTCAATTGTTGTTGATTGGACATTAAAAGCGGGTTAGAATCTTTCGCCGTTTCCAGTAATTTTCGCCGATTCAATACTAGGTTATTGTAGGGTTCTATTAATCTTTCCAAGGCCGTATTAGCAAGGATTAAACTGGAAGGAATCAATGGGAATTCATTGGGTTTGCCTGTGTAAGTATCCATAGATTCCAGAATGCTCAATTGTACCTCCAAATTGGTCTGCTCTTCGTTATATTTACTCATTTCCTTCATTACCAAATCTAAATTGGTCGCCGCATCGCCTCCAATGGCATTAATTTTTTTGAATTGTTCTACGTTTTCTTCCACCGCATTCAACTCTTGGGTTATCCCGTCCAACCTTTCATTGATAAATTTTAGAGAATTGCGCGTAATATTATTTTTATTCGCAATGGTCTGCTCATTATAAAATTCAATTAATTGATTCAGGATAGTCTTTCCCCTTTCAGGAATTACCTCTGTGAGCCTCAATTCAACAATAGTTGCCTCCAAATCAACTAAGTTGACCGACAGTTTTTTCAAATAGTTTTCCGTGGTAACTGAAGGATTGGTAAAGGTAAGGTGGTAGGTAGAATCAGCAACAAGATCAAGCGTAGGGATAACTATTAGGCGAAAAGAACCGTAAGGCGTACTAGCCATTTCGCCAAAGTTAAATTTCCCCATAATAATATCCCCTCTATAAAAATTAAATTGCTGATAATCAATAGGTTCTACTTGAAAAGAAAGCCCCCCTTCATCGTTATATTCTGCCGAACGAATAGTAAGCGGACTTAAAGAAAAGGTATCTAGAATAATAGGAAAATCTTCATAGGCAGGAATGGACTTTATCCAATATTTGTAACTAAATGTGGTGCTTAAATTCAGGGCATCTACCACCTTATTCATCAAAGAAAAAGAAGAAAGGATCCTAATTTCATTGGCTACATTTTCAGAAGCTCCAAATAAATTGAGGTCTTTTAATAATTTTTCACCAGGTGCAAAATTTTTGCTTTTATCCTCTTTAATCAGTAATTGACTTCTTATTTCATAGACCCGATTGCTGAATTTTAAATAGCCATACGCCATAGTTGTTGTCAATCCAATACATAATAAGTACCAATACCAATGGTCGAAAAAATATTTTTGTAAAAAGGAGGGGATATTAATTTTCTCCTCTTCTTCGACTGATGTCTTAGAAGTGGCAATGAAGAGTTGCTTTGGGGTTACCATTTTTAGGTATTTTGTTGAAAATTGGTTTTGAAACCTCATAGGTCCTAGCCAATCATTTTATATTATCTAACAACGCTAATGATTAGGGCGGCAATGGAGACAAAAGCAGAGACGAAAGGTAATACCTTACTAGAGTTATCTCTGACTGCACCTCTTTTCGCCTCCAACGGTTCGATATAGATAAAATCATTTTGTTGTAAAAAATAATAGTCAGAAGCGAAAAAATTACTACTGCTCATATCTACCCGAGCAAATGTGCGATTGCCATTCACTTCTCGAACGACCAAAATATTAGTTCTATCCGCATAGGGAGTTAAATCTCCTGCCATCGTAATAATTTCAGACAAGGTAACTCGCTCATTATAGACCGAAAAAACTCCTGAACGATTGACCTCGCCAGACACCGTAATTTTAAAATTTAAAAAACGGATATTGACAACTGGATTTTTAAGGTAGGATTCTAACTTTCTGAAAATTAGCTGTTTAGCTTCTTCTTTTGTTTTACCTAGCAAGTGAAGTTTGCCTAAAACAGGAAAATCAATATTGCCAGCTTCATCCACCAAGTAGCCATAAAGTTGGTATAAATTAGGATCGTTGACACTTCCCACTGTTTCAGCTGGAATCAGGTTGAAAGGGGCGGCGGTGGCTATATCCTGACTATGTATTTTGATGTCCAAGACATCATTAACCTGAACTCTTATATTATTGGGGTTTCGAATGGGTACAGGCTCATTATAGGTCAGTTTTGCCCCTCTAGATTCTTGAAAATTGACCATGCTTTCGTAGGAAATACATGACTGGAACAAAAGCACCAGTCCTCCTAGCAATAAAAGAGGTGTATTAAATTTTCTCACAATGTTTATTTGTTTAAAATTAGTATTACAGGCAGTGGTCGCTGTACTGTTAAAATCGGGTCAATGCCAAACTTAGGTAATCAACCACTTTTTTGGGAAAAGATCTCCTATTTTTTGAGGAACGAATGTTCAATAATTTATCAATTTTTTCAACTTGAATTTCATTATGAGCATCCGTACCTAAATAGGTTACCCATCCTTTTTTGAATAAGAAATGGGCTCTTTTTTGCTCTTTTACACCATAATAGCCAACTAGAGAAAGTAAGTTTACTTGAAATTGACAGCCAAAATGCAATAATTGACGATAATCCTCTATTTCTAGATAAAGGTATCTTTCTGGATGGGCCAATATCGGCATGTACTCTTTTTCTCTGATTTCTTGAAAAATTTCCGTCATTCCAACGGTAGAACCATGGAGAGATAATTCCACTAAAATAGAATTTTCATTAATGGTTAAAAGATCATCGACATGGAGTATTTCTAGAAAATGATCATCTAAAAAATATTCGGCTGCCACTTTTATTTCTACGTCAATACCCGCATTGCTTACAGCCATTTTTAATGCTTGATAGCCTTTAAGTATTTGCTCTTTTGTATTTGGATAATATTCTAAAAAAACATGAGGAGTAGCTGTTAATTGTTCGTAACCAGCCTTTTGTAATTTATTAACCATATTAACCGCCTCCTCCATTGTTTGCGGCCCATCATCGATACCTGGAATTAGATGGGCATGAATATCTGAGGTTATTGGAAGAAAAGGGGCTAAAGCCTTGTCAATAAAATACCGTTTACTCATTAAAATAAAACATAGGTTTGGAGTAAAGAATAAAACCAAAAAGTCCCTGAACAATCCTTCAAAATCACCTAAAAAAGGCAATATTGTTTAGGATTGCTCAAAAATTTCAGTATCCCTTGGTTGCAACTCCTCAGAAGAACCGGAGATTAATTTGAAATTATGGGGACGTAATATCTTATGTTCGCTGAAACTTTGTCTTTTGAGTCTTTTAGGCTTTTTAGGTTTGCTTTGGGGGCTATGGCTAAGCTTGACCTTTCTTACCAGAATTGCAGTTAAAAAAATAGCTAAAATCAATTGTGCAATAATTAAAAAGGTAGCCCCTATAAATTGAAAACTGATAGCAAAAAGGATAAATCCAATATTTATCCCTACTAAGGTGAAAGTTGTACGACTATGGCTATGCCCAATTTTTACTAATAAATGATGCAAATGATTTTTATCTGCTTGAAGTGGTGGCTTCCCATTTATAATTCTTAGAAAAAAAATCCTAAGGGTGTCGAAAACAGGGATTATCAACAAACCAAAAGCTACTGCTGGGAAAGCAGCAAAACAATAATTGCTTTGTGCTAACAAAGAGTGGTTTTCTAAGAACTGAATACTTAAAATAGCCATAAAAAAGCCTAGCACCATGGAACCAGAATCTCCCATAAAAACTAAAGCTGGACTAAAATTATAATATAAAAAAGCCGATACTGAGCCTACAATAGCAAATGCCAGAAGTGCTAGTGCAACTTGACCTATTAGAAAAAACCATACACCATATAAAATACTGACTACCAATATTATAGAACCCGCCAAGCCATTAATTCCATCAATCAAATTAAAACTGTTGATAATAAATACTACAAATAATAAAGTAAATGGTATGCTTAATAAATCAGGCAATTCGTAAATGCCAAAAACGCCATAAAAACTAGTCAGTCGAATATCCACGGCTACCAAAAACATGGCTGCGACAAATTGCGCTCCTAGTTTTTGATAAGGAGAAATAGCAATCAAATCATCACTCAAACCAATTAAGAAAATCACCATAAGCCCACAAAGCACTAGATGCATTTCTTGAAGAAAAAAAGCTGGACCTTGTATCAAGGTACTAATCACTACTCCAAAAAAGATACCTATCCCTCCCATAGTAGGCGTATTGGCCGTATGTGCACTTCGCTTATTGGGTGTATCGAATAATTTTTTAATCTTAACAATTTTTATAACCCTTGGAATAACGAAAAATGTTATTAAAAAGGCTGTAAAACAAGTAATGAAAAATATTGTCATCGCTGCAATTTTGGGGTACGTAATTCATTTTATCGCATACATACAGACTGTAAAACATAGAGCTCCGCTATTGAAAAGTCTAAAGACTTAACTTAAGAAATCTCGAATTACTGGCATAGAGAAGCACCACTCAAATATGATGTTATACCATACTTGACTAATATGACTCCTCTTATACACTTAGAGTATTCAAGGTGAAATCAACAAGGAAAATGAATAGAAATATTTACACAGGTAAATCAGAAATAGAGTGTCTTGTTTACTTTTGAGGTTATTTCTATCAAATATTTTAATACTGACCCAGAAAACGGAAAGGAACAACTGCATATCACACCGTTTCATTTCTAAATTGAAATAGAAAAGTAAACAGGTATTGTAACCTGCTATTTGTTATATGCAAAGTCTAAAATCTACTCCAAAATTTAGATACTTTTACAACCAATTTAAACTAAAATACAAATTATTAAAGGGGGGAAAATGTATAAATAGTTTATAGGATTGTAAAGCACCCATCCTAAAGGATAGTAGAATGGTAATAGTAATAGTAGTAGTAGTAGAATTTTACTGGAAGTATTAGAGGAGTTGCTGGTTAGTTGTTAAAAACTATATTTTGATAAACTGTTTTTTCATAGATTCAGGGGTTTTGGTTAAAATTAATTAGCTGCAATATCTAAGGATTTTATTTAATATCAAAGAAAATAAAAAAATTTTTATTTTATATATATATTTATATGTAAATACTTACTTAACTGACCAGCCTAAATTTATATTTGGAAATTTGTAATACTAAAGCAATCAGGAGAGCATTAAAAAAAACATGGGGCATTTAGGTGACCTCCTTCACATCTTCCTGTTCAATTTTCAAATTTGGATACCACTTTTTAAAACAATCTGCTAAACCTCCATTCAAAATTTTGGTTCTGGTTTGGAGCATTAAATAAGCTCTTCTTTTAGATTATTGCATTTGCTGCTTTTTACAAAATCGACGAGCAACTACTTCATTGATAGTGGAAGGCTTTTACATTTTTGGTAATATATTTTAGGCTATAAAAGCAGTATTTTATGTACATTTTCCTGCATGATTTCGCTAATTTTCCAAGAACGCAATCGGTCTTCCCAAAAAATAGTAAGGGTCTATGAAGGGGATAAAGCCTCTTCTCCTTATTATGAAAAGTTTTTATTTTAAAGACGAAACAGGTCTATGAAGGGGATAAAGCCTCTTCTCCCCCAGCGAGATACTTGGTCGTACCATTTTTTTGTTTTAAAATTTGTTGCAAATTAGGAAGGTTTGGGAGATAGAAAACTGATTTTTGTTAGGGCTAATTGGTAATTTTTCTCAATACCAAGCCCTGCCAAAAATGCCCAAACTTCGAATTGTGAAACATCGTAAATTATATTAGTTGGTTTAGGCAAAAGTCTTGTTTTTTAGAAAATGAGTTCATGAGCAATATCATTGAATTAGGGTGATTTTTGTCACCATTCAAGCTAAGTCCCTACCCTATCTTTACGGCATAAATAACAAGGATAACCCATTTGTTGATAAAAACTATCAAGCATGAAAAAAATATTATTCCCAACGGATTTCTCTCCCGTTGCCCTAAATGCGTATAAATATGCCGTGGAGTTTGCCAAAGTTACAGGGGCAAGTATTGATATATTGTATGTGTACCCTTTTCCTATTACAGGGTCAGAAGAATACGTCCATCCTGACCAGATTCAAGCAATTATAAGGGAAAGAGAAAGGGTAGCAATGAAAAAAATGAAGGCATTTTGCGAAAGCTGTCCTTTTGATAATATTGGAAAAAAGATAGCTCAACATTCCATTTTTGAAGAACAGGATATTATCGAGCAAAGTAAAAAAAATATTTATGATTTAGTTATCATGGGTACAAAAGGCGAACGCAATCGGTTAGATAAATTCATGGGCAGTATTACAACCCGAACTATGATGAATGCGGGATGCCCTGTTTTAGCTATTCCAGAAAATGCCAAATTTGAAGGAATAAAACAGATTGTCTATGCTACCACAATGAATTCAAAAGACAAACATTTTTTAACGGAATTAACGAAATTTAAAACGCAATTTAAGGCGGAAGTACAGTTCCTCCATGTGTCTTCTGACCCAGAATCTGGTGCTACTGAAAAGATAGTCCTGCCTGATTATTCTAGCAAATTTGTGAATTTTTCAGTAGTTAGTAATCCTTCCGTGATGGAAGGGATAGATGAATTTATTAGCAAAAATAAAGTAGATATTTTAGCCTTATATATTCCTAAAAGAGGTTTATGGGAAAGATTATTTCACACCAGTTTCACTAAAAAAATGACTTTCCATACGGAGACCCCATTATTAGTTTTTCATGGTTAATTAGCTATCCGTTTTTAAAAAAATTATTGTTATTAAAAAAAGCGCCAAACGATACTAGAAAAAAGTATTATTTGGCGCTCTTACATTCTTTAAGTCTTTAAACTACAGTTGGCAGTCGGCAGTATTACAGTTTCCAAATAATCTAGTTTAAAACAAAAATCATCCATAAATAGTGATATAAGTCACTACTAACCAATATTTTATTGCTCAATTTTACGACAGGTTATTATTAAAGTCAATATACTATGAGTTAAAAAACCTTCCTCAACAATGACAAATAATTATAACCTCTTTTTTTAATTTAGTAATTGAGCAATCCATTTCTAAATCAACTAAATCAATTTTTTTTAAAGCAAAACTTAACATTATGGATTATTTCAAAGAATTATTCACGTCTCTCACACAACGTATGGGAGAATTAGTGCCAGGCATCATTGGTGCCATATTGGTACTGGTAATTGGCTTAATTATAGCTTGGAGTATTAAAAAATTGATACTGCACCTTTTCAAAAAAGTTAGTATTGATGAAAAAATAAGTGCGAAACTTAGTCCTAATTTCAAGTTTGACAGATTTATAGCGCAGATAGGCTATTTATTGGTCGTAATTTTCACTTTATTAATCGTTTTGGATATGATGGGTATCAAAGGTGTCCTCGAACCATTATCCAATATGCTCAACGAATTTCTAGGCTTTTTACCAAACATAGCAGCAGCCATTATTATAGGATTTGCGGGTTATATTATTGCTACACTCGCTAGTGAAGCGACAGGCTTTATTGCAATGACGCTGCAAAATGTATCCCAAAAAGCAGGCTTGGAAGGTTCATTGAGCCTTGGAAATATTATAAAACAAGTCGTATTTATTTTAGTTTTTATTCCTATTCTAATCGCCGCTTTAGATGCACTGAAAATAAGTGTTATCTCAGACCCTGCAAAAGCTATGTTTAGTGATTTTTTACAAGCTATACCAAAAATACTAGCAGGGGCAATTATCCTAGCTGTTTTCTACATTGTAGGAAAATATATTGTAGCACTGCTTACAGAATTATTGCATAATATAGGAACAGATAAATTATCTACTTCTCTTGCCTTAGGTGACTTTGGAAAAGGAGAAAAACCACTTTCTGGCCTAATAGGTAAGATTGCGTTCTTTTTCATCATGTTCGGTGGTATTATTGCTGCTATGGAAAAGATTGATTTACCACAGGTATCGGGTATTTTAAACGATGTTTTTGAGATAGCTGGTAAAATATTTTTTGGGGTATTAATCTTATTTATCGGAAACTATCTATCCAATCTAACTAAAAAATCTATCGCTCAGTCCGAAGATAATGAATGGCTCGGTTCATTAGCAAAATTTGCCGTCTTATTTATTTTTCTTGCGCTAGGCTTAAACACTATGGGGATTGGAGAAGAGATAGTTAACCTCGCATTTGGTATTACCATTGGTGCGTTAGCCGTCGCTTTTGCCCTTTCCTTTGGCTTAGGTGGCCGGGAAGCAGCAGGAAAATATATGGAAGAATTTTTAGGGCGATTTAGTAAGAAGTGATTTAGGAATAATTTAATATTATTTACGGAGAGAAATCTGCACAAGTCAATAACTTAATTTGCTCTCCAATTTTTAATAAAACGTATTATTACTGAAAGAATTGTAAGTTTAGGGGGACTAATCTATAACTTATCACCTAATCTTAACATCTAATGAAAATTATAAAATTAGCGGCTTTTATCATAGTAATAGCAGCAGCAGTTACTTTACTAGTTGTGGGTAAATCTTTGTTAATCCCTTTTTTTCTAGCAGTTGTTATTTGGCACCTAATTAACGCTATCTATGCTTTCATCACGCAACTTCCTTTGGGAAAACATATTCCAGAAAGATTGGGACTCAGTCTTGCAGCCATTGTTATTTTAGGAATATTGTTTTTAATAACAGAATTATTGACTCAAAACATCAATATGATGATAACTGCTGCCCCGAATTATAAGGTTAATATTGAACAACAATTTGGTAAAATATTGTCGATTTTTAACATCACCGAAATTCCAGATTTTAATACGCTTTCTAAAGAATTTAACCTAACTGATTACATAAGCCGATTGTTAAACGGGATTAGGAGTTTGGTACAAAACTCGTTTCTGGTATTGATTTATGTGATTTTTTTATTGATGGAACAAAAGTTTTTTTTAAAAAAGATTGACTCGCTCAATTTATCAACCGAACGAAAAGAACACCTCCAAATTATTTTTAAAAAAATGAACGAGGCGGCAGGTTCTTATATCGCTGTCAAAACCTTTGCAAGTGTAATTACTGGAGTCCTTAGCTATTTGGTATTGATTCTAGTCGGCGTAGATTTTGCATTATTCTGGGCTTTTCTGATTTTTTTACTGAATTATATCCCAACTATCGGGTCTATCATTGCGACTGCCTTCCCTGCCCTACTTACCTTGGTACAGTTTGATGGACTGAGTCCTTTTTTTATAGTTCTATTCGGAGTACTTGCCATTCAAATAGCCATCGGTAGTTTTTTTGAACCTCGGATGCTGGGCAATACCTTAAATATCAGCCCATTAGTGGTCATCCTTGCCCTTGCTTTATGGGGCTTATTGTGGGGAGTAGTTGGGATGCTGCTTTGTGTACCTATAACCATTATATTGATTATCATTTTTGCACAGTTTCCAGCTACCCGACCGATAGCCGTTTTTTTATCTAAAAATGGGAAAGTAGGCACTTAATATATTTATAACAAAACAGTATTTTTAATTTCCTAAACTAAGCCTTTTTATTTTTCAGGTTTTGATAGTGACCGAAAAATGGTTTTGAGTCTTTCTTGTAATTATTGAAAAACTTAAAATCATTTATCATGAAAAAAATACTTTTCCCAACTGAATTTTCCGACCATGCATCGGAAGCATTTAAATTTGCGCAGGACTTGGCTTATTTTTTTAAAGCTGATTTAATAGTCATGCACGCTTTTGGTAAGCCTGGCTATCGCATGAATACGCCTTTGAGTATAGAAGCACGGGAAGAAAAAGTAATCGAAAAAATGGTTGCCTTTGTAACAGACCATCTGAATGAGGATTATCAAGAAGATATTCAGGTCAATTATATCACTAAAGTAGGTTATCCAGCAGAGGCTATATTGAAAGTAGCGATGGAAGAAGATGTTGATTTAATTATCATGGGTATGACGGGAAAAACGAATGCTATTGGTAATTTAATGGGTTCGGTCGCCTTAAAAGTATTGAATAAAGCAGAATCTCCTATTCTGCTAATTCCTGCCACCGCCAAATTTATCGGTATAGATAATATTGTTTACACGACTAATTTTGAATTTAGAGATTTAGGAGCCATCAATTACTTGCGTAAATGGGCGGAAGTTTATAACGCACCAGTCCATTGCCTGCACGTTACTGGAGCTGCTGAAAATGGCTTAACAGTAATGAAACGTATGAATATTTTGAAAACAACCTATAAAGGCAAAACCGACTTGCATTTTGACCTAGTAGAAGGTGATTTTAGAACTGAGATAGAAAAATTTGCTACCCAGAAAAAGGCGGATATTGTGGCGATGATGGCACATAAAGGGAATCTGATTTCCAGAATAATGAATAATAGTTCTGTTGATGGTGTCGCCCGTCGGATTTCTCTTCCTTTATTGGTCTTAAAAGACGATGCTTACGAATCTGAAAAGGATTTAGAAGAATGGTTGGAAGTAGTGAATTCCATTGCTTAATGTATACTTCATAAAAGTGGCAAAAATTCCTTTTCGTGTCTTTCTATAACTATAATGCTAACATACTTGCCTTTTTACTGGTTTTACCGCTGTAAAAAGATGCAAAGGTTATTGATTGATAAAGGTCATTATCTTTTGATGACTTACATCAATAAAAGCTAATTCAGAAAGGTGAAATTTTGCAAGTAGAGGAAGAGCATATTCTTTTCCTAAAAAACAGTTAATTAGGAAGAAAAAACATTTTTTATTAGCTACTATCAGTACGGAACATTAACAAAAAAAAGAAATACTTGAAGAAAACGAACGATAATGCACAATAATGGAACTAATCATCATCGCAATTACCGCTGCAATTGCCTCTCTACTCACTTTCTTTTCAGGCTTTGGATTAAGTACGATTTTGACACCAGTTTTTATCTTGTTTTTTCCAATTGACGTAGCCATTGCTTTGACGGGAATTGTGCATTTATTGAACAACTTATTTAAAATGGCTTTGGTTGGCAAAAAGGCAGTTTGGGAGGTTGCTTGGAAATTTGGTTTGCCAGCCATTTTAGGTGCTTTTGTTGGAGCAAGGTTATTATTTCAATTTGCGAATATACCTGATTTGGGGACCTACCAAATGTTTGGTCATACTTTTATGCTCTATTGACACCCCACATCTTTTTAGAAGAGCAGTTCTTTGACATATAAGACATCAAAAAAAAGGATTTTATGTAGCTATTGATCTTGGTTAATTGCATAAATTTTAGTATATTATAGTAATTGAGAA
>Ga0208544_10000165_pt1 | contig 54792 bp, 51 predicted proteins | sample DEB08_DNA_9_FD_184526 | JGI IMG/M metagenome (GOLD analysis project Ga0208544, IMG submission 184526) | Aqueous microbial communities from the Delaware River and Bay under freshwater to marine salinity gradient to study organic matter... | ecosystem: Environmental > Aquatic > Marine > Coastal ... | reverse complement strand
CAATTACTATAATATACTAAAATTTATGCAATTAACCAAGATCAATAGCTACATAAAATCCTTTTTTTTGATGTCTTATATGTCAAAGAACTGCTCTTCTAAAAAGATGTGGGGTGTCAATAGCTTTCTTTGGTACCACCCAAAAACTTTTGGTAATACTTGGATGCGAGGCGTTGGTATGACCGAAGAAAAAATGGCTTCTGGAAATATGGCATTACGTTATGGGTTAGCTTTTGTATTAGCGTTCCTTTTTTCCCTTTTTGTGGCTTATTTTGGAAGTAGCCACGAAGAGAAAGTTTTAACTCGTTTTCAACACTTTACTTATCATGGTGGACAATTAGCCTTAGTTATGGTTATGCCCATCTTAGTTATCATTTCTTTATTTGAAAAACTTGATTTTAAAACCATTGCCATCAATGTAGGTTATTGGATTGTCACTTTAACGGCTATGGGTGCTATTATTGGTGCCATGGGTCCAGGATAATGTTAAAATACTTATTGGTTTTAAAAATTAAATACTAAAATCACAGTAGATTCCTAAGGAAATAGAACAGTATCCCGCTAAGATTCAAGGTGGTTTCAATAAATTACGCAAAGATAAAGTGGCATACTTTTTTTCTTTGCGTAACCTTAATGTAACTTGGCGGGATATAAAATTAACATGCAAAAACAACAACGAAAAAACCCATTAGCGCTCTCCAAAAAAAACATGCAAAAAGTTGGCTATAAAGTCATTGATACCATTATCGAGCATTTAACCGAAATGGAAAGTCTCAAAATCCATGCGCAACAATCTCCTGCTTATTTAAATAGAATATTAGGTGGCAAAATTCCAACAAAAGGACAAAATCCACTCGCTTTAATTGAGCAAGCCAAACAAGAAGTCTTTGGTTATATTTTACATGTTGACCATCCTCGATTTTATGCCTTTATTCCTTCTCCAGGCAATTTTATGGGCGTGATGGCAGACACTTTAGCCAAAGGCTTTAATGTGTTTAATGGGCATTGGTTGGCAGGTTCTGGTTCTGCCGCAGTAGAAAGAATTACGATTGATTGGTTGAAAGAAATTTGTGGTTTTCCAAAGACAGGAGGCGGTTTGTTTTTAAGTGGTGGTTCGATGGCAAATTTATCAGCTATTGCTACGGCTCGAAAAATCAAGTTGATAAACGAAGGAAAAAGAGGCGTCGTTTATTATTCTCAACAAACGCACTCTTCTCTAGCTAAAGGATTAAAAGTATTAGGAATCGGCGAAAAATATCGACGACCTTTAGCAACGGATAAAGCGTTAAAAATTGACTTAAAAGCTTTAGAAAAGGCAATTAAAAAAGATATAAAAAATGGTTTAACGCCTTTCTGCATCGTTGCCAATGCTGGCACAACCAATGCGGGTGTTGTTGACCCCTTAAAAAAGATGGCTAAAATTGCCAAAAAATATAATTGTTGGCTACATATTGATGGCGCTTATGGTGCAGCAGCGATGCTTACAAAAAAAGGCAAAAAGGCTATGAAAGGCATCGAAAAAGCAGATTCACTAACTTTAGACCCGCATAAATGGTGGTTTCAACCCATGGAAATAGGCTGTTTATTAGTCAAAGATGCCAATCATTTAAAAACGACCTTTCAAGTATCTGCGGAATATTTGGAAGATACCAAAGCCAAAGGTTTAGAAGAAATCAATTATTATGACCACGGTATTCAATTAACTCGTTCTTTCCGAGCCTTAAAATTGTATTTTTCCTTAAAGACATTCGGTTTGAAAGCTTTCAAAAAAGCCATTCAAAAAGGGATTGATATGGCGGAATACACAGAAAAATTATTGCGTCGTGAAAAAAATTGGCAAATTATTACGCCTGCCCAATTGGGGATTATCAATTTTGTTTATGCACCTAAAGGGGCGAGTCTTGTGGAAATAGATGCCGCTTCTAAATTAATTGCGGAAAAGGTCATGCATGATGGTTTTGCGATGATGACGACCACTAAGATTAATGAGGTGACTGTTTTGCGAATGTGTCCGATTCACCCTGGGCTGAGTAAATTGGATATTCGGGAGACTATTAGACGATTGGGTTTGTTTGCGGAGGAGGTTATTTGAGGTCATTTTCGCTTACTTTTTTGTGGAAGGTGATTAACTGCGGTTTTGCTTAATGGCAAGCGCCAATTCCTTCGCTTCTGACAATTCCTTTTTAAAAATAGCTACTTCTTCTTTGGTCAAATTATCCTTATCAATTGTTTTAATAATTTCTAAATTTTCTTTGATTTCAGACAATACTTTTTCAACATCAATTCTAGGGTTTATCATAATAAAAATTTTATTTTAATGCTACATTTTTTAAATGGCGATTTATTTCATCTAGTTAAATAGTGTAAGACTTGAATTTTCGCCTCTTTTTATCCTGAATAAACAACACAATTTTTCCTTCTTTTTGAGCCGCTGCATATTGCACTTTGAGCATTTGCTGTGATTTTGGATTCAGGCTCGCTAAATAATCCTTATAAATATAAGACAAAATCCGATTATTCTCCATACTATAAAACATGATCAAATCTTTTCTACCTCCAAGATTATAAAGGTCATAGACCTTATCACCTATTTCATCAATTTTGTCCAGATATATTTTATCAGTTTCTGTGTACATATTTTATTTGATTTATAACTAGCCCTCCAGATTAGAGACAACTATCTAATCTAGCTTGCCCATATCATTATTTAAAATTCCTTTATTTTCATCAGAGTCAGGCCTATAAGTCTTAAATTGGTTTGTTTTTCCAACTTGAATCAATATCCTACCATACCACATTTTTCGCATTCAAAAATATCCTTAGATTTTTCAATTAAATCATCTGAAATCAAATCATGAATCATTGATGAATTTTTTAAATCCTTAGGATAAGAGGGTAAAAAATTATTTTTTATCCATTCTAATCTTGTTCCAGCATCAAGAGCATCTATCAACGAATCAATTATAGTTGTGAAAATATTAGAAACTGAATCTACTACTATATCTGGTAACAAATACGCCTTATATTTGAGATTATCAGCTTGATCAATAATTATATGTCCACAACTACATTTTAATTTGCTCATTGATTTAATATATGTTTTACACCAAACCTCTAGCCTTCCCAACAGCCACATCCAATCCACTAGCATCCTTCCCACCAGCCGTAGCAAAGAAAGCCTGTCCTCCTCCACCACCTTTAATCTCTTTCGCCAATGCTCGCACCATATTACCAGCGTGTAATTTATGCGATTCCACTAATTCCTTACTAATAGCGACCATTATTTGTGGTTTACCTTTCACTTCTGCACCAAAGACAATAACTGCATTCCCCAATTCACTTTCTAATTGATACGCCAAGGTCTTAATCGCATTGCCATCATTCAAAGGCAATTTAGCCGCTAAGAAATTAAAGCCATTCACTTGCTCAACTTTTGCTTTTAATTGGTCTTTTAATCCACTTGCTTGATCGGCTAATAATTTTTCTATTTCTTTCTTTAATTTTTTATTTTCTTCTTGTAAAGCCGCTACATTGCCAGCCGTATTGGTTGCATTTTTAAATAAACCACGGATTTTATCCAATTCAGCCAACTCCTTATTTATATATGCTTCTGCTTTTCCAGCGGTAACTGCTTCAATTCTACGAATACCTGCTGCTACGCCTGTTTCAGATAAAATTTTAAACGAACCAATTTCGCCTGTTGCAGGAACGTGCGTGCCTCCACATAATTCTCTAGAGAAATCTTTATCGAACGTAATCATCCGAACCGTATCACCGTATTTCTCGCCAAAAAGTGCCGTTGCACCAGCTGCTTTAGCTTCCGCAATTGGTATTAACTTTTCTTCTAATGGAATATTTAAACGAATTTTTTCATTAACAATCTTTTCAATGCTTGCCAATTCTTCGTCCGTAATCTTTGCAAAATGCGAAAAGTCAAAACGTAAGCGTTGATTATCCACATCTTGTCCTTTTTGCAAAGCGTGGTCGCCTAATACATCATGTAAGGCAGCATGCATTAAGTGAACCGCAGAGTGATTAGAAGAAATCGCTTGTCTTTTACCTGCATTCACTTCTGCCTTTACTGCTGCACTTAAATGCTCAGGGAATTTTTTCACAATATGCACAATCAAGTCATTTTGCTTAATCGTATCGATAACTGGAATCTTTTCTTCTCCAAAATATAGTAAACCTGTATCTCCTCTTTGTCCACCACTTTCGCCGTAAAAAGGCGTCTTATTTAAAACTACCTCAAATTGACTGCCTTTCTTCGCTTTAACGGTTCTATATTTTAATACATTGGCATTGTCTACTACTAAGGTCTCATAGCCTACAAATTCTACTTCCTCGCCACTATTTAAAATCATCCAATCTCCTACTTCTTTTTTAGCAGCAGCTCGTCCTCTTTCTTTTTGAGCAGCCAAGGCAGTATCAAAACCACTTTTCTCAACCGTCCAGCCTTTTTCTTCCGCTAATAATTCGGTCAAATCAATTGGGAAACCATACGTATCTAATAATTCAAACGCATCTGCTCCGTTGATTTGATTGTCGGTTACCGTCAAGGCTGCAAAACGACGCAAGCCATTTTCTAGCGTATTCAAAAAGGTCTTTTCTTCTCCTTGAATAATTTTAGCAACGAGTTCTTCCTGTGCTTTTAATTCAGGGAAAACCACTTTAAACATATCCGCTAGCATCGGAACGAGTCTATATAAGAATGGCTTTTTGATATCCAAGAAAGAATAATAGTACCGAACCCCTCTTCTTAAAATACGACGAATCACATACCCTGCATCTGTATTACCTGGTAATTGACCATCTGCAATCGCAAAACTGACTGCTCGAAGGTGATCCGCTACTACCCGCATCGCAATATCCACTTTGGCATCAGGGGAATAGTCGAACGTATATTTTTTACCCGACTCTTTTTCCATAAATTTAATAAAAGGAGAAAAGATGTCTGTATCATAATTAGAAGTCGTTCCTTGTAATGCCATCGTCAATCGCTCAAAGCCCATTCCTGTATCTACGTGTTTGTCAGGTAATTCTTCTAGACTCTTATCCGCTTTTCTATTAAATTGGATAAATACCAGATTCCAAATTTCTATCACCAATGGATCGTCCATATTGACCAAGGTCTTCCCATCCACTTTTGCTCTTTCCGAATCCGGTCGAATATCAATATGAATTTCAGAACAAGGCCCACAAGGCCCTGTTTCGCCCATTTCCCAAAAATTATCCTTTTTGTCAAAGTCTAAAATTCTATCTTCGGCAATCCATTTTTTCCAAAAATTTCTAGCTTCCGTATCTGGTGCTAAACCATCTTCTTTATCTCCTTCAAAAACAGAGACATATAATCTATCCTTAGGTAAGCCAAATTCTTTGGTCAATAACTCCCAAGCCCATTCAATAGCTTCTTCTTTGAAGTAATCCCCAAAAGACCAATTGCCCAACATCTCAAACATCGTATGGTGATAACTATCTCGACCTACTTCTTCTAAATCATTATGCTTACCAGAAACCCTCAGACACTTCTGCGTATCGGCGACTCTTGTTACTTCTGGTTTTTGATTCCCTAAAAAATAATCTTTAAATTGATTCATACCAGAATTGGTAAACATCAAAGTTGGATCGTCCTTATTTACGATAGGGGCAGAAGGGACAATTTTATGTCCTTTAGAAGCGAAAAAATCTAAAAATTTCTGTCTGATTGCTGATGACGTCATTGGTAGTTAGAATAAAAATTGAAATAAAAGGTAAAATGGTGCTTTAGATAGCTTTAATATAGACCATCTTAGACTAACCATTTCTACGTATTTTTTATAAAAATGCCTTTTTTTAAGGCTTTTTTTTAATTATTGAAAAAAAAATGCAAATTTGATAAAACTGGACAATTCAGAAAAACGTTCCATTTCACCTCCTAAAAATACATCTTTAATAGATTGTTATCAATATCAATTTAGTGGGTTAAACAAGACACCTAATTAGGATTAACCATTCATTAATTATTGATAATCAGGTATTTGTGAACTAAAAAATAACTTATAATAATAATTAACCAATTAATCATTTGTTTGTCGCTCAATTGTCAAAAAATAAATTGGCTTTTTATACGAAACACAAATATATATAATCACCAAGTATTAAATAGTAGGTTATTTTTTTTGTATTTCGGTTATTAGGAATTACTTTTGGCTACGTATTTAAAAAAATCTATTACTTTTGCCGCCTTAAAAGTGCGCCAAAATTAGGTATTTTAAAATTAAATTGCTCAAAAGAGAAAAAATTCTACACCAATAGAATCTTTAAACGAGCCGACATCCAGACTAAAAATAAGCAAACGAAAGTACTATGAAAATGCTAATTCTATCTGGATTGATTTTAGTACCAAACGTTATTTAATGAGAAAGGAGAAATTTTACTTTAATACACATACCTTACAGTACGAAAAGGTAGTGACTACTACAAAAACAAAAATATTCCGCGCGATAGGTATCTCTTGCGGTATTTTTGTAGCAGCACTTGTCCTTTTGTCTATCTCTTATCATTTTTTCCCCACCCCCAAGGAAGAAGCATTATATAGAGAAATGGAGCAAATGAAGCGCCATTACGCTGATATGCAATTGGAAGTGGATAAAATGACCAAAGTTTTAACGAACTTAAAAGAAAGAGACGCTAGTGTCCACCGCATGGTTTTTGGTATGGAACCAATTGATGACAGTCAATGGGAAGCGGGTATTGGAGGTCACGAAAAATATTCTTTGTTGACCAACTTTAAAAATTCAGGAGAAACTTTGGTCTCAGCCCAAGAAAGAGTGGATAAACTATCTAGACAGATGGTGATTCAATCTGAATCTTTGGATGAAATTGAAACAATGGCCAAGCAGAAAAGCGATGAATTTGCTTCTGTTCCATTATTAGCACCTGTTAGAAAAGACTTATTGGCTAGAAATATTCAATTATTATCTGGTTTTGGTAGAAGAATGCATCCAATTTTAAAAGTAATGAGAATGCACGAAGGCATTGACTTTACAGCTAAAAGAGGTACTGCAATTCAAGCTACTGGAAACGGTACGGTTCATAAAGTCTTAAAATCACCTTCTTACGGAAATTATGTGGTAATTAAGCATGGTCACGGTTACGAGACTTTATATGCACACATGAATAAAGTAATGGTCAAAAAAGGCCAGAAGATAAAAAGAGGGGAACAAATTGGTACAGTAGGTAGTACAGGTCGTTCTACTGCACCACATTTACACTACGAAATCCATTTAAACGGAAGAGCAATTAATCCACTAAGTTACTGCGTGGACGGATTGTCTATCAACGAATATGAAGCACTAGTCAAGTCTGCCTCTAAAATGAATCAGTCTTTAGATTAGGGATCAACTACTAAAATAAACATAAAATTAAAGCTTATCTTCTTTGGAAGGTAAGCTTTTTTGTTTTGTACGAAACGAAACGTATCAGATACTTTCAAAGTTTGAAAGTATCTGATACGCTTCGCTTATGACTTACGCAGTCAACCCACCATCCACAGGCATCGCAAGCCCAGTAACAAAACTTGCCTTATCAGAACAAAGCCATAAGATAGTATTCGCCATTTCGATAGGATCAGCAAAACGCTTCATCGGAATACCCGATTTTAATTTATTAGATAACCCAGCAGAAAGTTTCTCCATTACTTCTGGGTCAAATAATGGGGTCACTGTGAAAACGGGACAAATCGCATTAATTCGGATGTTTTTTCTCGCATATTCCATCGCTGCGGTTTTCGTCATCCCTACAACTGCATGCTTACTAGCCACATACGCTAAATTATTCGGCAAGCCTCTTAATCCTGCTATTGAGGCCGTATTGACAATAGCGCCGCTACCCTGCGTCAACATTTGTTGGATTTGCATTTTCATACAATAAAACACGCCTGTTGCATTCACTGCCATTACTTTATCCCAATTATCTAAGCTAGCCTCATGGGTTCTAGCTGGAACACCTCCAATTCCTGCATTATTTATCGCTACATCTAATCTACCATATTTCTCCTTAATTGCTTTATGCAATGCCTCTACATCTTCAAATTTGGCAACATTAGTTTTGATAAAAATGCTTTTTCCACCTAATGCGGTAATTTGTTCGACTGTTTCTTGCCCGCCTTTTTCATTAATGTCAGAAATAACCACCGTTCCACCTTCTTTGGCAAAAGCATGCGCTGTTACTCGACCAATTCCTGAGCCTGCGCCTGTTACTAAGACTATTTTCTCTTTAAATTCCATTGATTATTTTTAATTTGAGTTGCGGGTTACGAGTTTCGTGTTGTGGGTTGAATACGATTTCATTAGATTTTAAGGAGTTAATCGAATTTAGTCTATTCAAATTCAATGCTCAATCATTTTCGAACGCTCAATCTACAAACTCCCTTTATTCCGATGTATCAGAACAACTCAGGTTATTTAATTTTTTTAATTTGGACGACACCTAAGAATGCATCCCTAACCTATTTATCGTTTCATAAAATTCCGTTATCGTTTCTTCGATAATTTGAGCAACTGGCTTCACTTCCTCTATTCTACCTGCTACTTGTCCTGTTAAGGCAGCAGCAGCCTCCATGTCTCCACCAAAATATAAATCTTGAACATTCGCAAACTCTGCTCTAAAATCCACTTTTGCTTCCCGTTCTAAAGCATTCGTTCTATTAGTTCTTAGTACTCGTAAAGCTGGGCTGCTAAACTGATTTAAAACCATTGTATCCTGATCAGAAGCACCAATAATGGCATCCTTCCAATTTTGGTGAACAGGCGATTCTGCACTTGACACCATTCTTGTTCCCATCTGAACTCCTTCTGCGCCTAAAGCAAAAGCCGCTGCCATACTGCAACCGTCTATAATACCACCTGCCGCAATCACAGGAATATTTACCTTTTTAGCAATCATTGGCAATAAAACCATACTTGCAACACCTCTTGGATTCTTAAATCCACCGCCTTCATTTCCTTCTACAATCAATCCATCTACCCCCGCTGCAATTGCTTTCATAGCTGCTTGAAAACTTGGTACAACGTGAAAAACGGTTAAACCCGCTTCTTTTAAAGGGCCTACCACTTTAGCAGGATTTCCTGCGGAAGTAGAAACAAATTGAACGCCTTGATCAATCACAAATTGAATAATCGAAGGGTCTCGAACAAAAGCTAGGGCAATATTGACCCCAAAAGGTTTATCCGTTAAAGCCCGCATCTTCTTGATTTCGACTTTAATGTTGTCCAGTTCTCCAGAGGAAGTTTCTATAATTCCCATGCCACCTGCATTGGATACAGCAGAAGCTAATTGGGCACGGGCAATCCATCCCATAGGTGCTTGCACAATCGGATAATCAACGCCTAATAATTCGGTCAGTCTATTCTTTATTGGTTTCAATAGCTTATTTTTAAAATGATAAAGGATAAGGGTTCGCACAATATTAGTATAAAAATACTAATTTTTGTTATTATTCATCATAAAAAATACAGGAGAAGAAAGTGAGATTAATGTATAATTATCTAGAATTGGCAGAATTGTCCACAAAAAAGAGAGGAGTACTTGATTGGACTTGTAAAGTAGGGTAAATGAAAAAGGAACATCAATTGACTTGATGTTCCTTTTTTCTGGTTTATTTAAACCGATAATATCGTATAAGAATCAGCTTTTATATACCTAATTTCGTTTTCACCTTATCGGTTACATCTAAAGGCTCGTCTGCAAAAAGAATAACGTTAGGAATAGCCGTATCAAAAATAAATAAGAAACTTCCTTCTTTCCCTACTTCTTTGATTGCTTGGTCTACTTTATCTAAAATAGGCTTCAGTAATTCTTCCCTTTTTTTCAATACATCGTTTTGTACTTTTTGCTCGTAAGCTTGAATTTCCTGTTGTTTCTTCTGTAAAATAGCCTGCTGTTCTTGTTGCTGCTTTGGTGTTAATTTTCCTGCATTCACTTGTGCCACTACTGCTTGGTATTCTGCTTGAAAAGCCTTTACCATACCTTCTCCTTTACCCACCAATTGTTTTTGTAAGGCTTCTAATGCCGAATCCGCAGCTTTTACTTCTGACATGCCTTCTAATAAAATCCCCGTGTTAACATGCCCTACTTTTTGCGCAAAAGCACTTAAAGCAAAAACAGATAAAACAAAAGCAAAAAGTATCTTTTTCATGTTTTTTTGATTAATGATTGTACTGAATGAAGGTGCAATAAAAAGAATGTTTGATGTTTCAATTAGCTACCTTCAATTTAAATTGTTTATTAAGTAATTACAAAATTAGCAGCAAAACACACTAAATACTCATTTTTTCCAAAGATTAAGGAATATTTAATAAAATTGGTTATTAGTGCGTTAATGCTTGCCTCTATATGACCCATAATCATAGTAATCGGTCACTTTTTATAGGAAGAGTGCGTAAAGACTATTTCCTTGAGCGAATAGAGATGGCATTATTTAACCGCCTATTCAGTTGATTCCTATTTTATTAAATCTCTGCTCTCTGTTCTCAACACTCTTTTCTTTTAAAAAGTGGCGCAAAGATAATAGAAAACCCTACATCTAGGAATATTTTTAGTCTTTCCTCACTTTTTTCAAAAAAAGTTAGTTAAAAATGGTTACAAATCATCATTTTAGGACACTAAGAGATAGGGGCTGTTGATTATTATTTCGTCTTAAGAGAAAGGATAACACAAATTGATAACAAGCTTGTGAAAAATTGTGATAGATTCTTTACTCTTTGAGCCATCATCCCTCTTAAATGTTTGCAACTTGCATAAGAAAATAAGAAGTCGATTTATGTCCTAAATGTTTGCGGGGGAATTTTAGATAGATTTAACATAAATTTAAAATTATTCCGACAACATTCTTTTAGTAAAAATGGTTCTACCCTCAACCATTATAAAACCGATAAATAAAAAATTATGAATATCCGAAATATAAAATTAGAATTAACGGTAGCATTGATGAATAATCTTTCCTCTAGAAATTATTTGGGAAAAGTGAAAGCACTAATGCAAAATTTCAGAGAACAAGTAGGCGCTTTTAAAGGGGAAGAAGAATTGAATAGTACTACGCTAGACAATGAGCATTCTTTAAAAACTCTTGCTTTACAATATGATAACTGTATCTTAAATATTGATTTGGTGACTAATCATACGACTAGCAACCAATTTATTAATCGTTTTGACTTAGCAGCGTAGTTTACTACAAGTTGCAAAATGCGCTACGGATAAAAATTCTCATATCCCCAAAGAATTTTCCCAAAAACCAATTGTTGAATTAACATAAAATCAGCTCCATCCACATCTGCAAAATATTTCTCTATAATACCTGTTCCTTGATCACTTATTATCATTTTTCCATCCTTTGATTTTTTAATAATTGGATGCAATTTGATTACTTTTTCTTCGGCATGCTTAGTTTTCAATCGAATAATACTAAAAGGTAATAGTTGCTCAATAGAATCTCTTTCCTCGTAATGATTGGCAAAATTCTCTGCTACTAATCTTTCATAACCAATTAAATATTTTTCAATTTGTCCCTGCGCAACAGGTCGATTTATTTTAGGCGTATTTTCATAAAATGGCATTATGTTAAATGCCTTCCCTACCCTTTCTATTTTAAAAGATTTATTTTTTTGTTTAGGATATTCTATACTGACAGCTTGAATATCCACTAACCGTTCCTGAAAAATAGCTTTATCTCGCCAATTTATTTCTTCCGTCATATAACGCACTCGTAAAGACCCTTCAAATCCAGGAACATAAGTCACAAAAGGTTCTTCCTCATCTTCCTTGATCATGTGCGTCCCCAATTCGTCATTGGTTACACCTCCAACATAATATCCTCTTATTTTTTTACCACCTTGGTTATAAATTTCGACTTTGATATTGTTGGTCGCTATATCATTAATAATATTTTTAATGGCTGTTCTCGGTGGCGTATATTTAATTTTTAGTTTTTGAATCGTATTCAGTAAGTTGCTTACCGAACTAGGGTTTGCTCGATATTTTCCATTTAATTGCCAATGATCTACTTTTCGTTCCAGTGTTATATTCTTGCCATTTCTATCAGCAATGAAAATTTTATGCACTTGATCTATATCGGCTACTGCAAAATTTCTTGCCTCCGTTAAAAGAGTAGTCTTGGTGTCTTTTTTCGTCGTTAGGTAATAAGTAAATCCACCAATAATTAGGAATAATAATAAAAGGGTAAGTGTTTTTTTCATGTTTTTTATTCAAACGTGGAACTGATTTCCATTATACAAAAATGAGCCAATGTCAGAAGTCATTGGCTCATCTAAAAACGATAATCATTTATTTTTATTCCCGTAAAGGAGTATTGATTGTATCAATTGTCAGCAGTAGACAAATTACCGCATTTTAGGTCTTCTACGCTTTCCGCCTGGATTCATCTGCATTGGATTCATGCCTGCTCGACCTGCTGCTTTAATTGCCCCACGTTGTTTTAATGCTTTTTCAAATTGTTGAATTTGCTCTCTCAATTGTGGTTCGGTAACTTTTAAGCCTTTTAATTTTTTATAATGTAATTTAGCTTGATTCCATTTGTTTTTAGTCGCTGCAATATTCGCGAGTTGCAATTCCAACATCGCCGTTTCATTATCAGAAGGCACGCCTATTTCTTGTGCCTTAGCAAAATATTTTTCAGCAGATTCATTATCTTTTCTAGAAGCTGCTAAAGTCCCTTTAATCATGTTGAAATAAGCTCGATTAGCAGAATATAACCATTCTGGTTTTAGCGTCATATCCAATCTTTTCTCCGCTTCTTCAAACTTGGATTCTTGTACCAATTGAGCCGCTGATTGCACCGTTCCTAATAAAATATAACTAGCCAATAAACCAATACCTACTAATAAAAATGGTAAGCCATACCCAAATCCATAAGCGAAGGACAAACCAAGTCCACCTAATAAAGTCACGGCTATCAACGCTAATTTTGTATAAATATTTATTGTAAACATAGAATAGATTGTTAAAATTGTTTGATTGTTAAATGGTTAGCGCATTTGAAAAACATACTTAAATTGATAAGCTATATTTTTCTAAATTCCTCCAAACCATTTTTTAATAATCTAGTTGCAAAGGTAAGCATTCTATTATTTCCATTTATCATAAATCCAAGTAAAGAATACAACAATTATTAAACTAGGTAATAAATTTTCGATATTAATATTCCCTAAGTTTAATAATTTAATCCCGATACCCAAAATCAGTAACCCACCTACTGAACTTAATTGCCCAATAATGGTGGTGGTAAAAAAAGGTTTCATCTGATTCGCCAAAATGGTCATTCCTCCTTGAATCAAAAACATCGGAAAAATAGAAAATAAAACCCCTATTCCATAAGTCGAGGCAAAAGCGATAGAACTAACGCCATCCAACGTTGATTTGACCATTAATAATTCTCGACTCCCTGAAACCCCTTCCTCAATTGCGCCCACAATAACCATCGACCCAACACAGTATAATAAAGAGGCTGTGATTAATCCTTCTGTAAATTTTTCATCTCCGATATTTAAGGTGTCTTTTAACCACCCGCCCAAGCTCTGTAATTGTTGGTCTAAATGAAGGGTTTCTCCAATAATTCCGCCAATGATTAAACTAAAAATGATAAGTAGTAAATACCCTTCTGGCATTTTCAAGCTCATTTGAATACCTATTAATAAGGTCGCTAAGCCAAGTGCTTGAAAAATAATTACTTTGATATTTGGTGGAAATGATTGCTGTAACCATAAACCAATTAAGCTGCCGATAATAACCGTTATCATATTAATGAAGGTGCCAATAGGAAGTCTTTTTGTCATGCGGCGAAGATAGAAAAGTTCGGGATTAAAATTGACTTAAAAATAAATATGCTGAGCCACTCGATAAGTATTCGCATGTGCGTCAATAATATGCGCTAATTTTTCGGAATAACCCCCACCCATACTTACCGCAACTGGAATTTCGTGGTCCTTACAAGCCTGCAATACAATTCGGTCTCTTTCTTTACAACCTGCAATACTTAAACTTAAGCGCCCCAATTTATCAGAAGCAATCACATCTACACCCGATAAATAAAAAATAAAATCTGGTTGTACCTCCTCCAATAATTTGGGTAAAATCTCCCGCAAGGTTTTTAAATAAAAAGCATCTTCTGTTTTATCGGGCAAACCAATATCTAAATCGGATTGTTGTTTCCGCAAAGGAAAATTTTTAGCACCGTGCATACTAAAGGTAAAAACTCGATTTTCTGTTTGGAAAATTTGAGCTGTTCCATCGCCTTGATGCACATCCAAATCGACCACTAATATTTTTTGGGCTAATTGTTCCGCTAATAAATAATTGGCAGCAATCCCAATATCATTAATCAAACAAAAGCCTGACCCTTTGTACGTATAAGCATGATGTGTTCCACCTGCAATATTCATCGCTACACCAAATTGTTGGGCATAAAGTGCTGCTTGAATCGTACCATCTGCAATATGCCGACCTCTTTCGACTAAGTTTTCTGACATCGGAAACCCAATTTCCCTAATTTCTGATCGAGTCAATTGCTGGTTTTTTAAACGATGCCAAAATTCTTTTTCATGGGTTAACAAAATAGTCGCTTCTGCTAATGGTGCTGGATGAAAAAAATTGTTTTCTGTAATCGTTCCTTCATAAATTAATTGCTCAGGCAATAGCTCATATTTTTCCATAGGAAAGCGATGCTTTTTGGGCAAACTGTATTTATAAATAGGAGAAAAAGCAATTTTAAGCATAGCGTATAATAAGGATTTAAATCTTCTAACAGTTCGTTAATCACCCGAAAATAGCATAAGTTATCAATAGATAGCACCTTCGGCCTCAAAATAAATTTCCATGTTTACGCCTCTTTTTTGAGGTTGAAATTGAAGTTAATCTTGAGGTTGAGCGTTTACATAATAAATGCAGGATATTCTTATTCCTCTTTTGTTTTAGCAATAGGCAATGGGTATTATCTGTGACCGAACCGCTAATTTCTGTCTAAAAAATAGAAATTGCTTGTTTTTGTTTATAAACAATTCTATTTTCACTTTCTGTTAAGGTAAAATGAATAGGAACTGTTACACACAAACAAGTCAATATTCATCATTTAATCACTCAAAACTAACCTACTTATTATGAGTTTATTTTCTTTTTTGAAAAATGCTGGTTCAAAAATATTTGCACCAACAACCATGGCTGCTCCAACAATAGCTAAAGGAACGATTCCTTCAATTGATGATGCAGAAGCTGTCAAAAGAGCAGAAGCAGTCGCTAGAAGACAAAAATTAATTGTATTAAAAGGGGTTGTCAATAGTCTTCGATTAGATGTAGACGATTTAGACATCGACTATAACGATGATACGGTGACCGTTTATGGTAGTGTCAATTCTCAAACAGATAAGGAAAAAATTATCTTAGCATTAGGAAATGTAGCAGGTGTAGCTGCAGTAGATGATAGAATGACGGTAGAAAATCCTGAACCAGAAGCGGTTTTTTATGAAGTTAAAAGAGGTGATTCTTTGTCTAAAATTGCAAAAGCACATTATGGTGATGCCATGAAATATAAAGCAATCTTTGCCGCTAATCAGCCGATGCTAAAAGACCCAAATAAGATTTATCCTGGACAGGTATTGAGGATTCCTAATTTGGATTAGTATAAAAAATAGAGGACAGAAGTCAGACCGAAAAATAAATTTTTCTGTCAGAAGTCAGATAATAACCTAGATAAAATCTGACTTCTGACAATGAAATGGTCTGACTTCTTTCTTCTTTCTAACTCAATGAGTCAAAAATTTGCGCTGCGTGCGTCTTTGTCTTTACCTTCGTAAATATCTTTGTAATCTTTCCTGCTTCATCAATTAAAAAAGTGGTTCGGTGTACCCCTTCATATTCCTTGCCCATAAATTTTTTTAAGCCCCAAATTCCAAAAGCCTTAATCGTTTCCAACTCCGTATCTGCTAATAAACTAAAAGGAAATTCAAATTTCGCAATAAAATTTTGATGCTTTTTAGGACTATCTGGACTCACCCCTAATAATTCAAATCCTTTGGCTTGCAATGCGCTATAATTATCTCTCAAGTTACAAGCTGCTGCCGTACATCCTGGGGTATTATCTTTTGGATAGAAAAATAAAATCAATTTTTTACCCGCAAAATCAGCTAGGGAAATGGTCTCTCCTTTTTCTGTTAGTCCACTAAAATTAGGGGCTTGGTCGCCTACTTTTAAATGCGTCATTATGATGTAGTTTTAGTTTTTTAAATAAGTGTATTTTGTAAAGGGGAGTAACAAGGATTGACTTGTATTTGTTTAAGCAAAACGGAATTGAAATTTATAAAAACTAAGCGATTTTAAGTAATAACTACAAATTATCAAGTAACGGGAAGTTACTTGATAATATCTTCGGCAAAAAAATAAGCAAACCAATTATAGCCGCACCCATAGCCATAAACAAAACAGCCCCTGCCGCCGCATCTTTAGTCTTTTTAGCTAAAATATGATAGTCAGGGGAGACTAGATTTGTCAAATGCTCAATGGCAGTATTAAACGTTTCCGCACTTAAAACAGCTGCAATACTGCCTACGATTAGACACCATTCCCTTGTGGAAATGGTAAAATAAAATCCAGCAGCAATAGCAACAAAAGCCGCTAAAAAGTGAATTTTAAAGTTGGCTTGCGATTTAATGACCTCAAAAATTCCTTCAAAGGCATAACCGAAACTGGCGATTCTTTCTTTGATAAAACTCATTTTGCTCGATGCCAAGTTTGTGTTCTATAAAATCCTGTCCAATGCTTCCCTCTTACTTTTAATTCATCTGGTTTACCGTCTTCAAACCAAATACTACAGCCATAGACATTGCCATTTTCAGGGTCTAAAATATTGCCTTTTTTCCAGTAGTTATCTACCTTTTTAAGGTTTTCAATAATAACTAACCCCATGATTGGTTGGTTTTTTTTATCGCCTGGGCATTGGTCGCATACCACATCTGGGTCAGCTAATAAAATCTTGGAAATTTTTCCAAAGACCTTTCCATTCTGCTCATAAATAGTCACATTCGATTTTTCTTCTCCCGTCTCATCATCGACAGATTTCCACACACCAATTGGTGACTGACTGAAGACAAAAAACGTACAACAAATAAAAAATAGAGATAAAGAAAATTTCATTAGTTTAGGTTTTAATTAATGCTCAAATTGAAAATTTACAATCATTCAAACCTCAAAGGTGTAGAAAAAATTGCCAAGTAAATTGCCTATTGTCAACATTCTTAGCTGAATTGTTGTAAAAGCCTCTTTAATTGCTCCACTTCGTTTTGATCTGTTTCAAAATAGGGAGTTGAAAATAAATTATCTACTGTTGGCTGAATGACTTTTTTAGCGGAAGCGTGAACTTCTTTTGCGGGGGTTGTCAATAAAAAATCATTCATATTTTGACTATTTAAGCCACTTCCAGGTAAGATAATAATTCGATTAGCCGCTTGTTGAATTAGTTGTTTTAATAAATCCTGTCCTTGAATAGCCGTTGCTTGTAAACCAGAAGTTAAAATTCTATCAAAACCTAAACTGATTACCTTTTCTAAAGCTTCCAACGGATTTTTTAAACAATCAAACGCTCGATGAAAGGTCGTTTGCATGGGTTTAGCTAATTCTAATAATTGGCGATTTCTATCAATGTCAATGGCACCTTGTTCATTGAGTATTCCGAAGACAACCCCGTTAATACCTACTTCTTTGCAAAATAAAATATTGGCTTGCATTTGCTGAAATTCCAATTCCGTATAATTAAATCCACCAATTCTTGGGCGAATTAATACAAAAATATCAATAGTTAATTTTTCTCTGGCTAATTGCATGGTTGCTGCACTTGGTGTTAAACCGCCTTGTTCCAAATTACAACATAATTCTATTCGTTGCGCACCGCCTGATTGGGCATTAATGGCAGAAGTTAAAGAACTAGCACAAATTTCTAATAACATGATTATTTTAATTGATTAGTTGAAATTATATTTGCTAATAAAGTGTTTGAAAAGCAGCAATATGGCAATCGCCTGCGATATTGTTTTGTAACCTGTTCATAAAAGGCTAATTTTGCGTGACTATTTAACCTGAACACAACTTGCATTCAACAATATGAAGAATCATTATTTGATGTTAGCGGTAATTTTTACTGGATTATTCGCATGCCAGAACAATGCTGCAACCAAACTAAAAGAGTTAAACTTATTGCAATATAATATTCCCATCACGATTATGGCGCCTGACAGTGCAAAAGTTGTAGCAGGAAGCCTTAGTTTTTCTCAAGATATTACCATCAAAAGCCCTGAAGACAATTTTGACTTACAGATATTTGCCTATGATGCGACTACCATGGATATAGCTACGGTAAAAGCCAGTCATTTAGCGGAGATCAAAAGTAATGCCTATTTTTCAGAAATTATAGAAGAAGAAGAAGCTGGTTTTATTTATTCCATGGTCTTCGATTCTACGGCTACTAATTATGGTTTTAAATACTTAAAAATTCAAGGAGATAAAGAATATATCTTCCAAACAGGATTGGTTGGTAATTTTGGATTAGACGATGTGAAGGTAATGTATAAGGCTGTTAAAAACGAAAAAAAATAAAATAGCGTGTAGATCAGAAATTCTACTAATTATTTTAATAATAAATTTTATACTGAATATCATAGAGCTTCCATCCCGATAGCTATCGGGATGGAAGCTCTTTCTACAAAAAATCAGTATACAAACTAGTATTTAGTGGTTATTAATGAAGTCAAACTCATCACTCATCACTCATTACTTATTACTAAATAAACATGGCAGGACAGAATTTTGTAGATTATGTAAAGATATTTTGCCGCTCGGGTAAAGGAGGATCGGGTTCAGCCCATTTCTTTAGAGATAAACGAACTGCTAAAGGTGGCCCTGATGGTGGAGATGGAGGAAGAGGCGGTCATATCATTGTCAAAGGAAACAAAAATAGATGGACCTTACTTAATTTAAAGTATCGAAAACACGTTCACGCAACGGATGGTGGTGTAGGAGGCGGTAGCCATAGTTCTGGTGCTACGGGAGAAGATGTTATTCTAGAAGTGCCACTTGGGACAGTCGCTAAAGATGTAGAGACAGGGAAAATCTTATTTGAGATTAATAAACACGATGAAGAACAAATCTTAATCCCGGGTGGATTAGGAGGAAGAGGTAATTCTCATTTTAAAACACCGACCAATCAAGCGCCTAAATATGCCCAACCAGGAAGAATGGGAGAAGAGGGTTGGAAAATATTAGAATTAAAATTACTAGCAGATGTAGGATTAGTTGGTTTTCCAAATGCAGGAAAGTCTACCCTTTTATCAGTTATTACCGCCGCTAAACCTAAAATAGCAGCTTACGCTTTTACTACTTTAGTTCCAAATCTTGGAATTGTCAAATATAGAGATGATCAATCTTTTGTGATGGCTGATATTCCTGGTATTATCGAAAAAGCCCACGAAGGAAAAGGTATCGGACATCGTTTTCTCCGACACATCGAACGAAATGCAACTTTGCTTTTTATGATTCCTTGTGATACAGATGATATTCAAAAGGAATACGATATTTTACTAAACGAACTCGCTATGTTTAATCCTGAGCTACTGGATAAACCAAGAGTTTTAGCGATTACCAAATGTGATTTAGCGGATCAAGAATTATTAGACTTACTCGAACCAGAAATACCTAAAGATATTCCTCATGTATTTATTTCCTCCGCTGCTCAGCAAGGCTTAGTAGAATTAAAGGATTTATTATGGAAAGTGATGAATGAAAAAGTATAATCAATTTGATGGATGAACATCATCAAATTTGTTAAAAGGGGTTCAGGTGAACGAAAAAATGATTTATTAAAAACCATTTTTCTGTTCACCTGAACTCTTTTTTTCATTTTAAGCAAGAAATATTATTTTGTATACAATACCTCATCATCTTTCTTTTCAACATAACGCATCCAATAAAAAATTAGCTCTTAAAACCTTATAAAATCCGTGGCTGAACTTATCTCTGTCTAAAAACAATTAGCATTGAATTAATTCAACAATGAATGACTATCACTTTATCTGCTGGCTACTATTATTATCTCAACTGCTAATTATTGGCAAAAATAGCCATAGTGTAAACATAATATATAAACTATCGTATAAGCCAAAGTGCTCATTTAAGCAATCTATCACCTTCATTTTACTATAAAAAATAATTCCATAATATTTTCTTAAAAACCGATTACTGAGATGAACAAGATATTGACTGTTTCGACGATTTACGTCCTGCTCTTTCTAATGAGCTTTTCTTTAAATGCTCAAACTGAAGAAATGCCTAATGCATTAGGCTTCAAAGTGCTTTTTCTCGATTATTTTACGCCAAATGACGGCCCTTCTGCCACCTTAGATGACCTTTCTAATGGCTTTGAATTTAGTTATAATCGTTACCTAAATAATTATTTAGATGTTGCTGTGCCACTAAGATTTGGGGTCATTGACTTACCTAATGATATTGATAATCATTCCTTGGTTGGTTTAGATGCTATCATAAAAGCAAAATATTATAAACCAGAAAATCTAGTCACGCCCTATTTATATGCGGGCGGTGGTTATGTGCTTGAAGGAGGAGACGAAAGTTATTTTCAAATACCTGTTGGTATTGGATTTAATTTCCATACTTGGCAAAGAGCCGCCCTTAATTTACAAGCAGGTTACCGTTACTCGCCTACTGACAATAGAAATAACCTAGAATTAGGAGTAGGTTTTATTGTCAATCTTGGCCCTGCTGACCCAGAAGATAGAGATAAAGATAGGGATGGCACACCTGATTATAGAGATGAATGCCCTAATGAAAAAGGCCCTAAAAGCACCATGGGTTGCCCTGATTCGGATAGAGATGGCGTAGCGGATAAAGCCGATAAATGTCCCGATGTTCCTGGCACTGTTGACGGTTGTCCAGAAGAAGAAGAAATGGAGCCTGAAACAGAAGTTACTCCTCCAACTGCCGATGCAGACGGAGATGGCATACCAGATGCCAATGATGATTGCCCAACAGAAGCAGGAACTTTAGCGACTAGAGGTTGTCCAGATTCTGATAATGATGGCGTAGCCAACAAAGATGATTTATGCCCTACTGAAAGTGGTGTTGCTGCGTTAAATGGTTGCCCAGATTCTGATGGAGATGGCATAGCTAATAGCAATGATAATTGCCCATCAACAGCAGGTTTGGCGAAATTTAACGGTTGCCCAGATTCTGATAATGATGGCGTGGCTGACCTTAATGATAAATGCCCAACTACGGCTGGTAGCATCAATAATTTTGGTTGCCCAGAAATTAAACAAGAAGAAAGAGATGCTTTAGCTTTAGCAACTAGAGCGATTCGATTTGAAACAGGTAAAGCTTCCTTAAAATCTTCTTCTTACGCTGTGCTAGATAAAATCGCTTCTATTCTAAATAGATACCCTAATTATAATGTAAGCATTGCTGGTCATACGGATTCTGTTGGTAATTCAGATAGTAATCGGGCACTATCAGAAGAAAGAGCGAAAGCTTGTTTTAATTACTTATTGTCCAAAGGATTTGAGTCTAGCAGAATTAGTTTCATTGGCTATGGGGAAACTCAACCTATTTCGACCAATAGTACTAAGGATGGTAGAAGATTGAATAGACGAGTTGAATTTAATTTGTATCTGGAATAGATTCCCTAAAGAATTGAAAAATCAAGATAAAAGAGGCTCTTCTAATTCAGGATAGCCTCTTTTCTTTTTATACTAACGACTATCCTACTTCCCTTAAAACCATTCCTTATTTTTGTCGTAATAATTTTTATGATGGTTAAAAAAAAATCCACAAAAAAGCATAATACTAAAAAACAGGTATTAGCAAATTCTCTTTTTGATAATGGCTTCTGGAAACGTAATTTTCTAGCAGGGACTATACTCTTTCTCATCGCTATTGGCCTTTATGCTTATACAACTACCTTTGATTATGTGTTGGATGACCAAATCGTTTTAACCAACAATAGTTTCACAAAAAAAGGATTTGATGGGATTCACGACATTATGATCAAAGAGAGTTTTGTAGGACGATTCGGAGAGCAAAAAAACTTAGTAGCAGGGGCAAGATACCGTCCACTCTCCATTGTAAGTTTTGCTATTGAATATCAATTTTTCGGTTTAAACACGGTTGTTTCACATGCCATCAATGTATTATTATATGCGCTTTTAGGTCTATTATTATTTAGAATATTTAGTCTATTTTTTCCACAAAAAAATGCCTCTGCTTGGTATTTTTCGCTTCCCTTTTTAGCTACCCTGCTATTTATCGTACATCCCGTCCACACAGAAGTAGTAGCCAACGTAAAAGGGCGAGATGAAATTATGACGCTATTAGGCGTATTAGGTGCATTATATTGCACTTTCAAATTTGTCTCGACTAATAATTTACTCTTTCTCTTTTTTTCTGGTTGTACTTTTTTCTTGGCGTTATTGTCCAAGGAAAATGCCTTAACTTTTTTGGCAGTTATTCCACTATCGCTTTATTTTTTCACCAACATAACGACTAAAAAAATAGCACTTTCTTTAATTCCTTTAGCTATTGCAGCGGTAGCTTATTTATGGATTCGCTATTTAGTCATTGGCTATTTTTTGAGTAATGATGGTGCGCCCATTACTGATATTATGAATAATCCATTTTATGGCTTGAGTATCAATGAAAAATTTGCGACTGTTTTTTATACCTTGGGATTATATATTAAATTACTATTTTTTCCACATCCTTTAACTCATGATTATTATCCTTATCAAATTCCTATCATTAACTGGGGGGATATGCGAGCGATTATTCCTGCAATTATACATGTCGGACTAGGTATTATTGCGTTAATCGGTTTACGAAAAAAGACGATACTCTCTTATAGTATTATTGTTTATTTAGCCACTTTATCTATTGTTTCGAATGTCCCTTTTACCGTAGGTACTTTTATGAATGAACGTTTTTTGTTTATGCCTTCTATTGGTTTCTGTTTGGTACTCGCTTGGTTATTGATGGAAAAGCTACCTGCTTTTATTAAAAAGTCTTATCTCAAAAATCAAGTAATTGCTAGTTATATTGGTTTAGGCGTTCTTAGTATTTTTTTAGTAGGTTTCACTTTTAAAACCATTGACAGAGTGCCCGATTGGAAAAATAGAATGACTTTAAATTTATCTGGCGCATCAGCCTCTCCTAATAGTGCTAGAGCAAATTGTTTTTTAGGTACCGCTATTTTTGAAACGGAATATAAACCTGCTACTGATAATAATCAAAAAAGGGAATTGATAAAAGAAATCGCTTATTTTATTGATAGAGCATTGGAGATACATCCAACTTATGGGTCTGCTTTAATTATGCATAGTGGTGTCGTCGCAGAAGAATATAGATATGATCGAGATTTAAAAAAATTATTGGATGAATTTTATTTTATCATAACTAGAAAGTCTAACGTTCCTTTTGTCGGCGAATACTTAACACATTTGAGTAGTCGAGCAGACCAACAACAACTCGCCGATTTTGCTTATAAAATAGGTTATCAATATTTTGGGGAAACCAAAAAAGATTATAATAATGCCATCAAGTATTTAAACTACGGCTTAGAAGCAGCTCCTAATAACCGTACTTTGCTCCAATCCATGGGCAATATTTATCAGTTGATGGGGGATAATCAAAAGGCTTCGACTTACTTTTCGAAGATTAGGTGATATTTCTTTTGAAGTTGAAGTTCTCCTAAACTAATACCTGACACAAGCAACCTCTTATTACACAAATTCTTTAAAATATACTTTTTCAATTACACTAGATAAAGTCCTAGCTTTCATCTCTGTTTCTTCCCATTCTTTTTCTGGGTCAGAATCTGGTAAAATACCGCCACCGACATATAAGGCAAAATAATCTTTCATCACTTGCATACAACGCAAATTGACATACAAATTCGTTTCTTCGTGCAAATTAACAGGGCCTAAAAAGCCACAATAATAATCTCTAGTATGTGGTTCGTGGTTAATGATAAATTCTTTGGCTGATTGTTTGGGCATGCCACAAACGGCTGGACTTGGATGCAAATCCGAGACCAATTTATAAACTTGTCCTCGTGGATTAAAAGTAAAATTTGTACGTAAGTGCAAAATATTACCAGCTTTAACGGTTTGTCTAACCGACTTTTTAAAATCTATTTGTTGATTTTGTAAGATTCTTTGGAAATAACGTTCGACAATAGATTGTTCCTCAATTTCTTTCTTTCCCCAATGTACCTTTTCTAGAGGTAAACCCAAATCTTTCTGTGTTCCTGCTAATGCCATCGTATGCGCTAAGCCATTTTGGGTATATAAAATTTCAGGGGACGCACCAATCCAACAACCTTCATTGCCGATATTCACTAAGTAAATAAATGCAGTTGGATAACTAGCTTTTAAGGCTTCAAATAATTTGAATAAATTACCAGGTTTTGTATTTATTTTTTTAATTCTGGAAAAGATTAATTTTTTAAAACGAGCTTTGGTAGCGCCAATAAATTGATTAACCTTGTCAATATAAGTCGATTTAGCAATAGAAACGACTGGATTAGCGTGGTTGGAATGAAAATTTATAGTTGCATTTGGGATGACCTCTTCGCTATTGATGAATACACTCGGTTTGCCACTTGAGCGAGAAAAAGGGTAAAAAACAAAGCCTTTTTTATTAAAGGTTTTGGTATCCAAAAAACTAAAACCATTATCCTTTTGCTTGACCAAATAATGGTTCAACTGATTGGGTAATCGGTATAAGGCGAATGTGTCTTTGTTTGTTAATTGAATCGATTTATTCACAATGTTTTTTTTTCAGCGGTAGCTTAAAATTCAATCTTATTATGCAAATATACAAACTTTCAGAATTTTCTGAAAGTTTTATAAGTTAAACCTTTTTACTTTTCCTTTTGTTCGCTGTCGCTGAATTTTTTTTGTTGGTGTTTCTTCAAATTGTTCGATGAAATAAATTGCTTTTGGTTGCTCAAATTTAGATAAAACTTGCTTTAAATCAATTTTTAATACATTAATCTTTTCTTTTATCCATTTACCCGATTCAATGATTAGAACCACTTTATTTTCTAATTTTTTATCTGGAAAGGAAGTAATAAAAAAGCGAGAAGTGATTAGCTCTTCCAATTTGGCTTCTATTTTTTCTGGAAAGACCTTTACACCACCTGTATTAATGACATTGTCAATTCTGCCTAACCATTCAAATTGTTGAGTATTTTTCAAATCTACTATATCATTGGTCACCACTAATTTTTCGGATAATCGAGGCGCATTAATCGTCAAACAACCTCTAGTATCGGTAGCAAATTGAATATTGGACAAGCCTTGAAAATAATCCGACTGATGTTCACCATTTAAGCCTTTTATAGCGACATGTGTAATCGTTTCGGTCATCCCGTAAGTGGCATAACATTCAGTAGGAATTGTTTGTAATTTAGCTTGTAATTGGGCATCGACTTTACCACCACCAATGATTAATTTTTTAATCAAGCCAAATTTCTCTGGACTTTGCTCAAAAATATTAGCGACTTGCAAAGGAATCATTGCCGCAAAATCTATCGGTTGGTCAATATTCGCCATCGGATTTCCAGTAGGCGGCACTAATTGTAAATCTAAACCCCACATTATCGACCGAACAACCATCATTTTCCCAGCTATATAATCACAAGGCAAGCATAATAAAGCAGTCTGTCCACTCTTAAAGCCAAAATATTTACCTGTCATAAACGCACTATTCATCATGCGCTCCTTGGATAATTGGATTTGCTTGGGCTTACCTGTTGAGCCAGACGTATTAACGGTTATAAAATCAGATTTATCCATCCAATTTAGTAGGAATTGATGTAGGGTTTGTTGCCAATCTGCACCTGTTTTACCTGTTTCAATACCAACACTACTAGGCGCTACTAATTTTTCATCTGTATAATTGACTCCATTGAGTAGGAGGGAAACGTATCGTCTATCAAAAGGCATAAGAGAATGATGAATGATAAATTAGGAACGATGAATTCGTTGTGAAATTAAAGATTAGCTTATTCCTTCAATCCTTGTACTTACTTTTGAATAGCAAATTTAGGGTCATAATGAACAACTGCATTGAACCATATTACTCTAGAAGTTCGGAATAACCAAATAAAAAATATAGCAGAAATACCAATTAATATTAAGGTCGTCTTATTCACACTCCAGCCTAACCCCATAATACAAGCACCTCCAAAAATGACACAAAAAAAGCCCCAAATAATATAAGAAATAAACATAGCACCATAATAAAACCCAGGCTCAGGCATATAATTTTGTTGACAATTTGGGCAATTATCAGGCATGCCCGTAATGTCTTGAAACGACCAAGTACTTGTATTAAATAAATCGCCTTCGTGACAACGAGGACATTTTAAGTTGAGTATGCTATATAATTTACTGCCTTTTTTGAATAATCCCATTTATAGAGTTTTGAAGATTTATAGGGCAAAGGTATGAAGGTCTTAGGATTAAAAAGTTAAAATTTGGCGTATTTTCATTTTTCGTTTTTAACCAAATCATGGTAATAATCTTCTCGCTCATAAAAATCCGCAGGTTTATCTACCTCTCCTTGGAAAGGTGCTTTTAATTGACCAACATAGTCTTTAGGATAAGCTGGATTATACAAACCAATCGTACTGACTTCTCGTTCTTTTGGGTAGAAAAAAGTACCAAAAACGATGTCCCAAAAAATTAGGTTATTGCCATAATTTTTATTGGATTCATTGATGATTTTGGAATGATGAAAACGGTGTAATTCCGCCATACTAAAAATATAATTGAACCAACCCAATTTTAGATAGATATTGCTATGTTGGAATAATCCATGAATCGAATTGAAAACCGCATACAAACCCAAAACTTCTGGATTAGTGCCCATTAAAATAAAAGGAACTGTTTCTGGTAAAAGGAAAAATACTTTCTCAACAGGATGAAATCGAGCTGCATTCAAAAAATACAATCTATTCGGACTATGATGAATGGCATGGAAACGCCATAAAACAGGTACGGTATGCGCCCAACGATGAACCCAATATCGACCAAATTCTGCAATCAATAAGGCTAAAAATAATTGCGCTATTAAATGCCAATGATGCGGCCATAATTGATTCCCCATTTTGGCTGCCAACCAAGCAGTAACCGCTGCTAAAACAATATACCCAAAAGGCGCAAATAATCTAGGAATAATGGTTTGGGTAATCACCAAATTAAGCGCATCATTCCCTACATCTCCATCGTTTTTATTCCAACCCGACCGAAAAGGGATTAAGCGCTCCAATAAAGCAATGACAATTAATGCTATAAAAACAACGGGAAAAGTCACGGTATTAATCGCTATACCTTGTATCTGAATAAAATAGAAAGTCGCACCTAACGCTAATCCTATGACTAGCGGAAAGGCCAATCTTGCTAATATTTCTCTAAAATTGAGCATCAATAAAAAGATTTTAGTGTCAATTATGAATTCTCCCCTAAATTTAACAAAAATAAATAAAAAAGTACTTAGTGTAAAAAGTACAATAATTATTACTTTTTTGTATTTTTGCGAAAATTCACTAGAACAGAGCGCAGAAAATAGAGCTACAAAGTTCTATTTTCTATACTCGCATCTCAAAATAAATGGCTGCAAATAATAACGTTGTATTAGGAATTGACTTAGGTGGAACGCAAACGAAGATTGGTTTTGTAAAAAAAGATGGAACGGTGATTGGTTGGGATGTTTTTCCTTCTTTAGCAGATAGAGATTTCATCCACTTTATCAATCAATTGTCTAGTAAATTTAAAGCGCTTAAAGAAAGTATTCAAGAAGAATTTACTTTAGTGGGTATTGGTTTAGGTGCGCCCAATGCCAACTTTTATACAGGCAATATGGAAAAGGCCGTTAATTTCCAATGGGGAGAAATCGTGCCTTTAGTGAATTCCATTGAAAAAGCGTTATCGACTAAAGTAGTCGTCACGAATGATGCTAACCTAGTGGCAATAGGAGAACAGGAATATGGTATTGGGAAAGGGATGAAAAACTTTATTGTCTTGACATTAGGTACGGGTGTAGGAAGTGGATTTATCGTTAATGGGGAGTTATTATTAGGGCATGAAGGAATGGCTGGTGAAATGGGGCATGTGAATGTTAATCCTGATGGGCGACTTTGTAATTGCGGATCTACTGGCTGTTTGGAAACTTATGCTTCCGTTAATGGCATAAAAAGAACGGTGTTTAAGTTAATGGCCGATATGAAAACCCCTAGTGTCTTAAGAGATTATAGTTATAATGAATTGACGGGTAAAATGATTGCAGAAGCAGCATTGGAAGGCGACCCAATCGCCATGCGAGCTTTTGAGTATACAGGAGAAATTTTAGGTACCAAATTAGCAGATGCAGGTGCTTACTTTAATCCAGAAGCGATTATTCTCGCTGGTGGCTTAACTAAAGCAGGAGACTTATTATTGATTCCAACTAGGAATAGTATGGAAAAACGGATTTTTCAAGCCTTTCGCGGGAAAATTAAATTGATGATTTCGGATATGGGACAGAAGTATGATGGTGTTTTGGGGGCGGCGGCTTTGGCTTGGCGGCACTTTGGGTAACGGATTTTTTTCCCCAACGGATTTTAATGCCCAACGGATTTTTTTTGTAGCTTAGGCTTCTAGCCTGAGTAGTTTTTGGCAACGGATCTAAGGCAACGGATTCTTTTCCCCAACGGATTTTTTGTAGTTTTGGCCTCAAATACAATAGTATTCGCAACTCGCAATCCATAAACTCGCAACGCACATGCCAGAATTACCAGAAGTCAATACTTTCCAACGTTACTTTGACGGCACTTCTTTAAAGCAAAAAATTAGAGAAGTGGTGGTTCATGATGATAAAATTATCCAAGATATTAGTGGGATGGAATTTGCCGATAAATTACAAGGGACAACTTTTATCAGTTCTTATCGACAAGGAAAATACCTCTTTGGAGAATTGGATAATGGACATAATATATTGCTACATTTTGGGATGACGGGGGATATAAAATATTATACAGATGATTTAGACCAGCCAAAACATGAACGATTTGCTTTTCATTTTGAAAATGGTAGTCGGTTGGGGTTTGATTGTCCTCGGAAGTTTGCTAAAATTAGGTATTTGGAAGATAGAAATGTTTATCTAAATCGCATTAAATTAGGAACAGATGCTTTACGAATTTCTGTCAAAGAATTTTTAGAAAAAACGGAAGGAAAAAAAGCCTCGATTAAAGGGTTCTTATTGAATCAAAAACAACTCGCTGGGGTTGGCAATTTATACGCAGACGAAGTATTGTATCAACTCAAAATTCATCCTGCCTCTAAAGTTAATAAACTCTCTAAAAAACAACTCACCAATATTATTCAAAAAACACAAGAAATTTTACAAAAGGCGATTGACCGAACAGCTTATTATAAGGAGTACCCTGATGATTGGTTTTGGCAATGGCGTAAGGAAGGTGCAATTGCGCCTGATGGGAAAAGTAAAATTGAAACGGATAAAATTGGTGGGCGAACGACTTATTTTTTCCCTAAATACCAGAAGCTTTACGTCTAAATTTTGTTATGGATTAGGCATAAAAAAAAGGTACACACTTAGCAAGCAAGTATGCACCCCGTACAAATACTTTCGAGTAATTGAGACAACTATTCGGGGGGTATAAGTATTTGATTAGAATATTGCAAAGCCTATGCCAAAACATTAAATATTTAAAAATTTCGTATAGAAAATTTAAATTTATTTTAGAAATGATTTATAAATCATTTCTAAGCTATGACACAGCTACGAACCTCCTAGATTTAAAATATTGATTACCAATTATTTATTCATTTATCAAGCTTAACTTATTCCATATTTTCTAGTAGAGAGCAGTCTAATTTATTAATCTTAAAACTATCCTTTGTAAAGAAACGGAACGATACTAATATATAATGGGTTAAAAAGCTTGTGCAATTTTATTAAAATAACCATATAGAGGGATTAGGCAGGTGATTAAAATAAAGAAGAGAAAATGGAGATTGTCTAATCATGACTCCCGGAAAAAAGAATAGCAGGTTTTGAATTAACAATTAACAAAAATGAAAAATATATTTTTTACCTCAGACCATCATTTTGGACATAAAAGTAAGGCAGCAATTATGATAATCGCTGCCTTACTAACTAAATCGAATATTGTTTAATTTAAAATCACATTACTACTAGTTCAGAAGATGCCCCATTGGTTGCAGGAGCGCCATTTTTAGAATGGGCTAAAGGCGGTAAAGTATACCGCTCTACAAAAGTTTTCATCTCATCTACCATATCTGGTGAACCGATAGCGATTGTTGCTTTTTGATGCAATTGCGTAATCGGCAAATCCAGAATTCGTTCTAACTGACAACTCATTGCTTTCCCTCCTGCTTGCTCTACGATAAACGATAATGGATTGCATTCATATAATAACCGCAATTTTCCTTGTGGATATTTTCGAGTATTTGGATATAAAAAAATACCACCTTGGAAAAGAATTCGATGAACATCTGATACCATAGAACCAATATAACGCAAGCGTAGATTTTCGTCACAGCAGTTGTCTATATATCGACGCATTTCTACATCAAATTTCAAATAATATCCTTGATTGACGGAGTAATAATTCCCTCTATTGGGGATTTGGATATTTTTATGGGATAAACAAAATTCGCCAATCGTTGGGTCCAATGTAAAGCCATTCACTCCATTTCCAGTAGAATAGACTAAAAGAGTAGAAGTGCCATATAAAACATAGCCTGCTGCAACTAAATCTGACCCTTTTTGTAGAAAGTCTTTTAATTGTACTCCTTTGTCTAGTTCACTTTTTCGGCGATAAATGCCGAAAATTGTTCCTACGGAAACATTTACATCTATATTAGAAGAACCATCCAAAGGGTCAAATACGACCACATATTTGCCTGATTTACCATTAATGCCTTCAATCGGAATAAATTCCTCATTCTCTTCAGAAGCAATTCCACAACATTCTCCACTATTTTTCAAACAGGAAATTAATTTTTCATTGGCGTACAAATCTAATTTTTGTACACTATCTCCAGAAGCGTTTTGTGTTTGGGCAGCACCTAAAATATTTAGTAAGCCCGCTTTATTGACTTCTCGATTGATGATTTTGGCAGCAACACCGATGTCTCTTAATAAGCCAGTTAATTCACCAGTTGCATACTGGAAATCATTTTGGCGGCGAATGATGAACTCGTCTAAGGTTACGATTTGATTCATGAGATATGGAAGTTATTAGAGGTTATAGAAGGTTATTAGAAGTTATTATAGAAATAAAAGGTAACAAAGTCTATTTCAATTTTAAACCGTAGCCATTTCCAAAACATCTTCCACATGATGCTGCTGATAATTTTCTGTAAAAGCAGTCAATAATTTTTGAGCAGTTTTCTCGTAAGCTGTTTTATCTTCCCAATTATTCTTAGGGTCTAAGATACTATTTGGTACGCCAGGGCATAAAACAGGAATATTTAAACCAAAAATTGCTTCTTTTCTAAATGGCAATTCTGCTAAACCTCCTTTTAATACTGCTTGAATTAATGCTCTAGTATAGCTTAATTTAATTCTATTCCCTACCCCATATGCGCCGCCAGTCCAGCCTGTATTCACCAACCATACATTCGTATTATGTTCCTCCATTTTTTCGCCTAACATTTGCGCATAATGCGCTGGTGCTAAGGGTAAAAATGGTGCGCCAAAGCAGGAAGAAAAAGTCATTTGTGGCTCTACTACCCCTGCTTCTGTGCCTGCAACTTTTGCAGTATATCCCAATAGAAAATATTTCATTGCCTGCGCTCTATCCAATTTAGAAATAGGAGGCAGTACGCCAAAAGCATCACAAGTCAAGAAGAAAATATTTTTAGGGTTTCCTCCTTTAGAAGGTGCCATAATGTTGTCAATGTGATGAATTGGGTAAGAAACTCTAGTATTTTGGGTGATATCTGTATTGTCAAAATCAGGCGTTCGTGTACCTGCTTTAAATTTGATATTTTCTAAAATTGCTCCGTGACGAATCGCCTTATAGATTTCTGGTTCTTTGTCGGCACTTAAATTAATACACTTAGCATAACAGCCACCTTCAAAGTTGAAAACGCCTTCTTTAGACCAACCATGTTCATCGTCACCAATCAATTTTCTGTCTGGGTCAGTAGAAAGGGTCGTTTTTCCTGTACCTGATAAACCGAAGAAAATAGCCGTATCTCCACCTTTTCCAACATTCGCAGAGCAGTGCATCGGCAATACATTTTCTTCTAGAGGCAAGGTATAATTTAAAACAGAGAAAATGCTTTTTTTGATTTCTCCTGTATAACCACTACCACCAATAATGACTAACTTTTGAGCGAAATTAACAATCGTAAAATTATGTTGGCGAGTACCATCTTCTGCTGGAATAGCCATGAATTTAGGCAAACATAAAACTGTCCATTCAGGATTAAAATTTTCTATTTCTGTGGCAGTTGGATTTTGGAACATATTGTGCGCAAACTGGCAACTCCAAGGAAATTGCGCAATTACTCTTACATTCAATCTATAACGAGCATCCGCACAAGCGAAGACATCTTGAATATATAATTCTTGTGTTTCCGCATAAGTTAACATCTTTTTTACCAAGCCTTGAAAATGGGCAGTAGAAATAGCTTGATTGATGTCATTCCAGTCTACCGTATCTTGAGTAATGCTATCTTTTACAATAAATTTATCTTTTGGAGAACGTCCTGTGAATTCTCCCGTTTCAATAACCAACGCGCCTTGGTCAGATAATATACCATGACCTTGTTTAATGGATGCTTCCGTTAATAATTCAGGGGCCAAATTCCAATGAGCCGCTTTACATTTAACATTGAATTTTTTCTCAAAAACTGTTTTAAGCATTGTCATGATATTCTATTTTGTTGGTTAGGAAAAGGACTTTACTTTTAGCACAATTTATATCCATAAATACATCAAAAATAAATTTGTAATTTTTATTTGATGTTTAATTACAGGCACAATCTATACCATTTTTTCGTAATTAGCGAAAATTTCGCTAAAATATTTTATTTCTCTAATTGAAAATATTTAGCAAATAGGCTTGTTTTATTTTAAAAAATCGATAAAAACTATTATTTTTTTGCTATTTTGCCCGTTTTAACGATATAAATGTTAGTAAAATGTAGGTTGATAGAAATATTTCTTTTTTTTGAATAAAATAAAACTTTAACACTTCTATTAGCGAAAATTTCGCTAAATTAAATAAAAACGCTTTTTTGCATGATAGATGATAATCAAATAATAAAGATGATTTTTGGGTTTAAGGTGCGTTATTTGCGACAACAGCAAAGCCTATCTTATCAACAGTTACAAGACAAAACAGGACTCTCTTTATCTTATTTGAGTGATATAGAGAAAGGTAAAAAATATCCGAAACCTAATAAAATTACGGTCTTAGCAGAAGCTTTTGGTGTGGACTATGATTTTATGGTCTCGACACATGCTTCCAAAAAATTACAGCCTGTTATAGATTTATTAAGTTCTGATTTTTTTAAATTATTCCCATTAGATGAATTTGGTATTAGCCCTAAAAAATTAGTGGAATTATTTACCAATACTCCCGATAAGGTCAATGCTTTCATTGGAACTATTTTCCAAATTCGACGGAATTATCAGATTACACAAGATGAGTTTTATGAAGTAGCTCTGCGTGCCTATCAAGACATGCATAATAATTATTTTGAAGATTTAGAAAAAGCAGTGGATAGTTTTAGAACAGAATATGGGACACCAGATACTTTACCGTATACCAAAGATTATTTGGAAGCTAAATTATTAGATATATATGATATTAAAGTAGACAGAACAACTTTACCTTCTAAAGAAAACCTAAAAAATATTCGGTCCTTATATGCGCCAAAACGAAAAGTGTTAATGATTAATGAAGGCTTGGACGATTCGCAAAAGAATTTTTTATTAGCTAGAGAATTAGGATTCCAATACATGGGCTATAAAACTCGTCCTTTGGAAACGAGAATGGTGCAAACTTCTTCTTTTGAGAAAATATTGAATAATTTTTTCGCTTCTTATTTTGCGGTATCCTTATTGGTAAAAGAAGAAGAACTGGTACAAGATATTCGAACCATTGTGCAAAAAAATACTTGGCGACCAGAGCTATTTTTAGCATTGATTGAAAAATATGATGTTACGCAAGAAACGCTACTCAAACGTTTATTAAATGTTTTGCCGCATCATTTTGGTATCGAACAATTGTTTTTCCAACGGATGACAGGAAGTCAAGACTTAAAGCAATTTGTGATGACCCAAGAATTACACCTTGGGCAATTACATAATCCTTATGGTAATTTATTAAATGAACATTATTGCCATCGTTGGGTCGCCATTAAAATTTTGAAAAAATTGCGGATGAATATGGCATTAGACCCTAGCATCAAACAACTGGTCAATGTGCAAATTTCTAAATATTGGGAATCCGAAAATGAATACTTCTGTATTTCCTTAGCTAAACCAGATTTTCATAATCCAAAAGAAAGTGTAAGTGTTACCGTCGGATTTCGATTGAATACAAAATTGAGAAGTATCTTTAATTTCTTAAATGACCCTGATCTAAAACACCGAACAGTTAATACAACTTGCGAACGTTGTTCCATGCCTAACTGCGATTCAAGAGTCGCTGCACCTGTGGTCATTGAAGAAGAACGTCGAAAAATAACAGTAAAGCAGGAATTGAAGGCATTGAGTAAGTAAAATAAATCGCCCTATTTTATAAAAAATAAGTAATTTAGCATTTATTCTAGCTGTTTTATGTGTGTCCTTACAAAAATTGAATTTGTAGTGCTACATCCTTTTTTACTAAAATAATATCAACATGGAAAACTTACTTCAGGGAGACGGTTTTAATTTAGTTATCATGGTCATTGTCGGTGCTGTTGCAGGTTCCTTGGCTGCAAGAGTTATTCGAGGCGATAATTTTGGTTTTATAATCAACGCTATTTTAGGAATTGCTGGCGCCGTTGTTGGTGGGCATATTTTCAATTTGCTAAAAGTCAGCCCTGGTAAAGGCATAGTAAAAATTATTGATGATACTTTTGGCGTTAGTTTACCCGAAAATTTAGTCGGCATGATTGTATCTGCTACAGTAGGCGCCATTGTAATTCTTTGGGTAATGAGTATTTTTAAAAGTCGTAGAAGTCGTAGATAAATTATGAGGTAATGAGGTAATGAGTTGACGAAGTTCACCTCATAAACTCATTATCTTATATCCTCATCAGCTACGCTAAACAATTTCCTTTCTCTCCTTGTTTGAAGACAAAAATTACATCTATGCTTCAAGCAACTTTCCAAAAATATACCCTTCAATTCAAACAACCTAGTGGCACGTCGAGAGGGATTCTCCGAACTAAAGATTCTTGGTTTATCTTTTTACAAGACACCAATAACCCAACTATTACAGGTATTGGTGAATGTGGTTTATTAAGAGGATTAAGTGCAGATGATGTGCCTGATTATGAAGCAAAAGTTGCGGAAGTTTGTCAAACAATTAATAAGCATGATTATTGGTTAAGCGAAGGTTTAAGGACTTTTCCTTCTATTCATTTTGGGTTGGAAATTGCGCTAAAAGATTTGGCTAACCAAGGGTCAAAAATATTATTCCCTTCTGATTTTACCCAAAAAGAAATGCCTATTCCTATTAACGGTTTAATTTGGATGGGAGCAAAACAATTTATGTTTGACCAAATAAAAACCAAATTAGCCGCTGGTTTTGATTGTATTAAACTAAAAATTGGCGCTATTGATTTTGATGCTGAATTAGGTTTGTTAAAATATATTCGACAACAATTTTCTGCTAAAGAAATAGAGATTAGAGTGGATGCCAACGGTGCATTTAGCCCATCGACTGCTTTAGAAAAACTAAAAAAATTAGCGGATTTCGAATTGCATTCTATCGAACAACCCATCAAACAAGGACAGTTGCAAGAAATGGCAATCCTTTGTGAAAAAACACCACTCCCAATTGCTTTGGATGAAGAATTAATTGGCGCTTTTACATCCGAAAAAAAGCGAATTATCATTGAAACCATTCAACCGCAATACCTTATTTTTAAACCTAGTTTTATTGGTGGTTATAGTGGCACACAAGAATGGATTGACCTTTGTAAAGAATTTGATACGCCTTGGTGGATGACGTCGGCATTAGAGTCCAATATTGGTCTGAATGCTATTGCGCAGTGGACAGCTATTTTAGATAATTCAATGCCACAAGGTTTGGGAACTGGGCAATTGTATACTAATAATATTGCTTCGCCTTTAATGGTCGAGAATGGTTGTATTTACTATAAAAATAGGAAGGAATGGGATTTGATGGGTTTATTGGATAATCGTGATTAAAGTAGCTTGGGTTTCCAGCCCAAGCTACTTTAACCAAAAATAAATCTACTCACAGACAACCGCCTCCGCTGCCTCATGCCAACCTAATAACAAATCCTGATACCGTTGACTCATTACATTTCGCTTCACTTTTAAAGTCGGTGTCAATAAGCCATTTTCGATATTCCAAGCCTCTTTTACGACGACAAGCGTGGACACTCTCTGATAGCTTGGTAATTTTTTATTAGCAGCATCCAATGTATTTTGTAAACTCGCTTTTAATGCTGCTTGCGATTTAGCTAAACCAATTTCAGAAGGCACCACTAACGCAATTGGCTGAGGGCAACCTAAGCCAACAATACAAATTTGTTCAATATTTTCATCCGCTCCAAAGTGCCATTCAATCGGTGCAGGAACAATGAATTGACCTTTGGCAGTCTTGAAAGTATCTTTGACTCGACCCGTAATAAATAAATAGCCATCCTCATCTATTCTGCCTTGGTCACCTGTATGTAACCAACCATCTGTAATGGTTTCGGCTGTCTTTTCTGGTTCTTTATAATAACCTTTCATCACATAATCCGCTTTCATTAAAATTTCATCTGTTTCCGAGTCGATTCTCATTTCTACACCAGGCAATGCCTTCCCTACTGAACCAGGTTTAATATCTCCTGCTACCAAGGACGTACAAAGTGCACAATTTTCTGTCATCCCATATCCTTCAGCAATAGGAATATCTAGTTTTCGATACCACGCTTTGGTCGTTTCAGGAATAGAAGCTGCACCTGTTAGGCAACCTCGAGCATTATCAAACCCTAGTGAAAGGCGCAATTTTTTCTTAACGGCTGCTGCATGCGGGCCTGCTAAGGCAGCATCTAAATGTGCTTGTGGCATTTTGGCTAAAACCCCCAATTGAAATTTTGTCCATATTCGAGGAACGGCAAAGAAAAGGGTTGGCTGTGTTTCTTGTAAATTTTTCGCAAATACGGCTAAGGACTCTGAAAAAGAAATCGTTCCGCCCCATTGAAAACAATTATTTTCTACCACCATTCGCTCCGCTATATGATTCAAAGGTAAAAAGGAGAAAAAATGATTGTCTCCTTCCTTAGAAATTTTCAGATGATTGTCCTCAAGGGTGATTCTCTTAGAAACGTTTAATATTTCATAATCTAAGACAACACCTTTTGGTGTACCTGTTGTGCCCGAGGTGAAAACAATCGTCCAAATATCAGATAAGTTAGGCGTTGGTTCTCCTTGTAATGGGGCAAATTGATTGATGAATTCATCCCATTGATGCCCTCTTTCTACTTTAGCAGCACCTTTATAATGAGGAAAAGTAATCACAGGTATATTCTCCCGAACGCCCCCTTTCATCCCTTCCCAATCGTCTAATTTGCCCACAAAAAGTGCTGCTACGTCTCCTATTTCAATTAACTCTTTAACACTATCCGCTTTTAAAGTTGGATAAAAGGGGACAGAGGTATAGCCCGCCATCATAATTGCTAAATCTGCAATGACCCATTCTCTACAATTTTTAGAAACTAACCCTATATGGCTCTTTGGTGGCAAACCTAAAGATTGCAAACCCATCGCTAATTTACGTGCCATTTGCCCAGCTTCTGCCCAGGTATAAACTTCCCATTCGTCACCAAATGGTTGTCGTAAAAAAGGCTGATTAGGCGTTAATTTTTCCCAATGGTAGAATCTAAAATTGAATTTTTGCATAATTTTTTGATTATTTGGACGGCTTGATTAAGCTTTTTTTTGAAATATTATCAATATCGAACCCATATTAATTAAAGTTAAAAATACTATTTAGTATGCAAAAAAAACGAAACAAAGAATATATAATTTTGAATTATAAAATAGAAGTAGTCCTATTTTTCATATAAAGTCGAAAAAGATATTAATTTTAGGGTTTTTGGAAGTATCAAACGAAAAATATGGATAAAATCGTAAAATTATTCTTTGTCTTTTTGATTTTATTTGGCTTGCTGATTATCGGCTTATGGGCTTCTGACGTGCCTGAGAATGCTACGGGTTTAACAGATTCCACTTATACTACTTTAAATCATAGTGGAGACACGGTTGCTTCTAATCCAACCGTTAAATGGTTGGCTTACCTTTTTGGTATAGGCATTATTGGCATCTTTGGTTTTATGGTATTTATTGGAGGTAGAAAAAAGGAGGAAGCGGTCAGAAAAAAATTATACCGAATTCTAGCTATAGGTATCAGTTCATTATTAGTAGGCTATACGATGATGGTGCTATCATGGTGGAATTATGTTGAAACAAATAGTATGGATTATTTTATGGGACTGCCCAAACCTACCGCTTGGATGATTTTTGGTATCATGTTTATTCCTACCATCATCACTTTTTTTTATGCGACCAAATTTGAAGAATGGATTTATACGCCCGAAGATGAAAAACGGTTTGCGGAAATTATGGCTAATCGACAAAAGAAAGTAGGCAGTAACAGTAGGCAGTAGCAGTAGGCAGTTTACAAGTATTCAATCATTCAAAACTCAAAATTTAACATTCATTCATGGAAGCATATAGGAATCCAATCATTTTAACTTTTGTCGCCCTTTACATGCTATTATGTATTGGCGTAGGTATTTGGGCATTAAGGCGGACAAAATCGACCCATGATTTTTTTATGGCAGGTCGAGATTTAGGGATAATGGTGACCGCCTTTGCTGTCTTTTCAAGTACTTTAAGTGGTTTTGGTTTTGTCGGCGGACCAGGGTTAGTGTATAAATTAGGAATGAGTTCTGTGTGGATGATTGTTTGTGCCATTATGGGCTATAATATTTCATTTCTGCTCTTAGCCAAACGGTTGCGCTTGTTTTCAGAATTAGGCAATTCCCTGTCTTTACCCGATGTGGTATTTCTAAGATATGGCAAAAGATCTACCAGCTTTTTGGTGGCAGTTGCTATTATTTTAGGGGTTTTAGGCTATTTAGCTACGCAGATTTTAGCAATGGCAGTGGTTTTAAAAGATATTCTAGTTGAAACAGATTTTTTGGCAACCATTAGCTTAGAAATGTGTGTCATAATTTCCTGCTCCATTCTCGTTTTTTATAGTGTAACTGGCGGAATAGTCGCCTCGGTTTATTCTGATTTAATTCAAGGTGGTGTGATGGTTGTTGCCGCTACTTTAGTTTTTTTTACGGTTGTTTATACTTTTGATAATGGCTTTTCAGAGATAAGCCAGACTATCCAAGAACATGACCCTGAAGCGATTGGTCCTTGGGGAACGCTGGGGATGGTAGGCTGTTTGAGTTGGTTTTTTGTTTTCGGACTCGGTAGTTCAGGACAGCCCCATGTCATTACTAAAATGATGATGTATAAAAAGGTCAATGATGCCAAACATATTTTGCCTGTCTCGGCAATGGGCTATATCTTTTCTGCTTTATTATGGATTGGTATTGGTTTGGCGATGCGGGCTTTAGTCTTACAAGGTATTCAACCTGAATTAGCCACACCAGATGCCGCAGCTTCCCAATTTTTACAGAATTATGCCCACCCTGTTTTAGCAGGCGTCGTCTTTGCTGGTTTGTTTGCCGCCATCATGTCTACTGCCGATGCCTTTTTGAATATTGGTACGGCAGCTGTTATGCACGATATTCCTAAGGCGATTGGTAAAACGATTAAGAATGAATTGTTCTGGGCTAGAATGACCACCGCTTTAATTACCGTTTTTGCAGCAGTTTTTGCGCTTTACTCTGGTGATTTAGTCGCTATTTTGGGTGCTTTTGGATGGGGAACTTTTGCAGCAGCTATTGTGCCTGTAGTTGTCATCGGGTTTAACTGGAAACGGGCAACACCAATGGCCGCTAATATTGCCGTCATTTCTAGTTTAGTGGTTAATTTTGTAATTAAAATCTTTAAAATTTCAGTGCCTTATAATATTGATGTCGGTGCTTTAGCATTGACGGTTTCTTTGATTTTATTTATTGGTATTTCTTTAGCATCTGAGCAACCTGAGATTGACCCTGATGTGGAGGCAGTGATGGATTTGTAGGTAATTAGAGTATGTCCGTAAAGTCCTGACAATTCATTCATACAACTCCTCATTCGGCGTAGTAGCCAAATCTACCAATAATTGCCCAATATTTTTAGCGCAATCTTCTAAGTAGATTTTCCCTTTTTCCGCAGTCGAAGGATAAGGATTTCCGACGCCTGTATCCGCAGTCACTTTCGACCATTGCCGTTGTGCAGTGACCCAACCTTCTTTAAAGGCTTTAATTTTAAATCGTTTAGCCGCCCCATCTCCTGCCTCTGATAACGGTCGCACTAAATCAGGCGCAATATGTAGCATCGCACTCGTTTCCATTTCACCTGCATGGTCGCCAGGGTCATCAAAATATTGTTTCCAATCTACTGCTTGAAACCAGTTTGCCCAACAAATAAACATATCGGGAAAATGAAAGGACATTTCCCGAATCATGTTTTTAAAGTTATTCCCACCATGCCCATTCAGCAAAACTAGTTTATCAATTCCAGCCCTAACTAAAACATCCACCGTATCTTTTAAAATCGCCATTTGTGTACTTGGATTGATATTCATACACAATTTGACATCCAATTGCCCCGTATTAATCCCATAAGGAATACAAGGCAAAACAATTGCTTTGCCGCCTGCTTCCCAAGCGATTTTTGCTGCTGCTGCTGCGACATAATCGACTTGGTAATTATCGGTCGCATAAGGTAAATGGTAATTATGGGCTTCGGTGGCCCCCAAGGCATAACGGCTACTTTATAGTCCGTTTCTTTGACGGTTTTCCAATTTGTTTCGGCTAGGATGTAGGGTCGATTCATTTTAAAATTATTAACAAGATTAACGTTTGGAATGCATATAACCGAATAGCAGGTATTTTTCGATTCACGGCTAAAATTCTACGAATAAATATTCCAGGTCGTACAAAAGCAAAAGAGATGGAAGAAGAATATGTCAAAAAATACGAGGAAAAATACGGCAAATGTCCAAGAGGAAGCCCAGAAGAAATCAATTCTTTGGCTGCATGCCCAAAACAGTTTCCGCATAACTATAAGTCGCCTTCCTAACTGCTTCAATATCTTCTGATTGCCTTAAAGAACAAAGTACATGATTATTTACATTTGCAAAAGGAACCAATTGCTTTTTATTAGCAGGAGTTGCTGTTTGCTGATCCATTTCTAGCATCGCTGCTACAGAAACAACAGGGTCTTGCTTTTCTTCATTTTTATAAAAATAGCCCATAAAATAAGGCGAGTTAATTTTACTGAATGTTTCGGAAGTCATGGTTTGTTCTAATAAAGCCTCTAATGCGATGATTCCTTTAGAATGATATTGGGTAGTGGCAAAATTTTTCATTTCTGGTTTATGGTAAGCGCCAGATTTAACATACTCCCCTACCATAGCGTCCGTCAAATATTCGCCCCAAGGCATGGTCGTTAATTGGGCCGCCGCACTAGCAATCGCAATATTAGGCGAATACATAATTTGTGCATGTACCATTTCTGGATTATGAGCCGTCAAGTACAAGGAATGCGTACCGCCTGTTGAACAAGACATTAAAATGACTTTCTCTCCTAATTGTTGCCCAATAGCAATGGCTTCTTTAGCAGAATCCATATAATTTTTAGGCGTCAAGTTTTTAAACGTATTTTTATCATCAATCCCATGATCTTGTTGCCGAGCGAGGTATAAATTAGCGCCATATCGCTTAGCAAATTGCGTATGAATCGCATCGCCTTCCCAAATACTTGCGGAGAAACCGTGTAAATACACAACGGCATATTCTGTTTTCCTAATGGAATCTGCCCAAATAATCCTTGATTCGTTATCAGGTTTTAGATTGACCACTTTGGCTTCTTTTGCTTTAATATATTCATCCAATTGTTCAATTGGAATATTAATAGACTCAATTTTTCCGTCAACAGTTTCAAATTCCGCTTTAGGACCAAAGAAAAGCGTTCCTACAAGGAGGGCGGACAGAATGTATCTTTTTTTCATGATGTTATTTTGTTGGTTGTGATGTTGCCATGTTACCATGTTACGACGACGACAAGGCAACATGGTAACATCGCAACTTTATTTTTTAGCCAAAAAAGCAGCAGCTCGTTCCTGCGCATTTTCTCGCACATTCATGTAATAAAAATTAAAATCAGCAATATGGTAATTGGGATTTTTTAATAAAAAACTACCAAAAAACTTAGGCTTGTCTGCCCATAGAATACCATCTTTGGGAACTACTTTTGCACTACATAATTCAGGGTATACTTTCTTTAATTTTCTTAAAATAGCGCCTTTATTTTGTGTTTTACTAACAGGTGTATCATCTGTTGTCCAAGTTAACGGATTAGTAACCGCTACTTTATCAGAAGTATAACTTTTTGGCGTGAAACCACTTTCGAAGGTTCGCCAAGCAGTAAAACAACCTGTTTCTGATGGAGATTGACAAACAGGGATATTATCAAACTCCTCTTTTAACACTGGAATGCCGACTAAATAACCTGCGACAAATTGCTTTTGTAGAGGGGTTCCATCAAAAAACTCTTTCACTAATCTTCGACTATGCGTAGTTCCTTGACTATGAGAAGCGATGATAATCGGTCTACCATTATTATAATTATCTAAATAGTATTGAAAAGCATTTTTTAAATCTTCATAGGCTAAATCAAAAATGGCTTTTGCTTTCGCTTTATCTTGAATATAATAAGCATTGATATGTGCTTGCCGATAACGTGGGGCATAGACTTTTCCGACGCCATTAAAAATACTAGCTTGAAATTTAATGGTACTTTCATCAACTCTTTTATTCAAAGCAGGATCATTAACTGGGCCATTCCATTGATCATCTCCTTTTTCTCCTGTATAAATGGTTGGATGCATAAAAAAGACATCGATTTTGGCATTCGCTTGCTCATCTGTTACGCCTTTTGGGGTATTATCTGCGGTATCCTTTTTGGTAGGTAAGGCTGCCCAATAAGCCGACTTGGCATAATCAGGTGCTTTTGTGACTTTGTCTGCGCTGAAATCTCCTTTTGGTATGATGTGGACAGATTTACAGTTGGTAAATAAAACAGTAGCAAAAATTAGACAGTATAAAAATTTCATTACTAGAATTTGATTAGGTAGTGGTTGTTTTAGAATATAATCGTCTAACGAGGGGAATTGTTTTAATGATGCTTCGTTTAATTTTCTATAATAAAGTTAGTAGCATCTAATTGTAGTTATTAGTCGGTAAGAAACATCATTTATCTCTTTTCAAATCATTCAAAGCAAAAATAGTTTGCTTACATTTACCTATTATTTGCACCCAATACAAAAAGAATGAAACTCACAGCTAAAGAATTATACACTAAATTAGTAGACGAATACAAAATAATCGGTCAAAAAGGAGTTATTCATTTTACCTTAAAAGATTTGACGATTGCCGTAGAAACCAAAGATTCCGTTGGCAATCTACTCCAAGAATGGTTGAAAGCGTGGTTTCAGGCAAGTGATATTGATTTTTTAGAAAATAAGAATACGCAGAGTTTTCCTGATTTTTATTTAGATAAGACGAACCAGAAACAAGGATTATTGGAAGTAAAAACATTTGATTGGAAAAGAGGCCCAGGATTCGATTTAGCTAATTTTGATTCCTACTGTAATTCTTTATTGACCAATGCTTATCGAATAGATTCAGACTATTTAATTTTTGCTTATGAATTAAAAGGGAGTGAATTAAGCATTAAGAATGTTTGGTTAAAAAAGATTTGGGAGTTAGCTTGTCCAAGTAGTACCTATCCTATTAAAGTACAAGAGAAAAAGAAAATCATCTATAATCTGCGACCTGCAACTTGGTATTCTACCAGAAGTACCTTCAAACCTTTTAATGACAAAGAAAAATTTCTAGCAGCACTAAATGACACTCGGTATCAATATTCCCAGACTAGATTAGATAACTCTCATTGGTTAAGAAAAGTATTGCAAAATTACGAAAGTCATACGGGCATAGCACTTAATGTAAAGTGAGGTTGATTAGCGTAAATCTCAGCAGTTCTATTAGCAACAGCCTCCATTACAGGAACTGCAACAGTATTTCCTAAAAGATCAAAAGCTTCCTTTTCTTTTACTGGTATTTTATACCATTCTGGATAACCAAAAAGTCGTAACCCTTCTCTAATAGATAAGCTTCTTAGTCCATTTCCATCAACTACCGCAATTCTAGAGACATCTGTGGCAACTAGAGTTGGGGCTATATCGTTGGGGTCTAGAATTTTATTAATCTCAAAACTCAATTTTCCTGTGACAATATTATAGCCTTTAGGCAATTGTTCATCGTAAGTTCGATATTTTTTGATACCTCCATTTTTCATTACCTCTTTAACTAATTTCTTAGGATGTTCCATCTTTAAATACCCTTTTTCTACCAAGTCATCTAATAATTGTTCTAAGTTTTTTTTTGGAAAAAAAGTACTAATTTGGGAGAGGGTTAAAGACATACCATCCATCCAATCTATTCCGTTTTCTATTGCCCATTTTTTCTTTCTTCGTTCTTTAAAAAGCTGATTGAGTAGATTTTTTTGTTGTAAACTCACTTTTCCTTTGATGCCTATATCCCAACTATGGATATTATTTTTACCACCTCGTTTATCTTTAATCGACTTGCCATAAAGTTCCTCAATGGAATAATGTTGCAATAATTTTTTAGTAAATTTAGTATCTCTCGTTTTAAGACCAGATTCTAATATTTCTTTGACAGTTGCTCGTTGAATAGGAAAATTAATCAAATCAACTGCTTGATCTTTAGTGCCAACAATAAAAACTCTTTTTCTAGATTGTGGTAAGGCAAAATCAATAGAATCTAATAATTTATAACTTACTTTATATCCTAATTCGGTCAATTTAAATAGTATCGTTTTTAAGGTACGCCCTATTTTATCTTTTTTATTTGCTAGATCATGTTTGAGTAAACCTTCTACATTTTCCAAAATAAACCCGTACGGTTGTTTAGCAGCTAAAATTCGCTCAATTTCAAAAAATAAGGTACCTCTGGTGTCTTGAAAACCAAATCTTTTGCCACTTGCACTAAATGGTTGGCATGGAAAACCCCCTAAAAGAAAATCAAAGTCTGGAATGTCTTCATTTTTTACTTTGAATATGTCTCCAACAAAATGCTCTCCTTTGAAATTATGCTTAAGCGTTTTGACAGCATAGGGTTTTATTTCCGATGTCATTACACATTCTGTATCAAAACCTTGTTTTTTAAAAGCATTTTCAAAACCCAATTTCATCCCCCCCATTCCTGCAAATAAATCAATAAATTTCACTTTTTTATTACCCATTCTTTGATACTGTTTGATATTCCACAATTGGTTCTGCTGCTACATTTAGACTACTATATTCTACTTCTAAATCAATGTATTTACAATCTAAAACATAAAGACATTGGAGTAAAAATGCAGCACTAAATGTTCCTCTACTTATTTTGCTGTCAATGCTGGATTTTGTTTCTTCTATTCCTAATTGTTTTAGCTTTATAGCCAAAGATTTATGAGAAATTCCTCTTCTAATAATTGCAGATTTCAATAATCTCTTTGCTTTAATTTTCCAATCATTCATAATTAGCATTTTTGCAAATATGCAAAAATACTTGCGAATATGGAAAATTAAAAACAAATATTTTTTACTTTAATTCAATTTTAATACAAATCAAACAAAAATAAAACCTATTTATTTTCTAATTATGGAGATTTATTTGTTGTTCAATTAAACAGCTTGCTGCACCAGCTTAAAAGCCTTATCCAAAACATCCAAAGCCATCGCAATTTCTTCCTCATTAACGGTCATTGGAGGGGAAATTCTAACCACATTGCCATACAATCCACCTTTACCAATAATCAATCCTAATTTTCGAGTTTCTTCAAATAAATGCTTAGTCGCTTCTGGTGCAGGTTCTTTAGTAGTTCGGTCTTTGACTAATTCTAGACCTTGCATCAAACCACGACCTCTGACATCTCCAATAATATTATATTTTTCTTGCATTTTCTCTAAACCTGTTCGCAACATTTTTCCTAATTCACCAACTCTAACTGGGTTGGCATCTTTTTCTAAAACATTCATGGTTGCCAAAGAAGCGGCACAAGCCACGGGATTTCCACCAAAAGTACTAAGTGTTAATTGGGCATCTACCATACTTTGTGCAATCTCTGGCGTCGTCATGGTATTCCCTAATGGAAAGCCATTGGCAATGCCTTTTGCCATCGTCATAATATCAGGTGCTACGTCCGAATGTTCGACACCAAACCATTTATCACCTGTTCTCCCGAACCCAGTTTGTACTTCATCCGCAATAAATAAACCACCGTAATGTTTGGCAATATCGCTGGCAATTTTTAGATATTCTGCTGGCGGCGTAATAAAACCACCAACACCTTGGATAGGTTCTGCAATAAAGGCGGCAATTTTTCCATTGGTCGTCGTCTTTATCACTTCTTCAATATCTTGTGCACAAGCAACGCCACAACTTGGGTAGGTCATTTTTAAAGGACAACGATAGCAATATGGATTTAGTGCATGTTTGACACCCGCTATACTAGTGCCACCAATTCGCCAAGTGCCGACTCCAGTTAAGGCCATCCCCATCGCTGACCTTCCGTGGTAAGCATGTCGTAGTGCAATCACATCATGGTTACCTGTATGTGTTTGTGCCAAAACAACGGCTGTTTCATTAGCACCAGTACCAGAAGTGGCGAAGAAAGAAACCTGTAGTTTCCCTGGGGTTAATTCCGCCATTTTTTCTGCCAAATTCACATGTGCTTCATTTGGGTATAAAGTAGAAGAGTGAATAATTTTTTCGGTCTGTTTTTGTACAGCTTCTGTTACTTCCTTTCGATTATGTCCAACACTTGTCGTTAATATCCCTCCAAAAAAATCTAGGTATTTTTTTCCTTCTGTATCCCATAAAAAGACGCCTTCACCGTGGTCAAAAGGCAATGGTTCTGTATAATATAAAACATGATTGGGAAAAAGATACTTTTTTTGCTTCTCTAGAATTTCTGCTTTTTTGTTTTGGACAGAGGTTGCCATGATAGTTGTATTAAAGTGGTTATGTGAATTTTTTAGCCGAAAAAGGAAGATAATTTACTACCTCATTACCTCACTTCATCTTGTAAATATGGCTTTTTTACGAAAGAAAGACAAAATATAGCTTTTAAAAAAATATTATTATTAAAAAAATCCTATCCTTTACGTGTATAGGATATTCTTTTGATTTCTTTTCTTACCTGACTAATCGTTTCAGTTTGCCCGGGACTATTTTATTTAAAAGACGACTAAGAGTGAGGCCAATGAAACATATTCTTAAAAAATAAAATATAAAAAACTTTGAATTTGTATAGTTATTGTTTAGATTTGCTTTATCCTAAAAAACCGGCCATTTAAAAACTATAAACAATTTAATGAAAATGGAACAAAAACTACCTATTAATGTCGGTGTAAAACAACCAATCTTTTATAAAAACATTCCCAATTTACAGCTTCGTTTATATCTCTTAATACTACAATTTTTTAGTTAACGCAATATTTTTACTTATCAACCTGCCATTAAGCAGAATTACTGGATTTATTCATTGCCTATAAAGCTATTATATGCACTAGGCAGTTTGTAATTGGTGTCTCTCTCTATTTGTTCTATTTGCTGCAAAGCATCATTGGACACTCATGTTCTTTTAAAATGGAAGGCTCACCAATCAAATATTTTAAATATACTTCGTTATGAAAAATTTATTCATGACTTTGGTGGTATTGAAGATGCTATGCTTTATCCCAAGTAAAATATATACACAAAACATCCGCTATCATAACCTAACCATTGACGTAGTTGATGCTACAAGCAATTCCGTTTTCCCCAGTCGAGTACCATTTGAGATAGTTTACGAATTAACCACTCCTAAAAATAACAACTTAAATACTGGCTTTAAACGTTCGTCGTTATTGGCAAATTATGGGTATATGGATTTAGTGCCAAAAGAGCATCATTTGAAAAATAGGGCAATAATTGCTCAAGATAACTTGACGTTTCCTGAGCAGTACTTTGGACTAATAGGTGTGGTCTTCCTTCATCCGTTAACTCATGTCCTTTTTGCATTTAATGGGAATGAAGAGGCAAACAAATTAATAAATACTCACTCAAAAAATTCTTGGGGTAAATTTAATAGAAAATATCCTGCTGTTACTTGTACACCACCAGACTGTGCAGCCCAATGGGATGGAAATAATTAGATGAATCCTAGGCAGACCTCCAAGTATCTTTAAGACCTTGGAATGCCTAAACGATGGACACTTGATTATTTAGAAAAAAGATTACAAATCAACTTATAAACTTTTAAAATCACTTTATTATGAAAACAGTTTTAACTATTTTTTCGACTTTTTGTATGCTATTCGGCACCACAAATGTAATGCTAGGGCAAGTAATTAATGAATGGGATTGGGATGAATCGGGAACAGATATGGGGGAATTTATCGAAGTGTTCATTCCTAATCCACAACCTGTAGATTTGAGCCAATATGCTATTATAGAATATGAAACTTCTGGAACATCTGCTGGTAATGTCCAAAGCCAAGGAACGCATACTTTAGATGGATTTACTGCAACCGCTGTAACTGCTGATGGAGGCACTTATTATCTATTAACAGAATCCTTTGAACAGAATGATGCAGTAGCGTTGGTTGGGCCAAGTGGCGTCCTGCAATTTTTGCATACAACGAATGAAGTAACCGCCAATGAAGGAGGTGCAATGGGTGCTACTTCTTTAAGTATCGGCGTATCAGATAGCTACACTTCTGGACACTCGGTTCAAAGACAGTCAGATGGTACTTATACTGCATTGGCAGAAACGCCAGGAGCGATTAATAATGTCGTTATGCTTGTGCTTTCCTTCGATGCCTTACCTGATTGTGATGATACGCCGAACGCTGCTGGAACAGCCGCCGCAGATAATGCCATGTATATTCATATTAGTAATCTAACGAATGCCGATGGCGCTACTCCAACCATTTTTACTAGTTCAAGTGGCACTATAACTGATAACCTAACAGCAGGTGCTACTTCAGGGACTATTCAAATTACTGGGCTTACGGATGCGGATTATGGCACGATTCTTACCCTCTCTGCAAGCAATAATGGAATGACTACAAACCTAGAGATTCCAGTAGTTATTTGTGGTTTTTCAGTAGATAATGGAGGAGATGGTAGCAATGAAGCCGAAGTGTCAAATGGTGCATTTTGTACGACCCAAAACGGTATTACTGCTCCTGGTGTTTTAGTAGAAGCCGTACCCAATACCGCACTTTCTTCTGGTAATGATATTATCAGCACCTATGTATATGCGCTAGTGAATACCAGTAATAGTGACGAAATTGTTGCCACTAATAACACTGGTTTGTTTGGTGCTCCAAATGTGGTATCTGGTATGATTTATCGAGTTTATGCCTTTAAGGTCAATGATTCTGAATTGACCACCTTTAATACGGCAGTCGCCAATTTATCTCCTAAAAATATTTCAACAGGAGATGATATTTTAACCAAATCCAATGCTTTTGCTGGGCTTTGTTATACTTCCTGCTGGAACGTAGCTTTCTCTCCAAGTTGTGTTGTTTGCCCAACGATTACTTCCCTAACTGCTAGTTCATCCATTTGTTCAGGCACTGCTATTACTGACTTAACGGCTACCATCGCTCAATTTCATAGCACAGAAAATAAGGTACAAGATTATGAGGTAGAATTTGTTTACACGACTACCCAAGCTGCAGATGCAGCAACAGTTTATGCTTTAACGGCTACTGTTTTGGGAACGGAAGCCGTAGCTAGCGCAGGCACTACAACCGTAACGGAAACCTCTTTTGTTTTACCAACCGCCACCACTCAAACGACCTATTATATTTATGCTCGGATTTTGAATGCGGCCGCTACGGTTTCAGATGGAAACTGCCGACCTTTTGCAGAAGCAACAGTAGTCGTCAACCCAGTTCCTACCCTCGCAGCTACAGGAATGAATCCTAGTACCTGTAATAACGCAGATGGTCAACTTGAATTAAATTTAACCAATGTTCCAGATGGAGCGACTTACACGATTAATTATGTGGATGAAACCAATACTGCTCAAACTTTTACCAATGTAATGGTAACATCAGGAAGTGCCACTATTACTGGTTTGAATGCTGGAACTTATAACAACCTAAGTATTACACTTAATGGATGTACGTCTACAGAAGATTTAGATATAGTATTAACCAATCCTTTACCTACTGCAAGTATTGCGCTAACGATGCCTACGCTTTGCTCCAGTAGTTCAGGTACGACTCTAACATTTTCTAGTGACGCAGGCAACCAAATAATTTACAGTATTGATGGTGTCAATCAGGCTGCCATTACAATTGAGTCAGATGGGACAAATGAAATATTGGTAAACCCCTCCGCCACCACTCGTTATGCCTTGGTTTCTGTGACCAATCCAACGACCACCTGTATGCAGAATATAACGGATAATGTACTGTTGACCATTACGGATTTATCTTGTGATAGTACTTTTCCTTGGTCTGGGAGTAATTGACGTTTTTTGTTAGCTTCCTAGGCAATGGCAAAAGAATAACTGGCTCTTTGACAATTTTTGCAAAAATTGTCAAAGAGCCGAATAACTTACAAGTTGCGGACAACTGGTAGCAAAGCCTGAAGGCTTTGCTACCAGTTGTCCGCAACTTGAGTTACTTATTTAAAAACATATTAACTCAAATGAAAAACTCAACACAACGACACAATTTTTCCTTGTTAAAAAAGATAGGAATAAATGGAATCCTATTTCTACTTTTAGGCTTCTTTTCGCCCTATTCTCTGCAAGCAAATACAACTATTCTTTCTTCAGTTGAGGCTATCGGAACTTGTGTGGGTATTACTGCTGCGGAAGAAAATACCTATAATTTGACCATCACAGGATTAGACGCCACCGTTTTATATGATTTTGACTTAAATGGAGATGGAATCAATGAAATTACTCATTTTACAGGCGCAAGCACCTTCACCACAAATACCGAAAACAAAACAAATATTCCTTTTATAGATGGTACTGCCACCCAATTAGTACAAATTGATGAATCTGCCAATGGTATTTATGATTGGCGCATTATGGTACACGAAGTCTTATGTACAGATGCAGATAATGATGGCGATTTAGACTTTTCTGCGGGCTGTAATGCTGCTAAATCAGCCAAAGAAAGTGGATACATTGTAGCCACGACTGCGCCTTATAATAGTACCAATGTTTACCTTTATGTGTTGACTACTCCTACAGGTAATGCTCTAGCAGCAAATACCGCTGGGTTGTTTACGAACCTCTCAGTGGATGCGACTGCGGGTAGGTTTGATTATCAAGTAATGGCACTTAATTTTCCGACTAAAACTGATGTACAGGATTTTATAACTGGCCTAAGGTTTGATGCGATTACTGGCACGAATGTTACTCCAACCACCATGCTATCTATGGAATGCGCAACAGTTTGTGGCACGATGGCTTATGATCTATCCTGTAGAATGGACGATGTTGCCCTGACCAAAAAGGTGGTCTCAACTAGTAATACCAAAAACCTGAATATAGGAGATAAGGTGACCTTCGAAATCGAAATTTTTAACCAAGGAACAGCTCCTATTTATGATGTCGTCATCAAAGATTTATTCCAAAGTGGCTATCATTTCCTAATTGCAGATAATCAAAAAAATGCCTTTTCGAAAATACCTAATAATATAACAGGTGGTGGCATGGTTACTACAACGATTGCAGGCCCAATCGCTAGTAACTCGAATCAGGTTATTGAAATAGTGTTGACTATTAATGCCAATGCGAATCATCAGAATTTAACCAACTTAGCGGAAATTATCGAAGCTCGACAAACACCTAATGGTCCATTGATTGCTGATGTGGATAATGATTTGATGAATCAATTGCCGCCAATCGAAAACGAAATAGATAATGAGATTGCTGATAATCCAACTGATCAGGATGATTTTGATTTTGCTCAGGTGGCGCTTGCCGTACCTATTCCTACTATGGGTACATGGGGGTTGTTAATTTTCGGATTGCTGATTTTGAATATGGGAGGGTGGATTATTCGGACTAGATTAGTTTGTATTTGAGTAGACCTAAGTAGTGCGACAATAAAAAGAATAAAAGCGTTTAGGCAGTAATTCTTTATCCGTGATTGATTTACCTAAAGGAGCAAACGACCAACAATCTTTTACTAAAAAAATAAGGATTGCTAAGGTTGGACAAATAATGGATTGAAGATGGCTTAAAGCTTTAGGGTATTTAGAATAAGTGTATTTTTGCGCTCCAAATTTCACCTAACTAAATAATAATATGCTGCGTTATTTATTCTTTTTCTTGTTGCTCTTTCCTAGTCAAATCGTATTGGCACAATTAACCATTATTGTGGAACAGTTGCCCGAAGCAACACCTGCTTTGGATGCCATTTATATAGCGGGCGACTTTCAAGGGTGGAATCCAAATGACCCTGCGTATCAACTGACTAAAAACGCAGAGGGTCTGCATGAAATCACTTTTGAACCACAAACGGGAAATATAGCCTTTAAATTTACCAGAGGGAGTTGGGAAAACACAGAAGGAAATGCAGCGGGGCAGTTTTTGCCCAATAGAACATTCAATTATTCGGGAAATGCCACCACTATTCGAGTCACCATAGCTAGTTGGGAAGATGTATCAGGGACGGCAAATAGTACGGCTGCGGAAAATGTACATATTTTAGACGATGACTTTCCGATAAATGCCCTCAATAGAACCAGACGGATATGGATTTATTTACCACCAGATTATGCACAAACCAATAAAAAATATCCTGTTTTATATTTACAAGATGGGCAAAATGCCTTTGATGCCGCTACTAGTTTTTCTGGCGAATGGCAAGTAGATGAGTCTCTAAATCGACTATTTGAAGCAGGAGATTATGGCTGTATCGTCGTTGCCATTGATAATGGTCAAGCGCATCGAATAGACGAGTATACACCTTGGCCAAATCCAGAATATGGAGGAGGAGAGGGTGATGAATATCTATCTTTTATCGTCAATGAATTAAAACCAGTTATTGATGCCAATTACCATACGTTATCAAGCAGGGAATTCACGGGCATTATGGGTAGTTCACTAGGAGGTCTTATTAGTCATTTTGGATTTGTGGAATATCCTACCGTATTTGGTAAAGCAGGCATATTTTCTCCCTCCTATTGGTTTTCTGATAATGTTTATAGCCATACGGCGACTATCGAAAAAGCAGCGGATTCCAAAATCTATTTGCTCGGCGGACAAAATGAAAGTGCCACTTTAGTTGCCCATATTAATCGCATGGAAGCAGTACTGAAAGCAGAAGGATTTGCTGCTACAGAAATTAAAAAAGTCATTCATCCCGACGGCGCGCATAGTGAATGGTATTGGGCAAGAGAATTTTCTGCTGCCTACGAATGGCTCTTTGGCGACCTCAATTTCACGACTAGTACGGCTTTAACGCCAAGGCTAACTATCCGAATTTTCCCTAATCCTACCGATAGTTTATTACATATTGAAGGACTGCCAAATGGAGTAAATTACCAGGTAGAAATTGTTTCTTTGCAAGGGCAGCCGCTTAAGCGAATGCCTATGAATCAGTCGGCTATTGCTTTAGATTTTTTGCCGAGTGGGTTTTATATTGTAAAAGTATGGGCTGGGAATCAGGTTGTTTTTAGTGAACGGGTGATGGTGAATAGATAGGCAGTAAGAGTTAGGCATTTCTTTACATTACATTCTGCTTTTGCTGTTTTTATTATGATGCTTGTATTTATAGTTATCGGAATAGAAGAAACACTAAGCCTGACAATTGTAATGATTGTTGGGCTGTTGTCATTAAAAAATCACTAACTCCTTCCTACTTCTCAACAAACCTCTTCCAATTCTTTGGAATAAATAAAATTTTCCATATCTTACTAACAAGTTATTGAAATAGCTATCCCCTTTCCATCATTCCCCTCAGTTTAATATACCTACGCTTTAAGTATCACCACTTCCATTTTACACTAACAATATTTAAACACTAATTGGGTTCGCACGCATCCTACTGGCTAGGTTTTGTCCTATTCCATACTAAGACTTTGTTATTCATAACTACCCTAAAAAAGGGTAATTGTTGTAAAAGTCTTGTTTAGCGAAATTAAGCTATATTTCATCTGAAATTATCGCTTAATTGGTCATTGATTTACTAGATTACTAAAAAATGAGGGTTTT
>Ga0208544_10000164_pt1 | contig 54822 bp, 34 predicted proteins | sample DEB08_DNA_9_FD_184526 | JGI IMG/M metagenome (GOLD analysis project Ga0208544, IMG submission 184526) | Aqueous microbial communities from the Delaware River and Bay under freshwater to marine salinity gradient to study organic matter... | ecosystem: Environmental > Aquatic > Marine > Coastal ... | reverse complement strand
CCGATTTAATAATAAAGAAACCTACTTTGGTTTTTTTGTTTTGTTTCCTCTTGTTTTAATTTAAAATTTAATATCTGGCATAAATTACTATTTATCAATCTTTTATAAAAAGTGTATAGGAGTGAAAGAATTAATATAAAAACTTGAATAATCTTTTTAAAATTCATCTGATAATATGTTTTCTCAGACAGAAATCTAAGAATTCCTGATTTACCAAATCTAGCAGATTTAGTAAATCTTAATCCCTACTAAAATTCAAAGTTTTAGAGATTTACTAAATTTTGGAAATTTAGCAAATCGCCCATTTAATAACTCCCATGATAACGGCGCATAAACCATTCCAAAGTCAATAAACCCATCAATAAGAAAAATATCCATTTTATATTAATAATCGAACGAGTTTTAGTCGTCTGATAAATCACAGGTTTAACGGATTTTTTGGCTTGAATTTTTTCTGAAATAGATGCTAAATTAGCTGGATAGACCAATTCCCCTCCGTATTGTTCACTTAACAAACGTAGTAATCCATGATTGGCAGTTGTCTGAAAAGATTCTAATTGTACAGGTTGGACGCTAAATTGACCTTTATACGTTAACTGCTTACCATTATGAGCAGTTGATCCTGTAAACGTATAATTCCCTACAGGGAAAACACCTGCATTCAAGCTGTAAGCAGTAGCTGTTCGATTAAAAGTAGAAGGAAATTCTTTGCCCTCATTATCTCTGATACTTAAACTTACATCTCCATCATTGACCAATTCATAATTTTCATTATAAACCTCTGCATCTAAAATAATTGGCTCGTTTTCGTTGAATATGTTTTTATCTGAACTGATTCTAAAACGCCTTTTATCTTCTTTTAAAGTTAGGTACTGCGTCGTTTTACCTAAAATTTCTTCAAAAATATCATGGTTCTTATTTTGTAAATAATCAAATAAGCGCCATTTCCAAATGCCTTCTGCTGCTAGGACCCCTTTTTTTACGCCTTCTTCCTCTCCTATTACTAATAAAGGATATTTGGTATCAATCTTTCCAATTCTTTGATATAATAATATTTGGGCATTGGCTGATTCCTTAAACTCCCCAAAAGGGGCATTTAATGGAGCAAAATTGGGCAATTCTTTTTTTGTGGCGTCGTCTACCGTAAACACAGAAAAATCGGCCGCAATAATCCCTTGCACATCGTTGGTATTCTTCGTATCTCCATTAATGGTCAATAAAGATTGAGCCGTATTTAAACTTGCTAGATTGGATTGACTACCGACGATAAACAGATGGGGTAATTTTTTAGTTTTGATTTGCTGTAATACATCCGCTGCACTATGTTTAGTACTAGGCAATTGATGTAAAATCACAAAATTATAATCCGCTATCTTTTCGGTTCGACGACCAGCGTATTCAATTTTAATCTCATAATTCTTGTTTTGAATAACAGATTGGCGAATTGCAGTTAAATCTGGATGAGGAGAATCGGCAATAATTAAAATTTTCTGCCGTGCATCCAAGACATCAATAAAAATATCTTTGACATTATTCGTTGTAGTGACCTCTCCTTGTACGGAATTCACTGCTACCCTAAAACGTTGTACCCCTGCTGCATTCGCTTCTAAAGTAACTTCTTGCGTCGTAAAAAAATCGTTTCGATTGATGTTTATTGGAATGGATTGTAATTTTCTCGCCTTGCCATTTTCTATTTTAGAAACGACTAAATTAGTTTTGGTATTCGGGCAATTTTGTGCCAACACATCTACTTCTATATTAAATTTGTCGCTTAAATAAGCAATTTTATTATGGTAAACTCGCTTGATTAACAAGTCTCTTTGTGGGGTCGTATCTCCCAAAGCCACCGTAAAAATAGGTGCACCCAAACGATTTCCTGCATAGATTGGATTACTTCCTTCATTATAAATTCCATCAGATGCTAAAACAACTGCACCTAAATTTTGATTGCTGTACAAATCATATAAAGACTTTAACATCTCAGACAAATTACTTGCCTTATCTGTAAAGCTAAAATCTACCCCTTCTCGAACATCGCTCCCAAAAGCATATTCTTTTAAATCATATTTTTCGGATAAATCGTTTTTTAGCGTAGCATAAGCTGTTTTATAGGCTTCCAAAGAAGTTTCATCCAAATCGTCCATGACTGATTCTGACTGGTCTTGTGCCAAAATCACTACGGGTTTCTTCGTATCCGTCAATAAATTTTTAATGAGTGGAGATAATAATAAAGCAGCTAAAGCAGTAGCCGTCAAAAAACGCATGCCGCCTAATAGCCAATTCAGCCAAGCGGCATTATCCTTAAAAGTGTTACTTCTAAAATAAACAACTAGCGCATAGATTAAGCCTAAAATTGCGCAGCCAAGTAGGTACCAAGTCGGGTATTGAAAACTTAAATTATCCAAGTATTATCGGTTTTTAACTACATGATTCTTTTTACCATATAGTTCCTAGAGTTCACAAAGTATATTTTGCTTTAGATAAGTGGCTAAAAAATTAACGTTATTAATTGTTTTAAACATTTAATTATCAATCTATTAAGCCCTCTAAGGCAAAGCTATTCGTTCTATTCTGTAGAACAACTTTGTATATAACGCAAAAATTGGTTTTTGGGTCTAAATTTGTGTAAATTAATATTTAAACTAATGGTAAATCCCACTTTTTTCTCATCAAAGTCAATTCTGCGTCCACCCAATTTTGCACTTTCCTCTTCAATATTTCTTCATCTGCTTCCCACATTGGCGGTCCATAATGAATAGCACAAACAATTTCTTTTTTTGCAAAAGTTTGAAAAAAATGCCGTATAAAAGTATCATCCCCAATCCAGGCATCTTTTGGGTCTTGATATTCGATAGCTATAGGTATAATTTTTACGTGATGCTCTACTGCCATTTTAAAGACACTCGGTTTAAAGGGTAAAGTTTTTGGTAAATCTGTAGTCGTTCCCTCTGGATATATTAAAATAGAATGGCCACCTTTAATAATATCCGCAATCGTTTTTCGAGCATTTGCCCGACTTGTTTTTTCTTCTCTTTTCACAAAATGTACCCCTGAAATACTACATCCATACCCAATTAATGGCCAAGAACGGACTTCTGCTTTGGCTAAAACGAAAGCATTAAAATGGTTGAATTGTGCGAGTGGGTCAATGTAAGACCGATGATTGGAGAGGTATAATATGTTTTGATAATTAGGATTTCCTTTTTTAATAATTTTGACGCCTAAAAAACGCATCATCGCAATACACCATTTTTGGCGCTCCTTCATACCCATCGCTAATTTATCTTTCACAAATGGACTTAATAATAGCATAGTCGATACCGTGACCGTCGAAGCTACCACTAAAAACAAAAAACGAATAATCGCTCTAATAAATCCTATAATCACAGTTCCGTATTTTCAATTTAGAATAAACCCTAATCAAATAGGCAAGCCCCAATCTTTACGAATATCCAATAAAGCGTTATCTATCCAAGATCTTACTGCGACTCTTAAAGCTTCTCCATCCTCCATCCACATAGGTTCGCCATAATGAACCGTAATTTTTTTATTGCGCATCCCAAATTGTTTAAAAAAATGAATCGGCATATTATCTCTTCCTACCCAAGCATCTCCTACATGTCCATATTCAATGGCAATAGGAATAATTTTCACTTTATTCTTAGCCGCCATGTGAAAAGTCCCTGGTTTAAAACTTCCTGTTGTTGGCGTTTCAATAGTTGTACCTTCTGGATAAATCAGGATTGATTTTCCACTTTCAATCGTTTCGGCAATGCTTGAACGGGTTTCTTTTCGGCTCTTATCACTTTCTCGTTTCACAAAATGAACGCCTGTAATACTTGCCCCGTACCCCATAATTGGCAAATTCGCAACTTCTGCTTTAGCTACAGGCAAAGCGGTTATTTTTATTAACTCTGCGACTGGATCTAAATAGCAACGGTGATTAGAAATATATAAATAGCTCTCTTCTTCGTGAATATTTCCCTTAAAGGTCATTTCTACACCAATTACCTTCATCATCGTCACACAACATTGTTGTCGATGTCTTAATCCTAATTCTAAAGACATTCCTTTAAAAAGACCAGTAATAAGCAATCGCGTTATATAAAAAATTAAGACTATTATAAATAAAGTAAGGCGAATAATGCCTCTTGGAATTGTCAACATTATATGGATTTAATCTAAGCGTTTAGAATTCTGGACGAAGATAGGAAAAAAGAGGGAAAGGTATAGAGATGCTGTAGCTTCAATTTGAGGTACATATCTTAGCATCTCTATACTTTTTCACCTTTACACCTATAAAAAATCAATATTCTGCCCCTCCAATAACTACTCGTTAACCCATTATACCGTAAATTTGTAGCTGTGAAGAAGATAGATAAACTTTTACTAACCAGTTTTTTCCCACCCTTCGTGGTGACGTTTTTTATTGCCTTGTTTGTGTTAATTATGCAGACGCTATGGGTGTATATTGATGACATTATTGGTAAAGGAGCTAGTTTAGGCATGATTACCGAATTTATGTTCTATTTATCCGTTTCTCATTTTATCATGGCTTTACCGATTGCGGTGTTAATTTCTTCAGTCATGGTAATGGGGAATTTAGCCGAACATTATGAATTGTCTAGTATGAAATCCGCAGGACTTTCCCTAATACGGGTCATGCGTCCTTTAATGTTTGCTTGTGCAGGTGTTGCCATATTCTCTTGGTTAACCGCTAATTTTTTAACCCCTATTGCCAACCTAAAATTCAAATCTCGGCTCTATGATATGCGAAAACAAAAGCCTACTCTAAATATGGAAGAAGGTATTTTTAATGATGATTTTGAGGGATATCGAGTTAGAATTGGAGAAAAAGCAGCAGATAATCAAACTATAAAAGACGTATTTATTGCCAATCATATAACTGCACAAAAAGATAGGTTAAATGAGTTAATCGCTAAAGGTGGATTCATGTATACTACACCTGATGAACGTTTTTTAGTGATGGAATTAGAAGATGGGGAACAATTTCAAGAGGGCAATCGCTATGCAGGCAATACCAATCGAGCGCCTTTTGTCAGAACTTCTTTTGAAAAATATACGAAGATTTTTGACATGCAGGAGTTCGACATCAATCGAACAGACGAAGAGCTATTTAGAACACATTATTCTATGTTAAGTATGAGTCAATTAGTTGAAGCCATTGATTCTATAGACCAGCAAGTATTGGATAGAAAAGAAACCGTTAGCACTTATGTTGACCAATATATTAATGCCTTAAAACCACTCAAATTAGTAGAAGAAGCGACAGAAAACACGCCTAAAGATACTGGAGCAATCAACTTGGATATTTCGGTAGCTGATACCCTAAAAGAGGATAGTATTCCAACGCTTGCAAATAAAGCTAATTCAAAACTGAAGTATGATGCCAAGTATAGTACCAAAAAGGTTGGTGGAAAAAAAGTCCCTGTAAAAAATCGTAAGATAACCAACGTTATGAAACTTAAAACTAAAGTGGCAGCGCAAACTATTGATAAACCTCTAAAGGAATACAAAAGTATCCTTGAAACTTTTCCTGAAACTAAAAGGCAACCTTATTCCACTAAAGCCATCCAACATGCTAGAAGTATAAAAAGTAATTCAGAATCTGCTTACCGTTTCTTAGTAAAAACAAAAGAAAAACGCATCAAACATGTTTTCGAGTTATATTCAAAATATTCATTTGCGGTCGTTTGTTTTGTCTTTTTATTTATTGGTGCGCCGATGGGTGCTTTAGTCAGGAAAGGCGGATTTGGTTATCCTTTATTGATTGCCATTATCTTTTTTATGTTGTTTATTACCTTGACGCTTACCTTTAAACGAATGGCAGAAGCGTTTGTCGTGCCACCTATTCTAGCGGTCTGGTTACCTAATTTAATCATTTTGCCAATCGGCTTTTTCTTGACCTATAAAGCCATGAATGATGCTAAAGTATTTGATACGACTCGAATTCAAGCTGTTTTCCAATGGATAGTTGAACGGTTTCAACGGAAAAAAAAGACAAAGTATTGAAGGATTACACTTTAACAGGTTAAGATTTGAATATTTTCAAAAGGTTGAGCAGCTCAAATTATATCCCCAAATGGCTATATTGTTTTATGGTTATATTGTTGAGTAGGATTTTATCCCTATTTTAAGCTACAATTATTAAGCAATGTAACAATTCAACAATCTTCAACAGAAAGTCTATTTTTCACCCTGATGCAGTATAGAAGACTTAACAATAAAGTTTCAAATTCAAATCCAACCTCAAAAGCGAGCCGTAAGATTGAGATTGAAGTTGAAGTTTCCATGGATTAATCTAAACTGCCTTTTAACTGCTATTTTACATGCCAACTATTTCTTCAAAGCGTTCTTCTTTCGGCCAATCAATTTGGGCAATTATTCAAACTAACCTTTATTTGGCTATAGCTTTTCTCAGTTTTATTACGCTAGGTGGCATTGCTCTATCTCTCTTGAATCAAGGAGATTTATTACTTTATTTTAGTGAAAATAGAACACCTTTTTGGGATATTTTTTTTAGGAACGGCACTAAGTTAGGAGAAGAATGGACTTATATTGGTTTCCTTATATTCTTTTTGTTTATTCGTTTTCGTTATGCGGTATTAATTCCGATTACAGGCATAATCGTTACCATTATTAGTTTTCTAAGTAAAAGTTTTTTCTTACATCCTCGTCCTTCTTTATACTATAAAGACTTAGGCACTTTAGGAGATATTAATTTAGTAGAAGGCGTGTATTTAGTGAAAGGCTTAAGTAGTTTTCCTTCTGGGCATACCATGTCTGCCTTTGCTATTTTTACGCTCGTCGCTTTATTATTAAAGCAAAAGAAAGGCGTCGCACTTTTATTATTTGCTATGGCAATAATCGTTGGATTATCAAGAATTTATTTAGTACAGCATTTTTTAGAAGATGTCTATTTGGGTGGGGTTATGGGTTTTTTGATTGCTGTTTTTATTTATGAAATACAGCGAAGATTTCCTATGGATACGAGTCGGTGGATTGACAGGAAATGGAGTTAAACTTTAGCTAATGGATTTTTTCTTTAGGGCTAATTCTGCTTAGCACAATCTTCCCAACGGTTTTTATTTTCCAATGGATTATAAGGATGCGAACCATTTAACATGGATAACGACTAAATCTTATTAGTTGGCAGTTTTTCAAGAATAAAAATTTTTAGACACGCTCACCAATCACTTAATATCACACCACAACAACTTCCGATCCTCAATATAAGCTTCCAACTTATCCCCTACTTGAACAGGCCCAACACCTTTAGGCGTTCCCGTATAAATATAATCTCCAACTTGTAATTTGAAATATTGAGATACGTAAGTAATGAGGTAATTAAAGGAAAAAATTAAGTCTTTGGTATTCCCTAACTGAACTCGTTCTTCATTTTTAAATAAAGAAAATTCGATATGTTCTGCGTTTTTTAGCGTACTTAAAGGGATAAATTCACTAATGGCTGCAGAACCATCAAAGCCTTTTGCAATTTCCCAAGGATGGCCTTTAGCTTTGAGTTGTGATTGTAGATCACGCGCTGTAAAATCTATACCGATAGCTATTTCTTCATAGTATTTAGAAGCAAATTCAGGTTGGATATGACGGCCGTTGCGCGTAATTTTTAAGACAACTTCTACCTCATAATGCAAATTCTTGGTGAACTCAGGATAATATAATGGTTTATTATTAACTAATAAAGCCGAGGGCGGTTTCATAAAAACCAAAGGCTTGGTAGGAACTGGATTGTTTAGTTCTTTAGCGTGGTCGGCATAATTCCGTCCGATACAGATTATTTTCATATTTTATAGAAGTCAGAAGTCAAACCGAAAATTAAAATTTCCTGTCAGAGGTCAGACTTGCTTAAGGCAATCTGACAGTTCACGGTCTGACAATGAAATGGTCTGACATCTGACTGCTTATGTTACCAACGCCTTCCATATCCTCTTTCAACCGCCATTTCTAACGGCCTCCGAAGCATGGTTAACATTTTTTGAAATTCTTCTATTTTATCGAGAATTTCTCTAATATTTCTATTTGTAATTTCTCCAATATCTTTAGCAATCCTCAATTTAGTATCTAATTCTATGGACGCACTATTGGCGATACGGAGATAAGAAAGAAATTTTGCGCTACTCTTTTTTTCTGCACCTTTCGCTATGCTAGAATGGATGTTTTGCGCACAATCACGGATTTCAGTAATTAAACCAAAATCTTCTTTCTTTGTTCGTTTTTTAGTAAGGTCATACACCTCTGCCATTAAGGACACAGCCATTTGCCATACTTTAAGTTGTTTATAGGTTGCCATTTTAAATTGTTTAAAGATTTCCTCATAGTAATTTCGTTTTGGCAATATTTAAACCTCCCTATTTAATTTTTGATAAAGCTACTCTTTTGTAGCATTTTAATACTGGTGCTATTTTGCTATTTAATGTATTAGATCGCTAGGTTCGCCCAAAATTAGTTAATAAAATAAAATATTATCAAAATAATATTTTGATTTATGTTTAAAATGCAGAATTTTATTTATTTTAAATAAACTCTTTTCAGGTTATTATTTTAGGGTTAAAAATAATATTTTAATTATATTTATTTAATAAAAATAAATACGAACAAAATACTGTTTTAAAGATAAAAATACTTTTAATACAGAATATTATTTCGTGTAATTTATGTATTAATCAAAAATTTGAGCGAACCTAGCGTTAGATGGGCTTGATTTAAGCGACCATTTATTCCATAAAAAGGCCTTGCCTCCAAGAAATTTATTCTGGAAGTATCGCAAAGAAAAAGTAATTCGCCAAAATCAATATAAGCTATTAGTCAATGAAAAGGAGACTTTATTATATGATTTAGATAAAGACCTTGGCGAATATCATAATCTGGCTACCGAACAGCCTCAATTAGTAACCGATTTAGAAAAAATATTAAACGAATGGGAAACAGAGATGAATCAAATTCCTCAGAAAACGCTCTAGCTTCCTATTCCATTTATTTTAGTATAAACACTACTTAAAAAAGGAAATGCTGCATTATTTCCTTAACCTGACGGCTATGGATAGAATCTTCAAATATCGAGTGCAATCCCCTTGTTAATTTTCCGCAAGGTATCTTGTATAATGACTGCTGCCACATCGATTCCTGTAGTTTGTTGAAAAGCTTTCCAATTGGGAGACATATTTGCTTCGATTAAATGAATACCTCCCGCTGTATCAATAGCGACATCTACGCCATAAATACCATCGGATAAGTGGTCTAGAATGAATTCAACAATTACTTGTTGGGGATTTTCAATATGGATGAAGGTGGCACCTTTGGCGGCATTGGCAACGATTTGTCCTTTCTGCTTAATTTTTACAACAAGTCCGATTATTTTTTTATCAATCACAAAGATTCTATATTCTTTGACGAAAGCAACATAAGTTTGAAAAAATATAGGAAAGTCGGAATCTGTCCTTTCCTTAAAAAATTGATTCGTGTAGGTTAGCATCTCGGCGGCGGTTTTTAATAAGTAAATCCCATTGCCTTGTCTTCCATTGATTGGTTTAACAATGATAGGAAATAGCTTTTTAGCCTCAATGCTAGCAATTAGCTCCAATGTATTTTCCAAGTTGAAGGCTATAAAGGAACTCGACCCAATACGGTCTTCATATTGCCCAACAGTAGATAAGAGTTTAGAACCAGATTTTGTTGCAAATTTATAAATCGGGTCACTGATTATGCAACCGCAGAAGTCTAAAGAATGGGCTAAAATGGAAGTGGAATTAGACATATTACTAGCCCCTCTAATGTGTAGGGCAGAAAGATTGGCTAGATTTTGTCCAAGATAACGGATAATAGGTTTTTTCGCTCCTCGAATAAATTGATAAGAAACCTTTCTAGGGTCAATTAACAAAACATGCTTAAAATGTTTGACCGCATTATCGTAAATCGCTTGCTTTTCATAATTTAATTCGGGGTAGGAATTAATTGTTACAATACCGAAAGTTAAGTTCATACTTGTTTAACCCGATTTAACAGAATATATTGTTATTTATTTTGAAGGCCCGCCCGCCATAATCGATTTCGGAAGATTGTATCTTCCAAACAATATTATTCAAGTCTACTAATTATCGAAGTTAGCCCCTTTGCTATAGTAACTTAAAATGAGTAAATTGTAATTATAAAAAAATATTTGCTTATGAGTGTTTCAAAAATTTGGCTATTTGTATTTGTTTTAGGAATAGTAATTTCCTGTAAAAAAGAGCAAACTGATAAAATTCCAGAAATAACAGAAGATGCTAAGGAAGAGGTAACCAATTCATTTACCCAACTCTCAGGGGATTATATAGGTAATTTGCGCCACCATGGCACCTATCACACAACTGACTTTGAGGGATATGACTCTATAACTGGAGAACCAATTGGTAATTTGATAGTAATTGATACGGAAGTGGTGGACACAATGTATGAGAAGACAGTAAGCGTGGAGGTGATAAAAGATACTATTTTATTTTATGTTGCTACTAATAGTATTTATGACTTTTTAGTTAATAAAGAAAACGAATATGCTAAACACTTTCCTGGTTACACTAGTACCACTTTTTCTATAAATGGAGACACGCTGTATATATTTGATACCTATGTGCTTAATAGAGGGTCTGACTATGCAAGCGTAGTCACAAATAATTTTATGGGTATAAAAGAAGAATAAGATTATTAACAGATAAAAAAAGTCCGTCTTCTACATTATATGGAAGACGGACTTTTTGGGTAAGGAGGTGGAACTTAAATCCTATGAATTAATTTACTAAAATCGCTTTTTTAACCAGATTATCATTTTTGGTAGTCATATTGACATAAAAGAACCCAGGCGGAATTTGCGCGTTAGTAAGAGATATGGAATGGTTTCCTTTAGAAAATGGTTGTTGATTTAGGATAGATTTAATTAATTGCCCAGTTTGATTGTAAAGATTGATGGATACTAATTCGGCTTCAAGCAGATTAAAATAAAGAGAAGATTCCGCAGAAAAAGGATTTGGGCTAATATCCATTGATATTCTATGGGTTATTGCTTCTACAGGGTTAAAAGTTACCTTATCAATTTTAGGAATTAATAAAGTAGGAGTTGCTTGGCAAGCATCAATTTTAGCTAAAAAATCACTACCTGCTTTAGCATGAAATCCTACTTTTAGATTTACTGCTGCTAATGCTTGAAAGGTAACACTAGAACCGGATTCTACGATTCCTTTAGAATTTAATATAAGTCCTGCTTGATAAACGCCACTTGCAATAGCGTTATCGTTTACCTCTAAATCTGAATTATCTAAAGTTGCTTCGGAATCAATACTAATAGTAACTTCATCACTCACACTTGTCGAACAAAAAGAAGAAGATACGCTCCATTCTAGCTTGTAGGTTTGACCCGCAGTTCCTAAGAATTCACTTTTGGGATTATTAGGCTCAAATAGAGAATGATTACCATCTCCCTCCAAAACAGTCCATTCTCCATTTGAATTGTCTGATGCATTTAAAATAGTAATGGTAGCACAATTATTGAGTTGATTAGCGCCTGCATTAACATTATCTGGTAGAGATTGAGGAATAATAGGTACTCGTATAGAATTGAGGCTACTATTACAATCTCCCGTGCTAAAAGGCAGTACAAGATATTCCACTATAAGTGTTTCATCCGTTGTATTTACGAATTTATCATTTTCGATACCCGCTGCAGTAATTCTTTCTGCCACTGCATTATCATTTCCCGAAGTTACCCCTTCAGGAACGCTTACACGCCATATTTCCCAATAGCTTGCAGGCACACTTGCAGGCGTTGTTTTTAATTCAATGCCAATAAGGGGCATTGCCACAAATGGGACTACTAATGATTTCTTTTAGCGTAACTGGTGCAGAAAGTATATTAAAAGTAACATTCACAGGATTACCTACACATCCAATTGAACTTAAAGGAGTCATCGTGTAAACTACTTGAATAGGTGAATTCGTTGAATTTACATAAGCGTCTTCAATAAGTCCATCGGGGGGAAGTCCTGAGCTTGGAACTGCTGCGTTCCATTTTCTACCTTCAAATCCTGTTGGAATATTTACCGCATTTAAATTCCAAGAAGTTGCGGGCACACTTCCAGCTGCTACTTGTAAGGTGAAATTAGATTCAGCGTCACTACATTGGGTATGAGTCTGATCTATCGCAATTGGAGCAGCCCCCGAACCAATTGTAATCAAAATAGCTGCTTTAGCTGGATTACAGCCTAATTCATCTGTAACCGTATATTCTAGATTATAGGTAGTTCCAACAGTAGCAGTAGCAGGTGTTTTGAAGACAGGATTACTGGTATTCTGGTGTCCATCTAATAAGGTGCTAATATTTTCTGTTCCTGTACCTCCTACTTTAGTCCAACTATGGGTATGCGTATTTGTACCACCTGCAGCAGTGCCTTTCAAGGCAAGTTCTCCTGCCAAACATACCTCGGCAGATGAACCGTTTTCAATAGTCGCACTGAGTGCGGGGTAAACCTTCACATAAACGTCCGTACTTTCCTCACAACCACTACTATTTACCTTAAAGTTGACTTTAAAAGTAGCTACTTCCGAAACAGTAGGAGCAGTAAAAATAGTAGAAACGCTGGTTGTCGATGAAAAAGCACCTGGGGCATTGGGCGTAACCGACCACGTATAGGAAGCACCACTAGTAGAATTGCCAAACAAATTTAATGCTTGTCCATCACAAATAGTCCCTGCTCCAGGAGAAACACTTGGCGGGAATATCTTGTTTCCAATCGTAAGCGTTAGCCGACTACTTTCTTTCCTGCCACAGGTTCCTCCACTAAGGTCAGTTTCGCTAACTTCCAAATAAATATTGATAGTACCTGCTGAAATACCAGTAACAGTTGTTTTTTGAAGGTCATCGGAGCCAAATACCACTCCACCAATAGCGGAGGTAACTGCTCGCCAACGAAATGCTGGTTTTATAAAACCAGCAACGGTAGCTGCTTCAACCTCTATCGTGTTTCCACATAAAGTAGCTGTTGCACCGTTAAGTATTTTAGGTGTACTAACAGTACATTGCGATTTTAAACTTTTAGGTAAAAAACTTAGAAAAAAGCATAGGATAATTAAGTAATTGTTTTTAGAATTCATAATTAGTTAAATTAAAGGGTTTGTATTTATCTTTATAAGGCAAGTAGAGAATTGCTCCGAGATTTAAAATAATTGGAAGTAGTTTTTGCTCAGAATAATTAATTGTATCAATACACGGAATTATTAGGTTAGCACGTTTGGGAGGGAGGGGAATCCCTAAAATAAAATTCAAAAGGACGTGATTTGTTAAGGTGATTAGTATTAAAAAAATTAATAGAATAGATTTCTCCAACTTTAAACGAAATTGATCTGATGTGGATGTTACATATCCTAATCGAATGAAGAATTTTTCTATGCAGGAAAGATGATTACAATTTCCGCTGAAGGTGGGAGCTGCCTGTCCAATGAGAGAGGGAGAATAGGGACTTAAATGATGATAGTTATAGGTACTATCAATAATTAGGGGTTTTGCATTCGCATCAGGATTATTGTTAGAAGGAATGACAACTTGTCTGTAGGTTGGATTACTATTTAATAATAGTGGTAAGACTTGAATTAAATCAATGCTAATAATTTTTTTCTTTGGGAAATTTATGTTCATGGTTTAAGGGGGTATTGTAATGCTGTATAATAAATCTTATTTTATAGCATATTATAGTCAATTTGTTTTGGGTACTCCAAAACAAAAATAAAAATCGATAACTATTTTTTGATAAAAAGTTGAGTTATTATGCATACAAATATAAATGTTTTGTATCTCAAAAACAAGGTAATTGTTATTAACCCCGATATTTTAACTATATTAAGAACCGTTTGTCAAACAATGATAAACGACTGTTCTCTTGCACTTGATGTTTTAAGTATACGGTTTGCTTTTATTAGGCAAATGGTTGTTGTCTTTCTATGATCGCCAAAAACCAGCAAGATACCGATTTTGATGCCGATTTTGGAAGATTGTATCTTCTAAACAATATCATCCTTGCCTTAACAACTACACCCATAAAAACATAAAAATTAGCGCCATCAAATAAAAATTTATATATTAAATTGAAACTTGTTTTGAAAAAATCAATTTTAGATTTCTTTTGTTGGTTCCTCCAACAAAAAAAACACCTTGTTGGAGGAATTTTTGTCTAAAAAAAAACAATTTGCCTTTTTTCAGACCTCATTTATTTTCCCATGCTATATATTAAGTGTATTTTTACTTGGCTTTAGTTCAGTTGAGTATCATTGAAGTTGAAGTTAAAGTTGAGATTAAACACCTAAAAATACATATTACCCCCCAAGTCTGCAGCACGTGTTGCAGATAGGGCTGTCGATTCGTTCGGCAGCCTTTTTTTATATTATTAATTTTTAGTATTTATTATTAAAAAAGGCTGGTCTGGCATGGTAATTGAAAAAAGATACATAACAATGATTTTTAATATGGTTGCCACCTTTTTTAAAAGTTGTTAGTAAAGAAGTAAAATAAATTGCCTTTTATAAGGTAATTTAGAATGCTTTACACTGTTGATTTTTTGGTATGGAAGCTATTCTTTTTCAACCAAACCTACTTGTTTATCGTCTCTTAAAAGAGCATCGTTATCGATGTTCCAAACTACCACATATTACACCTATATTATGAGGGTTTTTAGTAAAAAAAACAATAATTACCCATTTGGGGGCAATCGTTTTTTAGCTTATACCTCTTACTGTCTCCCCTAATTCAATTTAGCGAAAAAGATTTTTATAAGCAGGAAGCCTATCTATTAAGAACGCTCAAAGGAAAATTTGCACCAAAACAATATTTTTCTTTATGTTTACTTAATAAATTGATAATTAACTACTTATAATTTTTTGATTTTAAAATGTACCCTCTGAAAAGGAATTAATCTTCAGCTCCCTGTCATTAAAAATGGGGATTCGTTTTTTTTCTGATATGGTACAGCTATAAAAGAATCTAATAGATTTTTTTAAAAGATTCGACACCTTAATATATCTGTTGTTATGCCAAACAAATACTGGTTAAAAACATTGTTTTTCCTTTGTGCGCTAGCACTTTTTGGAAAGATAGACGCACAAGTAAGATTTAAAGTAGCACTCTCTAGTGATAGCACCCGCTATCAGGTTTCTTTGTATTCTGAGACTGGCCCTTTCTCCCAATCCTCCGCTAATATTATTTCCTCGGCTACGGTGACTTTAATTGCACCGACTGGACAAGTCGTACCTACAGCGGTTAACAGCCAAACTGGTTTATGGTCTGGTCAGAGCACTTTTATTAATCCTGTTGGAGAATTGGGTAGAGATTATTTTGTCTTTACGCTAAATAATCCGAATAGCGATATTGTCTTTACGCCAGGGTTGGAAGTGAATTTATTTTCCTTCGCTAACACAATGACTTGTGCAGGCGCAGTAGAATTAATGGATAATGATAATGACCCACTGAGAGAACAAGACCCTAATGTGAATGTTGGCAATCAGATTACGGTCGTCAATTTTGGGCAAACAAATGCTTATGGTGGTGCTTTTCAACCAGGAAGTGCCAATTGTATGGGCGCACCTGCTTGTGATTTAACCATTAATAGTGTGAGTAAAACAGCTATTACTTCTTGTGGTGGAGATAATGGCATCATCATAATTAACGCTTCCAATAATTCAGGTACTTTATTATATAGTATTGATAATGGCATTAATTGGCTGAATACCAATATTTTTTTAAATTTAGGAATAGGCAATTATACCATCAAAGTAAAAGACGATATTTGCGAGCAAATTCATGATAGTAATCCCGTCGCTATCCTAGAACCTGGTATAACGGTACAAGTCACCGATAGTATTCCCGCTTCCTGTAATACTAGTCAGGATGGCAAGATAACGGTGGTTGCAAGCGGCGGATTAGCGCCTTATGAATACAGTATTAATAACGGTGTTAATTGGACAACCAATGGCACTTTTGCTAGTTTAGGCAATGGCATTTTTACTGTAAAAGCTCGGAACGCAGATAGCACTTGTGAAACGACTTACCCTAACTTAATTGTATTTTCTACTCAAGGTATTAATATTGGCGTTGACAAGACAGATGTTTCTTGCACAACGGGTACAAATGGTACCATTGATATTTCCGCAGCAGGCGGCATCGGGACTTTTAATTATAGTATTGATAGTGGACAAACTTGGTTGGCAACTAGTAGTTTTACTAATTTGGTAAGTGGCGATTATTATGTTTTTGTCCGAAATAGTAATGGAAATTGTGAAACAGCTTACCCTAATAACCCAATTTCCATTAGTGAAAGCGCCTTAAATTATACAGTAATTGCTGCTAATCCTCCATGTACGGGTGGTCTATTAGGAAGTATTGATATTGCGGTAAATGGAGAAACAGGTTCTTTTGAATATAGCATTGATAATGGTGCTACTTGGCTAGCTACTGCGACCTTTTCTAATCTAGACACGGGTAATTATAATATTATAGTGAGGGCTACTGGCGGTGGATGTGAATCTCCTTATGCTAATAACCCTGTAGTATTATCCATTTCGCCTATTAATATTTCCATTACGACACTTGCGGGCGGTTGTGAGAATGACCAGTCTAATAGGATTATTGTATCCGCTTCTGGTGGGACAAGTGTTTTTGAATATAGTAAGGACAATGGGGTAACTTGGCAAGCTTCTAATATCTTTGAAAACCTAGCAAATGGCGATTATATCTTAAAAGTTCGGAACACGGATGAAACTTGTGAAACTGCTTATGCTGCCAATCCCGTTTCTTTCACAGGGAATGCCATCAATATTGGATTGAATACAATTGCGCCATCTTGTGATATTGCCTTAGATGGTAGCATCAATATATCCGCTTCTGGCGGTAATGGCAGTTATATTTATAGTATAGATGATGGGATTACTTATGATAATATAAGTGTGTTTACAGGATTAGGAAATGGCATGTACACCATTAAAGTAAAGAATGCAGATGGAACTTGTGAAACGACTTATGCCAATAATCCAATTCAATTCAACACACCTGCCCTTACCTTAGTTGCCTCTGCTACAGATGCTGCTTGTTCTATTGCTACAGATGGTTCTATTGCTATGTTAGGGAATGGCGGAACAGGCAACTTTGAATATAGCATTGATAGTGGTTTAACTTGGAGTACGACGACTAACCATCAAAATTTATTGGCGGATGCCTATTATTTACAAATTAGAAATGCCAATGGGACTTGCGAAACAGCATACCCTAGTAACCCAATAGATTTACGACCAGATTCTTTAGTCGTGTCGATTGTGAGCAATACACCGCCTTCTTGTGTTAATGATAATGATGGAAGTTTAGTGCTAACGGCAACTGGCGGCGGAAATAATAATTATGAATTTTCTATTGATGATGGCATGACTTGGGAGTCGATAGGCACTTTCCAAAATTTACCTTCAGGGGCTTATGCTATAAAAGCAAAAATTTCTAATACGGATTGTATAACGACTTATTCAAATAATCCAGTACTAGTAGAAAATACAAATTGCCCAGATTTATCCACAGTAGATACCTGTTTATTGGCTTATGGTTTATCGGAATCCAATGGTATTTATACCATTTCTCTAAAAACAGATACCACTTGGCTTGGCAACCAAGCCTCGGTTTCGAATGCACAGGTTGCTATTCGAGTGCCTACAGGCGGTTTTCAAATTGGTAATATTTCTAATAAATTGACTGGGGCAAATTTTGCAGTAATGGGAGAATCTATTAATCCTAATAGTGCTGCGGGGTATGATTATTATGCTTTTACGCTACATGCTATTACAACAGCTATTCCTTTTACAAAAGGAAATACGGTAGATTTATTTAGTTTTGAAAATGTAGGCAATTGTATCGGTGGAGCCATGAATTTAATTGGGAGAGGCGCAATTGCCGAACCTGGTATTGATAATCTTAATTTTGATGCACAAATTACCGTTGCTGGTTGGGGCGCCCCAGATGCACCTGTTTGTAGTGCGAATAATGAGGTGCCAATTTGTGACCCTGCTCCGGAATGTATCGTTAATTTAGTTTTGGATAAATCCGATAACTTATTTACCGTAGGAATGATTCCAGATACGACTTGGGCAGCACCTTTAAATACGATGAATAGTGCACAAGTTACATTGAGAATTCCAAGTAAAGGATATACGGTTGAAAATTTTAAAAATGCTATTGATGGAGTTGCTTTTGACTTGACAAGTCGTCAAAATAGTCCAATTATTGAAGCTGGTTACGATTATCTAAGCATCACTTTAGGTTCTTTTGGCACTACAGGCATTCCATTTAATAAAGGAATCAAAACAAATTTATTTAGTTTTGAAATAAATGGAGCTTGTGCAGCGGATAGCATTTATTTAGTAGGCGAGGGGAGTGCTTTCGCTTTTCCAAATGGAGAAAATGATAATATCACTTCTCAAATGACGGTTTTAGGTTGGAATATGGCAGATATTCCAGTTTGTGTGCAAGCAGCAGCGAGTCCACTTTGTCCTATGGAAATAGACTTGGTTTTAAAATCGAATGCCAGCTATTGTGGGGCGAGTGATGGAACAATTGCAATTGGTTCTTTTTGTACAGGAAATCAAACGCAGTATAGCATAGATAATGGAAGCACTTACCAAGTTGCAAGTGAATTCAATAACTTATCAGCAGGAAATTATTTTGTTAAAATTCGCAATCAGGCAACTAACTGTGAATTAAATTATATGAATAATCCTATTACGATTGCTGATGGAGCATCTATTTCTTTTATGGCTAGTCCTGTGAATCCAACTTGTGTAGATAGCACGAATGGGTCAATTATATTGACGGCTAATAATGGAGGTGGGAGCTATCTGTATAGCCTTGATGATGGAGTAAATTGGTCAACTAACCCTACTTTTAGTGGTTTAGGAAATGGCAGCTATACGCCGAAAGTGAGCAATTTAGATACGACTTGTATTACGGCTTACGATACGCTTTCTTTGACCTTAATTGGTATTTCATGTACACGAGATTCTGATGGAGATGGACAAGCAGATATTACCGAAGATTTAAATATGGACGGTAATTTAGAGAATGACGATACGGATATGGACGGCATACCCAATTACCAAGATGCCGATGATGATGGCGATGGCATATCAACCGCAATGGAAGAAGCAGGTCCGAATCAAGGAGATAGCAATGGCGATGGTAATCCCGACTGTTTGCAAGAAAACGTAGCGACTACCCAAGATGAACAAGGTGATTTTCGTACTTTAGAAGTAAATAATGCTACTTGTCAGAAGATTTCGGAATTTGTAATTTATCCCGAAGGCAGAATGAGTGAAAATGACCCTAATTACGATTTTCCATTTCAATTAAATGCGTTTACCATTCCATGTGGCGGAACGGTAACCATTAATTTATATTTCCATAATGTAGCAGATTTAGCAGATTTTGAATACCGAAAATTCGGCCCAACTATTCCTGGTGGGGCTATTTCTGCTTGGTATGATTTCCCTGTGACTATCACCAAAGACACGATTGGAGGAATAATTATTGGAAAGGTAACTTTCCAATTGACAGATGGTGGAATAGGAGATGCAACGGGTGTGGATAATATAATTGTAGATCCAGGAGGCATAGCGATGAATGTAAATAATAATGCAAACTGCTCAATAAACTATGACTTAGAAAAAATAGGGGAGGCTTATATGGTCAGTTTAACAAGTGATACCTCTTTGACTCTTGGAGAAAATGAGGTAGATTCAGCGATGATTACCTTAAGAGCACCTACAGGTATTTTGGACGTGATAAATTTTACGAATGATGACATTAATGTACTTTTTGAATTAGATACTGTTTATGTCGCACCAATCGAAACGCCTAATTATGATTATTTTGTTTTTGAATTAAGTGCTGCGTCTCTAGGAACAAATAATATCAGTATTTTCCAAGATTTAAAAGAACCTTTATTTGCTTTTGAAAATGGAGGGGCTTGTTCTTTTGATAGCTTATTCTTAGTCGGCACAAATGCTACCTTTACCACACCCATGATTGGCGGTCGAGATATAGCCTCTGCTATTACGCTTTCTGGTTGGAATGCGCCAACTTGTGTAACCAATACTGGTGGTTTATTCTGTGAGCCAGTGCCAAGAGATACGGTGGAAGTAGCGATGTTTGCAGGCTTAGCAGCTACTATTTGTTTGACAAACGATGTTCAATTACCTAATAATATAGGAACTACAGCTGTTTTATTCCAAGGCGCAGCAGTGACAGGGGCAACGTCAGTGATGGATAGTTGTGTGCAATTAAATGCACAAGCTAATTTTGCGGGTAGAGATTTTATAACGGTCGTTTTCTGCGATGCAGTAAATACTACTATTTGTGATACAACAGTTTTAGATATTACCGTAAGCTTACAGCCTGCTTGTCTCATTAATTTCTTTATTGAAGATTCAATGGGCACTTTCCAATGTAAAATGGTCAGCGATACTACTTGGAATGAGCCTTTAAATGAAGTGATTTCTGCTCAATTTACTATCCGAACACCAACTGGTTCGTTTGAGATGGCGAATTTGCAAAATGGACTTGGTATGGTTGATTTTGATTTGCAAACGACCACGACTCAAGGGGGATATGATTATTTAAATATTGTCTTACAAACCCTAAACACTCAAGATATTCCTTTCCAAAAAGGAGATACGGTCTGTTTATTTAGTTTTGAAAATAGCCGTTATTGTACAGTTGATAGTTTATTTCTAGTTGGAGAAGGTAGTCCTATTACTGCACCCGAAGTTGGTGATGAACCCATTTTTTCTAAATTAGCCATCCAAGGCTGGGGAGGAGGAACGCAATCTGTTCCTGCTTGTGTGATGAATTACGGTTTGCCCATTTGTCGGATTATTACGCCAACAACCGATACGATTCATTTAGTAATAGAAGAAAATGACACCCTTTCGGTTTGTATTGATTCCGTTTTAGAATTATTAAATACCGTAGGAGTTGTAAATGTTTGTATCAATGGAATGGCGCTAGATATAGCGGTAAATAATAATGATAGTTGTGTGACGGTACAAGCACCACCTAATTTTATAGGAAATGATACGATTTGTGTAATGCATTTCGATATAGCGGAATTGGGATATAGAGATACAACCATTTTTGTTATTACGGTTAACGAAAAACCTTTTGCGCCCACAGACACGGTTAATTTTACGATAAGTGATACAATGGATGTTTGTTTGGATGCAGCTTTGCAATTAAATAATATTGGAACAGCCACCATTTTATCTACGGGCAACCAAGTGAATGTAATCGTAAATGATAATAATGATTGTATTACTTTACAACCAATTGATGGTTTTGTAGGAAATGATACTTTACAAGTTATTCATTGTGATGCGAATGACCCAACCTTCTGTGATACCACAATGATAGTAGTGACTATAGAAGCACCTGTTGTTTGTTTATTTGAATATTTAATTGAAGCGACAGACGATGTTTATACGGTCAAATTAGTGGTAGGAGCAGATGTAATTAGTAATTTAAGTGCAACGCAGTCTATGTTAGTTGCTATCCGAGTTCCAGCAAATGGATATAATGTACCTACGGATAGTATCACTACTCTTTTAGCTGGAGCTGCTTTTGAAAATACGAGTAATGGGGTTTTATTAGATGAAGAAGAACCTAATTATGGGTATATCCTTTTTGATATTGGAGGCATTGTTACACCAACTTATCAGCAAGGAGATACGCTAGATTTATTTTCCTTTAGAGGGAATAATTGTGTGGAAGATGGGATAAAATTAGTCGGTCCAGGGGCTTCGTTTCCAAACCCTATAGTTAATACAGAAGAAATTACCTCCTTTTTGTCTATAGGCGCTTATTTGCCAACAGGAGGAACACCTTATTGTGTGAATCCTGTGGGAGGAATTGCTAATTGTAATCCAGAGGCTGCACCCAAAGATACTTTACATTATGTGTTAGATTTTGAAACGCTACAAATTGTTTGTATTGATTCTGCTTTACAATTACTAAATACGGTGGGTAATGTGACCGTATGTGAGCAAGGAACAAATGTAACCATTAACGTAATTAATGGCGATAGTTGTGTGGCATTAACACCTGCGACTAATTTTTCTGGCAATGATACCCTTTGTGTGGTTCATTGTGATGCAGTAATGACCGATTTTTGTGATACCACTATTTTGATTATTACTGTCAATCCTAATGAAGTAACACCACCAACAGCAGTCGATAGTACTTGTAGGATTAGTTTTGATTTGGCTTTAACAAATGGGGTTTATGTGGTAAGTATGACTTCAGATACGACGCTTACTAATACGACTTTTCCAACGCCTATTTTCCCCAATCCATTTATTCCAGCACCGACAAATTTGATGGATATAACGGTTAAAGCACCAACGGGGCAGTTACAAATTGTCAACCAAATAGATTTTGGAACAGGCAGAGAATTTGTCTTGAAAAGTTCCATTATTAGCCCTGCCGAAGACCCAACCCATGATTATTTTGTTTTTGGGTTAAATGCGAATAATACGCCAACTATTAATATTCCTTATGTGGCAGGAGCATCTTTAGATTTGTTTTCATTCCAAAATATTAATTGCAGTTTAGATAGTATTAGTTTGGTTGGAAGGGGAACAGATTTCGGGGAATTAATTATTAATGGCACTAATATAAATACGAATATAATAGCTAATAGTGATACCATTGCTACTTGTGTAAATAGCACGAATATTACACCACCAATGTTAGCCCTTTCTACCACAAGTACAGCCCCAACAACAGGCATATGTAACGATGGTACAATAACTATAACTGCCACGGGTGGTACAGGTCTTTATGATTATAGCATCAACAATGGAACAGATTGGTTTTTAAATAACGAGTTCACTAGTTTAGAAGTAGGTACTTATTTAGTCAGAGTTAGAAGTACAGATGAAGTTTGTCTAAGTGATGCAGAGACCGTTTTATTACAAAATATGGATTGTGCGTCGGCTTGTGATATCGTTATCACCTCAATTGATAGTACGAATGCAACTTGTAGCGCGGCGAATGGAATAATTACTGTAAATGCTACAGGTAGTAATTTACAATATAGTATTAATACAGGGGCAACTTTCCAAGGCAATAATATCTTTGAAAGTGTAGCCGCAGGTACTTATAATATTATCGTAAGAGATTCTGTAACGACTAGTTGCGAAGCCAATATAACGATTACCTTAAATGGGACGACTTTACCTGAAATCCAATCAGTTGAATTAACAGAGACCAATACCTTTGTTTCAAATTTGGGGACGATTACTATTTTTGCTACAGGTGCTGGCGACCTTAGATATAGCATTGACGGCGGATTAAATTTCTTTGAAGGCAATACTTTTAATAACCTTGGTATTGGCAGCTATACAGTTGTAGTCGCCAACGGGGATGAATCTTGCCCTGTTATGTATGGAAATAATCCTATTCAAATTGACCAACCTTGTATGGTAGATGCAGGAGCAGATAGAACGATTTGTCTTGGTGCAGCAGTTACTTTATCAACTAGCGGGACAGCTCCAATTTTTGGTTGGACACCTAGTACTGGACTTAGTTGTACCGATTGTTCCAATCCAATTGCTAATCCAGATACAACAACGACTTATATCGTCACCAATAGTGGAGGAGGTTGTTTTGTGATGGATACTATAATAATAACCGTTTTACCGAGCATTAACGCAGGTTTTAATTTTATGACGAGTTGTGCAGATTTGTCTGTTCAATTTACAGATACTTCTCGTACGACAGGTACGATAACTAGCTATGCATGGGATTTTGGAGACGGTGGTGTGGCAACTGTGGCAAATCCAAATTATACTTATACAACTGCTGGAAGTTATACGGTTCAATTAACGACAACCATTGCAGGAGATTGTACCAATACCGTTTCAAAACTAGTCATGGTAGGGAATGGATTGGTTGGAACAGTTAGCGATGATACAAATATTTGTGCAGGGGATTGCACCCAGTTAATGGCTACTGGAGGGACTTCTTACACATGGATGCCTGCTGACGGATTGAGTGCCACGAATATTGCAAACCCAATGGCCTGCCCAACAGCGACCACCACTTATTATGTGACCATTTCCAATGGAATGGGTTGTTCAACTATGGACAGCGTTACCGTGACGATTATCAGTCCTACCATCGGCGTTTCGGCGGCAGGAAGTACTTGCGGAGATAATAACGGCGTAATTACCATTTTTGCGGCTTTGCCTGGGGAAATGTTAGAATTCCAATTATTTGATAATGATGAATGGTTTACAACCAATAGTTTTACCAATTTAGCGGCTGGCGAATATAATGTGAGGGTTAGAACAACAGCGGGCACTTGTGTAACTGCTTTTCCAAATAACCCTGTTATTATTGGTGATACGCCAGGGGCAGTCATTGATAGCATTACTGCGAATAGTCCAACAGATTGTAATATGGCGAATGGAAATATCACCATCGCTGCCTCAGGGGCAAATCCATTAATTTATAGTATAGATGATGGCGCTAATTGGAGTGCATCGAATAGTTTTACAGGACTGGGACAAGGCAATTATTCTGTTCAAGTGGCTTATTCAGATACTACCTGCATTACGGCTACCCAAACCATTTCCTTGGACCCGCCAATGTCGCCAATCATTTTAAATGTCAATAGTATTAATCCGACAACTTGTGGAAATAATGATGGTTTGATACTTATTGAAGTAGAGGGACTAGGGGATATCAATAATATTTTTGAATATAGTTTAGATGGCATTAATTGGCAGTTGAGCAATATTATAGACACTTTAAGTGCAGGCACTTATGCTGTTTTCGTTCGCTATGAAAATCAAAATTGTATTACCGAATATCCTACAACAATTACTTTAAATCCTGCTAGTCCACCTGTTATTTCAGCGGTTGAAGGAACTGCACCAAGTAGTGTTGATAATAATGATGGGATTATTGAAATTACAGCTACGGGGAGTGCTCCGATAGAATATAGTATTGATAATGGAACGACTTGGCAAGCTAGTAATACATTTAATGGTTTAGATACGGGAACTTATGCAATTATCGTGCGGTATACGGATGAAAGTTGCCCAACGGTTTATGATAGACCATTCATATTAAGCGTAGATATTTGTCTGACCATTACCAATATTACTAGTATGAACCCAGAAGGTTGTGGGATTAATACAGGGGTAATTGTTATTTCTGCTACTGGTACGAATGATTTGGAATATAGTGTAGATAGTGGCCGTACTTGGCAAATGAATAATAATTTTAGCGATTTAGATATTGGTATCTATCATCTTTTTGTTCGTCATATAGATAGTACTTGTTTGACTCCCTTAGATTCAACGGTTGTATTAAATGCAAGTGGTCAAATTAATATTCTAGAAGTAATCGCTACGAGTCCAACAGGTTGTCCGGATAATAATGGCAGTATTGAAATTATTGCTGACGGCGGGATTAATCTAGAATATAGTATTGATAATGGTGCAACTTGGCAAGCGGATTCTATTTTTAATGATTTAACGACGAGTGCTTATACCATAGTAGTAAGAACTGCGGATGAAGCATGCCAAACTACTTATAACGAACCTGTTTTCTTAATTGGTGATTTTGCATTAGATATTACAGCGGTAACAAGTACGAATCCAGCTGAATGTGGGGCAACTAATGGTACGATTACGATTACTGCCGCTGGGTCAGATACGCTGGAATATAGCATTGATAATGGTGGAACATGGCAGTCGGATAATAGCTTTAATAATTTACCTGCTGGTATCTATACTATTGTCGTGAGAACCCCAGATAATCTTTGTCAAGCAATATATAATGCACCTGTTATTTTAATGGGTAGCGATGATATTATGATTACAGATGTTACTAGCACGAATCCAACTGATTGTGGTGGAACAAATGGCGTAATTACGATTACTGCAGCAGGTGCTACTAATCTGGAGTATAGTATTGATAATGGCGGAAGTTGGCAAGTAGGGAATGTTTTTAATAATCTATCTGATGGGACTTATACCATTATGGTAAGAACAACAGATGCGCTTTGTCAAGCAATCTATCCTACACCAGTTGTATTGATGGGAAGTGGTGATTTAGTGATTATAGATGTATCGACCACTAATCCAGCGGATTGTGGAGCAAATAATGGGATAATTATAATCAATGCCACAGGTGCTAACGTTTTACAGTATAGTATTAATAATGGGGCTACTTGGGAATTTAGTAACACCTTTACAAATCTAGCACCAGGCACTTATACTGTTTTGATACGAACACCTGATGCGCTCTGTCAAGTAGCTTATAGTAGCCCTGTTATATTAATGGGGAGTGGAGATGTAATTATTACAGATGTAAGCAGCACGAATCCAACTGACTGTGGCGGAACAAATGGAATAATTACGATTACTGCGGCAGGAGCGAGTAATATAGAGTATAGTATTGATAATGGTGGAAGTTGGCAAGTAAGTAATGTTTTTACGAACCTACCTGCTGGGGCTTATACCATTATGGTAAGAACAACAGATGCGCTTTGTCAAGCAATCTATCCTACACCAGTTGTATTGATGGGTAGTGGTGATTTAAGTATAATAGAGGTGACTGCCACCAATTCAGGCGATTGTGGAGCAAATAATGGAACAATTACTATTAATGCCACAGGTACTAATATTTTACAGTATAGTATTAATAACGGGGCTACTTGGGAATTTAGTAACACTTTCACGAATCTAGCACCAGGCATTTATACCGTTTTGATACAAACACCTGATGCGCTTTGTCAAGTAGCTTATAATGCGCCTGTTGAGATAACAGGTAGCCAAGCTATTACTATTTTGGATGTATTTAGTAGCCATCCAACGGAGGTAGGCGTAAATGATGGGGTTATTGAGGTTTTTGCGACAGGTAATAACCCATTAGAATACAGCATTGATAATGGCGTCAATTGGCAACCAAGTAATCTATTTAATGGCTTAAATGAAGGGGCTTATACCGTTTTAGTACGATATACAAATGGGACTTGTGAAGTAGCTTATCAGGTACAAATTATTTTAAGTACGGAAAGGTGCCTACTATTTATTGAAGTTTTAGCACATAGTCCACAAGGTTGTGGAACTAACGATGGGCATATTTTTATATTTTCTGATGTAGTCGGAGATAATGTCGAATATAGTATCAATAATGGGATTGATTGGCAAAATATGGAAGCGTTTGAAAATCTTAGCCCAGGCGAATATACCATTTTAGCAAGAAGAACAGATATAAATTGCCAAATTGCCTTAGATAGTACGATTACTTTAGAAGAAGGAGAAGATTTAATAATTCTTCAAGTAGATGCAATAGATAGAGATGTATGTAATAATTTCGGTGGAGAAATTTTTATTAGTACCAATATTTTTAATGATATAGAATACAGTATTGACAATGGGCTTACTTGGCAATTTGACCCTTTCTTCAGCAATGTTGATATTGGGATCTATACCATTTTAGCAAGAAGTGTAGATTTAACTTGTCAAACTCCTTATAATGTACCCGTACAAATTAATGCGGTACAAAATGCGGATATATCTAATGTCTTAGCTAATAATCCAACCAATTGTAATAGCGCGAATGGTAGTCTTTTTATAGAAGCCAACGTAGGATTTAATTCCGAATTTAGTATTGATAATGGCATTACTTGGCAGCCAAATAATGATTTTAATAATTTAGCTGCGGGTACTTATTACATAAAAGTAAGAACGGGTAGTTGTGAAATAGATTATGCGGAAAATCCTGTAATCTTAGGGTCGCCGAATGCCTTTAGTATTATTACCCCGATTCCTAATAGAGCAATTTGTACGGATGCCTTGATGTCAATATCCGTAACATTAAGCGACTTAATTGTTAGTTACCAAGTAAATAAAGGAACAATTGCTAACCCTGTATTAAATGGAACAACCTTAACTTTTGATGCAGTCGTGACCGAATTATTCAATGAATATGAAATCACCTTCACGAATGCTATTGGTTGTCAAGTAATAGAATCCTTTACTATTTTCCAAGCAACAGATACCGAAGCAGATTTTGTGGTCATTGAACCTTATTGCCGAGAGATGGAAGTGCGTTTATTATTTACAGGAACGGCAACGCCAATGGCGAATTTAATTTGGGAATTAGATGGTGGCGTACTTATTTCTAGCTCACCAGCAACTGCTACTGAACCAGCAGGAAAGGAAATTGTCGTTAGATGGGATAATGAAGGAAGCCGATTAATTAAGTTAACGGTAAATGATGGTGGTTGTATCGACGATGAATACGAAAGTATTTTTGTTAGAAAACTACCTTTAGTAGATGCAGGAGAAAATGCCTCCATTTGCATGGGAGAATGTGTGGAGTTAGAAGGAAGTGGAACAGGCGTTTGGTATACTTGGAGTCCAGCAGCAGGTTTAAGTTCCACCAATGGGCAAAATGTAACTGCTTGTCCGACAGAAACGACGACTTATACTTTGACGGTAATGAGTGCGGACGGCTGTGTTTCTGTGGATAGCGTAACAGTTAATGTGGAAACTGGCTTTGTAATTATGACCGAAGATGTCACGATTTGTGAAGGAGAATCTACTGCTTTAGGTGCTTCTGGAGGAACAACTTACACGTGGTTTCCTGCGGTTACGCTAGATAATCCGAATACGGCAACACCTATTGCAACACCAGCAGTAACAACACTTTACAAAGTAGCATCTGCTAATGAAAATGGTTGTATAGATACCGCTTATGTCACCGTTTTTGTGAATCCAAAACCTGAGGCAATAGCTTGTGAAGATAAAACGATCTGTAGAGGCGATAGCATTCAATTAATAGTTACTACTCATGCCCAATATAGTTGGAGTCCAACGAATACTTTAATCAATCCAAATAGTGGAACACCGATTGCTTTCCCAATGGAAACGACCACATATACGGTGACCGTTACGGACGAAAATGGTTGTACAGATACAGATGAAGTAATCGTTTTTGTCAATACACCACCGACCGTTAACGCAGGCAACGATGTGACGATTTGTACGAATGCTACAACTAGCTTAAGTGCTTCTGGTGCAGTTAATTATAGCTGGTCACCAGCACAGGGTTTAAGTAATCCAAATATTGCGAATCCATTAGCCAATCCTTCAACAACAACAACTTATACCGTAATTGGGACAGATTTTAACGGCTGCACAAACATAGACCAAGTAACGGTTGCTGTCATAGAAAGTACAGGAATTTCTGCTGGAAATGATGTCACGATTTGTGAAGGAAATATTATACAATTAAATGCTGTAGGTGGTAGTAATTATGTATGGTCACCAAGTACTGGATTGAATAATCCAAATATAGTCAATCCAATTGCGATTCCAACAGTAACAACGACTTATACCGTAACAGGCATAAGTCAAAATGGCTGTCCTTCAGTAGATGAGGTGGTTATTTTTGTGAATCCAAGACCTGATGCAATAGCTTGTGAAGATAAGACGATTTGTAGCGGAGAAAGTATCCAATTAATCGTGACAACACACGCCCAATACAGTTGGAGTCCAACAAATACTTTATTAAATCCAACAAGTGGCACACCAACTGCTTTTCCAACCGAAACGACGACCTATACCGTAACTGTTACAGATGAAAATGGCTGTACCGATACCGATGAAGTAGTCGTATTTGTCAATTCCCCAAATATAGTTAATCTAGGACCAGATGTTACCTTATGTGGTGCAGGAACGGTTGCCTTAGATGCAGGTGAAGGCATAGCTTATCAATGGAGTCCAACTACAGGATTAAGTAATCCAAATAGTAGAAATCCAATTGCAACGGTGACGAATACCACGACTTATACCGTTCAAGTAACCAACGCAGATGGTTGTATCGGAACGGACAATGTGACCATCAATATTAATAATGGGCCGAATGCAGATGCTGGTCCGCCAGTTGTTTTATGTCCTGGTGGTGCTGGACAATTAATGGCTTCGGGAGGTGTTTCCTATCAATGGAGTCCAGCAACAGGATTAAGTAATCCTAATATTGCGAATCCAATTGTCACGGCTACTCAAGTAACAAATTATCGAGTAACAGTTACTGATGAATTTGGCTGTACGGCTACCGATGAAACATTGGTAACAGTTTCTTTACCTTTAGCAGTTGACCCTATTATTAATAATGCCAATTGCTGTGGAACAGGAGGAAGTGCTATTTTAAATGTTTCTGGTGGTTTTGGAAATGCAACATTTAACTGGTCACCTAATGTTTCTACTTCCAACACAGCGACCAATTTAGCAGCAGGTTTTTATAAAGTAGTTATCTCTGATGCAGTAGGGTGTAGTATTATTTTTACTTTTGAAATAAAAGAAGATTGTGATGGTTGTCCTGATATGTTCTCAGAGGAAGAAGTTTGTATCAGTGATACGGCTACGATAGAACGAATTTGTGTACCAATTGCCTTAGAAGATGTTGGGGGTTATGAAATTTTAGTAGGAGGTGCTACTTATTTGCCAGACCATGGCTGTGCTCACGAAAATCTAACCGCTTATTCTTATGCTTTAGTAGAAGGGCAAGGAAATACAGGCATGTATCAAGTAGAAAACTGGGAAGTCAACGGGCAAATGTTTAACACGGAAGTGGAAACAATGCAAGAATTGACCTTCTGGATGAATACCGTTGACCCAACGGGCAATTGGATAATCCATCCTTCTATTTTAACGATTATTGGCGGAGACCCAAATAAAACTTATGGGACAATGAAGGTGATTCAACTCACCAAATGGATTGAGACGATGCTACAACCAGATGTGACTGGAGTTGCGACTAGTAGTATTATCGAAGTGGATGTACGCACGATGAATCAACCAATTGAAGTAATTATTACCGATACTGCGACTTGTTGTTCCGATACATTGCTAATAAAAAGATGTGGGGAAGAACAACCTTGTGTAGTCGAAATTATTGCTCCAAACCAATTTCAGGAAATGATTGATTGTGGCGAATCCGCAAAAATCTGTTTGGATATTCCATTTAGCAATATTAATAATTATGACTTAGTGGCTAATAATAGCCCTTTTGCTGGAGAAATATTGCCTTGCAATTATGACTCTATGTTTGCTTATACCTATTTTACTTTACCAGGACAAGGCTTAGCAGGACCTTATGAGGTCACGAATTGGATAGTAGATGGACAAATGCATGCAGGAATGTTTAATACTTTGTCTGAATTTGCTCAATTAATGAACCAAATTGACCCAACAGGTAATTGGAAATTAAAAGAAAATACTTTGACTATTCAAGGAGGGAATTCAATGACCGATTATGGCGCTATAAATATAGAACAAACGACTACAGGCTCCATTGCTAACCTAGAAATTAATGCTAATCTTATTCCGATGGGGACTCAATTGACTTTTGCCTCAGGGAATTATGAAGTCTTAATTAATGACATCAATTCTGGGTGTCGAGACCGATTTTTAGTAAATGTATCTTGTGATGGTATAGACCCAGTAGATACGACTATCACGCCAGTAGATACGACTATCACGCCAGTAGATACGACTATCACGCCAGTAGATACGACTATCACGCCAGTAGATACGACTATCACGCCAGTAGATACGACTATCACGCCAGTGGATACGACTATCACGCCAGTAGATACGACTATCACACCAGTGGATACGACTATCACGCCAGTGGATACGACTATCACACCAGTGGATACGACTATCACGCCAGTGGATACGACTATCACGCCAGTAGATACGACTATCACACCAGTGGATACGACTATCACGCCAGTAGATACGACTATCACACCAGTGGATACGACTATCACACCAGTGGATACGACTATCACACCAGAATTGTGTATCGACTTTATAACAGAGGAGGTTTTATTTGCGATGATTAATCGTTGTGATTCCTTAGCGACTTTCTGTATGGATATTCCGTTTGAGGAAATAAATGACTATGCGATTACCGTTGATGGGCAAGTTTATCAAGGTGATTTAATGAATTGTACAGGAGGAACGGCGATTCAAGTTGGAGTAGGAGGATTTAGTTTCCTATTTGAGCACCTAACTACAGGTTGCAAAGACAGTATTGTTTTGGCAGTAACTTGTGCAACTAGCCCTAGAGAGGAAGTAATAACCCTAGAGGAAGGGGAAACCGAAATTTATTGCCCCGCATCTGACGAATTAATCGGAGATATAATCACTATCAATAACGCTTGTCCTGAAGAGTCTGGTATTTTGACCATGCTGACTTTAGATACGGTTGACTATTGCATTAATGTAACTGGACTTTTGGCGGGCGAAGAAAAAGCCTGTTTGGTTTTATGTGATGCAAACGGCATTTGCGATACGACCTATTTGATTATTCGGGTGACCCCTAAACCATTATTAAAGCCAATAGCAGAAAGAGATATTGATACGACGGAGGAGTCAACCATCATCACAATTGATGTTTTAGCCAATGATTCTATCTTTGGTACGCTACAAAATATGGAGATTTTAGCGCAACCCGAAAATGGTACAGCTACCTTTAATCTGGATAATAGGATTACTTATATCCCAAATGATGGCTTTTGCGATTCAGGACAACCCGATTTAATCATGTACGGTATTTGTAATGATAATGGTTGTGATACCGCTATGGTCGAAATATGGGTGTCTTGTGGGAAATTGGACATTAAAAACGGTTTCTCTCCAAATAACGATGGCATTAATGATTATTTTAGAATTAGCGGCGTGCAAAATTTTCCAGATAATAAGGTGACCATATTTAACCGTTGGGGCTTAGAAGTATTCAGTCAGCAAGGCTATAAAAATAGATGGAATGGTACGTTCAAAGATAAAGACTTGCCTGATGGTACTTATTTCTACATATTTGATGATGGAAAAGGAAAGAAATATTCTGGTTGGGTGCAGATAAATAGGTAATTCAGTAGGCAGTTTGTAGAGTAGATATTGTTTGTTTAACTTTTCTGTATTAATGCAGCTAAATTAATCAGTTTTGAAAATAAAGAGATGAGTTTTGATGAAAGAGGTTAACCCTGTTAATCCTGAAAAATCCTGTCATCTTGTAAAAATATATTAAGGTGTTTTTAGTAAATGCTCGGCTGGTTTTGGCGGTCGAGCATTCTTTGTTTTAAGGAGTACTGAACTAATAAACTCTACTCGTCAAAAAAACTATATGCACTTTATGGTAGCAATTAAATTTTGTTCGTCAAAAATTAGGTCGCTAAAATATTTTGTCGTAGCACTTATAGTTCACTATTAACCGAATCAATAAAACCAAGAATTTCTGCTTGTCCTTCATCTTTAACAGAAGAGGTAATAAATTCTTGTGGCAATCCTTCCCAATGTTCCAAAAAGGAAGCTCGAATACGGTCAATATTGGGTTGTATTTCCGCAGGTTTAAGTCTATCAATTTTAGTATAGACGATTGCAAAAGGAACTTGTTTATCACCCAACCAATTTAAGAAATCAATATCAATTTGTTGGGCAGGAACATTGGCATCAATGAGCACAAATGCACAAGCCAAGGTTCTGCGATGCTGCAAATACCCTTCTATCATAATTTCCCATTCTCGTCTTTTCTTTTTAGAAATTTTAGCATACCCATATCCTGGTAAATCTACTAAATACCAGCTTTTCGCCACTAAAAAATAATTTATCATTTGGGTTTTACCTGGCTTTTTTGAAATTCTTGCCAGACCATTTCTACCCGTTAACATATTAATCAAAGAAGATTTACCGACATTAGAGCGACCAATAAATGCATATTCTGGTCGTTCATCTTTTGGACAGAAAGAAATACTTGGATAACTTGCTACATATTTTACCTCTTGCATCGTTTTGGCCATACCATAATTTTTAAAATAAAAAACACAAAATTATAACTTTATAAGTTAGGATAGGTTGAAACTATTTGAGTGAGCTACAGATTCATAGAAAATAAGTAGAGTATGCATATTTTTAAAGCGTTTCTATGGTTATATTGTTTACGAGCTGCTAACCATATAGCAATATAATCATATAGCCATTGTCTTATGTAAAACCCACTAAATTGTAGCAGATTAAACTATTTTTGCCTAAAGGGAGTCGTGAAAGAAGGAGGATTAAAAACGTCTGCTCAGCGCCAATTAGATAAAAAATTGGTATTCTAAACTAAAATGGGAAATAAAAGTTATAATTTGAACAACTTTGTAGTAGATTAAAACTTTAAAAAGTAACGAGGAATCAATAATTATCGTTTAATTTGTGGAATCGTATTGATAATCAAAGAATATAGTGTTTCAGATGCAACTTAAAGGCGAATATTATTACTCTTATCTAAAAGAAAGTAGGGATTTGCCTTAGAAAGTATCCATGCTTGAAATATTAAATATTTAGCACAATTCACTAAAATTCACCATCACGACGTCCGATATGGTAAAAAATATACTTCTACTTATTACTTGCTGCACCACTTTTAGTCTCTTTGCACAGCAACCGAGTAATTATAGTTTATATATGTTTAATAAATTTTCCTATAATCCAGCTTATGCTGGAATGGATAATTCATTGAGCTTTAATGGACTTTATCGGAAGCAATGGTCAGGATTGACGGATAGCCCAACAACGCAAAATATTAATGTACATATGCCTTTATATATCCTAAATGGCGGTATTGGCATAAATGTTGAGAATGAGAAGTTAGGCTTAGAAGAAAACCTACTTGCTACTCTTGCGTATAATTTTCAACTCCCCGTTGGAAAAATTGGAATTTTATCTATTGGTGCAAGTGGTGGAATTTTTCAAAAAAGCTTAGATGGATTGATGATTTTGACCCCAGATGGTCAGTATGAAGGATTCACAATTAATCATAATGATGATTTGCCATTGCCTACAGGCGATATAAGCGAATTAACCCCCACCTTTAATGCAGGCATTTATTTTAAAACAGAAACATTTGAAGCGGGATTATCTACTAGTAATATTCAAGAACCAGTCATCGAGGGTACCTTCTTTTCTACGACTTTAAGTCGCAACTATTTTTTTAATGCAGCGTACCAATTTGACCTATTGAGAAGTGTAACTGTACACCCTTCAGTTCTAGTAAAAACGGATTTAGTAGAGACCCAAATCGAAGCATCTATTTTATTTAAATATAATGACAATATATTTGTAGGCGGTTCGTTAAGAGGATACAATACCAATACCTTAGATGCGGCTAGTTTGATCTTAGGATTGAACTTAAGTGAGAAAATAACTTTAGCGTATGCTTATGATTATACATTGTCTGATTTAAATTTAGTTAGTAATGGTAGTCATGAAATTATGATTAGTTATAATTTAGGAAGAGAAATAGGAAAAGGTAAATTGCCCAAAATTATTTTCAATCCAAGATATATAGATTAGCAACTAAAAATATGGCTGAAGAGCCGTATACCAAATATCTCAAACGGTGATCCATTTTAAGAGAAATGTAAGACAGTTTGCAAAAGTTTGAAATAAGTTATAATTAGCAACTTTTTTTGAAAAGTCAGACACTAAGATTTAGAATAAGGGCGTTTTAAGTTCGCTGATGTTAAAATAAAGACATAGGTTGATTAACTTGAAAAAGCAAGGAATTATCAAAAAGTAGGTGATTCTAGCTATTAATCTCCGAATTGTCGCCAATCATCAAGATTTATTTATTTTTATTCTTTGAAAAAACACTTAACCGAGTAACTTTACGGTCGTTTTTGCGGGCGAGACCCAAACAAATTTAAGGTAATTATGAGCGTCAACATGAGAAAAATGTCAAAGTTTTTATTTTCCCTGGTTTTATTATACGGCCTTGCTACTTCTTGTGGTAAAAAAGAAGGTGGTGAATTGACTGGAGTGTTAGATCGTCCTTCTTTCAATGGAATCAATCCCTATGGTATGCAGTACATTCCTTCTGGAACTTTGCATATTGGTCCTGCTGATCAGGATTTAAGAAGTACCTACGTCCAAAGACCTAAGTCTATTTCGATTCAAGGTTTCTTTATGGATGAGACAGAAATCACCAATAATGAATATCGCCAATTTGTCGATTGGGTAAGAGATGAAAAAGCTTTACGGCTGTTAGATTATATGGCAGAAGATGATAATGGAGATTTGACCGATAAGGTCGATTGGGATTATCGAGATGAAATAGACTGGGAAGATACGGAAAGTGAAATTCAAGATTTATTTTATGATGATGAAAGTTTTATCTACACGGGCGATGAGCCGAATATGGGTGGTAAAACAGTCGATATCGATAAATTAGTTTATGAATATAAAACCTATGATTGGAAAAAAGCTGCAGAAGAACGAAGCTTTTCTAATATAGACAAGTATTCTCAAGAGCATTCTGTAAATATCTATCCAGATATTTTCTGTTGGATTAGAGATTTCTCCTATTCTTATAATGAGCCAATGACTAGAAATTATTTCTGGCACCCTGCTTTCGATGATTACCCAGTAGTTGGAGTGAATTGGAAAATGGCACAGGCTTTCTGTAATTGGAGAACAGAACTTTGGAATACTTTCAAAGCGACGCAGAAGAATGAAGTAAATACAGAAGATTTCCGTTTACCTACAGAACACGAATGGGAATATGCTGCAAGAGGCGGGCATGATTTAGCACCATATCCTTGGGGTGGTTTTTACACTAGAAACGGTAAAGGTTGTTTATTAGCAAACTTTAAACCAGGTAGAGGTAATTACCCAGAAGATGGTGGTTTGTATACCGTAGCAGCAGATATGTATTTTCCAAATGATTACTTGCTTTATAACATGTCAGGAAACGTCGCAGAATGGACTTCCTCTGCATATTATGAAAATGCTTACTCTTTCCTACATGATTTAAATCCAGATATTCGGTACGATGCAACAGATGATGATTATGAAGCGGATCAGCGTAAAGTAATCAGAGGTGGTTCTTGGAAAGATGTCGCTTACTTCTTACGTTGTGGAGTTCGACACTGGGAATACCAAGATACGACAAAATCTTATGTTGGATTTAGATGTGCGCTTACCTTCTTAGGTCGTTCAATCAACGATGATTTTTAATCAATAAAGCATAAAAAGAAAAATGGTACGAATATTTAACACAATAATGTTCGTACCATTTTAGTTATAAAATAATGGTTTGTAAAGGCGAATTCATTCGTCTTTTATTTTGAGCCATAATATTTTAATTTATACACAAGGGACTTATTTAGGCGATTGAAAATCGCCAATACTTATACCAACTAAAAAATAAATAAAACACCCTTCAAAAACCGTTACTTTTTAGCAAATAATCATTATAGAAGTAAGAAAGAATAATTGGATATTGAAAACTTTGTAAACTGTTGACTTTAAATGATTTACGATATTAAAAATCCAATATTTATTCCTTCTAAATTATTTTATTAAGTGACAATCTAACAATTTTAATAACCTACAATAACATTCAGAAGTTATGAGTTTTGTAAAGTCAAAAGGATTCAAGTATTTAAAGAATTTGTTAATCGGTGTTGGTGCGGCTGTAGTATTAATGGGCGCATTATTTAAATTAGAGAGCTGGCCTTATGCAAGTGAGATGTTAATCCTTGGATTATCAGTAGAAGCATTAATTTTCTTAGTATTAGGAATATTAGGCCCTGAAAAAGATTATTACTGGGAAAAATTATATCCAGGTTTAGACCAATATGGCGCGAAAATCCAACCTTTAGCTGCTGGGCCAGGTGCTGTAACTCCAGGGTTGAACGGTGAAGTTGTGGAGCAACAATTAGGAGGTATGTTAAACGAATTACAAGGCATGTCTAAGAGCTTGGGTTCTTTGAAAGCATTGCAAGAAGCTGACTTCTCTGGTACAGGACAGCAAATTAAAGCAATGAATAGTTTCTATTCAAAGCTAAACGAAGCAATGGCTGACTTAGCTGACTCTGTAGATGAAACAAAACACTATAAAGATCAATTAACTGCTTTAAATACCAACTTGAACTCTTTGAATGGTGTTTATGGAGGTATGTTGTCTGCAATGTCTAATATCGGCGGACCTAGAAGCTAAGTATTGTTAAATGTTAAAATTGTTTTATTGTTTTTAAAACAGTAGGATAATCTAACAATAAAGCAATTTCAATTATTTAAAAATTAGTTGTGGGTTACATTTTACGAGAAAGTAATCAAGAAAATATAAAATCTACAACGACTCATAAAATTTTCAAAAATGTCTATTCCTAAGGATCCCAGGCAGTTGATGATTAACCTAATGTATCTGGTATTGACCGCATTATTAGCGTTAAATGTTTCTGCCGAAGTGATGAACGCATTTAAGACTATTGACGATAGTTTAGTTAAATCAAATACAACTACTAATAAAGCAATTGACGAACAAGCATCTGCTTTGAATGCTTTATTAGGCGAACAATCAAAAGAAAAATTTAAGCCGTTAGGTATTGCTGTGACAGATATTCGTGCAGAAATCGCAGGTTTTAGCGATTATGTAGAAACGATTAAAAATGATTTAATTGATGCTGCGGGTGATAAAAATGGTGAAGTTGATGACGCCGATTTTCTTTATCCTGAAAATCCTGCTAAGAAAATCATCAAGGGAAAGAAGAATAAAGATGTTACCACAAATATGTTGGTAAAAGAGGGAAAAGGAGATGAATTAGCAACTAAAATTGCGGAGGTTAGAAAAAATATTGTTGATATTTATACCAAAGTAATCAATGATAATAAAGAAACCTTTGGATTTGTAAAAGGGGGAAAAGTAGATCAAGCAGCTGCAGATGCTAATATTGCTTCTTTTGCGGAAAATATTTCTTTAGATATTGACCAAAATTGGGAAGAGCAATCAGATGGTGATAAAAAAAGTTGGGCGGATTTCCGATTCCGACAAATGCCTTTAATCTCTGTATTACCTTTATTGACTAAATTTCAAACAGATGCTAAAAATGCGGAAGCATTAGGTGTGGGTAAATTAGCAGAGTTAGTAGGTGGTAAGCAGATTGTCTTCAACCAGTTCTTTCCTGTAATCAACGCTAAAAAGGCTTATGTCATTAAAGGCGGAAAATTTGAAGCAGAAGTATCTTTAGGTGCTTATAGTTCTGATATTCCACCTGCAAATATTAACCTTACTGTAAATGGTAAAAGATTGCCAGTTGGGAAGGATGGTAAAGCAGTCTTTTCAGATGCAGCTTCAGGCTTAGGTACTAAAACATTAAATCTTAGTGCGACCGTAACCAATCCTTTGACAGGAGAAGTAACGACTTCAAAGTCTACGTTTGATTACGAAGTAGGAGAAACTTCTGCAACGGTATCTGCTGACAAAATGAATGTATTCTATATTGGAGTAGATAATCCAATTTCTGTTTCTGTTGCAGGGGTGTCTAGTAACGCCATAAAAGTAAACTGTGCTGGCGGAGGTTGTACCTTAACAGGTGGAAAAGGTAAATACGTTGTGAAGGTAAAGAAGCCAGGAGATGTTAAAATCAATATTTCTGGTGGTGGTTTGTCTAAGTCTGCTGATTTTAGAGTAAAGCGTATTCCTGATCCAGTAGCTAAGCTTGGTAAAAAGCAAGACGGTTCAATGGGAAATGGAGAATTTAAGGCACAAAGAGGGGTGATTCCTTGGTTAGAAGGCTTTGATTTTGATGCGAAATGTAAAATTCAGGGGTTCAATTTAGTTAGAGTTGCTAAACGACAAGATCCTGTTGCTAGTAATAACCCTGGTGGAACATTTAATCAAAAATCACTTCGATTAATACGAGCTGCTAAACCAGGTGATACTTATTACTTTGAAAATGTGAAGGCTACTTGCCCAGGTGATGCTGCTGGTAGAAAGATTAACTCTATGGTCTTTAAAATTAGATAAAATTTTAGAATACAGAAGTCAGACCACTTTGTTGTCAGAAGTCAGATAATCTCGCTTCTGACAATTAATTTTAATTTATGGTTTGACTTCTGACCTCTAAAAATAATATGTCAGCCTTTTAGCAAAAAGTATTTTTAAGCATAATTTTTGCAGCTTTAAAGGCGTTTTAGCATTGTAATTTTTTGTAAAATCTATCTATTAAAATCGATTATGAATATTAAGTGCTTAATTGGATGTTTCTTATGTTTTTTTGCTGTTCAACTGGTAAATGCTCAGGATTTACGAACTGGAACAGAGGGGGAGTATAAAACGGAAGCTGGTGCAGAATTTGATGCACCTTTGGACGGTATTGTAGAAAAGAAAATCATTACGGATAGACGAGTGCTACCTTATGACGACATCCGAGAAGCGGATATATTTTGGGAAAAAAGAGTGTGGAGAGTCATTGATGTAAGAGAAAAACTGAACCTTCCATTTTCTTACCCAGAAGAACCATTTTTCTCAATCCTAATGAAAGCTGCAGAAGAAGGAGAAATTACCGTTTATGGAACAGAAGATGATAAATTTTCTTATCCATTAGCACCAGATGAAGTAGCTTCAATGGGCGCAACTGTTGATACCATTATCGCTTTTGATCCGGAGACTTACGAAGAAGAAATTACGATTGTAAGAAATGACTTAAATCCAGAAGACATCAAACAATTTAGAATCAAAGAAATTTGGTTTTTTGATGAAGAATCTTCTACGCTTCAAGTACGAATCTTAGGAATTGCGCCACTAAAAGACGAATACGATGAGAATGGTAATTATAAATATACTACGCCATTATTCTGGGCTTATTATCCTGAATGTAGAGAGATTTTAGCTCGACATAAGGTATTCAATCCAGAAAATGATGCAGATATTACCACTTGGGAAGATTTGATGGAAGAACGTCGATTCTCTAGCTATATCATGAAACGATCAAACGTTTACGATAGAAAAGTAGAGGATTACCTAACTGGAGTAGATATGCTTTTAGAAGCAGAAAAAATCCGTATGGAAATCTTTAACTTCGAGCATGATCTTTGGTCGTATTAAATAGTAGCTTGGGCTTCTAGCCCGAGTAGCAAGTATTTTAAAAAATAAAAAGCCTCAACTGATATATTCGGTTGAGGCTTTTTATTTTTTAACTGTAGTTCGGGCATCTTGTCTAGAACTTCTTATTTGCTAAATTTTCAGAATTTAGTAAATCTTCTTATTTTCAGTCAGCGTGTTGGGTATCCGCTTTGAGTCATCGCTACCATAAATTCACTACTCGGACTAGAAGTCCAAGCTACCTAAAATTCCTGCAAATATCGATAAACCAAATCTACAGGCAAGCCCATAATATTACTATAAGTCCCTTTAATTTTAGAAATCTTGCATAAGCCAATCCATTCTTGAATAGCGTAAGCACCTGCCTTATCATAGGGCTGAAATTTGTCGATATAATAATCAATTTCGACCGCAGATAATTTTTCTAATTTCACTTTAGAAACACCAATAAAACTAACTTTTTTCTTTTTAGACAACAGACAAACACCTGTAATTACCTCATGCCATTGACCAGATAATTTTTTTAGAATGCGTTCTGCATCTTTTTTATCGATAGGCTTTTCATAAATATTTTTTCCTTTGGTTACAATGGTATCTGCCGCTAAAATAATTTGCCCTTTTTTTAAAAATTCTTGACAAGCTTTAGCCTTTTTCTCCGCTAAAAATAAAGGTATTTGTCGAGGTTTTAAGTTGGTAGGATAATTTTCGGCTACTTCTTTAGCTCGGACTTTAAAATTAAAACCTGCTTCGGCAAGCAATTGACTTCTACGTGGAGATTTAGAGGCAAGGATTAGTTGAGTGGAAACTAAAACTTCTGGAATAGACTTGATAAATTTACTCATTTAAGCATTTTTTCATTTATTCACTTGGGTAACCAAACTTTTTTCAATCGGAGTACTTTTTCTATGACATCTCGGACACAACCTTCTCCTCCACCAAAAGGAGACATATACTGAGTGATTTCCTTGATTTCTGGAGCAGCATTTTTAGGACAAACAGGCAAGCCGACAAGACGCATGACAGTATAATCAGGCAAATCATCACCCATATACAACACTTGCTCATCATCTATTTGATGGGCATATTTAAATTCATCATAGGCGGCTTTTTTATCTCTTATTTTTTCATATATATCTGTAATGCCTAATCCTTTAAAAATGGGCGCTAAACCATTTAAACTACCTCCTGAGATAATAGCTACCTTAAACTTGTTGTCTGTAGCTTTTTGCAAAGCAGTTAAATCTTTATCGTTTAATTTTCTTATAATTTGTCCGTTTTCAAAAACGAAGATACTGTGGTCTGTAAGGACGCCGTCTACATCGAAAACGAAAGCTTTAACCCTGCGAAATTTTTCTAAATTATTCATAGCGAGAGGTAATAGAGGTTACAAGGTGTAGAGGTTACAAGGCATAGAGTTGAATACCTTGTAACCTCTATGTCTTGTAACCTATTAACCTCTTTTTTATAAATTCTGAAACGCTTTATCTAAATCCTCAATTAAATCATCTACATCTTCTACCCCCACACTTAAACGAATTAAAGAATCCGTCAAGCCTACTTTCAATCTCTCTGGTTTAGGGATGGATGCATGCGTCATACTAGCAGGGTGTCCGATTAAAGATTCTACACCACCCAATGATTCTGCTAAAGTAAATAAATGGGTATTAGTTAACACCTTTTTAGCCTCTTCATATTCATCATTGGCTAAATCAAAAGAAACCATACCGCCAAAATCTCGCATTTGTGCCTTAGCTATTTTATGGTTTGGATGGTCTTTAAAACCTGGATAGTAAACCTTGCCAACCTTTGGATGGCTTTGCAAAAATTTAGCTATTTTTTTGGCATTTTTACAAGCTCTTTCTACTCGTAAATGTAAAGTTTTGATGCCTCTTAAAATAAGGAAACAGTCTTGTGGACCAGGTACTGCACCTACTGCATTTTGTATGTAATGTAAACGATCTGCTAATTTTTTAGTTTAGGCAACAACTGCACCTAAAATAGCATCGGAATGTCCGCCTAAATATTTCGTAGCAGAATGCAAAACCAAATCTGCTCCTAAATCCAATGGATTCTGTAAGTAAGGAGAAGAAAACGTATTGTCTACACAAACTAGTAAATCATTAGCTTTTGCTATTTTACAAATTGATTTTATATCAATAATACTTAGCATTGGATTAGTTGGCGTTTCAATCCAAACTAATTTAGTTTTACCTCGACTAATATGCTTTTTAAATTGCTTAGGATCATCCATATCAACAAAATGAGACTGAATACCATAAGGCTCAAAAATGGTGCGCATTAACCGATAAGACCCACCATATAAATCATTAGAAGCTAAAACTTCATCTCCAGGCTTTAATAATCTTAAAATAGCATCCATAGCTGCCAAACCACTTGCAAAACAAATCGCATCTTTCCCATTTTCCAGCGCCGCCAGATTCTTTTCCAATACCGAACGAGTTGGATTTTTCGTTCTAGCATATTCATACCCTTTATTTTTACCTGGTGCTTCTTGCGCGTAAGTGGAAGTCTGATAAATTGGGGTCATAATTGCTCCCGTAGCTGGGTCTGGCTCAATTCCTGCGTGGATTACTTTAGTTGCGAATTTCATGATATGGTTAAGTGTAAATGGCGAAAATGAGACAATCATTTACTGCCAAAAAATAAAATAAAAACCTCCAAACTGCACGAAATGTTTTACGGAACAGTTTGGAGGTTTATTTATATCAAGTAAGAAAAAGAGATTTAAGACGAGTTAAATTGGTCTAGTACTAAAGATTTGTTGCTTACGCTAATACCTCTATACCTTTTAACCCTTATACCTCCATGCCTTTATTTATCCTTTTCTCTTCAAAACAGCTTTTACAGAGTCAATGACATTTTGTATGCCAAGCCCATATTTATTCATTAAATCTAGTGGTTTTCCACTTTCCCCGAAGGAATCATTAACGGCAATATACTCTTGTGGCGTTGGTAAATGTTGTGCCAATACCTGTGCGACACTATCTCCTAAACCACCATGTCTTTGGTGTTCTTCCGCAGTTACGACACAACCCGTTTTTCTAACAGATTTAAGAATGGCTTCTTCATCTAAAGGCTTAATGGTGTGAATATTAATTAATTCACAAGAAATACCTTCCTTCGCCAATGCTTTAGCTGCTTCAATGGTATGCCAAACTAAATGTCCTGTAGAAAAAATCGTTACATCTGTTCCTTCACTCAACATTAAAGCTTTACCAATTTCAAATTTTTGATTGTCTGGCGTAAAAACTGGCCATCCTGGGCGACCAAAACGTAGATAAACTGGGCCATGATGGTCAGCTATCGCAATAGTTGCCGCTTTAGTTTGATTATAATCACATGGATTAATAACCGTCATACCAGGCAACATCTTCATTAAACCAATATCTTCTAAAATCTGATGCGTTGCGCCATCTTCTCCTAAAGTCAATCCTGCATGCGAAGCACAAATCTTTACATTCTTATGCGAATACGCAATAGATTGACGAATTTGGTCATAAACTCTTCCTGTAGAGAAATTAGCAAAAGTACCTGTATAGGGAATTTTTCCGCCAATGGCTAATCCTGCTGCCACACCCATCATATTGGCTTCTGCAATGCCTGCCTGATAAAACCTTTCAGGACTATCTTTAATAAACTCTTGCATTTTTAGAGAGCCAATTAAATCGGCACATAAAGCAACGACTTGGTCATTTTTTCTACCTACTTCTGCCAATCCTGCACCAAAACCATCTCTGGTTGATTTTTTACCGTTAGCGACAAGTTTATCTAACATATTTACTAATTAACGATGAACTTTAAATGATGAACGATGAATAGAAAACGTTCAAATTTGGAATAGGGCGCAAAAATAACCGATTCTTAGAGGAATACCAATTACTTCACCCACCATTTATCCACATATTCAATTTTCTGCCCTTTCATTTTGGCAATTAATTGTGCAGGGTTCGAATCTACCTTAATTCGGTCACCATGAAAATCTTTTAAAAAGCCTTCTTTAACCATGTGTTGGATGTGTGCTAGTATATGATCATAATATCCATTGACATTTAAAATACCAATGGGTTTGTCATGCAGTCCTAATTGTTGCCAAGTAAACATTTCAAAAAACTCATCCAATGTACCAATGCCACCAGGGAGTACAATAACACCTGCTGCTACATCTACCATTTTTTGCTTTCGTTCGTGCATGGTTTCTGTAATAATCAGTTCGGTAATTCCATAATGTGCCACTTCTTTATCTACTAAAAATTGAGGAATTGTGCCAATTACTTTCCCTTTTTTAGACAGAACAGCATCTGCTACTACGCCCATTAAACCTACATTTCCAGCACCATACACTAAGGTAATATCTTGTTCAGCCATTATTTCTCCTAAAACTTGGGTGGCTTTGGTATATTCAGGGTTTATTCCTGGACTGGACCCACAAAAAACGGCTATACTTTTCATATTGATTTTATTTTGATGAAAACAGAAGAACTATCTGTTTTTGCAATAGTTCTAACTTCGCCGCAAAGTAAGTAAAGAAAAATGGAATTAGGAATTGACAAAGGGAAATACTTTAACAAGTTGGTTCTACGGTGAAAACTATGGGTGAATCATATATAAAACATATGACTCAGAATCGTCGTGCTACTTGTCCATCGCAACAGTAACACGACGCTCCTGAGTGAATAGTTACGCAAATATTTTTACTATTTTTTTTTGAAACAGTAGATAATTTTCTGTTTTTTCAAAAAAAAACTATCTTTAGTCAGTATTCTAATGTATAACCAATTATCATGAGTCGATTTTATTTTTTCATCCTTTCTCTAGCCTTTTGTGTAAGCAGCTGCGAACCTTCTATTCCAGAGAATTTGGAAGTAGCTTATCAGTCCTTACCAGCAGAAATTGACTTTAACCTGCATATACGCCCCATTCTGTCAGACCGATGTTGGTCTTGTCATGGGCAAGATGAAGCTGCTCGGAAGGCTAATTTGCGTTTAGACCAAGAAAAGACTGCTTTTTCCCCCTTAACGGAAAGCGAAGGATATGCATTGGTGAAAGGAAGTTTGAGAAAAAGCGAAGTATTCCATCGAATTATTTCTGAAGATCCTGAATATCAAATGCCTACACCAGAAAGTCATTTGACCTTAAACGCTAAAGAGAAAGCAACGATTATAAAATGGATAGAACAAGGAGCGGAATGGAAAGAACATTGGGCATTTATTCCACCAGTTAAACGGGAAATCCCTGTTGTGCAACAAGCTGGATGGATTCAAAATAATGTGATTGACCAATTCATTCAATCGAAGTTAGTAGAAAAGGACTTAATTCCTTCTCCAAAAGCAGCTAAAGAAAGATTGCTAAGAAGAGTCTATACGGATTTAACGGGTCTACCTCCTGCTATATCTGCAATAGATGCCTTTTTAGCAGATAATTCGCCAAATGCTTTTGAGAAAGTAGTGGTTGAATTATTGCAAACCGATGCCTATGCAGAACGAATGACCATGGAATGGATGGATTTATCCAGATATGCCGACTCTCATGGGATGCATGCGGACGGGGCAAGATTAATGTGGCCTTGGAGAGATTGGGTGATTGAAAGTTTTAAAAATAATAAATCCTATAAGGAATTTGTTACCGAACAATTAGCGGGCGATTTATTGCCGAATGCGACTAAAGAACAAAAATTGGCAACGGCTTTTAACAGAAACCATGCGATGACCGCAGAGGGTGGGGCAGTAGATGAAGAATTTCGTTTGGAATATGTTTTTGACCGCTCCAATACTACGGCAACGGCGTTTTTGGGTTTGACAATGGAATGCGCTCGTTGTCATGACCATAAATTTGACCCTTTTTCCCAAGATGAGTTTTATCAATTTGCAGCATTTTTTAATAATGTCAAAGAATTAGGCATGACAGGAGATGATGGGAATTACGGCCCCATGTTGACTTTGCCAGATGAAGAAACGGAAACTAAATTAGCGGAAATTAATTCTAGTATTCAAGCAAAAGAAGAAGCATTAAAACTCACTAAAAAACAATTAACGGAACAAGGTACTTTTATCAAACAGTTAATAAGCAATTCCCCTAAAAAACCAAAAGGCTTAGTGGGTTATTTTCCTTTTGATAAAATGAAGGATTATATTAATAAAGGAAAACGACCAGCTAAATATTTTGATGGTAATAAAAAATGTACTTCTGGTGGTGCACCTAAATTAGTGGAGGGAAAAAAGGGACAAGCAGTAACTTTTCCTGCTGGTTATGATGAAGTTTATTTAAGTGATATGGGCTTGTTTGAAATGACCGAGCCATTCTCGGCTGGCGCATGGGTTTATACGACGGAGGATGATCCAGAAAAGACCCAAGTGATTGTCGGAAATGCAGGAGAAAAGAATAACTTCTGGCGAGGCTGGGATTTTTACTTAGATAATTCAAATCGAGTTGCTGTTCGTTTAATTCATTCGTTGCCGCATAATTATATTCATAATCGCAGCCAAAAATCCATTCCTTTAAATACTTGGACGCATGTGGCATTTACTTATGACGGTTCTGGAAAAGCAGCAGGAATTCAACTTTTTGTCAATGGTTTAACTGCTAAAAATGAAATTGCCTTTGATAATCTATATAAAAGTATTCATCCAGTAAAATCAGGTAATCATGAGCTAAATGATACCCCCTTGAGGGTTGGTAAAAGTTATCGAAGTTTTACAGGAGAAAGTGGCTTTTTTAAAGGAAAATTGGATGAATTAATGATTTTCGACCGTCAAATAACCCCTTTAGAAATTCAATGGATTGCCGATTTAGTTGATGAAAAAGAGGATGGGAAATTATTTGAGGCCTATAAAATTGCCCATCAACCACCTATTAAGAAAATAGAAAGGCAGTTACAACGGTTACGAACAAAACGATTGGAGTTAATGAATCCAATTATGGAAGTGATGGTCATGGAAGAAACGCCTGAAAATCGACCGATGCATGTGCTGAATAGGGGTGTTTACGACCAACCAAAGCATATTGTAGAGATGGCAACACCTACCAAAGTATTAGCATTTTCAAAAGAATTTCCTGCCAACAGATTAGGTTTAGCCCAATGGCTGTTTGATAAAAATAATCCATTGACGGCTAGAGTAGCAGTCAATCGTTATTGGCAATTAATTTTTGGTAGAGGCTTAGTCAGTACCCCACAAGATTTTGGTAGCCAAGGTGCATTGCCTAGTCATCCTGAATTATTAGATTATTTAGCCGTTTCTTTTCAAGAGAATGGCTGGGATTTAAAAGCATTACTCAAAGAAATGGTGCTGTCTCATACCTATCAACAGACTTCAACTACTTCTGCGGAATTACTAGAAAAAGACCCACTTAATATCTGGTTATCAAGAAGTACGAGTTACCGATTGCCCGCAGAAATGATTCGAGATAATGCCTTGAAAGCAAGTGGTTTACTAGTTGAAAAAATTGGCGGCGCAAGTGTCAAACCTTATCAACCTGATGGATTATGGATTGATTTAGGTAATTTCTCCCACGAATTATTACATTATAAAGAAGATGAAGGAGATAAATTATATCGACGGAGTTTATATACATTTTTGAGACGGACTTCTCCGCCTCCTTTTATGACTACTTTTGATGTCTCTTCCAGAGATAAATGTGTGGTGCAGAGAGAACAAACGAATACGCCATTACAAGCTTTAGTTTTATTAAATGATCCTCAATTTGTGGAAGCGGCAAGAGTTTTAGCGGTGCGCATGCAACAAGAAGGTGGTGAAAGAATTAATGACCAGATTACTTATGCTTTTAGAAATGCGACAGGTAGAAAACCACAAGCTAAAGAAATCGCTTTATTACGCGAATTATTTGAAAAAGAAAAAGCTCGTTTTCAACAACATCCAAAAGCAGCGAAGGAAGTCTTAGCTATTGGTAATTATCCCTTAGATAAGACGGTTAATCGAATTACAACGGCTGCCTTGGCAACGGTTGCGAATACTATTTTGAACCATGATGAAGCTTATATGCGACGATAAATTGGTTGTTTAGTCGAAATTTACTCATCACTCATAATTTATAACTCATAACTCCTATGTCCTGTCATAATTACGAAAAAATCCACTCCAGAAGGTCTTTCTTAGCTAAAACATCCATGGGCTTAGGGGCAGCAGCCTTGTCTTCTTTTTTAAACCCCATAACAGCTTTAGGAAATAATCAGGCGACGAATAATTTGTCCTTTAATGGCGGTGTATTAGGCAAACCTCATTTTGCTCCAAAAGCCAAAAGGGTCATTTATTTATTCCAAAGTGGAGGCCCTTCTCAATTAGATTTATTCGACCCTAAACCCCTGTTAAAGAAAATGAATGGAGAAGATCTGCCAGATTCTATTCGAGGCGGACAACGCTTAACAGGCATGTCAGGCGGACAAGCAAATTTCCCATTAGCAGGGTCTATTTTTGACTTTAAACAAAGAGGGGAGAGTGGCGCTTGGGTAAGTGAATTGATGCCACATACGGCTGAGATTGTGGATGATTTATGCTTTGTGAAGTCGATGTACACCGAAGCAATTAATCATGATCCCGCCATTACTTTTATGCAAACAGGTAGCCAATTACCCGGTCGGCCATCGATTGGTGCTTGGTTAAATTATGGCTTGGGTTCAGCTAATGAAAATCTGCCAGGATTTGTAGTTTTAGTAACTAAAAATAAATATGGTCAACCGTTGTATTCTCGTTTATGGGGAAATGGGTTTTTGCCCTCAGAACATCAAGGTGTACAATTTAGAGCAGGAAAAGACCCTGTTTTATACTTAAATAATCCCGATGGAATGACGAATTTATCGCGTCGAGATCAATTGGATTATTTAAAAAAATTGCAAGAAATACAATTTGAACAAATCGCTGACCCTGAAATAGAAGCACGAATAGCCCAATATGAAATGGCTTATCGGATGCAAACTTCTGTTCCCGAAGTAACCGATACATCTGGGGAACCAGATTATATTTACGACATGTATGGCGAAGACAGTCGCCAACCTGGCACCTATGCTGCCAATGCTTTATTAGCTCGACGATTAGTAGAAAAAGGCGTCAAATTTATCCAATTATACCATCAAGGTTGGGATCAACATGGTGCTTTGCCTAGCGCCATCAAAACGCAATGTAAGGAAACAGACCAAGCAACGGCTGCTTTAATTACCGACTTAAAACAAAGAGGATTATTGGAAGATACTTTGGTGATTTGGGGTGGAGAATTTGGCAGAACCAGTTACTCCCAAGGCAAATTGACGGTCGATAATTATGGTAGAGACCATCACCCAAAATGTTATACGATGTTTATGGCAGGAGCAGGTGTTAAGGCAGGATTTTCTTATGGTACAACGGATGACTTTGGCTATAATGTACAAACGAATGGCGTGCATGTCCACGATTTTCAAGCTACTTTAATGCATTTATTAGGGATTAATCACGAGCAATTGACTTTTAAATTTCAAGGAAGACGATATCGTTTGACGGATGTACATGGAAAGGTGGTGAAGGATATATTAGCATAAGTAATGCTGAAAAAATAACTTGAACAACTATAATTCGTGGGGATAATAAATTCGTGGGGAATTTAATATTAGATGTTCGACTTATTTTTTATTCGTTACTAAGTTTAATATTTTTTAGTATTTTCGTACTAATTTTTACAAATATTTAAAATACTTAATATAATGCAACGTCAATTACTTGTCTTTTTTGTTTTTATAGCCATGAGCTTCCCTACTTTTTCGCAAAATTCCATTGGAGGTTTAATGGAAGGGCAACCTGAGGAAGTTGGGATGTCTGATGCCCGATTAGCACTTTTGGATGGTCATATTCAAAAATATATAGCAGAAGGCACAATGCCTGGCGGTGTATTTTTACTTGCTCGAAAAGGAAAAATCGTTTATTATAAAAACTTTGGACATACGAGCTTAGATAAAAAAGAGGCTTACCAGAAAGACGATATTTTTCGTTTAGCTTCCATGACGAAGGCAGTGACGACTGTTTCGATTATGCAATTATTTGAGCAAGGGAAATTAGGATTAGATGACCCTATTTTTTACTACATTCCAGGTTTTGCCAAAACACAGGTATTGGATACTTTTAATCCAGCAGATTCAAGTTATACGACTGTTCCTGTGGAGCGCCCAATCACTATTCGGCATTTATTGACCCATTCTTCAGGTATTGCTTATGGCGCTTTTAATCCTGGGAAAATTCAGGCAATTTATGAGAAAAATAATGCGAATCAATTTGGCTTGTCTCATCCAACTGCGAGTACTGCGGAAATGGTGGAACAAATTGCCAAAGCGCCGCTTATTTATCAACCTGGAACGCAGTATATGTATGGTTTAAATATGGAAATTTTAGGTAGAATAGTCGAAGTGGTTTCTGGCATGCCTTTAAACCAATATTTCAGAAAGAATATTTTTGACCCAATTGGAATGGATGATACGTATTTTTATTTACCAAAAAATAAGCAGGATCGTTTAGTACCTATTTATACTTATAATGAGCAAAAAGAGATGGTCATGGCGGATAATTCTTTTGGTTTAGATCCAAACTATCCCATGTTTGCAGATAATAACCATTATGCTGGCGGCGGTGGATTGTCTGGTTCTACGATGGATTATGCGAAATTTATTCAAATACTTTGTAGTGGAGGCACTTATAATGGCGTAAGAATTTTAGGTAGAAAAACGATTGATGTGATGACTTCTGACCAATTAATTAAGCAAAACGAAAACGGTAAAGGATTTAGTCAAAAACCAGGTTTAACTTATGGCTTAGGTTTTTCTTTAAAAACAGCGGAAGGCCAAGCAATTAATCCTAAATCACCAGGTACTTTTGAATGGGGTGGCGCTTTTAATACGAAATTTTTTATTGATCCTGCTGAAGAACTAACCTTCGTTGGCATGACCCAAATCATTCCTTTTGTTCGCCCTGATTTTTGGGATAGATTCTATGCTATTATTTATGGGGCGATAGAAGAGTAAGGTATAGAGGTTCAAAGGTTCAAAGGTAACAAGGTATAAAGGTTGGTAGAAGCTACCCTTTGTACCTTGTTACCTCTAAACCTTGTAACCTCTCTTTACCACTCAAACTTCCCCATATGCACCTGTTGAATCCCCTTTTTCCTATCCTCAAAATAGCGTTTTAAAGTAAATCTGGAAGAAGGAAAAGCAATCTCCTCCCAAGGAATTTCTGCTTCGGTAAATAATTCAATTGCTATACTTTCTGGTGTGAGTTGATAATCTAAGGCTTGTAAATTGGCTAAAAAATGCATGTAAACCTGATTGATTCTAGGAATGCTGTAAACCATGTGTAAGCCCGTAATGGTTATTTTAGACAAGGTTTCTTCATATACTTCCCTAATCGCTCCTTCTTCTACTGTTTCCCCGTTTTCCATATATCCACCAGGTACATTCCAGTATCCTTTACGAGGAGAAATGCCTCTTTTGCACAACATTACTTTGTCTTCCCAAATCGGTAAGGCACCAGTCACTATATTTGGGTTTTGATAATGGATGGTCTCACAATTATCACAAACGTATCGGGGACGGTGGTCATCTGGTACCGTTTTTAAGTTGACTCCATGACCGCATTTGCTACAAAATTTCAAAATATTATTTTTATAAAGATGATTATTGTAAATTAACCTTACAACTAACGAACTACTCAGACTAGAAGTCTAAGCTACTTGAGGCTTGCTCCAAATCCTTAGGCGTATCAATCCCAATTGTTTCTATATCCGTTAAACCAATGCCAATTTTATACCCATTTTCTAACCAACGCAATTGTTCTAAAGATTCTGCTTTTTCTAAAATACTCACGGGTAATTTGGCGATCTCTAAAAGTGTTTCTATTCGATAGCCATACAAACCAATATGCTTATAAAAAATACCTTCGTTCAACCAATCTTCTTTTTTGACATTTCTTAAAAATGGAATTGGACTGCGACTAAAATACTGTGCAATGTTATCTTTATTAAACACGACTTTGACAATATTTGGGCTAAATAATTGTGCTGATTTCGTGATTTTTTTGGCTAAGGTAGCTATGTTTATGGTTGTATTTTGTTTCAATTGTTGAACAACAAGATCAATCTGTTGAGGATTAATAAATGGCTCATCCCCTTGAATGTTTACGATAGCTTCCATATCTTGGAAGAACATTGCTACTTCTGCACAGCGATCAGTTCCACTTTGGTGGTTGTGATTCGTCATAATTACTTGACCACCAAATGATTGTACATGATTATAGATGCGTTCATCATCGGTAGCAATAATAACTTTTGATAACATTTTAGCTTTACACGCTTGCAAATAGACTCGTTGTATCATCGTTTTGCCATTAATCTCCACTAAAGGTTTCCCTGGAAATCGAGTAGAAGCAAAGCGAGAAGGGATGATACCAAGAGTTTGCATAATTTTTAAAGCTATTATTTTAAAACAGAAAACTAAGCATAAGGGCTGATATTTTCAATCTTTATGCTAGCACTAATTATTGGAACAAATGAACAAATGGTTATTTTGGGCAGCTTTATTTTGCTTGCCGTTAAACGTATATGGGAAAACAACTGCTGATCTTACTGGAGACAGCCTGAACTATCTCACACCGCAAGATACTATATTTCTTTCAACAGGTTTATACGGGCAAAAGGTTTTTACACATATTATGGAACCTAACCAAACCCTCTATTCTCTTTCTCGTTTTTATGGGCTTACTTTGGATGAACTTTATTTTTATAATCCAAAAAATGAAGGTGGAAGATATGGTACGGGTAGTCGAATAAAAATTCCTGTTCCTAATCGAAGCATTATTCGCTACAAACCTGTTGATTATGCGCCTCATCTTTATGTACCGATTTATTATGTGGTTAAAAAAGGAGAAACGATGTACCACGTCGCTCAAAGGCTATTTAAGTTACCAATAGATACGATTATGGACAGGAATAACCTCATTGAACCTGTTTTATCTGTTGGTCATGAATTGCGAATTGGTTGGATGAATATTCAAGGGGTGCCGGATTCGTATCGACAACATAAGAAAGGGCATCCACTTTGGCAAAAAAGCTACGTTTACAAAAAGAAATATTATGCAGAAAAAAGGAGAAAAAAAGAATATCGCCGTAAAGGCCCTGCCGTTTTTATAGAAGGTACAAAAAGCACTTCCGATTTATTAGTGATGCATAAATATGCGCCTGTCGGGTCAATTGTTCAAATTACCAACCCAATGAAAAAACGTACGCTTTATGCAAAAGTCATCGCTAAAACTCCCGCCACCTATGATGCCAATGTAGAAATAGTCGTTTCTCCTAGAGTTGGTAAAATGTTAGGTGTTAGAGATAAAAAATTCTATGTCAAAACTCGATATTTAAGATAGGAGATTAGTAGGCAGTTTGCAGTTTGCAGTAAAATCCTGATATTTATTATGATTTTTGCAGAAATACAGTTGTTTAAACGGTTTCCAAGATAAAAACATCCGTGTTGCTCATCATTCGTGGTAAAAAACTACAGAAAAATCCGTTGTCAATTTATATCCGTCGTAGTTTTATCCACGTTAAAAAACATCTGAGATAAATCACTAGCATCCCTTGTAATCCGAGCGAAACACATCCGTGGTAAAAAATATCCGTGGTATTTTCATCCGTGGGAAATTAATTCGTGAGGCATTTATCAACATCCGAGATAAAAACTAAAATCATCAATCCATATTATCTTCAATCGTTCTTCCTGCCTTAGTTTAAATATATCTACTTTT
>Ga0208544_10000163_pt1 | contig 54889 bp, 45 predicted proteins | sample DEB08_DNA_9_FD_184526 | JGI IMG/M metagenome (GOLD analysis project Ga0208544, IMG submission 184526) | Aqueous microbial communities from the Delaware River and Bay under freshwater to marine salinity gradient to study organic matter... | ecosystem: Environmental > Aquatic > Marine > Coastal ... | reverse complement strand
TTTTCACTCGCTATTTTTAAACTTGGCAATAAGTTTATAAAATTCTCTTTTGTTATTTTCATTTCTCAAAATTACACAACTTGGAAGATTTTAGTTGATTTGGCTAATTATTTTTTTCTCTTTGCCTAAAGAGGTACAAGGTCAAAGGTATAAAGATATACGCACCTTATACCTTTGAACTTATCTCTATAATTCTCTATATGTAAACCAGTGATACCCATCTTTAGCAATTAATCGTGCGGCTGTTTGTGGTCCTTCAGAACCCGCATCATAATTCGGGAAATAATAAGCTGGATTTTTCTCCCAAGCATTTAAAATGGGCATCAATAAATCCCATGCTTCTTCTACTTCATCCGAACGCATAAACAATGTGGCATCGGCAGTCATTACATCATGTAACAGCGTTTCGTAGGCCTCTGGTTGAGCATCTTCATACGTCTCACTATAATTGAACTTCATTTCTACAGGATTCAACATCATATCTAACCCTGGGCGTTTTGCTTGAAAACGCATTTTTATTCCCGTATCTGGACTAATAGCTATTGTTATCCGATTCGGTCGCACCGTACTAGCGGTTTGTTCGGGAAAAACCTGATGTGGTGCATTCTTGAATTGAATAGTAATAATAGAGGTCTTTTTAGGCATCCGCTTACCAGACCGCACATAAAAAGGTACGCCTGTCCAACGCCAATTATCTATATGAAATTTTACTGCTGCAAAGGTTTCTGTGTCCGTCTTCGGATTCTTCGTCACTTCTTCTCTGTAAGCTTTTGCGGCTTCCCCTTTAGACCAACCTTTACCATACTGGCCTCGCACTGCATAATCAGAAACTTCATTCTCTTTAATCCGGCGAATGGCTTTCAAAACATCTACTTTTCGATTTCGAATTTCATCTGCCTTGAAAGAACCCGGTGGTTCCATTGCGACAAAACACAATAATTGTAAAACATGATTTTGTACCATATCTCGTAATGCGCCCGATTTGTCATAATAACCACCTCTATCCCCTACGCCAATACTTTCAGATACAGTTATCTGTACGTGTTCAATATAATTATGATTCCATATAGGTTCAAATAACAAATTGGCAAATCGGAAGACTAGTATATTTTGTACGGCATCTTTTCCTAAGTAATGGTCAATTCTATAAATTTGGCTTTCCTCAAAATAAGTCGTCAATAATTTATTGAGCGATTTAGCACTTTCTAAATTATGCCCAAATGGTTTTTCTATCACCAATCGAGTACATTCTGGGTCCATACAAATCCCCGATTTTCCTAAATTCGTGACGACATCATCCATTAAATTTGGTGCAATAGATAAATTAAAAATAACATTAGGAGGAACGCCCCATGCTTTTTCTACTTTATCAATTTCCTTCCCTAGTTTTTGATAACTCTTTTCATCAAAAATATCACTCACTTGATAATGTACCGATTTAGAAAAAGTATCCCATTTTTCTATTGTTCCTTTCTGGCGAGAAAAGTCTTTTACACCGCCGTATACTTTATCTCGATATTCTTTGTCCGTAAATTTTGAACGCCCCAACCCAATAATAGAAAATTTTTCGGGCATGTAGTCATCCAAGAATAAATTATATAAAGCAGGAATCAATTTTCGATTCGCTAAATCTCCGCTTCCACCAAAAATAAAGATAATGGTAGGTTCTGGTTTGATGATGTTATTCATATTACAAGATGACAGGATTTTTTAATAAGATTAACAGGATTTCTTTACAATAAGATTTCTTGAAAGATACACTAAGGCCTGATTATAAAAATCTTGGAGTGTATTTCAAGCATCCAAGCGTTTTTAGAAACTAACCTATCACTTCAAGTATGGTCAAATACACATTAGTGGTTTCCCTCACTTTTAAATTTTAGATTTGTAATTTTAAATTGCTAAAACGCTTACCATTCGTAATGGAATGTCCCTTCTTGATCTAAGCGTTCATAGGTGTGCGAACCAAAATGATCTCTTTGTGCTTGCACTAAATTCATAGGTAGTCTAGCACTTCTATAACTATCATAGTAAGACAAACAAGCCATTAGACAGGGAACAGGAATACCTACTTTAATCGCTTCTGTAATCACCGTTCTAGTATCTTTTTGCGTTTTATTTACCTTTTTAGCAATCTGTTCATCCATTAATAAATTGGCTAAATCACCTTGCTTTTTATAAGCTCTTCTAAAATCTTCCAATAATTTTGCTCGAACAATACAGCCGCCTCTCCAAATTCTTGCTACCCCTTCTAAATCTAAATTAAAGTTATATTCATCAGAACCATCCTTCAACATTGCCATACCTTGGGCATAAGAAACGATGAAAGAAAATAACGTCGCATTCTTTAATCTTCTGACAAAAGTCTTTTGGTCTTTTTTAATCAATCCTGCTGGCCCATTTAACACCTCCGCTGCTGCGACTCTTTCTGTTTTAAACGCAGAAACAACTCTTGCAATCACCGCTAAATCTATTGTTGGTACGGCTGCCCCTAAATCAAGTGCCTCTTGAGAAGTCCATTTTCCTGTTCCTTTTTGCTTCCCTTTATCCATGATCATATCAATCAAATCTCCATCGCTTAAATTATCTTTAGCTTTGAAAATTTCTGCCGTTATTTCTACTAGAAATGACCGTAATTCTTTACTGTTCCAGTCTTCAAATGCGGCTTGAATCGCTGCATTATCCATTCCTAATCCTCTGCGCATGACATCATAAGCTTCTGCCAACAGTTGCATTAAGCCATATTCAATGCCATTATGCACCATTTTTACAAAATGGCCTACTCCTCCTTCTCCTAAATAAGTCACACAAGCTTGTTTGCCTACTTTGGCAGCAACGGCTTCCATAATTGGCTTGACCTTATTATAAGCTGTTTTATTACCGCCTGGCATCATACTTGGTCCCCGTCTTGCCCCTTCTGCTCCACCTGATACACCTATTCCTAAAAAATGAATACCCTTTGGGCTTAATTCTTTTTGCCGACGCATGGTATCTTTAAAATAAGAATTACCTCCATCCATGATAATATCGCCTTTTTCTAAATGCGGCAATAAATCAGCAATCACATAATCTACTATTTTCCCAGCAGGCACCAATAAAAAAACTCGACGTGGTTTTTCTAAGGCCCCAACAAATTCTTCTATTGTCTTCGCCCCATATATATCCCCTTCTGCATCTTTCAAAGAATCTACCTTACTCGTATCTTTATCATATCCCGCTACTTCAAAGCCATTATCCACCATGTTCATCAAAAGATTTTTACCCATTGTTCCCAGTCCCACTAAGCCTAAATCATATTTGTTCGTACTCATAAATTAGTTTAAGGTTATTAAAAAACATTGAAGCTTTGTGAATAGTAATTTCAATTGCTCCTGCTTCAATAATATTAGTTATTTTGAACTGCCTAAATTCTTATCTGGCAAAGAAATGATATTTTGTGGAAACTACCTATACTTTAAGCGACTTGGCGTCTAATTGTTCCAGAAAAACGCATCTATTTTTTAGTTAAAATTTCTATTGACAGACAGTTGATGTAAATATTTATGTATGATTTTAGCCACTATCTTTAGTTTTCTTTGTCTTTTTTAAGAAATTAGCTATATCTTATTTGCTTTGTCAATAGACTTATTAAACCATTTTTCGTTTATTATGTACAAAAATCAAAATCAAAACTTATGATGTACCCCAATTTTAAAACAAAACCTGCTTCACTTATCATTGCTTTGTTCCTTGCTGTCTTTTTCTTATTGAGCAGCACTAAGGTCATGCTTGCCCAAGAAACGACCGTTATTGAAGTTGGGCCTACCCTTTTTAAAAATTTTCAAAGAAATGATATTTTAAAAATGACTTTAACAACTGCGACCAAACAGTTAGTCAACAAAAAATTTAAGGAAGAATGGCAACCGATTAAATTAAGTTTTCAAGATTCAGCAGGAACGGATATGGAGTGGGAAGCAAAAGTCAGAACAAGAGGAAATATTCGTAAACAAGTTTGTTATTATCCACCTTTAAAATTAAAATTAAAGAAAAAATGGTTGGTTGAAAATGGTCTCGATTCTAGTTTTAATGATTTAAAATTAGTGGTTGGTTGTAAGAAAGGAGATTTTTATGGCAAACTGGTCTTAAAAGAATACTTAGTCTATAAACTATATGAGGAATTAACAGGCATCAGTTTTAGAACCCAATTGGCAGAAATTGATTTTATAGATACCGAAAACAAATGGAAACCGTTTACAACTTATGCCTTTCTAATAGAAAATGAAGATGAGATGGCAACTCGGTTAAATGCCAAATGTGCCAAACCTAAAAGACTCCGTTCCAAATATTTGTATGCCGACCAATTGGACAAAATGACTTTATTTGAATACATGATTGGCAATACGGATTGGTCAGCTATTGGTAGTCATAATGTTCGAATAATAAAATGTAAAGATTATTCACTTCCTCTGCCTATTGCTTATGATTTCGATTACGCAGGTTTAGTCGATGCGCCTTATGCTGTTCACGGAAAAGGCATTGACTTAGAACATGTTACCCAAAGATTGTATTTAGGAATGTGCAGAGAGAAAGGTACCTTAGAAAAACAAATTCCTTTATTTCAAGAAAAAAAGGCTGCTTTCTATAAAATTATCGAAGACTTTCCTCATCTAGCAGCTAAAGACAAAAAAACTATGATTAATTATCTTGATGAATTTTATGATATTTTAAATAGTCCTAAGGCTTTTAGACGAAATATTGCAGAGTTATGTCGAGCAGAAGGGCGGTAAGATAAAGATGTCAGAAGCCAGAAATTATTCAGTTAAATTACTGATTTTCATATTTTTACACTTATTAAATCTGACTTCTGACATCTCCTATATTCTAAAAATCTAAAATAGAAATCCCTACATTAAAAGGCGTCAATTGCGGTCCTTGTTCGTCCTTAAATAAATCGGTCAAGGCTAATTGTCCGTATAAGGCAAATGGACCAAAACCAATTCTTCCAACCACTCCATAGCGAAACTTATTTAAATTAAAATCATCTTTAACCTTTATTTTATTGCCATTATCATCCTTTAATTTTTGCTTAGCACCCAATAAAACACCACCATAAACACCACCACTTAGATAAAAAGACCGTCGCTTACCTGGAGAAATAGTCAACATTAATGGCACTTCTAAAAAAGTCGTCTTCAATTTATTCTTTTTATATTTAGTTCCATCATCTTCAATGCTAAACGGGATGGTATCTTCCAGAATCCTAAAATCATTAGAAAATTTATACTGTTGCCAAGAAACAGTTAGTCCATATTCTAAACCAACATGATTTTTAATAATTGGCAACCGATGTCTAATTACATGCAAGTTTAAATTTAAAGAACCGCCATACGTTTGGTCAAAATTATCTAATTCAGCAGGTAAATTAAGCGACCCATCATGAAAATAAGTACTAAAACCTATATCAATTAAACCTACTCGAAAATCATCATCCCAATTATTGTCCCAATCATTATCCCAATTTCCTCCAAAGTGGATGCCCCAATTATGATAACGTGTCTCCTTTTTTTTCCATCTTCGCTCAAAGTCTTCATCTTTGGTTATGCTTGTATCGGTGTCTGTTTGAGTCTCCTTGTTATTGTCTTGCGCCATTAATTGGCTACCAAAACAAACCATAAATAATAAAAAGAAAAATTTAATAAAATCTGATTTTTGTAAAGTCATGTCGGTTGATTTTTTTAAGTCGAGGTAATAAATTATTCCTTCAATTTATCGCAACGATAATTGAAAATTATTTTTTAAAATTGATAATTGAAAATTAATGTATTTACTGACCTGTTGATTCTTCTCGATAATAAGAAGGAATCAAGGCTTCTCTTAAATTGTTTACAGGAAACTTTCCTAAGAAATCTTTGAACGTTCGTTTTCTTTTTAATTGTTGGGCTAATTTTGCTTTGTCCAATGGTAATTCAGCTGCTAATATATTAGTTAAGTCATTCGAATGATTGGTAGTACTACTAACTTTTGTTCGCATTAAATTCGTGGATGCTAAGGAAGTTAAGGCGATTGCCATGATTTCTTCCACTTGCTTTAATTCCTTTTGCTTATTATCCAAAGGTACTGGGTTTGTCGCCAAAACAGGAATTTTTTCAGTCGGGTGATTGCTTATTTCATTGACCGCAATTATCGTTTTCTCTTCTATTACTAATGGCTTTTCAACAGTTTTAGCAATTATCTGAGTCCTATTCTTTTGACTGGTAATAGATTGCTGTTTTACGACTTCAGTAGTCGCAACAACTTGTTCGTTTGTTGTTTCTTTATTGATTTTTTCTATTTTATCTCCTTCCTTTATTGCCCCTAAAGATTCAATATTGCCATTGCCATTAAAATTCCCATTCTCCACCACAACCTGCCCTTCCCCATTATTTGTGCCTGCTTGATACCCCATAAAATAGGTCATCAATAATAAAGCAAAACTAGCAGCCATCATTAATGGTCGAATCCATCTTTTTTGCAACCAAACAATTCGCTCTGGCTTTAATAAGGCTTCCTTCTCCTCATATACGATGGATGTATTTGCTTCTAAAGTCACGAACTCCATCATACCTGACAATTCGGATTCAATTGCTGGATGCGTTTTTAGAAAAAACTCCATTTCTTCTACCATCTCTGGTGAAAGATTCCCCTCTAAATAGTCGAGGGCAAAAGCTTCGTAATTAAATTTATTGATCGTCATTTTTATATGGCTTAGGGCGGAGGGCGAAGGGCAGCGGGTATGGAACGCTTTGCGTCCTCAGCCCTTCTCCCTTTGCCCTCTGCTATTTATTTCAAACTGCTTTATTCAATCGGTTAATTGCTAATTGTAGTTTCTTTCTTCCTCTAAATAAGTAGACTTTTACCTGCGAAATAGACAATTCGGATATTCCTGCTATTTCGTCGTAAGTGTAGCCTTCATAATCTCTTAATAAAATTAAAGATTTCTGAATATCACTTAATTCGGCTAAGCCTTTATCTATCAACTCCTTAGTTTCCATTTGTTGTTGAAAATCTCTTTCTATTCGCTCAGGTGCATTTTCATAATTGCCTACAAATTTCTGCTTTCGAGTTAAATCTATCATATCATGATAAGCCACCGTATAGGCATAAGATTTAGCTTTTTTGCCTTCTACCTTCTCTCGATTTTTCCAAAGTTTCTCAAAGGTATTTTGCACAACGTCCGACGCATCTGCTCGATTGGCTATTTGTTTTAGCACAAATCGAAAAATGCCGTCGGCATGTTCTTTTACACATTGATTGTATTCTTTAACAGTCACTACGTTGATTTTGAATTTCGGGTGATTTCTTTTGTTTGTTGGCGATTTAAATCGCCTGTCCATTTTCACAAATTAGCACTATTTTCAATTTTTCTAAAAATTTCTCTACGGATGTGCTTAATTTATCGGTAGAATTTAAAATCTTTAGGTTTTTAGAAATACTGCACAAAGTCAAAAAATAAATGTTTAAACTTATGAAATTGACACTTAATTTTCTGTAGTTTACGAATTCATCGTTTATCATTTATATTTCATCATTCTATCAAATATTCCTCCTTTGTAAAAATTTCGGTGCTAAGACGGCTGAGGATTGCAAAAAGTTACAGGAGGTAAAAATATTTTTTATGCTGCGCACTATTTTACTACTAATTTTTACGATGATTATCGTGCCTTTGGTTTCCTTTAATTACTCCGAACCTTTGAGTGCTGAACAATGGGCAATTTTAAAAAATGCAGCCGCTATTGCTTTAGGCGTTGCACTTTTATGCTTCATTATCAGCGAATTAACCAAGAACTATAGTCAAACAGACAAGATTTGGAGTACCGCCCCAATCCTATATGTTTGGTATATGACGCATGCTGCGAACTATGATGACCGTATGATTTTAATGGCTATTTTAGTTACCATTTGGGGGCTAAGATTAACGTATAATTTTTCTAGAAGAGGTGGCTATCATTGGAAATTTTGGGAAGGCGAAGAAGATTATCGTTGGGCGATTCTCCGAAAAGAGCAAACTTTTTTACAACCCAATTGGGCTTGGCGACTCTTTAATTTTTTCTTTATCGCAGGCTATCAAAATGGGTTGATTTTTTTGTTTACCACCCCTATTCTTGCAGCATATACGGGCGAAGATACCATCTTAACTTGGGTAGATTATAGTTTAGCTTCTTTATTTGTCTTCTTTCTCCTTTATGAAACAGTAGCAGATAATCAACAATGGGATTTTCAAAATAAAAAACACGCTTTAATCAAAGTAGGCGAACCTTTATTTGATGATTATGCCAAAGGGTTTCTAGCAAGCGGTTTATGGAGTCGTTCTCGGCATCCTAATTATTTTGCGGAACAGGCCATTTGGATTGTCTTTTATTTATTTAGTGTCGTTGCAACTGGGGAATGGATTAATTGGTCAATGATTGGTTGTTTGTTGCTCTTGCTTTTGTTTTATAATAGTTCGGAATTTAGTGAGGATATTTCAGCTAGAAAATATCCATTGTATAAAAAATATCAGGAAGAAGTACCTCGTTTTTTTCCGAAGTTGATTCAATCCTAATGAAGTGAATGAAGTAGGAAATAAATTATTCAACCACTTTTGATAGGTAAAAAATAACTTCAATAACTATAATCCGTGGGGAATTAAATACAAAATGTCCAACTTGTTTTTTATCCATTACTAAATCTAGTTTTATTCTAACACTCGTTTAAAATCTTTACGGTATTCTGATGGGCTTTTGCCTGTTACTTGTCGAAAAGAACGACTAAAATGAGAAAAATTATTAAATCCACAAATAAAGCTAATTTCAGTAATACTACTGGTTTCTTCAACTAGCAATTTACAAGCATGAATTATTCGAAATTCATTGACAAACTGAGTAAAAGTTTTTCCTGCTGATAGTTTTTTAAAAAAACGACAAAAGCTAGGAGTTGTCATATTCACTTTTTCCGAAATCTCCTTTAAAGTAATAGGTCTTTGGAAATGAAGCCGAACATATCCATAAATAATATCAGCTCGATCATTATCTTGTTGCTGTACTTCAAAGGTAAAACCTACCGCATTTAGCAAACGATATTCTTCCGAAAGTGCTAAATCATGTAAGACCTGAAGGAATTCGACTAAGCGTTTTGACGGGTTATTTTTAGGTAACTGCTCTAATCGCTTGCCAATTTCTTTTTTGGTCTTCCCAAAAAATGAAATGCCTGATTTTGCTCTTTCAAATAATTGTCCTATGGCTTTCATTTCTGGCACTTGAAAAAAATCACTTCCTAGAAAATCTTTCCGCATTTGTATAACGGTCTCTGCACAATTGCCTGTTAGCCTATCCGTAAATCCATAATGGGGCAAATTTGAGCCAATTAATATCAAATCCCCTCTATTGAAATAAGAAAGGTGATTGCCAATATGACGTTTTCCGCTTCCTCCATTGACAAAAACCAGTTCTAACTCAGGATGAAAATGCCAAAATGGTTGGTGATTCTGTTTATCCCCTGTACTTTCAAAATACTGTTTCATCGAAAAGGAACTACCAAATTCAGGACTAATTTTTTCCAGCGCTGGCTTTAATATTCTACTCATACCACTTTTTTACAGTAAAAATAAGCCCTTTCTTCCTATCATAAATGAACAAATTTGTCCAAAACATACACTATATTAACCTTTATACACTCTATTACCAATACTGTTGTTAAAATAGTATATATACTAGAAAATTTCAGCAAAGCAGCCTGCCTTTACCTCCTCTATCTTTGTGGCATCATTCATCTAATAAATTAATCTTTCAAATTTATCTATCATGAAATTATTAACAAGATGTATTTATGCTTTTCTTTTTATGGGGATTTCACTAAGTCTAGATGCGAGTGTTGAACCAACGGTGAGTATTAGATGCCAAAAGGGTCAATCTTTTAGTCTACATCTAAAAGGCATGAAAAATGAGGCTTATAATATCAAACTTAGTGATGAGTCTGGCTTTGTTTTTATAAATGAAAGCGTCGAAGACCAGGATGATTACCTAAAGTTCTTTAACCTCAAAAAATTACCCGCTGGCAGTTATATTATACGGATAGAAAGTGAACGTAAAATTTCCTTGCAGACTATCAGTATCAATAATCGAAAATTATCTATTAAAACTAGTGCAAAAAAAGAAATATACAAACCAACTGTAAAGTTTGAAAACCCTTATCTAGATTTGAATATGATTCATTTCGAAGATGACGGAGTAGCCATGCTCATTAAAGATAAAAAAGGGTATGTTTTACATAAAGATAAAATTTTTCTTACGGGTAGTATTACTAAGCGATTTATAGTTAGTGCTTTACCAGTTGGAAATTATATTGTTGAAATAAACACGAACAACTATTCTTTTGAACAGGAATTTTCTATTAATGCAGATAACAAAGTCAATTTAAGCCCCCTAATCACAGGCGAATAAATTTGAATAAAAAAGAATATAAGCTGATTTTAGTTTCATACATTCAATGAGTTTAACGAGCGTTCTTTATCAAAGAGAACGCTCTTTTTTATTTTTGGAAGCTATTATAGGAATTTGTTTTATACAAAAAAAATGCTAATAATGACCTCCAATTTCCTCCAATAATTGCTATTGATGCTGCCAATTATCCGCATCACTCATATCCCCAGGAGACAACCCAATAATATCGCCTGTTGTATTAATCCCTAAACCAACCACCATTCGATTGGCGTAAGCAAAATAACTAATCACTTGATTGGCTTCTAAGATTTCCCCATCCTTTAAACCTATTTCTCTTAGGTCTGTTATCCAAGATTCCACTGCTTCGGTTGGCGTTACGGTCAATCGTTGGGCATACTGCATCAAAGCGAGTTTTTTACCAGAAAAGGCTATTTTTAATAGATCACTCTCAATGGCTGATTTGATTTTATTCGACTTTTCTTTCGCGCCTATCAATCGTTCCATCCCCGCAAAGTGATGGTCAAAACAATAGCGGCAACCATTCAAATGACTGACATAAACGCCTAGTGCCTCTAAAAACCATTTTGGAAAAGTATTTTGACTATGGTGTAATACGTTTTTGTAAATAGCCATGTGCCCTTTCATGGTATGTGGTCGCAGACTATGCGTCATCATAATATTGTCCACGTTATTATCTGGGCCTTTTACCTTATCGTATAATCGCTTTAAAGCGCCTGTAGCTGCTTCGTAGGGAATGGTTTTAATCCAAGACATATTTTTATTTTTAGTACTTCCGTCGATAAAATCCAAAGGTAAGCAATTTTTTATCTGGCTTTCTAATAATATCACTCTCCAACAGGTATCAACCGAAAACTATATTTATACCTCTGATTCGCTGGTAATGTATACTCCTCATGCACCATCCGCCCCCAAGAAGTATCGCCCCCCAGCCCCATTTGTTTAAAATCAATATTCCAAGTGATAAAATTTCGAGGCAGTAAATCCGCACCATGTTTGGAAGTCACAGGCACTAAACCAGAAGCAGATTCCGCTCCTTTTGCACCAGCAACAAAATCTAAATCTTCCATAGCTAATTGCCACGCACTCATAGATAAAGGGTCGGATGTAGTGATAGCTTTAAACCCAAAACCTGCGTCATTTTTTAAGGTCATCCAACGAACGCCCATTTTATTGCCCGATTCTTGCGGTCGAGAATAACTATGCAATTGGTCCCAAACTTTGCCTTTCCATATCCCTATTTCTCCCGATGATTGTCTATCCCAATACGTTTCGTGTGGGCCTTTGCCATACCATTCCATAAATTGAAAATCGGCAGGTAATTGAAATTGCATGCCAATTCTAGGAATATTAGGCAAGTCCTCATTTTTAGAAGCATAGGCATAATCATATTGAATCATGCCATTGGCAGCAATAGATAAATTGATTGTTAATTGAATGCCCAAAGAATCGGGTAAAATGTAATTTGTGGAAAAAGTAGCCATTGAGTCTGTTGCTGTCTGACCAAAACTAGTATTAGGAGTCGCTATTCCTTTTTGACCTAAATCTTTCCAAATCGCTGCCCATTCTTGCATGCCATTTCCTAAATCATTATCTGTGGGTGGCCGCCAAAAATTAGTTTTGGGCGCATTGGTAATCAAAGGCTTATTCTTGTAGGTATAATAAATCAATTCATTCGTTTTTCCATCTACTTTTGCCACAAAGTCTTTCCCTGTAATTTGAACAATATCATTGGCCAATTTTACCATTTTTAAAGGTTGTTCAACCACTATCATTTCTGCTTGAACAGGCGGTTTATCAACTGGGATTTCAAACTGTTCCCAAGCAATCTCATGCCCAACGGGAACTAAGGGTAATGCCTGATTCGTAATCCCACTTATTTTCAAAAAATATTCTTTACTTACATCTAAATTAATGCCTTCTAAATCAACTATTACATACTGTCTATCTTGCGGTTCAATGGTCTTCGTGCCCAAATCCCCTTGTGCTATTTCAACCCCATCTTCTTTAAGTACCCATCGGATATTTAAATCATCAAGGTCTTTAAAAAAGTTTTTATTATAAATTTCTATCAGTCCATTACTGGCATCCACCAACCTAAATTTCACAGGTTCATATACTTTTTTGACCTCCATCAAATGCGGGTGCGGTACTCGAAAGGGGCTAACTAAACCATTATTTAAAAAATTGCCATCCGTTGGCAAATCTGGATGATAATCATGTCCATAAGCTAAATATTTCACGCCTTTTTCATTGGTATATTCCAGAGATTGGTCAACCCAATCCCAAATAAAACCACCTTGCAAAACAGGATATTCTTCGATGATGTCCCAATAATCCTGCAAATTCCCAACACTATTGCCCATAGCATGACAATATTCAATCATTATCGCTGGTCTTTTGGGATTCGATTCCGCATAGTTAACCAATTTTTCAATCGGTGGATACATGGGACAAAAAATATCGGTGTAATTTGCTTTTTCGGCGGGTTCATATTGCACAGGTCGAGTACCATCTTCCCTTTTTAAATATTGGTACATTTGGTTAAAAATTTCGCCATGTCCTGCTTCATTCCCCAAAGACCAAATAATAATAGATGGATGGTTTTTATCTCGATGAAACATCCGTTGGGTGCGATCTAAATGCGCAGGCAACCAGCTCATTTCATTGCCAATTTGGGTGTCTTCTGAATTGGCGAGTGGGTGACTTTCAATATTCGCTTCATCCACCACATACAAGCCATATTCGTCGCAGAGGTCATACCATTCGGGATGATTCGGATAATGGCTACTTCTGACGGCATTAATATTATGTTGCTTCATCAACTGAATATCTTGCAACATCAATTCCTTTGTAATTACATGCCCTGTATGCGGATGGGTTTCATGGCGGTCAACACCCCGAATGTATATCGCTTGTCCATTGATCAAGAGTTGACTATCCTCAATTTTAACGGTTCTAAATCCTATTTTATCGCTAATCACTTCAATGGTTCTCTTCGTTTTAGTATCCGTCAATTTAATGACTAATTGATATAAATTAGGCGTTTCAGCAGTCCATTTTTTTACATTGGGAATGATTCCATCAAAACTAATTTCCTGTGTTTTATTAGTGGATAATTTTAGCTTCTTTTTGATTTGGTAAACAGGTTGATACCCATTTTCAATATCCAATAAAGTCGCTTCCAATTTTAATTTTTTGCGTTGTTTTTTATAATTATTTTTTAATAAAATAGTAGCCTTTAACTGCCCATCTTTATAATTATTCGATAAGTCATTTTTTACAAAAAAATCTTGAATGCTCACTTTTGGTTTAGCATAGACATAAACTTCTCGTTCAATCCCCGACAAGCGCAGCATATCCTGACTTTCGATATAACTGGCGTCGCTCCAACGATAAATTTGAATGGCTATCGTGTTTTTTCCTGCTCGTAAATAAGGCGAAATATTAAACTCCGCAGGTGTTTTAGAACCTTGGGAATAACCTACTTTCTGTCCATTTACCCAAACATACAAAGCAGATTTAACCGCTCCAAAGTATAAAATAACGTCTCTTTCTAACCAATTTTCAGGTATCTCCATCGTTCGGCGGTAAGACCCGACTGGATTATAGTCCTTCGATACATTCGGCCATTGGGTGGTAAATGGATACTTTTCATCTAAATAAATGGGATAATCATAACCATGAACTTCCCAATTGGCTGGAACAGGAAAAAACGTCCAATTACTATCGTCATAATCTTCTAAATGAAAATTTACAGGTTTGTCCGCTGGCTTTTTCACCCAGTTAAATCTCCATAACCCATCCAAAGATTGAAACCATTCGGATCCCGTCTTATCTCCTCTAATAGCGGTTATTTCATTGGCATACGGAAATACTTCTGCATGTGGCGCTAATTTATTGACGCCAAATATTTGGTGGTTTTCGTAATTTTCTTGTGCAAAACCATACTGTACGAATAGCAGTAGAACACAATGGATAATATTAAAAGACTTCATTTCTATTTTTTTTTCAAAATTACTTTTTTGCTTCGGATAATCTAGTTACTAACGGATTTTTTTTGCCACGGATGACTTTTAATACGGATGCTTTTTTTGCTAAACCGTTAAAATCTCAGCTAATTAAATAATAAAAATTAATATCTAAAAATAGATTTTCCCCTTAAATCCCCCTACCTTCGTAGCTGAGATTTAATAATTCCATGACTCCATACACTTACATATCACATCCCTTCACTACCAAAAGGAGGTGGGCGCAATTCCAAAAGCTCCTCAAACGATTGCAAAAATCTATTCAAACGGGTCGTTTTCAGCAACTAACTAAATTCCAGCAAAAGCAATTCATTCAAACTTTAAGTCGGTATTTAAAACGCTTTTCCAACACCACTTTTGCTATTAAAAAAATAGCCATTGGCACGACGTTATTAGCAACTTTAATCACCGCAACAACGGGAAATGCCCAAGTTTTTGTGCAACCACCTTGTTCCAATTCCTTAGGCAATGTGAATGTGGGTGCTAATTCCTATCCCGTTTTTGCAGATTTAAATAATGATGGGATTCAAGATGCTTTTATTGGCAATGAGGATGGTGAAATTCGTTTTTTCAGCAATACAGGTACTTCTACTGTTCCCAATTTTGTAGAAGATGCAGCCAATAATCCTTTTACAGGGGTCGACATTGGCAGTAATGCGATTCCCTTTTTTGTGGATATTGATGGAGATATGGATTTAGATGCTTTTATTGGGAATAAAGCAGGTACCGTAGATTTTTATCAAAATGATGGAACGATTAGTAGCCCCATATTTACCTTACAAGTACCTGCCAGTAATCCATTAAATGCTGTCAATACAGGGACTTTTGCAGCGCCTAATTTTGTGGATATTGATAATGATGGAGATGTAGACGCTTTTGTCGCTTTTAATGCCCCTATGGGTGGCCCTGGACAAATCGCTTTTTATCGAAATGATGGGACTAATTTAGCGCCTTCCTTTACACTAATTACAGGTGCTGCTAGTCCAACCGACGCCTTACCAATTGGTAGAAATCCATTAATTTCTTTTGCGGATAATGATCAAGATGGTGATTTGGATTTATTTGTGGGGTCTCAATTAGGCATGATTCAATATTACGAAAATATTGGTAGTGCCACAACGCCGACCTATCAATTAGCTGCTGCTGCGGACAACCCTTTTTCGGGCATTGATGTGGGTCGAAATATTGGCATTATTCCGAACCCTTGTTTTGTCGATATTAACGGCGATGGGAATAAAGATGTCTTTCTAGGAAGTGTAGATGGCGTAATTAATTATTTAGAAAGTGACCCTGATATTATTTGTCCCGATTTTACCTATCAGAAAATAGACAATTCAGAAAATCCAACAAATACTATTGATGTCAGCACCTATGCTAAACCCGAATTTGTAGATATTGATGCAGACGGAGATGCGGATTTATTCGTAGCTGATAGTTTGGGGCAAATCAACTTCTTTCAGAATGATGGGACTATTACTACGCCCAATTTCACCCCTATTAATGGCGCAAATAATCCCTTCGATGGCATAGATGTTGGGAGTATTGCCACCATTGATTTTGTCGATATTAATAATGATGGGTTACAAGATGCTTTTATCGGAGAAGCAAGCGGAAATATTAATTTTTTTCAAAATAATGGGACGGCTACCAATCCCAATTATGTGCAAGTCATTGGTGCTGCTAATCCTTTTAATGGGATAACTGCGGGCACTCAATCCAGCCCTACTTTTGCTGATATTGACCAAGACGGAGATTTGGATGCTTTTGTCGGAAATCTGGATGGGCAAATTTTATTTTTCAGAAATGAGGGTACGCCTACAGTGCCGAGTTATACGCAATTTACGGATACGAATAATCCATTTTTTGGCGTAGATTTAGATGGTAAATTTACCCCCACCTTTGGGGATATTGATAAGGACGGTGATTTGGATGCCCTTATTGGTAATAAATCTGGTACGCTGTATTTTTTTAGAAATGATGGCACCGCTACGAATCCAAAATTTGTGGGCTTGTATGGTGCTTGTAATCCCTTCCATAATACCTTACCAGTAACTACTACCGGCGAAGAATTCTCTGCGCCTTCTTTTGTAGACCTTAATAATGATGGCAATTTAGAGGTTGTTGTTGGGCAATTTAGTGGTCGGCTGTGTTTGTTAGCACCGATTATTAATCAAATAGTTGCCCCGCCCGAAGAACCAATCCCTACGATGAGTGAGTGGGGACGATTGATTTTTGGCTTATTGGTTTTGAATTTGGGTCTGTTTTTTTTGCGGCGATTGGAGTGGTTGAAGGGTAATTACACTTCCTGATGCCTATTCCTAAACCGATTAGGAGAAACCTCAAAGGTCTTTTTAAAAACCCTATTAAAAGCCGAAGGAGAGTTATAACCTATCTCCTCCCCAATTAGCCCTATAAATAGCTTCATCTTTAAATAGATTTATTTTTGCAGGAGATTGACTTAAATAATAATGCCTTAAAATAGAAACGAATAGAATTTCAGCAAAGCGTATAATGATACTTTGATGCCCTATTTGTTCCTGTCCAAGTTCGGCTATAATATGGTTTAACACATTATCTATTAAATCAAACCTCCCATATTCATCGTCTTTGATTAGGATAAATTCAGGTAAATCAGCTAAAGACCCAAGTGCTTATCAACCTGTTTATGGTGGATATTGTGCGTTTGCAATGGCAATGAAAGGTGCAAAAGTCCCTTCAGACCCTCAGACTTTCAAAATTAGAGATGGAAAATTATACCTCTTCTTTAATGATTATTATGAAGGTACGCCATTCAACACCATCGTTCCTTGGAATGGGAATGAAGCAGAAATGATGGCTAAAACAAATACTAATTGGAAAAATCAAAAATAATTGTCAATCCTAATTGGATGGAAAGAGCAGAACCAAGTGACGTTTTGAGTCATTTATAGATGCTTCAAGGTTAAATCTGAAGTAAAGCCCTTGCAATTTTGTAAATTGCGAGGGCTTTTTATTTGATATAAAAAATAATTTAATCCCGAGACATTTGCTTTACCCCCCAATCTCTCATTTGACTAATAAATGGTATTAATTCCGCTCCTGTTTTGGTAAGTGCATATTCAACTCTTGGAGGAACTTCTAAATATACTTTTCTTGAAACCAATTCATCTGCTTCTAATTCTCTTAGCGTTTGGGTAAGCATTTTAGGGCTAATTCCAACTATAGCTCTTTTTAATTCCCCATTTCTCCTAACCCCTTCTCTGAGCACCCATAAAATTCGTCCTTTATACTTACCCCCAATTCTTTGAAAGGCATAATCAACTGGACAAGCTGCAATTCTATTTATTTTATTCATTTTTCAACTTTAATAACCTGATAATCAACATTAGTATACTTTTAGTAAGTACCATACTTTTTAGTAAGTACTTGTCATAAAGATATATAATTCTTTTATTTACACAAGGAATTAAATTAAAAAAAACGGAATACTATGCATACTACTAAAGAACCTGCTCCATTTATATTCGCCTTCATTATGTTATCCTTTATAGCCGCTATAATGCTATTACCACTTGAAGGCATTCTTAAAAAATTAAACCTGTCTGATTTTCAAATAGAATATATAACCCTAACCTTAAAGATGGGCGTTCTTTTTGTTATTAGTCTCAAGATGATTCAAAAACTTAAGATACCAATCATCGCAGGTTTGTCTGCCAAATATCCTTGGAACTATAAGTATTTGAACCTTATTCCTGTATACCTTTTTATAATTGGCCTTTCAAGCATCGTGTCTAAAGACGTATCTCAAATCGAAGTGTCAAATTTATTATTGTTGTTAATTGCTTGTCTAACTGTTGGATTTGCAGAAGAGTTTATGTTTAGAGGATTGCTACAGTCTCTTTTTTTAAGAAAATTTATTGCTCATAAGAATGGCGTTTTGAAAAGTGTATTTATTGCTGCTTTATTTTTTGGGTTGTTTCATCTTATTAATTTATTGAAAAATGACAACTCTATGGCTGTATTAATTCAAGTAGTTTATGCTACCTTTATAGGGTTCTTTTTTGGCGTTTTACTACTTAAAACAAACAAGCTTATTCCATTAGTTATTACGCATGGACTTATAAATTTTTTCTTTTCTCTTAGTCTACTCCCAAGCATGAAAAATATTGAAAATGACGCAACTAACACAACATCTATGCAAATGGGCGCTTTAATCGCACCACTTATTTTATTTTTGCCCCTTTTTATAATTGCGTTTTTAGTAATTAGAAAAGTTAAAAAAGAGGATATAGCAAAAAAAATAGCTAATCACCATACAGATAAATGAAGAGGCGCTTATTAAAATTAAAAAAATGAAAGTAATTTCTTATTCAATTTTACTGCTTGTATCTACTACTGTTTTCTCGCAATCCTCTGGGCTAGATTTCTTTGTAGGAAAAAGCTTCGTTATTCAATCAGAAATAATGGGGATGAAAGAGTAATCCAAGTCTTTTTACCTGAAGGTTATGAAGAAAATAAAATAGCCTATCCTGTCCTTTATCTATTGGATGGACAAAGATATTTTTTACATGGCGTAAGCCTGCAACAGTCATTTTTAGACTTCAAACAAACGACACCATTTATCATAGTTGGCATTTCTAAAAACCGAGTGGATAGAAATAGAAATTATAGTAGCAATGCTAAAAACTATTTATCATTTATTGAGCAGGAAATCAATTAATAGAAATTAATAATCAATCTAGCATTCCTATTGCTCCATTGGAATCGGTCATAGATATTTTTGGCGATGGGTCTTTTCTTGCAATTCCTACGTCTGGACATTCTGCCAGTCATCTTTCCTATATTTTGATGACCAATGAAGGCGCAATCTTATTAACTGGAGACGCCAGTCATACTAAATATGGATTTCAAAACAATATTGAACCTGATTGAGTTGATAATAAAGAATTAGCGGAGTGTAATAACCCCTTAAATAGGCAGACAGAGATTACAGATAAAAATCTGTAATTTTTACCTGATTAATAGAACAACGGATTTAAAAAGATTTATAAAAAAACAGCGCAATAAAAATAATATCTTCTTTTATCATTTTTAATCTGATTATCTATAATGAGGAAAAACAATATTGTATTTTAGCTAAATTTGATTTCAAAATCAATTCTTAGACTATTTTCCTATATAATTTTTTCTGTCTCTTCGAAACAATTCCTTCCGATAGGAGTCGTGCAAAAAATTAAAATCCATAGACCTATTTCTATAAATGAGCTTTACCATAAAAACCCTTACTTACAAAAATAAAGTCGTCTTTGAAAAAGTAAAGATGAAAACTTTTGAAAGGATTCCTAAACTGTTTCAGGGAAACGAAGCCTGTTTTATGTTTATACAACAAGGCAGTTTTTCAATTAGGATGCCAGATAAGTTTATTAATTTTTCTGAAGGGCAAGGTTTTCTGGCAAAGTGTTTCGACTATTTCTTTGAAACCAATCCTCTACAGCGAGTTCAACACGAGTATATTGAAGTAATTGGCGTTTTACTCTTTCCTGAAGTGGTCAAAGAAATTTTCCAAATAGATATTATTCCAACCAAACGAAAGGGCGATTTTAACCTAAAAAAAATAGCCGTTGACCGATTGCTCGAAAACTTCAAGACTAGTATCGATATCTTATTAGATAACCCAGAATTGGCAGATGACCAAATGGTAAAAACAAAGCTTAAAGAGTTTATTTTATTAATCCTCCGAACCGAACAAGGGGTCTCTCAACAAGCTTTCCTCTCCAGTTTATTCCAAATAGAAGCAACCGAATTTAAGAAAACTATTTTAGCCAATATATATTCCACTCTTTCTATTACGGAGTTTGCCCACCTTTGTAACATGAGTGAGTCTACTTTTAAAAGAAAATTTAAACAAACATTTGACGCAAGTCCCATCCAATATTTAAAAGCTAAAAAATTGGAAAAATCCGCCGCCTTATTGAAGGTTAAAAATCTCCGAATCTCAAATATTGCCTATGATTGTGGCTTCAATTCTATTGCTTCTTTTAGTCGAGTCTTCAAAGAAAAATATGGAAAAAGCCCTTCCGCCTATAGGTTGACCTAAATTGATAAACCTTTGACCTAATCTGCCAACCTATCTTATAACGCTTTCCTCACCTTTGTATCAGTAATAATAATTTTTAATTATAAAAACTGATATGAATAATTTATTAGCTCAAAAATTCAATTGCTCCATCGCTTTAATTTTAGCCGTCTTCCTTTTTCAAAGTTGCGGTATCAAAGATTTACGTACAACAGCTATCAAACGAAATGGTATCCAAGCTACTAATATCGAAAAAGGAAAGCGGCTATTAGACAAAGCGTGGAAAGCGCAAGGTATGGATAAACTTTCTAATTTTAAGACCTACTCTTTTAATGGGAAAGACACTTGGAAAGGGATGATGGGAAGTATGGGAAAAGTTTGGAAAGACAAACAATCAGAAGTGGCATTTAAATATCGTGTCAAAACATTCGATGGACAGGTTAGCTTTTTGGATGGTAAAGATAAAGGTACTTCCTCAGGTCTCCAGAATTGGAATTATTACGATGTTAAAAATGGTCAACCTCTTTTTTCAGACAAGGATAAAAAAGAAAACAAACGAAAAGTATTTGGGATAGCAGCCTATCAATTTTTTACAGAAATGGTGGATAGACTCAGAAATGCACCAATTATAATTTATGCTGGAGAAAAAGAATTTAGAGGCCAAAAATATGACTTAGTCTTTTGCACTTGGCATAAACCCGAACCACACATGGAAAACGACCAATATATCGGCTGGATTAATCAAAAAACAGGCTTATTAGACTTTGCAGAATACACGCTTCGGGAATCTTACCTCAAACCTCCTGGCTATAAAAAAGTGGGCGGAGGAGTTGAATTTACAGACTTCAGAGAAATTGACGGAATTCTTGTTCCACATCAACAAATTATCTATGCGCTTAAATTGAGAAAAAATCCTAAAAAGCACTTACACGAATTATATCTATCCGATTTTCAATTTGATGATTTTGAGGAAACTGAATTACAGGTCAATAAAAAAATTCCGTTAGGTACTGCATCAAAAAAATAAATTTCTAAAATTGCTAACGCTAAGAAAGAGCAGAACGAAAAAATATCCATTTCAAAGCATAAATCATCCATTCTAAAATGATTAATAATGCGTCAATTTTGCCTTGTCAATATCGACGCATCATGAAAATCATTGAACAAATGGATTCCGCAAATTATTTGATAACCACCTATTACGTGCTATTACTGAATAGTATTTTAGCATTGGTTTTATTATTGCTGCTTAAGATTGGACAAGCAAATAAAAATACGATTTCCATCACAGGCATTATTTCCTTGCTCTATATTGCTTTTGATCATTGGGGAATTGGAGGTGGACATTTTTTTCCAAAAGATATTTCAGGTATCAGCTATTTTATCATTATCTTAGTGAGTGCCACTTTAGGGGTAGGCTTCCTATTTCTAACTTTAAGAAAGCCTTTTTTCAACCTATCGCAAGAACATTTGCAAATGACACAAGGTTTGCGTGTTTTTGTTTCAGCAGGATTTTTTACAGAAGCCGCTTTAGGTATTATTCCGCTTGCATTTGGAATTATGGATGGTTTCCTGCACGCTGCTTCCGCCTTTTCAGCTTTGATTGCAGCAACCTTATATGTCAAAAATTCCACTTTTAAAAATACGGCATTGTGGACCGCCAATATAATTGGTGTTGCAGATATTTTGATAATTGTTACGAGTATCTGTTTTTGGGTTTGGGAAGACATTGGGCCAAATCATAATATGCAATATGTGGTATTTTTTGGAGGCATAATATTCCTTTGGATTCACTTTGTTTCCATCGCTAAACTGCTAAAATAACCACTCATGGAGGAACAACATATATTTACGCTTATCAACCAACAAAATGGAAATTTAGCATTCAAGTTATTTTCATTTCAAGACAATAGCCATTTTGACCATTTACAACGCAATAACTTTTATACCGTTTTGCTGCTACAAAAAGGAAATGGTTTGCTAAAAGTTGATTTTTCTGAATATCCTATACAATCAAATACCTTTTTCGCTTTCGCTCCTTTTCAACCTTTTATGTTTTCTACTAATGAAAAATTATCAGGAGTTGCCGTTCAATTTCATTCAGATTTCTATTGTATCCATCGGAATCCCAACGAAACCAATTGTGATACGGTGCTTTTCAGTAACATCTATCAAGCTCCGTTTTTTGATACAAACAAAGCCGAAAGTTCAAAATTAGAAATGTTATTAGCGCAACTTAAATCAGAGTTTACGAACAATGATTCAGGCAATCAGGAATTATTAATTCCAAGCCTTAAAATACTTTTAGGCACCGCTTCAAGAATAAAATTGAAAAAGAAAGCCGAACAACCTAAATTTATTAAAAATGAAGTGCCATTCATTCTGGAAAAATTGAAAAATGAAATTGAACATAACTTTAGATTAAAACATTCTCCTAGTGACTATGCTAAGTTATTAAACATATCACCAAACGCTTTAGCCAAATTGGTGAAGACGCATTATAATAAAACACTAACCAATCTTATTAAAGAAAGAATTATCATTGAAGCGAAACGAGAATTATATATGACCTCTAAAACCATAAAAGAAATTGCTTGGTCTTTAGGGTATTCCGACGAATATTATTTTAGTCGATTATTTAAAGCTAATTCGGATATTTCGCCTCAAATGTATAGGGATACCGTAGGATTTGGTAAAGCAGAATTGAATTAATAAGTAACGGATAAAAAATAAGTTGGATATTTTGGATTTAATTCCCCACGAACCCGCCCGCATGCGCAGTCGTGCTGGTTTACTCCCCCCACGAACTAAAATTGTTCAAGTTATTTTCCCAGCGTTACTAAAATAGAAAAAGATGTCCATTTACGATTTAGGATTTAACGAACATTTGGAACAATTCAGAATAGCACAAAAATTAGATTCATTTGACGTTGGGCGAGTCATATCGGAACATAAAGATAGGTATATTGTCAAAACGCCTACGAAGGAATTGAATGCCGAACTCATTGGCAATTTAAGATTTACCGCAAATGATAGATATGACTTGCCTGCGGTTGGAGATTGGGTGGCATTCTCTGAATACGATGAAAATAAAGGGCTTATCCATGCTATCTATCCACGACATTCGATTATAGAAAGAAAAGCCGTTGGTAAAGCGGGGCAAGTACAAATAATTGCCACCAATATTGATTATGGGTTAATCGTCCAAGCCGTCAATAGAGATTTTAATTTAAATAGATTAGAAAGGTATTTAATCATTTGTAATGCTTCTAAAGTTGAGCCCATCATTGTCTTAAGTAAAGTAGATTTGATTAATACTACCGCATTGGAAACTATTCTAACTCAAATTAAAAGTAGAATTAATAAAGTACCAATAATTACCGTAAGCAGCGAAACCATAGGCTATGATACATTAAAAGAAGTCATAAAAGCAGGGAAAACTTATTGTTTATTGGGTTCTTCAGGCGTTGGAAAATCTACCATCCTTAATAATCTATCAGGCAAACTACAAATGAAAACGGGTGAAATAAGTTCGAGTGTCAATAAAGGAAGGCATATTACCAGTCACCGAGAATTGATTGTTTTGGACACAGGAGGCATTCTAATAGATAATCCTGGAATGCGAGAAGTTGGCATTGCAGATACAACTGGAGGATTAGAAATTACCTTTGAAACTATTTTGGAATATGCGCAAAACTGTAGGTATAAAGACTGTACCCATACGCATGAAGCAGGCTGTGCGGTTCTTTTGGCAGTAGAAAGTGGGGATATTGACAAAGATGCGTATGCTAATTTTCAAAAAATGGAGAAAGAAAAACATCATTTTGAGTCGAGTGTGCAAGAAAAGAGAAAGAAGGATAAAAAATTTGGTAAATTGATTAAGCGGGTTTTAAAAGAGAAAAAAAAGAATAAGTATTAATTTATGAAGAGTAGCGATTAGAGATTAGAGATTAAGGAAAATTCAATTTTCAATTTCAAATTTTCAACCACCTATGGTGGGAATTGCAGTTGAATTTGAAGTTGAAGTTAAAAATTATCGACATTTTAAAATATCGATTCCGATTTGTATCGGAATTAGTTTTAAAATTTGTGTAAGAGCCTAAAACTCATCAAGAAAATAAAGTCTATTTATACAACTATATGAGAAAACAGCGCATTCGATATCAAGGAAAAGTCGTCTTCGAAAAAGTACACATGGAAGGTACTTTCCAACGGTTTCCTAAATTATTTCAAGAGGAGGAAGCCTGTTTCTTATACATGGGCGAAGGTACTTTTTCCTTTAGAACGCCGACGAATTTAATTGAAATTAAGGCAGGAGAAGCGATTGTCGCCAAATGCGGAAATTATTTTATTGAACAATCCTTAAACCATAATCAAGCAGAAGAAATTATTGCATTTGGCGCCTATTTTTATCCCGAAATGGTCAAAGACTTTTTTCAAACAGATTTAAAGTTAGTTGATTTTAAACGAAATTTTGATGTGAGTACGACTAAGGTAGAACCATTGATGAAATTTTTTATCGATAGCATTAATTACTTAATTGAAAATCCAGAATTAACAGATGACAATCTGATTTCCAGTAAGTTGAAGGAACTATTATTATTATTGGGAAAAACAGAAAACTCTATTCATGATTTTGTTAATTCGTTATTCACGCCTTTCGAATACGATTTTAAAGAAATCATTCTTCAAAATATCTATACCAATCTTTCCTTGACGGAAATCGCTAAACTTTGTGGATGTAGTTTAGCTACTTTTAAACGCCGATTTAAAAAATATTTTGACCAATCTCCTGCCAAATATTTTTTGCAAAAAAAACTAGCAAAAGCCTATCAATTGCTTTCCATTGAATCCAATTCAATTTCAGAAATTGCTTATGATTGTGGATTTGAAAATACCAATCATTTTAATAAAGCCTTCAAAAAACATTACGGATTTACGCCTTCCCACCTACGTTTGAGCCAAAAGGACGAGAATTTGAGCTTTTAGGCAACTTTTCCAACGGCTATAATTGCCAATTTTGTGATAGTTATTTATTCAATAAACAATCACCATTATGGCAAACTTAAAGTTGACTACCCATATCTCATCCGAGATTAGCAATAAAATTTTAGCGAAAACAAAAGCTAAAATGGGCTTTGCACCGAACATGTATTTAAAGATGGGACAAAACCCTGCCCTGCTTGATTCCTATGCTTATGCGTATAATAGTTTTAGGCAAAATGCAGGATTTACACCCGTTGAACAAGAAGTTATTCTCCTCTCCGTAGCTTACGAAAATGCTTGTACTTATTGTATGGCAGCTCACAGTTTTGTGGCAGATAACATGACAAAAGTCCCTACGGAAGTGACGGATGCCATTAGAGATAATACGCCCATTAAAGCCGAAAAGTTAGCGGCATTATCCAAGTTAACCAAAGAACTTACCCGTAATCGAGGAATCGTACCTCCCGAACTTATCAATGAATTTCTTAGTGTAGGTTATTCAGAAAATCATGTTTTGGGAATTATCGCAGGTATAGCGGTAAAAACGATGAGTAATTACGCCAATCACAATACCGCTCCTGAGATAGATGAAGTTTTTGCTTCTAGAAAATGGACACCAACCGAAAAAAATAAATAGTATGACAAACAAAATAAACTTATTGCTTGGGCTCTTAGTATTGCTGGTATTCACAACTATGGGAATCGCTCAAAAATCTGAAAAGGATATTTCCGACGCCTTTTCTCATACTTACCAATTTCAAAAAGTCGATGATATCAAATTGGCCTATTATGAGCAAGGTAATGGAGGCCCAGTTTTATTTTTACACGGCATTCCTGACAACTCCTACTTGTGGCGCAACGTCGTCCCAATAGTAGCCAAAAATAATCGAGCAATCGCCCTAGATTTAGCAGGCTATGGACAATCAGACATTCCAAATCATACGGATTATTCTATCGAAAGACACCACCAATACATCAAGGGATTTATAGATAGCTTGCACCTCAAAAATGTCACTTTAGTCGTGACGGATATAGGCTCTCTTTACGGATTAAAATATGCCATAGAAAACGAGCCAAACATCAAAGGAATTGTATTAATCGAAGCCATGTATATGCCTGCGAAGGAATGGCATAAAAGTTTGAAAATGATGCAAAAAATGATGTTCGGGATGATGCAGAACGAAAAGCGGGCATACAACCTACTTTAAATTGTGCTTGATAGATAATTTTTAATACCCGAAATCCGCTAATCAACCGAGTTGGATTATTCAAAAAATTAATAGTATGCGCCACCAAACCGAACAAGAGTATAAGGCTTTCCCCATGATAGAAAGAAGAAATTATACCCAAGAATGGATTGAAGTACCTCTCGTCATTAAAACAATGGCTATTCCATCTGGAAAAGCGATGCTTGAAGTAGGTTGCGGACCTGGCATTGCCTTATCTCCATTTTATAAACATTGTCAACCGAGTCAATTGGTGGGTTTTTGAAAATCCAGAGAAAAAATAAAAACCCACTTTTCCTAACTATCCAATACCTTACAACTATAAAACCCCACCGTACAAAAAACATCGGTCACCTTCCCGCCTCGCTCTATCAATTTAGCCACAGGATTGCCATCCATTTTTGAAGTCGCTAAAAATTTAGGAATACCTAAAATCAATTGCTTTCCCAAAACAGTATGAATCATCCGATAAGCCAATCTATAAGAACGATATTTTTCATCAATAAAAAAGGCAGTAATTTCATTTAAATCAGGTCGCAAACGATGGGAAACTATCCAACCAATGATTTCTTTTTCCTTTTTTATTAAAAAACTACATGCTGGGTGAATGGTAGATTGTTCCATAAATGGATGTAATTCAGGAGCAAACCATTGAGTATTTGTTTGTTTTTTTCGAATAAATTCTAAATCAGATTTTTTTAACTGAGTAAAAAATAAAAAAGAAAAGGTATTTGATAGTTCGCCGGATTTATCAAAATAAGTTAAAGCATCTGTTACTTTCCCATTGGCAAAAATCAGTTGTGCTTTAGGTTTGCTCCATTGCTGTCGCTTAATTATTTGATGAATAAAAGGCGTCGATTTCCAATGATTCCGATAGATACCTTCTATTTTTTTGCCGCCTCTTAGTTTGATATTTTGTTCTAATTGTTGGACTAATGTAGTACCAATTTGCTGTTGTCTGAGGGAGGGATGGACGAAAAAAGAATGGATGCGATAAATGGTTTGGGTGGATTCTGATGAAGCTAAAATTAAACCAATGGGCTGCCGACTTTTAATAGCTAATACGCCCATAAATGGTTTATGAATTCTAGCTTGTTGTTTAGACAAATCTGGAAATAAAAACTGTAGCATATTTTTGACCAACCAGTCTATGGTAATTTGATCGCTGAATTGGTAGGTTATCAAAATTAGTGATGCGTTATAAATGATGAGTGATGAGTAGGGAACTCCTTTTTATTTATAGGATACGAGTAATTAAGTAGATTGTTTTTCATCTTTAAAACAAGTAATTCAGTGTTCTTTCTATAACCGAATTATTAAAAATAAGAAAAAAAATATTTTGCTAAAAAACTAATAATCAACCTATTAAAATCAAAATAGCAACTTAATGACAAAGCTATTTAAAAATAAAAATGGGGGATAAAAAAAATTGAACTGTCTGGTGTTCGTATTCGACAAATACACAAAACAAAGTTGGCCACTTGTTTTCGCACATTTAACTAATCACCAAAACAGTTCAAAACTTATGACGAATTTAAAAAGTTTTTTTGGATTATTCCTTATTTCCTTACTTTTCTTTACCGCTTGTAAAAAAGACCGCATTACACCTGAAACCGTAGAAAATAATTCCCCTGAAAATATCATCAATATTACCATTGATGCCGCTACCCAAACAAGAGCCATGGCAGCAGCTACTATGGCGAATTCTCGCGATAACAGTAATCCAGATACGACTGATTGTGGTTGCTACGATTTATTTGATGACGTTGACTTTGACGCCTCCCATGAAGTAGTGGAAGCAGCAGTTGATGCTATTTTAGCAACACTTTCTGAGGCAGAAATAACTCGCTTATTTGAGCCTGTTTGTACCGAAGATGGCGAAATTTATGAAAGTGCTTGTATCGCCGATTGTGAAGGCATCACTAATTACCATATTTGCTCTGAAGAAGAATTAGATGACTATTTCTTTGGAGATTTTGATTGTAATGATTTGGATAATTTAACTTTCCCTACCGAAATTGAATTGCCTGATGGCACAACGGTCACCGTTAATAGTGAAGAAGAGTTATTTGAAGCTTTAGAAAATTGGTTTGAGGAGCATGGCGAAGATTATGAGGAAGAATGGGAAGGCGAAGATTATGACGACGATTTTGAAGATTGCTTTACTTTAGTATACCCCATTCAAATTCTATTTCCTGGTGGAGAAACGATTAGTTATGCCAACGAAGAAGACCTCTATACAGGTATAGAAGCTTGGTATGATATCAATCCTGAAAGTGAAGATGATCCAATGCCTGTTTATCCTTTTGACGTTTTATTAGAAGATGGAACTACCCAAACTGTCAGCAACGAAATGGAAGAAGAAGCGCTGTGGGAAACTTGTTACGGAGATATTGATTTTGATATTTGCTTTGAATTGAATTTTCCGATTACTTTGATTTATCCTGATAGTAATACAGTTGATGTAAATTCTGAAGCCGAATTATTTACTACTATAGAGGCTTATTATGAAGCGAATGAAGATTCGGAAGAAGATATTGATGTCCAATTTCCGATCAGTATTACTTTGAGTGACGGCACTGTCCAAGCCATTAATAACGAAGAAGCATTGGAAGCTGCTTTAGAAACTTGTTTTGATGATTTGGGCACAGGTAAAATTGGGCAAATAAGTCGAAAATCTGCCTTGTCTGCTAAACGAGTTATCAAAGGGGCGGTCTTAAATGGACAGTCAAATTAACCACCAGCATCTGTACTTAACAACTAAGTAACTGACAAATTGTCGTTTATAAAAATGGTATCTGGTATTAGGTACTTGGTGACAGGCTAGGCGTGTTCACCTCACGCCTGACGCCTAGTACCCGATACCTAAAGCCTAAAATGACTTAGGTTTATTTTGTCCAAATAAGCACTTAAATCTTAATACGCTATCAAATAAACTAGTTGGATAAGAAGCGGTAGTTTTCCTAGGAAAGCTGCCGCTTTTTTAGTGCTAACGACTTAAAATGTCAAAAAAGTCCAGATTTTGAACAAATAATGCTAGTTTTTGCAAGAATTGTGCTAGATTTTTCTTCGTTGTTTTCCTAGATTTGTTGGACTAAAAACTTTCAAAAAACAACTTCTATGAGAAAATTACACACCACCATCTTGGGCATAGTTTGTCTATGCACTACTTCTTCCCTTTTTTCACAAACTCATCCAGAAGCTGAATTAGCTAGGCAAGCTTCTAATTTATATCGCTCTGCTAATGTAGATGCTTTTTTTTCCTGGTTTACTTCTTCAACTTGTAGCAATCTACTTTTCTTTTTAATTATTGCTTTTGGGTTTTATTTTTTGAGTATGCTTACGCTATTTTTATTAGTTAATAAAGAAGTCATTAGCTTGAAAGAAAATGCCTTATTGCATATCTTATTAGAAGATTGGTTAGCAGAAAAAACCACCCTAATATCCGCTAAAGAAGTCGAACCAGTCGTCACAACAGATTTGCTTACGGAAACCATTATTCAATTAGATTTACCAAACTTGGATATTTTAAGTATGGAGACGGAATCGGCAAAAATGGTGGTTAGCTGATTCAAGAATTATCAAAGACCCCAATAAACTTAATCCTCCACTGCCAAATTCATTGTCTTAAATATAATTTGGCCATCTTCGGTTACGCCTTCTACCCGAACCTCATAAGTCGTAGGTGTGTCCGCTGCATAAAAGGAAAGTTGAGTGGGTTCATCTTTTGTTAATTGAATATTAGGCGCCCAATGAATAGCTGTTCGCAAATCGGGGGCTTGATGAATGGGCAAGTTTTTCGAATAATCGGGTGCGTAGAATGCTCTTGCATTTATATAGCCTGGATGGTCTACATTTAGAATCCCGCTCTCTAATTTTATTTGTAAACTTCTAGGAATTTTTCGAGTGGTAATCGAAATGCAGGAGCATTTTCTATCAAAAAAAATATAATCAATCCAGTCTGCGGTTAGAGATAAGAATCGGGCTGGATTAGACCCATTTCGGTCTGCCCCCACCCCATTAATGGAAATAGATAAAGGCTGTTTCGTACCATCTTTTTTAAGTAAATAAAATTTGCCCGTCTGAAAATCTATTTCATAATTAAATCGAGGGTATAAATACGACAAAAGGCTTGTCCCGTTTTTTTGCGGATGCACCCAATCCATCTGGTTTAAATCATAAGTATTACCAAATTTAAACGATTTTTTTCGCTTGGCTTTGACGACAATTGCTTGGTCAAAGTCTATTTTCCAAATACTATTATAAATAGAATCTAAGGTGTTCGATTGTTTTTCATACCCTAAATACTTTTCCAACCTATGGCTATCTAATTCTCTTCTTACTTTTTTTCTTAAAGGTTGAATCGCTGGTTTGTCGGTAGCTGCAAAATGAAAATCAATCATTCGCTCCCCTTTCATTTTCATGGTTTCGGTACTATTATCTAAACTATTTTTTCGGTTTTTAATTCGACCTTGAATAATAAAAGAAATGGAATCTAAATAAGGCAAATTTTGAAAATTAAAATTACCAAATTCATCAGTTGACTGCGTTTCATAGATAAAATCTTTGTCTAAAGAAGTCAACATCACTTGGGTTGGCAACCGTTTATCGGGATTTTTCTTTTCAGTTGTGTAGCCTTTTAAAGAATAGCCTGTTTCTGGTAAAAATGCCACCGATGGCTTTTCGGTTGCTACGATATCTGCCCATTTAAACCGTCGCCATCCGTAGGTCATCAGGTATAAATCTAACCAATAACGTTTGGATTTATCCATCGCTTGCAGGTAAAAATTAGCGTTTGGAATGGCATTCATTAAATCCGAATTTAGCAATAAATAACTTGGTAAATTATCTATTGAGGGCGCATAATTAACTACCGATTGGTCGGTTACCGAAACTGATACATTCGCGCTTGTTGCTATTTGGGAAGTAGATAAGGTCAACTCGATTTTCTCTCTCGGTTCGTATTTATTTTTAGTCCTATTTACATTCAATAAGGTTGAATCTATGCCAACTTCATTAAAAATTAATCGCTCCGCAATAGGCAAATGTTTACTATTGAATAGGGTAAAGTGGGCGATGCCCGTTGGTAAAGTTGCCTTATTAAAAACAATAGGCGTTGTACTATCAATTTCTTCTAGAAAACAGAAAATTTGCCCCCTTACATGTCCTACTAAATAAACCCCATCTAATAACGCCTCTTTCGTTGCGTGAATCTCTATAAATAACTTCGCAGCATCTCGATTATTGACCCGCATTACCATTCCTTTTGGTTGAACCTTAGGCAATTCAAATTGAAAAACCTCCCCTTCGTATTCCAAAGTGGCCGTATAAGCTGTTCCTGCAATTGGGGTCAAATTAAACAAGCCTAATCCTTTATGTTGGGTCTTTATTTTTGTAATTAATTGACCTTTTTCATCTAAAATAGTGCCTGTAATAGGTTTTGCTTGCCCAGTCTCGTCTGCTATTTGAAAAGCAACGTTATTCGATAAGCTACTAACTAATGCGCCGCCTTCTGGAAAGAAATTTAGGGTTAATTTAGCCCTTTGTGTAGTTTGGCTTACTTTTAAAGCATCCCTTTCTTGTTTAATACTATAATCATACACCCAAAATGATTTTTGAAAAAAAAATTCGGGTGCTTGATTCCGCATGTGTTGGGTATAGGCTCGAATTTGATACTGCCCAGCTACATTTGTGCTATTAAATCTAAAATTGCCATCCATTACTTTCTCCTTATGCAATGTCCAAGATTTAGTAATTTCACCAGTTGGGTCAATTAAATCTACGTAAACGACCTTACTCAAAGCCTTATCGCTATGATTATGCGCATTCAATAAATAAGCCTTAAACCAAATACTTTCTGTCAGGCTATAAAAGGGTTTGTTTAAATGTACATATACTTTTTCTTGTGGTAATTCATTGATACTTTTTGCCAATTCGCTGACCACATCTTCTGCTTCTTTTTCTACAGTGATTGGTCGGGTGAAATTATATTCCATAGGCATCAAATTCGCTAACCTTCTACCTGTCCAATAGCCTACTTCAACAATCTCTTTAGGATTCAATATCTCCCCTGAATGGTCTAAAACAATTTGCCCCTTTTTAGCATGTAACAAACAGGTAGCATAATTATTTATTTTAGCCGATTGCCCCCATTCCGTGACTATTTTTTTATTAGAAAAAGCGAAAAAATTATCCGTCAATAAGGTATCTTGAAATTGACCTCGGAGAATTATCAAACTATCCATTGTTAGGTGAGTAAAATGAATCACTTGTTGATTGTCATCCAAAATCGCTTCCCCAAAAGGAAACTGTTTACGATCCAAGTTTCCTGTTAATAAAGAACGGAAAAAATATTTTTTTGACCGCTGATACGTCTTTTTTCGCCGCTTATCAATTTTTAGCGCATTCCTGTGCTTCTTAATAGCTAAAGGAGTTTTTTTATCTTCAAAATACACCTTTCCAATATAATCAATATGGTCTTCCTCGGTTCTAAATGCTTCTAAATAAAAACGCAATTGATACCCCAAGGATGGATTATAAATGGATAAATAATCTACCGCCTCTGCCAACAAAACACCATCTTTCTCCTGAAACCAAACCGCTTCTGGATTCAGTAATTTCATACCTCTACGATTATTGCCTTCCCCAAAAAGTGCGGTAGTAAATTGCTTCAACCACTGCTTTCTTTTTTTGGATTTCATTCGTTTTGCTTTTACTTTCACTTCTGCAAAAGCTAAATTCTTGGGTGTTAATGGTATCTCTTCGGGCAAACTAGCAATATCCGCCAAAGAAAAAGTCAGCGTTTGATAATTTAGATGCGTAATCACCAATTCTCCTCTTGAAAAATCGCCCACTGCTAATTGAAAGAAACCCGATAAATCACTTGTGGTGCTAATAGAGGTATTCCGAATAAAAATAAAGGCATCTGAAACAGGCAGGTTTTCTTCGGCATCTATTAAAATACTGCTCAATAGTTTTTGTATTTTTTTCTTAGATTTTGGCTTTTTAGCTGGTTCTTTTTGAATAGGAAGATTGGTTGGCCGCTCATACCCTTTTTGATAAATAACATAATATTTCTCTTCAAATCGGTCATAACTAAGTCCTACTTTTGTCAATAATCTTTCAATGGCCACTTCTGAGGTTTCGGTTTCCTTTAGTTCAAAAAGGACTTGCTCTTTTGATAATAAATCAGCGTCATAAGAGAAAAATACTTGGTACTGCTCGCTCAAAGATTCCAAAATGGTCGTTAATGAACGAGTCTGTGCTTCTATATTTTGGATAAATAATAGTCCCAAAATGATAACCCAGCATCGATAATTTAACTTAAACAAGTCTATTTTATTTTTTTGCCACATAGTAAATTTGGTTGTCTTTCTTCTCAATTTCCACCCCAAGGGTTCGTTCCAAAATAGGTAGTATCACTTCAAGGTTTTTCATAGGAATTGCCAAAGTTTTTCGTTCTGCCAATAAACTTTTTCGTTGAACCTCAAAAGAACACCCGTAGATTTCTTCTAATCGTTGTAAGATTGTTGCTACCGTTTGCTCAGATAAAATCAAGGTCCCATCTTTCCAAGAAGTCTTTTCTTTTTTGATAATTTGTGGACTCACTTTTAATGCCGCTTGCCCTTTTGTGTAATCAATAAAATCATTGGGTTTTAAAGCTAATTGTTGAGTTTTTGTTGTCAATTGGATTTCACCTTCCTCTAAAAAAACCTGTGTATTTTCCCCCTTTGATTTCACATTAAATTGCGTCCCTAATACTTCTATTGCCAAAGCATCGGTCACTACCTTAAATTTCGCTTGAGTAGCGGGCTTTTTCTCCACTTCAAAAAAAGCTTCTCCTTTTAACCAAACTTGTCGGTCTGCTCCAATTGCCCAATCTCTATTTAATTTCAATTCCGCATTCGCATTCAAATGAACAGTAGATCCATCTGGTAATTGTAATTTTTTCCATTCACCAAACTCCGTTGTATGCACGACCCAATTATCTCCCGTTTCCGTGTCATTCGCCGCCAAAAACCAAAGTCCAACACTAAGCAATGCTGCAATAGTTGCCGCAATCATCCATCTGCGTTGAACTTTTGGTTTTGTCAGCGTCCGTTGTTGTTCTGCCTTATCTAAGCGAACAATATTCGTCAATAATTTGGCGAAATTTGGGTCAGGCGCAATAGAGTCGGGTAACTCCTTTTCGTAATATTGATTGAGTTCTAAAATTATTTTTTGGGCTTTTTCTAATTTTTCCCGCTCGGTTGGATTGGCTTTTATATAGGCTTCCCAAAGCTGATTTTTTTCTTCCGTTGGTTGACTTACCCATTGCCTAAAGTCTGGATCGTCTATTAGTGTCTCGAAAGTGAATTGCTGATATTTTTTTAAGGACATACTAGTTGGATTTTCTGTAGCGCCAAGCTCTGCTCGGTGAATTATATTTCGGATGCTTCTTCCCCCACGAATTTGCCTCCCCACGAATTTTTTATATCGAATGCAATCTAACACAATTAATAAAGTACCACGGATATTTTTTATCTCGGATTTTAAAACCATCTATCAACTAATGAAGATTGCCTATTTTTTGTAACCCTAAAAAAGTATTTTTTTTTAAAATAATAAATCATCCAAGGATTCTGCATTACATACTACTCGGACAAGAATGTCCAAGCTACGGTAAACTATCCGTGGTATTAAAAATCCGTGGGAAAAACACCTGAGATATATACATTCTTAATAAAAAATTCGTGGTATTTTATTAATTCGTGGGGAAGACCATTCGTTAATACAGGAAGGAAGTCATTTTATTCCGCAAAACCGTCAAAGCCCGATAAACATAATTCCGAGCCACCTGCGCATTCACCGATAAAATCTCCGCAATCTCTTTATAACTGCGATTTTCATAAAAACGGAGGTATAAGACTTCTTTTTGATAAGCAGGTAAATCATGGATAGCAGTATCCACTAAGGCTTTATTAATAGCCTGTACTTCTTTTGCTAAATAATCTGTTTCTGGAGAAACTTGGTGCGGGTCTATATTCGGCGTATTTCTTTGTAAATAACGTTGTTGGGATTTTGCTTTTGCTTGCTGGGCTTGCAATTGCTGTTGTAAATTTCGGCGGATAGATTGGTAGAGATAGGCTTCAAAATTGTCGTTTAAATTGACTTTTCGATAATTTTTGGCTAACCAAATAAAGAAATCTTGAATCGTTCCTTCTACTAGCGTTTGTTCATGTTTGCCTGCTATTTGGAGGCCGAAATGATATAATTTTTGGTAGGTCGTGGTATATATTTCGGAGATGGCATTTGGGTCGCCTTCGGCTAAATTCGCCGCTAGTTGTTGGGTTTTTTCAGTATGCCTTGGTGATTGTTTGATAATGAAGGTTATTGTTTATTTCCTCAAAGTACGTTGTTTTTAAGTTCATTTAATAATCCGAGGACGCAAGATAATCAGGTATACTAATTATAAAGAAAAAAACTTCGATTATGTTGTAATTTAGGAGAACCTATTCCTATCAAAACATATTGGTATAAATTATTTGCTCAAGAACTTACACTTTTTCCTAACCAATCTTTACCTTCGCCAAACTAATTGATTTTCCATAATACACGCCATTTGAAAATTATAAATTAAAAATTACAAATGACCAGATTCCACCGTATTACCCAATCTATCCTTTTCGTTTGCTTATTGCTAATCAGTAGCCAGTTATCCGCACAAGTCGATTTAACACCCGACCGCTTTGCCTTCGAGCCAGACCTTACTTATAATGCAGCTATCCCCTCCCCTGCTCAAGTCCTTGGGTATGAATTAGGCGAACGCTTTACAGAATACGCTGCAACGGTGGATTACATGGAAAAATTAGCCGCAGCTTCGGATAAAATTACGATTGGCAATTATGGAGAAACCTATGAAGGTAGGCCGCTGATTTATTTGGTCGTTACCTCCGCTAAAAACCAGCAAAACATCGAGCAAATTCGCTTGAATAATTTAAAATTAGCCGATCCAATTAATACTTCGGAAGCAGAAGCAGCGGAGATTAGAAAAAACCATCCAGTTGTCGTTTCCTATAGTTATAATATTCATGGTAACGAAGCCGCTTCTACGGAGGCGGCACATCAAGTCGCTTATCGTTTGGCAGCGGCAACGGATGCTGCAACAGCTGATTTATTGGATAATTTAGTCTTTGTGATGTTTCCTTGTATCAATCCAGATGGGCGTTCTCGTTATGTGAGTTGGTATAATAGTATGGCTAGAGATGTTATTGGTTTTGAACCAAAAGATTTGGAACATTATGCGCCTTGGCCGAACGGGCGGACGAATCATTATTGGTTTGACTTAAATCGGGATTGGATTTGGGGCATTCATCCAGAAATGCGAGGGGTGACTAAAGTTTACCAAGAATGGATGCCGCAAGTGCATACGGATTATCATGAACAGGGCTATAATAGCAACTATTTTACGATGCCAAGTCCAACCCCTAGAAATAAGATTTTGCCAGACCGTTATGAGGCTTTAAGTGATACTTTTGGAATGGCAAATATTGCAGCTTTTGACCGTCATAAAATGGGCTATTTTACAAGAGAAGCTTTTGATCTTTTTTATCCAGGTTATGGATCTTCTTATCCGAGTGTAATGGGCGCTATTGGGATGCTGGTAGAGCAAGGAGGTATTGCTGGTGGACGTGCGGTAGAAACTTCTGACGAACATATTTTAACCATTCGCCAACGCTTATTTGACCATTATTTAACCTCTATTGCTACGGTACAAAAAGCGGTTGAACATAAATCCACTTTTCAAAAATACACTTATGATGCCTTAAATCCGGAAAATGCTAAAGACCCTACCAAGGCTTATATTTTGCCAGCAAATGGCGATAATTATTTGAATCAAGTGCTTGAAATGTTATTGCGACAAGGCGTAAAAGTGGAGCAAGCGCAAAGTGGGTTTACCGCATCCAATGTCCGCAATTATCGAGATAAAAAAACCAGCAATCAATCTTTTCCAAAAGGCACTTATATTGTTTCAACCAATCAACCTCGGCATTTGTTTCTGAATAGCATTCTATCTCCTTCTTTGGCAATTGAAGATTCGGTGATGTATGATATGTCGGCTTGGTCAGCGCCTCTAGCTTATAATTTGGATGCATTTCAAAGTAATAAAACCCTCAATGTTAAAACGCAAGTCATTACGACTGCCCCACAATATGCGCGTGGCGTAACTAATCCCGATGCGACTTATGCTTTTACGATTGATTGGCATCAACAAAATGCACCAAAAGCTTTGGCGATGCTTTGGCAGAAGAAATACCGAGTTCGTTCAGCTAGAAAAACATTTAATGATGGAAAAAAGGAATATTCTGAGGGTTCGCTGATTGTTTTGATGGGTCGAAATATGGCAAAATTGGATAAAGTCAAAGCAGATATGCAGGAAATTGCAGCAACGGCTGGCGTTATTATAGATGGACATCATACTGGGCGAATGAAATCTGGCATCGACTTAATGTCAAATAATGCTCGACCTGTTAAACAACCTAAAGTTGCGATGTTAGTCGAGCCGCCTTTTGATACTTATACTTCAGGACAATTATATTTCTTATTTGACCAAGTCACGGCTTTACCTATAGAGCGGATTCGGACGTCTGCTTTTGCTCAAACGGCTATTCCTAAATTGGGCAGTCGCTACGGTTATGCTAATTTACAAGATTATGATGTGTTGATTTTACCAGGTGGTGGTACTAATTTAAAAAAATTATTCGGTAAAGCACAAATTAAAATATTAAAAGATTGGGTCAGTGCAGGTGGTGTATTGATTGGTACAGAAAGTGCCGCTGATTTCTTGACTAAAAAAGCTTCTGCTTTGACCAATGTGGAATTGATTAAAGCGCCTAAAGACTCTACTGAAATTGCCAAATTTATTCCGTTTGCCGATCGTCGAGATTATAGTGGTAAAAAGAATATCCCTGGTGCCGCTTTAAATGCGACTTTAGATACGACTAATCCTTTGGCTTTTGGCATGACTTCGGATGTTTATTCGCTGAAATTTGGTTCGAATGCTTTGAAATCTAGTGCTGATTTTCAGACAGTTGGACGCTATGCTCCATATTCTGACATTTTAGTTTCTGGTTATGCTGCTGCTGATAATTTAAAACGGATGGCTGGGAATACTTTTGCTGGAGTCCAGCCTATGGGGCAAGGAAAAGTGGTTTTTCTATTGGATAATACGCAGTATCGGATGTTTTGGCGTGGGCCAAGTCGGATGATGCAGAACGCTGTTATGTTGGTAGGGGGGATGTAATCAGAACTTTATACTATACCGCAAAGAAGGAAAAATAGGCAATCCAGGGAAATCTTCATTTTCAAAAGTCTCTCCATTGCCATCTAAATTTTTGACCCGAATAGCAAAAAGAGGATTCGTTCGGTTATAAACATTTTTTAGGCCAAAAGTAAAAAAATGATCTACATTTTTTCTAGGCCAATGCCAATTGAAACTAATATCCAGTTGGTGATTAGCAGGCAAGCGGAAAGTATTTAAAGGACCATCTGAGCCAAGCAAGTCTAAGTCAAAACCGTCGAAACTAGTACCGTCGCCATACACTTCAATAAATCTAGGCGTCGTGTATTGTCCCGAGCCATACGTCCAAGTGGCAAACACATTGAATTTAGGCGTAAATTCTTGGCTTAGGCCAATCTTTATCACATGTCTTCGATTGTATCGAAAGGGGAACCGTTGGTCATCGCTCAAACCATCAAATCGACGGGTTGCTTTGGATAAGGCATAATTGATATACCCATTGGTTTTACCTTTTGTTCTCTTTAAGGACGCTTCTATCCCATAATTCCAACCTTCTCCAAAAGTAACCTCATTTTCCCAATCAAATACTTCTTCTGTACCTGAAAGCACAGAATTGACCCCTGCTCGATAAGTAATTAAGTTATCCAATTTTTTAAAATAAGCTTCCGTACTAAAAGCAAAAGATTGAGGCAATTTCCAATCTGTTCCTATTAAAAATTGATTGGCTACTTGCGGGCGAACTTTTTTAGTAGAAGGCACCCATAAATCAAAAGGCATACTGACTCCCGCAGGGCTTAGTACGTGTAAAAATTGCCCCATTCTGCTATATGCAGCATAAATAGTTCCTGATGGATGAATTTGATATTGTACCGAAAGTCTAGGCTGAAAGGACATCCAAGCAGCATTTGCCGCTGTAAAAACAGCATTGTGAAAACCCAATTGGGCGCTTAATTTATCAGTAAATTTTATATCATCCTCTACATAAAAATTAAGTTCTGTAGCATAGTAAGGAATGGTTGTAAAACTATCCGAAGCGATGTAACCTTCCTCTAGATTAAATTCATCGGCCTCTAAATCTTCTAATTCCAGCAACTCGAACGTTGGTGCAAAAATTCGTCCTAGAATACCTCCACCAAATTCGATATGATGTTTGGGATTAGGGATATAATCAAAATCAATTTTAAGGGCTATATCTTGAATATCGGAATCAAAAATATATTGGTCTACACTAAAAAGATTTCCTTCCATCTTTTCAAATTCTGTAGCACCTACTGTGAATAATTGAAAACCAAATTCGCTAAAGGTAGCCGTCATATTGGAAAATAGTTTATTATTCCAAATTCTATTCCAACGGGTAGAAATAATTGTATTTCCCCAATTGATGTTCACAAAATCACTTTGTTCAGAAAGCGTTATTAAAGGCTCCGTCTCCTCGTTATCGATTACAAAATCTTCATCAAAAGAACTAATGGATTGCAAATTATCTGCTCCTTTATAAAAACTTATATAAACCTTATCTTTATTCGAAAACGTATGATTCAATTTAGCATTAATATCATAAAAATAATAGCCAATTTTATCCACATTACCCGTTCCTGGTTCTTCTTCTAATACCACATTAAATAAAGGGTCTAAATGCGTTCTTCTACCCGATACAAAAAAAGAAGTTTTCTCTTTTTTAATCGGCCCTTCGGCAAAAAGACTGGTGGCAAATAAGCTAACCGCCCCCCCAAATTTAAACTCCTTATCATTGCCTTCCTTGGTCTGTATATCCACTACAGAAGATAAACGTCCACCATACTTTGACGGGAATTTCCCTTTATACAACCGAGCATTTTTAACAATGCTTTCATTAAAAATAGAGAATAATCCCAAGGCATGAGATGAGTTATAAACTGGTACACCATCCAATAAAACTAAATTTTGGTCGGCTTCTCCCCCTCTAACATGCATACCGCCAAAACTTCCTGCGCCTGCTTCCACCCCAGGCAAAGTTTGGAAATATCGGATAATATCAGGCTCCCCTCCAATAGAAGGCATTTTTGCTAATTTTCCAGAAGCATAGTTCGGTGCATCTGTTACAGATAAGCCATCTTTTATTTGATATTTGCTATCCACTACTACGACTTCCGCTAAGGTAATTGCCGCTTTTAAGGGCACATTAAAATGTAAATTTTTCTTAATATTAATTTGGTAGGTCTTCGGATTAAATCCTAAATAAGAGAAGCTTAAAGCTGCTTTTCCTCTTGATATAGACAGGCTATAAAAACCATATTCATTCGTGGTTGTTCCTTTTCCTGAAATATTATCATACACATTTGCAGCTACTAATCTTTCTCCTGACAAACTATCTTCTAAAAAACCGCTAATCGTAAAAACCGGTGGTGGTTTCTCATAAAGGGCAACCCGATTGTTTTCCCATTTAAAGCCAATTTCTGTCTCTTTTAGGCAAGCAGTTAATAAATATTTTACGGTTTTATTGGTATGTTGGAAAGTAATTTTTTGGTCATCTGAGAACAAACGACTTTGGAAAGAAACGCTAATATCTGCCTTTTCACATAATGATAAAAGGGCGTCTGAAATCGGTATATTGTCTGCTGAAAAATCCATGCGCATATCTAACTTTGATTGTCCCATAGCGGTGAACGCTATGAAAAGACCAGTTAGTATTAACAGGATTCTTTGCATAAAATCTTTTATATTTCGGGTGATACTATTATTTGATAACTTCGGGTTATCCAGTAATTTTAACTAATAGAAAACGTTTCTCATTAGATTAAACTCAATTTTTCCAGTAACAAGAAGTTAATGGAAAAAATTACTTTTTACAAGTTCCACCAATTAACTCAAAAGTAGTGTTCCCTGATGGTTTTACCTGCATGTCAAATGTTCTGGCAATTGTTTGCAAAATAGTGGTAATACCATCTTCCATTTTTTCTCTACCAGAATATTCACAAGTATTCAAATTCGCATTTGATAATTTAATATCTACTTCAAATTGTTTATTTAAGTCTTCTAGTACTTCTTTTAATGGAGTATCTTTAAATAATAACCTGCCACTCTGCCAAGCAATTTCATTCATATCTTCTTCCACTAACTCTTCGATGGTGTTATCGACAGCGTTATAAACTCCTTTTTCATTAGGGGTCAACTCCACTTGTTTATCTCCTTCCTTACTTTCAAACCTTACTTTACCTGTTTTCACCACTACTTCTGTCACGCTTTCTGCCGTTATAGCCCTGACATTAAACGACGTTCCCAATACGGTCACTTTTGATTTATTGGTGTTGATAATAAAAGGTTGGTTTGGATTTTTAGCTACCTCAAAAAAAGCTTCTCCAGTTAATTCCACCATTCTATTTTCTCCTTTAAAGCCAGCAGGATAAGTCAATTGACTATTACCATTTAACCATACTATAGTACCATCTGCTAAGGTAATTGTTTTGTGTTCTTTGTGTTTGGTATTCGCCGCTAACATTTCTACGTCTCCTAAAATGGGTTGACTAGTAAACCAAAATCCTACCGCCAATGCCACCGCCGCTGCTGCTGCCCAGCCTATCCATCGACTAGCCAATTTATTCTTTTTTAAACCAACGACTTTACCTATAGGTTGATGGGCTATTCTTAAATTATCTTGAACTGTTCTTACAATATCTTCATCTTGCTGGATTCGTTGTTGCAGCAATTTAAAATCAGCAGCCACATCTACTTCTATGTCGCTTGGCGCTTCGTATTGTTCGGTTAATTGCCAATCTTTTTCTACTTGCTTAAATAGCTTTTCGTTATCGGCGGATTGACTTGTCCAAACATCCAACATCGACTGTTCTTCCAGCGAAATATCGCCTTTGAGTTTTTTAAAAAGTAGCGTTATGTAATTGTCTTTATTCATTTTTATAATGGTCATTAGTCATTGGTCGCCAATCATTAGTGTTCTTAACTAATGACTAATAATGGAGAACCAATTTTTATGATTACTTTTAAAGTAGCTTGGGCTTCCTGCCCGAGTAATGTTTTTTAATGTGTTTTATTTTGCTACTCGGGCTGGAAGCCCAAGCTACTTTCTACTTACTTAGACAGTTATAAATGAAGTTTCCCCCATTGCGAAGGATTATATTTTAAAAAATGTTTAGTAATAAAACCAATAAACCTAAAGCATCATACTTTTCCACGGCTAATCGAACAATCTTTAAAGCCTTAGTTATTTGATTTTCAATGGTTTTAGTAGAAATCTCTAATTTAGCTGCAATTTCTTTATGCGATAATTTTTCGTACCGACTTAACATAAAAATAGCTTTACACTTAGCAGGTAAACTATCAATGGCCTTATTCAGCGCTGATTTTAAATCTTGCCCTTCCAATATTTTTTGTGCCGAAACTGCTTGATCAGGCGTTTGGGCGTCAAAGTTTTCATCCCCAAAGTCAAATCGCTTTTGGGTTTTAATATAATTTAAGGAACGATTGACAACTGCTCGGCGCAAGTAAGATTTTAGGGAAGATTGAATGTCTAATTGTACTCGCTTTTTCCATAATTCAAAAAAGACATCTTGTACTAGGTCTTTGGCTTTTTCATTATCTCCTGTAATATTATACCCCGTTACGACTAAATACTTATAATAGTGATTAAATATTCGTTGCAAAGCAATTTCCTTGCCCGCTTTCAGCGATTGCAGCCATTCTTTTTCTTCGACGGAAATGGGTTGGAGCATATTCTTTTATTTAGCAGAGGGCATTGGGCTGAGGACGGAGACAACTTTAACTTCAATCGAAATATCAATTGTAGCCTCCGCCCTCAGCCCAATGCCCTCTGCAAGCTAATTTTCTTATTTCTTTCTAAAGAACACACTAATAGGTACGCCTTTAAAATTAAAATTCTTACGCAATTGATTCTCTAAATAGTTCCTATAACTCTCCTTAACATGCTTTGGATAATTACAGAAAAAAGCAAATGCAGGATAGTAGGTAGGTAATTGGGTGATGTATTTTATTTTAATAAACTTACCTCTATGCGAAGGTGGTTCGTACGCTTCAATCGCATCTCCAATCACTTCATTTAAGACAGAAGTCTTAATTTTTTGACTTCGATTCTCAAATACTTCTAAGCCTGCTTCTATTGCTTTAAAAATCCGTTGTTTTTCTAAAGCAGAAATGAAAATAATTGGTAAATCTACGAATGGCGCCATCTTCTTTTTCATCTCTTGTTCAAAATCTCTAGCCGTGTTCGTTTCCTTCTCTATTAAATCCCATTTATTAACTAGGACCACAATGCCTTTATTTCTTTTCTTCGCTAAATTAAAGATACTCATATCCTGTGCTTCTATTCCTGTCTGCGCATCTATCATCAAGAAAATGACATCACATTCTTCAATAGCTCGAATGGCACGCATCACTGAATAGAATTCTAAATCTTCATGTACTTTCGCTTTTTTCCGAATTCCTGCTGTATCAATTAGCATAAATTCTTTGTCAAACTTAGAATAAGTAGAATGAATTGGGTCACGAGTGGTCCCCGCTATAGGCGTAACAATATTCCGTTCTACTCCTAAAAGCGCATTTGTTAAAGAAGATTTCCCTACGTTTGGGCGACCAACAATAGCAAATTTTGGAATACCACCATCATCTGGTTCTGCCTCCGCTTCCAATTTCTCGGTAACCGCATCCAATAAATCTCCCGTTCCACTCCCTGAAATGGAAGCTAAAAAGTAGGTCTCCTCAAAGCCTAAGCTCCAAAATTCATTGGCATCAATCATTCTTTGATGATTGTCGACTTTATTGACTGCCAATAAAACAGGCTTATCTGACCGTCTTAGCATTTGTGCCATTTGATCATCCAAATCGGTAATACCTGTTGTCACATCTACCATAAAAATAATCACGCCTGCTTCTTCGATGGCAATTTTTACTTGGTCTCTAATCGCCACTTCAAAAACTTCATCCGAATCTCGAACGAATCCACCCGTATCAATGACTGTAAAATGCTTGCCATTCCAATCGCAAGTACCATACATTCGGTCTCTTGTCACGCCACTTACATCATCCACGATTGCTTGTCTTCCTCCAACCATTCGATTGTAAAAAGTCGATTTCCCTACGTTGGGTCTCCCCACTATTGCTACTATATTTGCCATTTTTAAACTGTCAAAGGTCAGACCGTTATATTGTCAGACCGTTAATTTCATTAACTGTCAGCCGTCAGATTTGTCGAAAGCTATCTCCTTTCCGATAGCAAAACGGTCTGACTACTAAAATTTATAAATTAATTAAAAATTCCATGGTATCCACGCCATCTGCATAATCAGTCAAACTTGGTTGTTGGGCTTTGCCAAAAGCCACGGTTTGGATATTAGGTAAATTCATTTTACTAACCACGCATTGAATCTCTTCAACTCGATTATTTAGTGCGTCTACTAAATTATCAGCTTTATCATAATATTCATAATGCAAAGAAGCTATTCTTGACGTAATCGCTTCGTTTTCGATTAAAAGGATGCACCCATTGGCTTTATACTTCACTTTGTTGAGCATAAACATGGCATAATTATAATCGAAATTATTCTTGTACTTTGTATTTAAGACAATACTATTATATTCGTGAAATGCTTCTAAAAGCGGTTCAAATTTAAACCCTCTAGGGATATAAATTTTAGAAACATTCCGACAACCTAAACCAAAATATTCAAAGACATCATTGCCTAAGGCATATAATTCAGCTTTCGTTTCTGTCCCATCTAAAACGGCTATCGCATTTCTATTTTTTCTAATTATATTAGGATATTTTCCAAAATATTGCTCAAAATAACGAGCAGAATTATTACTACCAGTCGCTATAACTGCCTCAAATCCAGTTAATCTTTCTATTACCTCAAAATAAGGTGTTGATTGCGCTTCCCAATCCCCCATTTTTTTAATCAAATGAGGCATTAAAAATTTATCCTTATCAGATAATTTGATAATGGCTTGATGACCCGCTAAAAACACCGCTAACAAATCATGAAATCCCACTAATGGAATATTTCCTGCCATCACTATCCCTACTTTTTTAGGCGTAGGTTCATCCTTTACTTCATATTGCTTTGCCCAATTTTCTAAGGTTGCTTTTTGTAAAAAACTTTGGGCAATAGCTTTAACTGCTTTTTCGCAATTTTCTATAGTCAACCAACGGTTATTATAATGGGTACGGTGCATGACTGCATGCAAGAATTCATCTCCCGATACTAAATATTCGCCTAATTGGACTAATAATGCTATGCGTTGTGCTAAAGTCAAATAATTGAGTTATGAGTGATAAATTGTCGCTAATAAATAGAGCATCAGCTAAAAAAATGATATTAAAAATCTCGGCTAGCTCGTCAAATCTAAAAATCCATAATCTTCAAATTCAATTAGTTGTCACCAAATTCACTTTACTCGATTAATAAATCATTACTTTTTAAAAATTCGTCGCATCGTCTCCATATTCTGTTCAGGAATGCTTTCTGGTTCTTCATAATACCTTAAAGCAGCTTCCACACTTTCTTCTCTTAATAAATGAAGTAGAGGAAAAGGAGACCGATTTGTATAGTTGGTTACGTCTTCCATTTCTGTTCCATCAAATTGATAATCAGGATGAAAAGAAGCAATTTGTAACACTCCGTCCAAATCGAGCGCAAATATAAGCCTATTAGCGAATGCTAAGAAGTCTAAGTAGTCATTAAAGTCATTTAAAGCATTAGGAATGATAAGAATCGTCGTTTCTGTAGTCGATTTTGGCGTATTTTTTAAAAAAATAGCTTCATTTTGTAAAATAATTCCTAGTTCTTCCCAATCCGTTCCTTCATAAATTTCATATCGAATGGTCTTTTGTAAATACGGTTTTTTAGCAAATGGGCAAAGATTATGTCGAATAACAAAGGTCTCCATCCATTTTTTAGTCGCCTCAATATAATTCGCCATGATTATTTTTTAGTAAGTATTAAAAATTGAAAGTAATAATACTAAAAACTTTGACAAATTTCATTACCTTCTCGCTTTGATTTTTTTAAGTAAAACAAAACAATGACTTTATCAACTTTAGATTGGTCTATCATGGGCCTATATTTTTTATTTGTGCTGATTGTTGGCCTAATGGTATCCAGAAAAGCAGGAGATAGTGTAGATGACTTCTTCTTGTCTGGTAGAAATATGACTTGGTGGTTACTAGGAGTGTCTATGGTCGCCACGACCTTCTCCGCAGATACGCCCAATTTAGTAGCAGACTTAGTCAGACAAAATGGCGTTTCTGGCAACTGGGGCTGGTGGTCTTTCTTATTGACAGGTATGCTAACCGTTTTCGTCTATGCTAAATTATGGCGGCGCTCCAATGTGCTGACAGATGTTGAATTTTATGAGTTGCGGTATAGTGGCAAAGAAGCTGCATTCTTGAGAGGCTTTAGGGCTTTATATTTAGGCTTAGTCTTTAATGTGGTAGTCATGGGCGCTGTTTCTTTGGCGGCGGTCAAATTTGGAGAAGTCGTACTAGGCATGCCTGGATGGCTCACCTTACTAATTGCGGGTTCCATCACCGTGGCTTACAGTACATTTGGAGGATTAAAAGCGGTAATTATTACGGATTTTGTGCAATTTGTTGTAGCAATGATAGGCTCTATTTGGGCTTGTATTTATATTTTAAACTTAGAAGAAGTCGGTGGCTTAACCAATTTAATTCAACACGAAAATGTAGTGGATAAATTAAGTCTTTTACCCGATTTAAACAATCCTAATGCATGGGTCCCTGTTTTATTAGTTCCACTCGCTGTTCAATGGTGGGCTTCTTATTATCCAGGGTCAGAACCTGGTGGTGGTGGCTATATTGCTCAAAGAATGTTTTCGGCAAAAGATGAAAAAAATGCAGTCGGCGCTACTTTATTGTATAATGCTGCTCATTATGCTTTGCGACCTTGGCCTTGGATTATCATAGCTTTAGCATCGCTTGTTGTCTTTCCTGAAATTAGCGATTTAAAGACTGCTTTTCCTAATTTATCGGACGATAAATTAGGACATGATGTCGCTTATCCTGCGATGTTGACTAAATTACCTTCTGGTTTATTAGGTTTGGTAGCCGCTAGTTTAGTCGCCGCTTTTATGTCTACTATGTCCACTCAATTAAATCTAGGTGCTTCTTATTTAGTCAATGATTTTTACCAACGTTTTTATAAGCCAGAGGCGACCCAAGGTGAATTGGTTTGGGCAGGGCGTTTATTCACCGTCGTTTCTGCCTTCTTGGGATTAGGCTTAGGGCTATATTTAACGAGTGCAAGTCAAGCCTTTGATTTATTACTCTTATTGGGTGCGGGGACTGGATTGATTTATATTTTACGATGGTTTTGGTGGCGAATTAATGCCATGACAGAGATTGTGGCAATGGTTGCCTCTTTAATTATTGCTAGTTATTTTACGTTTATCCATGATGGTTTAGGCATGTTACCGATGGAAGGCTGGCAAAAAACAGTTACAGGCGCATTACTTACGACCATTATATGGATAATTGCTACTTATTATACTAGACCTACGGACGATGCCACTTTACGGAAATTCTACCGTTTGATAAAACCGGGTGGAAATGGTTGGAATGCAGTGCTTGATAAGGCTAATGCGGAAGGAGATACTATGCAAAAAGAGCAAGGCCAATTGCCGCTAGAATTATTTTGCTTTTTCATTGGTTGTATAACTGTTTACAGCGCGCTTTTTGCCACAGGTAACTGGATTTATGGCAATACAACGCCTGCTATTATTTTAACTGGAGTTACTGGCATTGGTACTTTTATTTTATTTAGAGCATGGGGCAGTTTACAGCATGAGTAACCAAGAGATTGCAGCTAGTTAATATCTTAATTATTCAAAAAATCTGGAAAAAAGATTCCTATATCCCTGTAATTCTGAACAGCCTAGCTTGAAGGTAGGTTGTTCAGAATGCGGGATAAAGCTCCCCTGATTTTGAGAGGACGGAAAAAATCATACATCATTATCTGTTCAAAAATACGGAGTAAAAAATGCCTATATCCCCGTAATTCTAAACAGCCTACCTCAAAGGTTCATAGACCTTCATCTTGCGGAATCATTCCTCCCACATATTCTAAAGAAGTGCAAGAGGAAAGACTGACTTTCAATGTCCAAATTTTGCAAAACTCAGTTATTTGAATAGTAGCCCGCAATAATATTTTTCAAATAAAAATGGCATCTCAACCAAGGTCGAAACGCCATTTTTTTATAGCTTATCTAGGATATAGATAAAATAGTTGCTTAGTAACGACCGCCACCACCACCATAGCCGCCGCCACCGCCGCCATAACCTCCTCGGCCGCCGCCACCGCCGCCGTAACCTCCTCGGCCACCGCCGCCACCATAACCACCTCTTCCTCTGCCGCCGCCGCCACGACTATCACTTCTTGGCTCTGCTTTCTTTACTACTATTGTTCTACCATCTAGATCCATTCCATTTAAATCATCAATAGCCGCTTGTCCTTCTACATCATCATCCATCTCTACAAATCCAAATCCTTTTGATCTTTGTGTATCTCTATCCATAATAATTTTCACACTAGACACTTCTCCATATCCTTCAAATAACTCACGCAATTGATGTTCTTGCGTATCATAACTTAGTTTTGCAACAAAAATATTCATAATAAAAAATTAAATAAAAAATTAAAATCAAGGTGCTTCAACCAGAGTCGAAGCACCATTTCTTTATATATCTCAACAGATATTTATCAGTTTTGACTAGTAACGTCCACCGCCGCCGCCGTAGCCACCACCGCCGCCGTAGCTTCCGCCACCGCCACCGTAACCTCCTCGGCCACCGCTGCCACCGCCGCCATAACCGCCTCTTCCTCTGCCACCGCCGCCACCACGACTATCATTTCTTGGCTCTGCTTTTTTCACAACGATTGTTCTACCGTCTAGTTCTGAATCGTTTAAATCATCAATAGCTGCTTGTGCTTCATCATCATCATCCATCTCTACAAATCCAAACCCTTTTGATCTTCCTGAAAATTTGTCAGTAATTACTTTTACACTACTTACTGTACCGAAACCTTCAAATGTTTCTCTTAAAAGGTCTTCATCTGTATCCCAACTTAGTTTTGCAACAAAAATATTCATAATAAAAAATTAAAAAATAAAAAATAAAAAATTAAAAAAAGGTAAATCAACTTCTTTGTTGTATTACCATATCCATAATAACAAGTAAATTATATAATCAATATTGACAAAGTAAAATATGCTTAGCCCTTGCAATGATTGCAACTATGTCTAAACTTTATTTTTCATAAAAATATGTGTTTCCGTTATTCAGTATCACTCAATTCGCTAATGGTATTTTCTAATTCATCATTTCTTGTCATTTCTACAAATCTCAATATGTCATGTAATTTGTTGTCTATTTACAATCAGATTTGTATCAAAAATTTTCTAGATAATCATAGAATAAAGATAAAAACTTTATTCTTAACTTAAACGGTCTCATGACAAATCATTAATACCTTGATGCTCAGCGAGAGCATTCTTAATAATGTAACCCAGCAAAACGATTAAAAGGGAAAAGAAATATAGGCAGGAAAAAATTCAAACTTTTATTTCAGAATCGGTCTTTTAAATATCTACTATACCGTTAAAAATAATTACGAAGCAAAAAACTTTTTTAATACTAAACAAAAATAATAGAAATATTTGTGTAAATCCACTTTTACAAAAAATATTTACACATTTAACTACTCTTATGACTAATTTATGGTTACAAAGTCACTAAATTATTTAGCTTATCCTACTTTTTTTATAAAAAAAATGTTATTTTCAACAATTCTCTATTTAGCCTGTCCACCAATCAAGTTGTACGGTTACGCATTCGACTTATCTTAAGTCGTATATCATTACAAAAATTACTATAAAGCTTTTCTCAACAAAAAATCCAGATTACTCCTGATGAATAATCTGGGATAAAAAAAGTGTACAAAGATTCTTAGGGGTTGGACAGAAGTTCCTTATTGAAAAAGTAGGTTTGTTTTCAGCGTTTCGCATAAAAAAACCCACACTTTTCTTGTAAAAAGTATGGGATTCTTTTATTATACCTATGAAATGAAGGCATTTAAACGATTGATGTTTAGAATTTATTCAGCCCACCAATTTTTATTTCCTGCCATCCTTAACTTTAAGACCGATTAACTAAATCTTGAATCCCCTGTGCATATTTTTGCCCCAAAGCACGAAGATCTTGGTCATATTGTTGTTGAATCTGCTGTAAAGTACTTCGATTTAATTGCCTTACATCCAAATTATATTCTTCAATAATTCTACGAATACCAGCACTCGCCGTTCTTTTAGGTTTTTCTTCTACCTTCTTAAGAATACTATCAAAAATATTGCTATCTGCTGTTGGCGTAGCTGGATCTTTTTGATTATGCTGTCGAGCAGCCTCAATTTGATTTTTTATTAAATCCAAAATACTAATTGGACTTTTTCCTTTTTTTGCTCGATTATCTTGGATTTTCTTATCTAATCCACCAATTTTATCTTTGATTAAATCAAAAACATTTGGATGTGCTGTCTTTTGTTTTGGATTATTTGCATTTTTCTGCTTAACGTCATTGATCGTTTTTAGAATGACTTCTAGAATATTAGCTTTCGCCATAATAGTAGCTTTTTAATATGATAAAATGTAATTTGTCTGAAAATTGAGACGAAATTAATCTAATAAAGTGACATTTTTTATTGGTTTAAGAAAAAATAATTGCTTCTTTGTAAAAAATTAGTAAAGAAACGAAATCAAAGGTTATCCTTTCAACCAAATTAAAACGGGAAAACACTACCAAAAACAACTAAAAAATAATTTTAATTTCCCCAATTACTAAAAATATTAATTATTATTTGGTAACTTTCCGCAACACTCAAGGATAGTTCGTTATCAAAAAACTATTACTTTGCCCCTAAAAATAAGATAAAAACAGTAGCTTACATTTTTTTTCAAAAATTAATTATTAAACAAAGTAACGTTTAAAAAATAAATTCCAATTCACAAAAACACAACTACTTAGCTATCAGCTAACTAACTGCTTTTTTATTAGAACTTGTTTTTTGAGTTTTACTATATACTTATTCCTATGAATATAACTGCTGTTAAATTCAATAAGCAAGACCGACCTGAATTTTATAAGGTCTTACAAAAAAGAGTAAATCTACACTTCAAAGAAAATAACCTCGCTAAAACAGCCAACTTTAATATGAAATTCAAAACAACATTTATGTTGAGTTTGTATTTCCTCCCTTTTGTATTAATGTTATCTGGCTATATTTCCACATTCTGGCCAATGCTTATTGCTTGGGCAATGATGGGATTAGGTATGTCTGGGATTGGTTTAGCCATTATGCATGATGCCAATCACGGCTCCTACTCTAAACACAAAATGGTGAATGAAGCATTAGGATTTACTATGAACTTTATTGGTGGATACCATATTACTTGGAAGATTCAGCATAACGTTTTACATCATTCGTTTACTAATATTCATGAATTTGATGAAGACTTAGACCAAAAAATGTTTTGCATGTCGCCTTGCCAAGACCGAAAAGGTTTTCATAGATTTCAAGCTTTTTATGCCACTTTTTTGTATTCCTTCTTGACTGTTTTCAGATATTTAATAAAAGACTTCCAGCAAGTACATCGCTATCATAAAATGGATTTATTAACGGGCCAAGGTTTGACTTATCCCTTAGCTATTGCGCAAGTTGTTTTTTATAAAACAGCTTATCTATTAATGATGTTAGTCTTACCATTATTAATAATGGATTTCCCTTGGCAGCAAATTTTATTAGGTTTTGGTATTATGCATATTATATGTAGCTTAATTTCTGCATTTGTTTTTCAATTAGCTCATGTCTTAGAAGAAACTCATTTTTATGAAACGGACGAACATGGGAGCGTAGAAAATAATTGGGCGATTCATCAGTTACAAACAACCGCTAATTTTTCTAAAAGTAGTAGTCTTTTTTCTTGGTTTATTGGCGGGCTCAACTATCAAGTTGAGCATCACTTATTTCCAAATATTTGTCATGTACACTATCAACAGCTTTCTCCTATTGTTAAGGCAACAGCTACAGAGTTTGGGCTTCCTTATCATCAACATGATACTTTTTGGGAAGCAATGAAAAGTCATTTTTCTCTATTGCATAATTTAGGACAAAAGGCCACAGCATAATTAATAAACTTGTTTAGTTATACGAAATTTTAAAGGGTTACAACAAAAAAAGCACCTAGCCTTCCCACAGGCTAAGTGCTTTTGATTTTCTTCGTTAGATCAACAGTTGATTAGACCATTCTAAATCTTTGACAATTTTTGTTCATTGTGCTAAAATTATCTAGAAATCTATTTATTCCAAATAACCTTAGGGTTTCATAAATATTTGTTGTAATCAATGTTTACGTTTAATGATTCTCTCTCCAATAGCTACACGCAGTGTTCCGAATCTATTGGAAATTTGATTTAGTTTTAGCCTTTTCTGTTTCTATTAGCAAAGAATTCCCATTAATATATTTGTAAAATCCTAAATTTCTATTTTGTCTATTATATATATACTGCATTAAGTTAAGTAATAAGTTTTTCGTAAATGCTCATTAAATACGAACCTTGTACAATAGAATAATTAGTATTTCATAATTTCCTATTTCCGTTTTTCAGCTCAATGCTTTGTTTAGAGCATGATTCCTCATTTCAATTTTTTAGTGTTTCATAATGCAATGCTATCAGCACTAAATAAGTAGCGATTTAAATCATTATTTATTTAATCATCGCTACTTACTTGCTGATATTAACGCTATATACCAATGTAAGTAGTTATCTCTCTTTAACAATTTTTTCAACTGTGTATTTTTGCTCTATTGAACTTTAGTAATTAACAGTTCCCCTTATGCTTCTCTCCAAAACAATGATTGTTTGTAAACCTAGAATCAAATCTCTATTTGACTATGATATATAATAATTTCACGCTAGTTCCTTTGTAATAATTATGTTAGGCTACTCTTTATTATTTAATAATCACTTCTTCTGCTATTTCTTTATCTTCTATTGTTACTAAGGTAATTGTAAACGCTCCTTTTCCATAAGTATTCAAATCTACCTCATAAATACTATCTATTGCTAAATCACCTACGCTATCTTCCATTAGTAATTGACCTGCTTGACTTACAGTTATCTTTGACAATTTGCTACTAACTTCTTTAAAATCAACTAGTAATATATTATTATCTGGGTCTTTATAAAAAATATTCCCTTCTATGTTAATAGTCATTAGTCCACCATAGGTCATATCTATTCCTTGCAATTGTAATTGTGGTAAATTCTCACTAAATAACAAACTGGTAAAAGTAGTGATTAGGATCACTGTTAAACATAATGTTAACATCTTCATCTTTTTTTGCTTTAAAAAATATATTAAAATTGTAAGGAGGGGTTGGCATCTTAATAGGGAGCAATAAAATAATCGTTTACTTGTGCTTCTGTATAACACTGATCCTAAATAATCAATTAGTTCTAGTAATCTTTTCAGTCCACCTTTCTAAGATATTGCGGTAATAAGTGTCTTGATTTGAATTCAGTAGTAAATGTTTGTGTCTTTAATGCATCGCAATGTTTGTCCGTACCTGTTTTTAAATGTTTGTTCGTAGCCCTTAATGAACCCTAATGTTTGCCTGTGTTTGTTGTCAAGTGTTTGTTCTAGTTCTCTCTGAGTGTTTGTTCGTAGCCCTTAATGAATCTTAATGTTTGACTGTGTTTGTTGTTAAGTGTTTGTTCTAGTTCTCTCTGAGTGTTTGTTCGTAGCCCTTAATGAATCCTAATGTTTGACTGTGTTTG